>Ga0213863_10000747_pt1 | contig 24213 bp, 23 predicted proteins | sample PICome_8_FD_160128 | JGI IMG/M metagenome (GOLD analysis project Ga0213863, IMG submission 160128) | Coastal seawater microbial communities near Pivers Island, North Carolina, United States - PICO497 | ecosystem: Environmental > Aquatic > Marine > Coastal | place: USA: North Carolina... | reverse complement strand
TTAACGCAAATGATTTATATACATCTAAACTCAATACTGCACCATCTTTTAGTACTTCTTTTATACTTAATGGTATGTTGGTTTTTATCTCAAAATCTTTCAAAACAGCCCCAGAGACTTTAGATATATTTAAATCACGCGTTTCAATAAAGCCTATCTGGAGTGCTTCGCCTTCTTTAAGTGATTCATTTTTATCTGCCAAACGTGTTGCTATTTGTCCACTTGAATCAAAATAAGATATTTTTAATTCAGCTCCAGAGGGCAAGAAAGAAGTTCCAGTAATACTTAGTAAATTTTTTATTGATATTTCAGATTTATCATTTGGTAATTCATATATTCCAGGATTGTTTACAAACCCTGATACTGCAACTGCAGGCCCCTTAAATGGAACAAATATACGTGCACCGTTTTTTACTAGCGGGTCTAATTCTGGAGATGGGTTTTGTAAAAAATCATAAAAATCTACTGTTTGTGTTGTTTCGCCAATTTGACTTAATGAAATATTTCGTAATGAACCACTATCAGAGATACCTCCTGAATATGCAATAACTCTACTTAAAGGTGTATAAGCTGGTACAGCAATAGTTCTTGGGGATTTTACATTTCCAGAAATCTGCACTGTTACTAATCTTGCATTATTTAATCTAACAAAGACTTCAGCTGATGCATCATCCAATAAAATTTTATCAAGAACTAATTTACTGACTTGATTTAAACTCAAATTATTAACATTTAAAGGATATACATTTTCAAGCGTTATAGTTCCATCAGTCATAACTTGGTAGTTTCTGTTTGATGGACTCAAGCCAGTTATGGTAATCTGAATTGTATCTCCAGGTGCCAATTGGTAGTTTTTTCCTGTTGTATTGAAAAAAAGTAAACTATCATCTTGTGGCTGGTTAAATTCATTTGATCCATAAATATTTAAATCTTTACCAATAAGAGCATAAAAATATCTCATTAACATGGATTTTTCACTTAAATCTCTTTTATCAATATTTTGAGATAAATCTATATGAAGATTGTTTTCTGTATTTGCGACATTTTGATTTTCAGATATCAGCTTTTGATCAAAAGTGGTTTTATCTTGTTGTGGAATATTATTTATTAGTGCCGGATTTTCGTTCAATAGTTTTTGAAGATTTGCATCATTAGTTGATTGAGCAAAACTTGGTTGCCCCAAGATTAATAAAGTAAAAATTAATACGTTTCTTAAAATCAGAATATTCATTAATTTTCTTTCTTTATTGCATGTCGCATTAATACGAGAGCTGCCCCAAGAAATAACCCCAAAACTAATGAAAGTGCTAAGATTAATTTAGGTTTTGGCGTTGTTGGATGTAAACTTATTGTAGGGTTTATATATGGCTCTGCAATAAAATGTTTACCCTTTGACGCAAACATTAGCTTTTCTTCTTCTTTACCAATAAGTTCTGCCAAAGCCTCCCGGTGCTCTCGTGAGCGCGCAGTACGAAGCTTTTCTTTGTAAAAGGCTAACGGCTCTGTCGAAAAATCAATATAACGCTGTCTCATAATTTTATCACTCGCTTTGGTCGCTTCAATGATAAGTGATAACATCAATTCCGGTTTTGATGACTCACTTGTAAATTTTAAAAATCCAGTTTCTTTATCTTCGCCAATTTGAATATTTTTATTGATAAAAATAGCAAGTCTCCTAGGGTTAGGAGGCATATAATTTACGTCTATATTTCCAGTTAATAATTTCTTAGCATCACCAACTAAAATCTGTATTTTACTTTTCGGTGGTCTTGAGTAATTATTAAGTGTCTCATCCCATTCAGATCTAAATATCTCTCTAATAATTTTTTTATTTTCAAAGATTATTTCTGAAACTTCTGGCGCAGTTATGAGTTCTTTAAATATATTAAAATCACTGCCTGAACTGGATGGCAATTGAATGCCCGCAAGCGATGCAAAACCACCCAACCCAGAGAATGATGGGCTATTTTTTGTTTCACCCACAGGTTTTACATTATATTCAATAGAATATTTTCTTTCCGCAGATTGAAGGTAAAAAGACGCAAGAAAAACAGATATAATCGAGATAAGGATTATATAAATTTTACCCCCCCAAAGTGTAAAGAATAAATCCCTTAAATCAATTTCATTGTTTAATTCATCATTTTGGTTCATGAGTATAAATTCAATTTCTAAGTTAATTAATAATTAACTATTAAATCATATAAAGAAAAGTATAATTTAAATTATATAAACAACTGCCTATTCCTGTGTGCCCTATTTGAAACTTATTAATTTTAGAAACAAATTGTTTGTGCCATTTTTAATATTATCATCAAACATTTTATATAAATAACTTTAATCGAATTTATAATTTGAGGCTATATGCTTAATAGCCTCAACATAACCTTGAATGTTACCACAATCAAAACGTTTACCATTTAAAAGTACTGTCTCAACCCTATTATTTTCTGCCTGCTTGTTGATAGAATCTGCAAGCTGAATTTCACCTCCAACACCAATAGACTGATTTCTTAATATATCAAAAATATCAGGTGTAAGGACATATCGACCAATACTGGCTAGGTTTGAAGGTGCATTTTCAAAGTTTGGTTTCTCTATTAGACCTGAGACTAATCCTGTTTTATTATTTGGCACAATGACACCATATTTTGATATATCAGGGCCATCGACCTTCATGACACTCAATTGAGACTTGCCAGTTTTTTCATATCCACTGATAAGATCTGACGTAATACCGTTACCACTATATGTTAAAAAATCATCAGCTAAGAGTAATGCAAATGGCTCATTGCCCACAACTCGCTCTGCGCATAGAACTGCATGGCCAAGCCCTAATTGTTCTTTTTGCCTAACAAAAACGCACTCTATACCTTCTGGTAAAATATTTTTTACCATGTCAGCCATTTCATTTTTACCTTTTGTGCGTAAAGCCAATTCAAGTTCATTATTGCCATCAAAGTGATCTTCAATTGCACGTTTGTTACGGCCAGTAATGAATATTAATGTATCTAAGCCTGCAGCAATCGCTTCTTCAGCAGCATATTGTATAAGTGGCTTATCTATAATGGGTAAAAGCTCTTTAGGCATTGCCTTGGTCGCAGGCAAAAACCTTGTCCCTAATCCTGCTACTGGAAAAACTGCTTTTCGAACCTTCGGTTTCATTTTAATTAATCCTTTACTTGAGAAGTAACCTTGTTAAAAAGTTTAATAAAATTTTATATTTTCCAGTAGAATTATCATACGTATTAAGAAAATTGTTAATAATTTTAATTACACATATATTTAGCTTATCGGAAGCCCTAAGCCTCAGAAGTAAAAGACTATGACTTGAGCTTAACTTTTAATCTCTTTCAGATTTTTCCTAATCCACTGCGCGAGTTCATCTTCACTGATATCACTTGCAGCTACGCATATGATCGTCTTATACTTGTCTTCAGGTGAGGCTACTAAATCGTATCCGTTTAACTTAATAAACAGGCGCATTGCGATAAGTGCCGTGCGTTTATTAGCATCATTGAACGGATGATTTTTCGCAAGGCCGAACCCATATGCAGCGGCGAGTTCAGCTAGGTCTGGTTTTGGGCTAGAGTAATGATAGGTATTTTCGGGTCTTGATAAGGCAGATAAAAGCAATCCCTCATCGCGAAGGCCCGGAAGTCCGCCATGCTCATTAATTTGCCGATCATGAAAGGCCTTAATGACGCGTAAATTGATCCAGATCGGCTCTGTCATTTAGCCAGTTTTCGCAAGATGTCACGATCTTCGCGCATGATGTCTTCCGCAACCGCCATCTGAGCATCAAATTCAGGGTCATAGGGGGTAAGCTCAATGCCGTTCTCCGTTTCAATAACATGCAAGACGTCCCCCTTATCGACCCGGAGTTTGGTCAAAATTTCTTTCGGCAATAAAACGCCAGCGGAATTACCAACAGATTTGATTGTGAGCGCAGTCATTGAGTTTCATCCAATCTTACAGAACTGTATAACAAATGTTATAACGCAATTGATTGGGAAAATCAAATGTAAGTGTATGAAAATCACCTTCCCGAACTCTGGCCCTTATCGGAAGCCCCAAGCACCTGATATTGCACCTCTTTCTACCTAACCGCGATTAAGACTATCGAAAGCCTGCGCTTGCCTTTGCGCTTCGCCACAGATACACCCCGGCGGATGCGCAAGTACCTCGACATTCCACTGACACTCGCCACGACGCTCTCCCTGACCGTCGCGATGCTCTGGCCCATGGACCAGCCGCCCCCGGCGCCGGAGGGCAGCGACAAGCTAGTGCACTTCATCGCCTTCGCGGCGCTGGCCTTCCCGCTAACGCGCACGGGCCGCATTGGCCTGCTGCCGGTCTTCATCGGCGCCTCAGCCTTCGGCGGCGCCATAGAACTCATCCAGCCCAGCTTCAATCGCAGCGCCGACGTCAATGACTGGATAGCGGATGTCGTCGGCGTGGCCTTGGGCATTGGCTGCGGGTTGCTTTATCGGCGCATTCGCAGACGCTAGGCTGATTCTCCTGTAGATTGTAATTTGAGTTCGTTTCGGGAGTTTTGGTTTTCGTCACGGTGAATGGTGCACCACGCCCTCAGTGCTTTCTTGCGCTGCGCCCGCGCCTCGCCAAGGTAGCTTTTGTACAGGCGACGCTCGCGCCCCACTTCTGAGAGCAACTTCTCGAGCTGCTTCAGGCCGAACTCTGTAAACGCCAGGTCGAAGGGATCCGCCGGCCCGTCACCCATTCTCTTGGGCATACCATCCAAGACAAACCGGACGTCCGCGTGTAACTTATTCGCCACCTTCTGCGCGGAGTTTGGCTCGGTGTCGTGCGTGTCGGCTTTGTGAAGCGCCCGGTGGTAGCGCGCCTCCGCAATTGCGAGCCTCAAGGCCGCCTCCCGCCTCGGGTCAGATGCATTGGGCTCCTCCAGTTCGTCTTCACCGTTATTAAGGATGAGGTTAAACTAAACAGTTACCAGATGCTCTTCTGCGGGTGCATTCAAACCGTGCCTGCGCGCATTATAAAGCGACCAAAGCTCTGGGCGCTGCGCCTTGGGTTCCCATCTATGTTGGGCGGTACGGAAGGAAAACACACGTTCCTTGGCGCGTGATTTTTCCTCATCCCGGCACGCACCCCCGAACGCCGCATCGAACCCGTGTTTATCAAGCGCCTGTTTCAGCCCTTCAGTCTTCCACATGTCCGTATGCAATGCGCCATGATCAAAGGGATTGATCCCTTTTGCCTTGGCCTCGGGATTTTGATGCACGATCAATTCCATACCCGCGTCTTCCGCAGCCTTATCGCGCAATTTATACATCTCTTGGAATTTCCAAGTCGTATCCACATGCATCAGCGGGAACGGAGGAGGAGAGGGATAAAACGCCTTTTTCGCCAGATGCAGCATCACCGCGCTGTCTTTGCCAACTGAATACAGCATAACTGGGTTCTCAGCCTCTGACACAACCTCGCGCATAATCTCAATCGCCTCAGATTCAAGGATTGAGAGGTGCGTTTGAACAAATTTCATTTTTTCGACAAGATAAAATATAAGTTGTTTTTCAAAAACGGTAGAGAACTTTGCAATGCATATGCCATCATTTTAGTAAAATTTGTAGGCGAAATTTTTTCAACGTAACCCGCTGTTTCGACTTTCAAACCAACTTTATCGAAGAACGTTATTAACTCACCCTTACCATACTCTCTAACATGACCCATGTGTTGCAACAATTGGATTTTAGACCATTCTTCATATAGATCTGAAGCACAGCCAGTGGTTGCTCCCTTTTGAATCATATTTCTGAACGTCTTTAGGCCAAGCCCATTCGGGGTCTCGATATAAAGTAACGAGTTTTCATCCATCAAGCTTTTCAAATTATCCATGGTCAAAACTAAGTCTTTACGCAAATGCTCAAAAATGTGCGAAAAATAAATGATATCAAACGTGCGTGAAATTTCTAATTTTTTCTCGATATCTAGTTCATGGATCGGAAACGAGAATTTTGAAACATTTTCAAATCGAAATGGATCAATATCAAACGCAACAACATCTTTGAAAATTTTGTGCTTTCTAAGCAAATAAGGTAAGACGAATGGAGCAGAACCGATATCTGCGAAAGAAGTAGGCACCCGCGGATGCATGCTCTTCAACTTGGCGCACACTTTGGCTTGCTGACCAACAGTCTCGATTGACCGGTCCAAATAGCTTTGAAACCAAAAGGATCCTTCACCCACACCAAGTCTTCGTATGTCTGAAACTGCACTAATCAAGTTATCCATGGAAGGCTCGGTCAATTATTTCCGCTCCACTTTGTAAATGTAGCTAAAATAAATTGCCAATCATTTTCGAACCTAATTGACGAATCTTTCTTAACAGCTTGGCTTACTTTTACGTCATATTTCCTGGAAGAGGCTAACACCATCATCAAAAAATGATGTACGGTAACTAATACTTTTTGCGGCAGAAATCCTGTCAAAAATTTAAACCTTCTCACTACATGCATGTAAACAAATTGACTTTTACTAATGCCGCTATTTTCTTTCCTATTTAAGTCAGCGCTCATTCGCTCACCTATCAATTTGTAAAATTCAACTAAAGTTTTCTCTTCACTTAACTCGGCAACATTTAACACGATAACATCTTGGAACCTACTTGCACAAGCAGAGTAAATTTCTTCGTAAATTGAACTAGCGTTTCTTACAGTTCGTACAAAATGGAAATAAAAATCTTCAAAAGTATTACAAGGTTCTTTCGTTAACAATGACGTCGGATTATCTCTATACATTGACACAATCAGCTCAAGATGTGGCCGCACTACTAACACAGCAATACAATTTTTGCCTATGAGCTTCGCAAGCCTGTCTATGTTCTGACGATAGGCGCTTGGGCTATATCTAATGCCAGTTATCCATTCGCTAGTAAATACAAAATCGGTTTCCTTAAAAAGTAATGCTTTGATGTCTTGATTTATAAGTCTCCCGGCAGGTTCATTCTCAGAACATACCGCACTAACTATCGAGTCATGCAAACGTGTGTACGCATCCGGGTCCTTTATTTTTATTTCACCAGAAACGTTCGACAGATGCGCTGGACCGACGTACTTATGATTACTCAATTGTGAAAATACATTAGTTTGTAATGCACTTGACGCGCATTTCGGTAAACCGATGTGTACAATTTTCATCTGACATACCGTATGTTTTGACGATAAAAATAGTAACTTATAACCAACATATAAAAATTCGTAATTGCCGTGCTAGCACTCGCGCCGATCATCCCAAAGCTAGGGATGAGTAAAAAATTAAGAAGAATGTTAATTAAAAGACCTGCTACCATCGGTCGAAGGAATCTCATTTGTAAATCTAAATGAATGTAAAGAACGATAAAATAAGCGTACAAGCTTACAAAAATTCCGGTACTAATGAATGGTATCAAAGTATATGAACTCAAATTATAAGCACTATTAGACCACATTTTCAAAAATGGCGGTAGTAATGTTAAACAACTAATAGCCGAGCATATGATATAAATCAAAGTCACTATTGCGAACTTTTTGATATTTAAATTAAAATAAGATCTGACTGATTTTCTTTTCATTTTCCCCATATCATTTGCAATAATAATACAATAAGTGCTGCTAAAAAATGTAATCACAAATATTACAAAGCTATTTAGTTTATATTCAGCAACAATTGAGGCATTTGTCAAAATACCTAATATGATTATATCTACGGTGGTATTAAGTGTGCTTATAATTGCTAGACTACCAACCTGAAAAGACTTTTTCAAATTCTCAAAGTCAGATTGATTAAATATTGATTTAACATTGATTCGAGAAATTGGAAAACTTCGTGTGAATAAAAAGCAAATAACTACAAAGGTTATTGATATAATAGTGATAAATATTAATGGGCTTCTGATTGCTTCTACATGCACGAATGGAATAAAAAATATTTGTAGCAATATAAATAAAGAGCCTGATAATAAATTATAAACGATCAATTTTGAGTAGTACCGGATAACAACTAAGAATAAATTTCCTAAAGCCAATAGATATGTAAAAAATATTAGGTAAAGACTGATAGAAGTTGTTAAAGCGAATAGCGCAATAACTGGAAACACGATAATTGATTGTTTCAGAAAAGTTCTAAAAAGGGTGGGATTTTTTGCAATTGCAAGTTCGGTATTGATGTTACGAATAATTAAATTAGGTACCCCACATGCAATAATCGCCTGCATTGCAACTAAAAAGTTGATATATATTATAATTTGCCCAAAGAATTCTTTGTCAACATAGCGAGTGTAAAGCATTAAAGCTAAAAAAGAGAGCGCTGGGCCTAATGCCCTTACCACAAAATTGCTAGTGATATAAATCATTCTACGATTAATTGATTACATAATTTCTTCATTACTATGTGCCCAAGCATGAGGTGAATATCTTCACAAAACTGCATATCGAAAGTTGGGATATGAACAGAGCTTTTAGCTAATCCTAAACATATTCCACCGTCATACCCAACAAGTGCCATGGTATGAATTCCTAGTTCGTGTGCAGTTTTAAGCGCATCAATTACATTGGGACTGTTTCCACTACCAGAAACGATTATTAAAAGATCACCCTCATTACCGAGCGACCGTAGCTGACCACTGAACACTTTTGTATAATCTATATCGTTACCGTAGGCGGTTATTGATCCGATATTATCACACAACGAGATCCCTTTCAGTCTTTTGCCGTGAGCGAGCGTGTACATTTTATTCCAATCAGTAATGTAATGGGAGGCAGCATAAGCGCTACCGCCGTTACCACACGTAAAAATCTTTCGATCTTCCGCGATTGTAGCACGGATGACTTCTACCGCCTGATCTACCTCACTTAGATCAATGCTTAACATTACCTTGGTTAATGCATTAAAATAGTCATATGTTTCAGTTTCCTCCATACTACTCTCCATACACGACTTGGCAGCCGTTATTTTCAAAGTTAATTTTAACTTCCGTCATGGCTAACGAATTTGAAATTTGTTTGTGCAAAATTGGATCCGCTAAAAACAATAAAAATCCACCTGCTCCAGCACCCATAATTTTTCCCCCCATTGCTCCTATGGAGAGAGCTTGATAATATGCTTTATCAATCCAGTCAGCGGTAATCGAGCTGCTTAGTTGTTTCTTCATATTCCAATTTGTGTCAAGGTATTTTCCCATCAATCCAATGTCTTCTTGATAAAGTGCGTCGACGAAAGGATCCACGAGGTCAACCATTTCTGAAAGAATTGAAATCTTATTAAAGTCACTTTTCAAGTTACTACTTTGTTCACTCAAAATATGAGAGGCAGACCTAGTTTTGCCTGTATACAAAACAAGAGTATGTTTCCTGAGATTTTTTTCAAAATCCTTATTCAATAATATTTCTTGCTTATCTACACTTTCATCGGAATGGAAAGTTAGCTTATTAAAGCCACCTAATGCTGCAGCATATTGGTCTTGCTTACCAATAGGTTCCTGACACCTTTCAATTTCTATTTCACAGGCAATACGAGCGACATCTAAATTGTTTACGTGTTTATTTTTATATGCAAACAAAGCCTTGAGTAAAGCAACGGTGAAGGCACTACTTGAACCCAAACCACTTCCAGAGGCCGGAATATCAGCCATAGAAACGATTTCCAATCCGTTTTCAATGCCACAATAATATAAACATTGCCTGACGAGCGGATGTTCTATCTGGTCAATAGTATCGCAATTTTCAGTTTTATTATAACTTATTCTGAACCCACTACCAAATTTTTTCTTCACCGCAACATATACATATTTGTCAATACTAGTACTTATAACTTTTCCAATTTTTTTACTATAAAACGATTCCAAGTCCGAGCCGCCCCCAACAAAACTCATTCTTAGTGGAGCCTTAGTTAATATCATTCCAACCTCCAAAATATATCAAATAATTCGCGAGACTGTTCCAAAACTTCATCTTCATGTTGAACCCTATCCCTATAAATTTCCAATATCTTTTTTTCACATAGACCTCTTTGAAAATACTTCTTGTAGAAACGGTGTTTTCTTACGTCTTCATCAATATCAACCCAGATAAATATACCTTGGCTGATTATATCTAAATCGATCATGGATGTAGCACAACCTTCTAAAATAATTTTTGTATTTTTGAAGATTGTGATTGGTTGTGAAACTGAGCTATCGTGGCAACATATTCTGTGATCCACCGAAGCATATATTGGCCTATTCCCGCAATTTAAATTTTGCGTGAATTCATTCAAATTCTGTAAATCATATTTCTGCTCTAAGCGCATTCGGTCGTTGCGCTGTTCTGGATCAATCAACCAGTTGTCAGTTGGTATAATCAAAACATCATCGCCGAGGCCATGAAGTAATTTTTGAATTACTTTCGCGATAGTACTCTTACCTGCTCGACTTTTTCCACCTATAAAAATTATCTGCTTATCCAACAATATATTTATGCGACGTTTAAAAAAATCTTGAATTCTAGGATAGTCAAAAACGATAAAATTCGAAGCTTGCATAAGATCATCAAAGATAAAATCAGGCACAGTATTTTCACGGCGATCCGACCCGGCATATCCTGTTCGCAACAGGATGGATTTGATTCCCAAGTTTTTGGCAAACTGTACATCAGTCGTAGTATCTCCAATCATCCAAGATTTGGAAAAATCTATCTTGAAATGTTTGCTCGCCTCTAATGCCATACCAACGCTTGGTTTTCGGCAGTCACACAGTATTTTGAGGTCTTTCACTTCACCGGCAAAGCCAGTGTCTGGGTGGTGAGGACAATATATAATTTTATCAATAAATGCACCTGTTTCGCCAAGTTCGTAGTCTAATTTAGAATGTATCAGATGCATATCTTCATGAGTGGCTTCACCTCGAGCGATCACAGGCTGATTTGTTACACAAATCAATGGAATATTAGCTTTGTTTAATATTCGAATTCCATTCGCGACGCCGGGTAAGATCTTGAATTGCTCTGGCTTTGTTATGTATCCTACTTCCTCATTCACACAACCATCGCGATCTAAAAATACAACACCTTTTGGTTGTTGAGAGTTTAGATTCGTTCCTGGATATGTAAGCATTTCGGCTACACTATCTATCCGATTGGGTGTTCCGCAATCTTTTATAAACCACCGATTATGAATGGCTTTTAATTTATAATTTTTCCGAATTAAATATGGAAAAAGATCTTTTGCGATGTCAGTTTTATCTTTTTCTAGATGTTCTAAAGTTAATTTACTCAAGGTTACGGCGTTAAGCACGTATAGTGCCGCATTTACTAGGTTGCGGGATGACTGATCATTAAGTCGTGGATATGGAATTACTTCCTTTATCCAATTGTGCTTATCAACCACAATTATATCGGAATCATGTGGATGCGAGTTTGGGTGCACAAGCACAGTCCCAATAAAACTTTCAGTTCTACGTTCATAATAGTACGACCTCAGGATATCACGCAAATCAACCGTCAGATATGTATCGCCATAGAGTACAATTATGGTTTTTTGCAATTGCGAGGCAAAACTCAACAGCGCACCAGCTGTTCCCCTTGCAACATCTTCTTTCAAAAATTCTATAGTAATTCCTGAAAGTTTAATACTTTTTACGTGCTGCTCCAATAACTCAGATTTATAAGAAGTTAGAATAGCAAACGAACTAAAACCTAATGATGCACAATACCTAATCTGATGTTCTATGAGGGAAAAGTTCACCAACTTTGCCATTGGTTTTGGATTGCCATTTGTTCTTGAATACAAACGCGTACCTAAACCACCAGCTAATATCACAATCTGAGCTTCGCCCCTCATTTTCTTTCCCCTGAAGCAAAAAATACGCGCCACAAGTGCACAAATCGTAATTTAAGCATTTGCACCCAATGCGAGGGGTTTCTCTTCGAAATGCGGTAGCTAAGAAGTACCTTATTTGAGTTTTCTAGTTTCAATCCAATGCGCAGATAGCGAAGCCACAAGTCAAGATCTTCACAATAATTTAACTTCTCGTTATATCCCCCTACAACTTCGAAATCCCGCTTCCGAAACATTACAGTTGGGTGTGCTAATCCACAACGAAAAACGAAATACAATAAAAGAGGAAACCCTCTCAGAGGGTAACGTCTGACACCCAATACATCACCATTTGAATTAATTTTACTATAATATGAACCAACAACCGATACTTTTTTATTTTGATTCATGAAACGAAGTTGCTCTAATAAGCGATCTGGATCCATTATATCATCTGAATCCATACGTGCTAAAAATTCTGACTGTGCAAGTTGCGCACCTAAGTTGAGGCTCGCAGAAAGACCAATACGTAATTTTGGTACAATAACACGAAAGCGCGGATCATTTGCAGTGATTTGTTTAATCAATTTTTCATTGTCAAAGTTTGTACTTTCTAAAATTATAATACATTCCCATTCATGCACACTTTGTTTTTGAATACTTAACAAGCATTGAGATAAAAATATATTATGTTCATTAAACACAGGTAATACTATCGAAACATCAGGCATCTTATTTGGAATTTAAGATTTGTTCTCGTATTGCCTCCGCGGCCTTATTGATCGCGAAAGCTGAAGACAATCTAGGCTTCCACCCGAGCTTATTAAGTTTTTTCGTAGAATATCTAAACTTAGGAACATCACCAACCCATCCTCGATCTTCGACACCAAACCTAATATTGGGCTTTGGAGTGAATAAACTAGCAACGATCTCAGCGATCTCTCTAACCGATATGCCTTCATCACACGGTCCAATATTAAATATATTCATTTTATCGCTCAAATTCTTGTTTTTTTGTAAGAAAATCATCGCATCAACAAGATCCGCGACATGCAAATATAATTTTTTTTGTGTGCCATTACCCAATACGTTCAAACATTCAGGGGTTTTCAAAATTTTGTACAAGAAGTCATAAATTACACCATGTGTTGCAGGCACGCCAACAACATTTGGGAAGCGGAATACAATTGCCTGTCGTAAAAAGCTCTCTGACGCGGCAGAAATTGCGGCTTCAGAGGCTAGCTTCATCGCCCCATAGTTAGAAATGGGTAAACAACCACCAATGTCTTCGTGTAATTCTGTGATACCGTGGTCTCCATAAATTGCTGACGAAGAAGCGAAACATAAGTTTCGTAAATCATTTTGTTTCATCCACCTGAGTATTGACACTGTGGTTGTCAATGTGTCTTTGAAATCTATTTGTATATCCGATACACCTGCAGGAATATCAGAATTGGCAGCTAAATGCCAAACGATCGTTTGCTCACCAAACAGGTGTTGGTATTTTTCCATCTCGGAATAAAGACGTGCATTATCCGAAATATCTAATTCAAGTAAATTAAAGTTTTCATATGAAAAAAAATCCTCTACGAACGCTACGCTACCACGACTAAAGTTATCAATGCAGATAACTGAACATCCGCTTTCTTGCAAAAGGTAGCGGATCAGATTGCTGCCGATAAAACCAGCACCACCGAATACTAAGTGTATCACCATTGAAGAACCTTTACTGTTAATTACGAAGCTAAAATTATACGGATCTTATATTAACTGAGAGTTGCTTTATAAACAAAATTAAATGACAAACTTTTCTGAAATAAGTCCATCAAGTATCCTTCGGGCACGGTGTGAACCTTCAAATCCACATATTCGTTTATCGCAAAGACCTTCAAAATACATATCCAAAGAATAGCTCCGTGGTTTAGTCATTCAATCAGTTAAAATCGCGAATAAACAGCGTTTGGTTTGCTTGAATATGCGATATCCTCGCTCCTCTAATAACGGGATTATATCACGGATGGGAGATTTACCGTCACGCTCTGGAGTAACATCTATAACAATCTTTGCCGGCTTAATATTCTTTATACCTGCTATCACCTCTGGCTCGAATCCTTCAGCCTCAACTTTAAAAAATATTTTTGCATCAGCGGCAACGCCATACTTCTTGGCCAATTCATCAAATGTAAGTACACTTACCGACACGGAGCGGCCAGTGAAACCGGCATCTGGAGCCAAGAAACTGTTATCACATTGAGATTTTGAAATATTAAGTTCAAATTGACCGCAGCTTGCACCTAAGCCCACTGGCACAATTTTAATCTCGTTTTCCAAGCCATAAACAGAGCGATTAATTTTTAGACACTCTCTAGATAGTGGCGTTGGCTCAACTGCAATTACGTTCTTCGCTCCAAAAATCTTTGATGCGGCAACTGCGAATCCACCCACAAAACTACCACAATCAACTACGACTTCATCGCATTCCACCGTGAAACCCGTTGTCGTGTATTTTCTGCTGATATGCTCCAAATAATTTTTACTCAAAATGTTTAATTGTCGCGCCTCTGTGTTCCAGATACTTCTATAGGGCAACGCCATTACTGAACCATTTCTATGACTAACGACGATTTTCTCGTCAAGTTGAATCGAGCGGACAAATAATATATTTTTCGAAAAGGAAATATAATATAATAGAGAGCGTCTCGCGTTAACAAGGAAATCAAATTTTTTAAAAATATTTTTCATATCAGGGATACTCCTCATGACTTCTAGTCCAAATTCTCTGAAACGTGTGAAAAGTGCATCATTTTAAGTTACCTTTTTCTTTGCACAGAAATAGCCTTCCGTGACCTCTAATTTTATAGACTTTTTAAATTCGTCATGGATTTGACATCCTTCAAGACTATCTACCTTGCTGAGAATTTTTTCCTCTACTATTTGAAAGCCAGCGTCAGTTATTATTTTTGCAAAATCATCGTGGCGTAATCTATTTTGAAAATGATATTTATGATTATATTTTTTCCATTCTGAATTAGAATACGATAAAAAATTTAAGCTACTTATGTTATGATCAGTATGCGAATAATGATCTGAATAATCTATCTTAAGCGATAAGCAGCCGTCTTCCGTCAATACTCGATAAATCTCCTTTAAGATTTCCTGGATTTCATTCAATGGTATGTGTTCAAGTGTATCTGTGGAGACACATACATCAATAGAGTTGCTTGGTAATTGAGTGCTTTTAGCATCAGCTGGCGCCGTATAATTAATCCCGTATTCTTCTAAATCTTCAAAAACATTAATTGGTTTACAAAGCAAATAATAGTTCTTGTCTATAAAGCGTCGGGAGTTCTCTACTAATTTTAGATCGATAATGCAATTTAAGTCTACTAATTCCTGCTTCTCGATAGCTTGTGACAAATATAAGTTTTGCGCAAGGCTTTGGCCAGCACCAAATTCAAAAAGTGTCCTCATTGGACCATATTTATTTATTACATTTAAATGTAATTCCCATGCAGAATTGAATATTTGACTTTTCTTCACAGATCTTTTGGTTACATATTTTTGCAGAAAATCAACTAAAAAGTATACACCGAATAAATCAATAATTCGGAAAATTCCACTCTTCAATTTCCATGGTATATTCATAATAAACTTCCAGAAATTTCATTGATGATTTCGGCAATATAATTATCAGATTTAATGAAATCTTGTTTCTGAGTTGCTAGCTGCAATAAATTTTTTTGCCATTCTAATTGTTCTTCTGCACTTATGGATTTTAAAATCTTTATTAAATCATCTGGGGAAGAATATTTTGAAGCATCAACATAAGCCCATTTCGGAATATAATCGTCAGGCACGCACCATGACGGCCAGTAAACAGGAATACTACCCGCAGCAATCGAGTCCCATATCTTTTCTGATACATAGCCCTCGTATCGTGAGATATTCTCATAACAAAAATTAAATACTGTGTCGTTTAGCAGCTTCTGTTTATCTTCAAGCGGACCCTTGTAACAGGGACGTTCGATTTTGTCAAAATAATTCACTTTTCTCAAAAACCGCGACACGAGAGCATCAGCTAATCCCGGTTTTATAAAGCGAGTATTCCATCCTGATCCATATAATTCAAAGGGTGTTTTGACATGATCAAAATATGTTATTATCTCTTGGCGTTTATCATACAAACTCAGATTTTTACTACCTAATAATATATTTCTATTACTACAAATCATACAATACTCAACTGATCGATTTGGATTATATGCGCCAACTTTGTAATCATGTGGGTATTTCACATATTTGAATTGTTTTAGATGTTTTAAATTTAAATCCCATCCAAAGATACGCTCATAATTAAACAATGAATAAAAATAGTTTTGTGGTCGTAACGATATATTTTCTAGCAGTATAAGATATTTTTTTTTCCTCGACATTGACGGTTGAACATTAAAATGTATCTCAATATTCTGATCAGAAAATTTTTCTTTCAATTCACAAACTAATTTCTGAAGGTAAATATTTGTACCACTTGAAGGATGATCATTTGGTTTAAAAAATATATTTTCGTCATATTCCCCGTACCAACCTGCAACAAAATCTAACGCCATAATCTTTTCTTTCTCGCGATATCAAGCCGATATCTCACCAACATAAGCAGTCTAAGTGTTGGTCTTTGAAATCGAGCAGGAAGGCAATATACAATGTTTTTAATTATTTCAGCCAACGAGCTTCTCTGGTTTTGGAAGTACTGAACCAGTAGTTCCCGAGCGTTCTGATCCTCTTTAATATCTTCTGGATAACAACTGCTTGGTACTTGATCTGTAAATGGTATAGGCATGATTTTCCCGTGGCGCTCTCCTGAACCATCGTTACCACTATTATTGACCAACGAGATCCCAGGGCTCAAACAAAGTCCATTATTTTTAAAGATACAAGCGTACCAAAGTATGGCCCATGTTGAAATCATTCCGTTTCTGTTTTCCAAAAGTTGCCGATGAAAGTCATGCGAGTTATTCAAGTTAAAATCACGAACTTCCTCCTCATTCATATCATATTTATGAGATGCAGCATTTAAACATATTTGCTCCCACTTATCCCTCCAAGTTCCCCAACCCCAGCAGTTCATATACATGGTAAAATAAGGGTCTAATGTAGGCGTGTTTTCAATCAATGAACATCCAGAGACATGATAAACCTGTTTACTTCCTTCAAAATATTCTAGACCGTCCGACATATATTCTAGAAAATATTCTGACAGAACTAAATCATCTTCTAAAATGATTAATTTATTAAAATATTTGAAAGACTCAGTGATACCAGAGGTAATGTTCATTTTAGAGCCAAGGTTTTTTTTTCGCTTGATAAGTGTAAGGTTTTTATAGATTTCGTTATAGCTATGAATGATTTTTTTAATTTCGATTTGCGCTTTTTCTGAAACAACGTTTCTCGGCGCGTCCATATATATAGTAGTTGGTAAAAGCCTTGGAGTTCGATTTTGATAATATGTCCTAAGCAATTGGTCTAGGTGGCTAGGCCGATCATAGGTGAATATGACCACACCGAGACTGCTCATCGTATTAACTTGCGAAGAGGATACTTGATTTTTCTCAAAAATTTGTCTCTAGCCCGTATTTTTAGTCTTAAATATTGCGGTAAGTTACTTGTACTAGCGCTGATTTCTTGATTGAATAATGCGAACCATTTTTTCATCTCAGAATTATTCATCTCATAAATACTCTGTGAATAATTGTAGCTTCGGTCGCTCATATCCAGAAAATTTGTTTTATCAGATATGTACGAGATAATATCTTCGGGTTTTTGTTTCTTAAGGTCCAGCTCCGGGAAACATCTCATATTATCAAAAGCTCCATAATCGCCTCCAGCTATTACTGGAATTCCGTAACTATAACATTCGAGTGGCGATGCAGGCGCAGCTTCAGATTTTCCTGTTGGATTCAATAAGCCAATATGAGAACTAGAAAGAATTTTATGCTTTTGTTCTGCTGTAACTAACCCATGAAATATTACTGAATCGCGATCAGCAGTTTTCATTTTAGAAATTATGTTGTTTAGTTTGTGACCATATCTGCCAGATACGGGTATCCTATTTTTATTATTAGAAATTCCTTCCCTGTAGAGGTCACCACCAATCACAGATAACTCTGCTGTAGGAATGACTTTTCTTATTTTTGACCAAGAGTGTAAAATATGATGTAATCCCTTTGCAGGACCAATTGCTCCTAGATAAACAAATTTAGTGGGTGAAAGATTTTGAGTGTTTATTTTTAATTTTGATCTTGGGGCAGGGTTTTTTATAATATATTTTTTGCAATTATGTGATTTATTTGATTCTAGATGGTAATCGCCCAGAAAAACTGCTTCCCTGATGCTTTCATCCAATTCATCATGAGGGTGATGTGACCATATAATATTTCTTTTTGAAGAGCATAAAATATTTTTAAATTCATTAAACTGTGAGTTTGCAATTACACATACATCTAGTGAAGCACTTCTCGGATTTACTATTTGTAAATTCGGCAACATAGTTCGATTAGTAATATTTCGTTCTGTAAGAAAATAGAATTCATCATTATGATAGTATGCTGCAAGGTCATAAAGAATTCGCATCGTCACGTATTCAGTGCCACCAATACCCGGATTATCTGCATAATTAGAGAAATCAATCAAGTTTAATGACTCAGAGTTATTGAAGAAACCTATTTTCATATCAGCGAAGTATTAGAAGAATATTCATAATAAGCTCGTAGTTTCGAGTCGATAAATTCTACTCCCTAGCGCGTCTTGATTACCGTCTGACCAGATTGCATCCCATCCGCCAAGATCAGACCATTTTGACAAGTAAGGCACAGCAACCAAGTTTTTCGCCTTCTCCATAATAGCATAATCGATACTGATATCCTGAAGCTCTGACCAAGGCTCTTTGGCAAGGCGTAAAAAACCTAAATCCATCGAGGCTTCATATACGGCTTGCGTAACCAGATCTAATGTTGCTGGCGCGTAGGCCCTGAAGGCTTCAATCATGTCACGCGCGCGGAACAGGAATATCCCAGCATTCCAAAGATAATGACTAGCTTCAAGCATCTGCTTTGCACCCTGTAGATTGGGTTTTTCTACAAACTTCTTTACATCAGAAGAGCCATGATCATCTATGGCATCTGTGGATAATTCTAAATATCCATACCCAGTCTCTGGATGCGTGGGCTTGATACCGAATGTAACCATCTTTTGATTCTGGACATGTGATAACCCAATTTTTATTGCAGCATGGAGGTCATTTGTATGAGGAATTACGTGATCGGATGGCGTAACTAGTAAAACGGCTTTCTCGTCTTTTGAATGTGCAAATATGCTTGCAGCCAAAATCGCAGCAGCAGTGTTTTTAGCATCTGGCTCTATCAAAATTGGACCAGGATCAATGCCAACTTCCTGTAACTGCTGCCCAACGATGAAACGGTATTCAGAGTTTGTAAGGATAGTGTGCGGAGCAAATTCTAGCGTCTTGGAGGATGTCAACCGCTGTGCACTAGATTGGAATAACGTTTTATCACAAAAAATATTAGAGAACTGCTTGGGGTATGATTTCCGCGATAACGGCCAAAGACGCGTTCCAGACCCACCGGCGAGCAGTACAGGGGTAATTTGTGTCATTTTAGTTTATTTTCCTGACCTGAACATTTAATTTTTAATTTAGGAAGCGCCAAGCCGCAAAGAAGCCTGAACGCAAATGTGTAGCAACACTCTTGTATTGACATCTTCAATTTCCATAGACTGATTGTTTCAAAATCAGTGAAATATGAATAAACTGGCATGATCAAAAAACTCAAATAATGCTCAAGACCACATTGCTGGTTATTTTATAATTTAACATGGAAATTTCACAAAAAGACCCCTGTTTCACTGAAAATATACGCCATTTTGCCTCCGATCAGGACAATCGTGAGTAGTTGGACTTTAAGACGTAGATGAGACCATTCACGAATGTCAGAAATCGACCATGCCAACAAAATGAGCCATAACCAAGAGTATCCAAAAAATATCCTTGAAACAATTGCATTAGGCGTACACATTAAAATTAGAATTGAGGCTACCATCAACGCAAATAACTTCCAGTTTGTAAAGGTAGACGTTCCAGCAAAAAACAAGATGCAAAAAATAGAAATTATATAATAGCGATCAAGTGCCTGAAGTTCATGAACACGTAATAGTTCAAAATTTTGTATATGTGTCAATCGATTGATTATAGTTGGTAGCACAATTAAAATTAATAAAATAAGAATTGACAATGAAAGTATTCGCCTATTTCTGGTGAAATATTCCAAAATTAGTACGAGCATGCTGCCCACGTGTGTACTCGCTAAGACATAAGCACAAATAATTGTCCTAACCGAAGCGGTTCTTCTCAAAGCAATAACGAGGGATAGGAACAAGAAAAAAGCGAATGCCTGTCGGCTGGTTTGTATTGTCAAACCAACCGGCAGCAACACAGCTAGCATTTGCAACAGCAAACCTTTTTTTTTGCTTAACGTTTTGGTGCAATAAACTTTTGTGATATTTGAATAACAATAAAATATCAGAATATAGGTGGGTAAGGCCGTTATAAACGCGAATGCGTTAATTGTCTGAATCCGGCCTGTAATACCAATAATCGAAAATAAGTAATCGTATATATATTCTGGAAATCTACCAAAGTGACTATTTCCTATGACATCAAATGGATTTTGGACAAGGTAGCTGTGTCCCCTCCAATAATTATATGCATCCGCATTTACGACAGCATCAAAATTTTTAACGCCGATGTAGATAAAATTCAAACTTATACTTAATGTCAAAAGGCAATACCCAGTAAATATGTCACGTTGGATTTTCATGTAAGTCTAATCAACTCCATATAAATCTCGCGTAAACACTTTGCCCGCAACGTCTTCCAGCTCTGGAACCATCCTATTTGCCAATATTATATCTACGGTGCGTTTGAATTTACTGAAATCTACAATAACCTGTGATTCAAAGAAATCCGATACGCCTAGCTCAGGCTCATACACAACAACTTTAATCCCCCCAGCCTTCAAACGCTTCATGATGCCCTGAATGGAACTATGACGGTAATTATCACTCCCGGCCTTCATGACTAGTCGATAAACACCAACAACTTTAGGTTTTTTCTTTATAATCATCTCAGCCAAGAAATCCTTGCGTGTCGAGTTCGCATCGATAATTGCTCGAATAATATTCTGAGGAACGGCATTAAAACTCGACAACAATTGTTTCGAATCTTTAGGCAAGCAATAACCACCATAACCAAAGGAGGGGTTGTTGTAGTGACTGCCAATGCGCGGATCGAGGGAGACTCCTTCAATAATTTCGCGGCTGTTCAAGTCACAGGCGAGTGCATAGCTGTCCAGCTCATTAAAAAAGGCAACACGCATGGCTAAGTATGTATTTGAAAACAACTTTATTGCCTCAGCTTCACGCGCCCCAGTGAACAAAAACTCTATGTTATCCTTTATTGCCGCCTTGGCAAGCAATTCAGCGAACACCTTCGCACGCTGTGACTTTTCGCCCACAATAATCCGGCTAGGGAATAAATTATCATAGAGTGCCTTACCTTCCCTCAAAAACTCCGGTGAAAAAATCACTGCGTCAGTTTTCAAACGTTCTCGAACTTTGTGCACGAAACCAACCGGAATTGTAGATTTCACGACAATGCAGGCACTGGGTTCACACTGAGTAACCAGGGCAATAACCGCCTCAACTGATGACGTATCAAAAAAACTTTTATGCTCATCATAATTAGTAGGCGTCGACACAATAACAAAGTCGGCACCCTGTACTGACTCCGTCAAATCCACACTAGCAGATAAGTTTAGCTCTTTTGCAGCCAAATATTCGGAAATCTCGCCGTCAATGATTGGAGATTTACGGGCATTCACTGCAGCCACGCGCTCTTTTGAAATATCAACGCCAATCACTTCATTATGCTGCGCCAACAAGACCGCATTCGATAGCCCGACATACCCCAAACCAACAACAACAATTTTCATGGAATTTGTCTCAAATCTTCTTTTTTAAAACGTTTCAAAAGTCCCGCTGCGCTACCCATAACATCCTAATACGCAGTCAAATGCTCAGTCTCGCGACCTTCAAGGGGGAAATACCGCTACACGTTTCTTATACAATCAACAACATACGAAATTTGTTCTTCAGTCATGCCCGGAAAGCTTGGGAGGCATAAACCTTTCTTATGAAAATCTTCCGTCTTTGGAAGTGAAAAGCCGTCTTTTTCGTACATCTTCATTTTGTGTGATGGGTAAAATAACGGTCGCGTCTCTATTCCGCATGCCTCTAATTTTTTCTTTAATTTCTGAGTCAAACCTCTCTCCGCTTCAATTATCACATTAAGCCAAGCACAGTGACTAACATCTCGCCCAAATGTTAACATCTTGAATTTTGTACTCTCTACCCCCAATACGTATCGTTTATGTATTTTGCGTTTCTTTTTCTCAATAACTTCAAAGTCTTCAAATTGCGCGTAACCAATAGCAGATTGTATGTTTGTTAAACGGTAATTAAAACCAAGTTCATCATGTATGTATACGCCTGGAGCAGTCACTGCTTGAGATTTAAGTTTTTCAGCTTTCGCAATTAACTCAGGATTATTTGATGCAACCATTCCACCTTCTCCTGTGGTAATTGTCTTATTTCCAAAAAAACTAAATGTCGCAATATCTCCGAAACAGCCAGAGTGTTGCTTTTTGTACCTTGTTCCTAATGACTCTGCGCAATCTTCGATGATCTTTAAACCTTTTTCTCTACAGAATAGCACTATTTTTTCAATATCCTCTGACATTCCACTATATAAATGAGGTATGATTACAGCTGATACTGATGAGTCATAAGCTGTTTCTATATCTTTAAGGGTAACTTGACCGTTAGTATCATCACAGTCACAAAATATTGGAACCATGCCCGATATCACTATCGCATTAACTGATGCAATATATGTAAAACTGGGGACAATTACTTTGCTATTTTTGGGCAATTCCAGGACGTGCAACGCGAGATGCAGTGCTACTGTTCCGTTTGCAACAGTCGTTGCATAGTTTATACTCGTATATTTACAGAATACCTCTTCGAATAGCCGACCATACTTTCCTCTTGAAGAAATCCAATTTGACTCGACGCAGTCAGTGACATACGCAAGTTGATTTTTAGCTTTATAGGGTTGATACAATGGTATTTGCATTTCCGCTTTCATATTCGATACGCCTCTAGGGTAACTTCAGCGCACCGTTGCCACGAATATTTGTTTAAGTGTAATTGGATTTCATTCTCTTCCCCTCTGATACGCGGATTAGCTATTGCCTGCTCAATCGCATTAACTAAGCTATCGTTATCCTGGTAATCGAAATATAATCCAAACTTTGCAGTCACCTCAGGCATCGCACTTCTATTACACACAATGGGAAGTTTTCGATGGGCAATTGCGTCTAGTGGCGGAAATCCAAACCCTTCGTAATTACTAGGGAAGACCATAAATTCGCATCCCCTATAGAGACCGTGAAGCAATTCATCAGAGCCATTTTTATATATTATTTTTGTTTTTCGCGCGGACTCGATTTCACTTATTATTTTATTTTCGCACACAGAAAACGCTGGACCACCGAAGCATATTACATCAATTTCATGTTCCTGCTTAACATGCCGCAAAGCATTTAAGAAAAATTGGAAATTTTTGTATCCGCTTCGAGCTCCTACGATTAAAATGTACGGCTTAGCGTGTGCGTATGTAAAATCAGATAGATTCAAAGTATATCCCAGTGGGGATACAATAACTTTGCTTGGATCAATATTGAACAGATCAATCAGATCGTTCTTCGTAGATTGTGAGATCGCCAAGACTACATCAGCGCGATCTACACTTTTTCTTTTTGCATTTGTTAACAAACGTGAATCCCGAAACAATTTAGGATAAATTTCATGTATCATATCGTACACTGTAGTGACCTTTAGACATGATTTATTTAGGTTGGTAGGTATTGTAGAATAATATGTTTCATGAAAAACATCGGACTTGTCTCTGAAGGATTGAAGGTAACCTATAAGTTGGTTTGGGTACCGGACTAATCTATTGGTATACCGGGGGAGCGCTCTATTTACTACTTTACCCTTGTAAAGTTTTTTAAGGTCTTCATTGACTTCAAGATAGTAGCTTGACTTATTCCACCATTAATATGAACTTCGTTTTCATGTGCAATACGCTGTATAAGTTCGGAGAAATATCTACTTACTCCACCAAATCTCTGCATCGAAAAGCACGTATCATCATAAGATATTTTCATTCGGCTGGTTGTCTCAAATTGTCCTTTTTAGCATGTCGAAAACCTC
>Ga0213863_10000745_pt1 | contig 24242 bp, 19 predicted proteins | sample PICome_8_FD_160128 | JGI IMG/M metagenome (GOLD analysis project Ga0213863, IMG submission 160128) | Coastal seawater microbial communities near Pivers Island, North Carolina, United States - PICO497 | ecosystem: Environmental > Aquatic > Marine > Coastal | place: USA: North Carolina... | reverse complement strand
AACTCAAACAGCGCGTAGTCAAAGTCAGCGTACTGCCGCCCCTTCAAACCGACCCGATTTAATGAACGCTAGAAATGATGGCATTAATATTCAAGAACAGTTTGCAAATTATAATGAGAAAGAACAATCTCAACCTGGTATGCGACCCGAAATGAAAGGTCCTACTGATATCAGCGATTTGTTGTCCGGATTGAAGACAATGTCGGTAAATATGCCTCAAGATAATAGCAACAGTAATATGAATATGAATACAAAAACGGTATCTACTGCACAAAATAATAGTAATGTTGTTTTACCCAAACCTAAAAAATCACAAGGCCATGCTTCTTCGGGAAAAACACCACGTAAACAAAAAAGCGATAAGAATACCGTAAGCTTAGATATTTAGATATTTAAATAATAAATTTGTATCATACATAAAAATATAAGTTAAATAAATTATATTTTTTTACATATTTTTTTACATATTTTACATATTTTTTACATATTTTTTACATATTTTTTTTTACATTTTCAAATTCTACGACGCCGTAATGTATATTTCTTCTTTTTTATTCTATTTTTTAAACGCCGTAAAGTTTTGCGATTCTTTTTAGATTTATTTTTGTTTTTGTTTTTCATTAATCGTTTTGTATTATATTTGTATTTACGTTTTTTAATCATACGATGAATACGTTTACTCTTTCGGTTTTGTTTGTATTTATTTCCGCCCGTAAACGGATTTACTGTTGTAGTATATTTTAAATCTCTATACTCCTTTTTTAATTTATTAAAAATATCTATATTATTAACAGTACTATTTTCACGTATTTCATATATTTTAGATTCTGTTTTTTTAATATTTTCATCTAATTTGTTAATTTCATCATTTATATTTTTTTCCTTGTCTTCTTCTTTAATTATATCTGAATTCTTAGAATCAAGTTGGGATTGGGATTTATTTCCATCACGTCTATTTTTTATACCTTCTATTGATTTAGATATCTCGTTTATTTTTTCACTAATTTGTCTTTTTTCTTTTTCTTTGCCTGTTTTTAATATACTTAATCTAATTAAAAAATCAGAATATAAATTCAATAATGTTTGTATTTTTTCTGATTCATTTATTGTAAGAGATGTGTTAATATAATCATCCTCTAATGATTTTATTTGCTCTATTATATCGGACGCCCTTTTATTCGGACGTTTTTTTTTGAATTCTTCTTTTTCATCATTAGTTATTTTATTAAATATACCTTCATAAGAATAGGCAATTAATAATTCTTTATTCAAATCATCTATTTCTTTTAATATTTCCTTTATTTTTTTATCCAATTTTTCTTTCTTTTTATTAATTATTTCTTTTTCATTTTCATCATTAATATCTTGAAGTAATTTTTTCTTCTTATTCAAAATATTCTCCCAATCTTGTATTATTTTTTTTTCATCCTTTTCATTCTCTATAAACGCCTTTTTTTTTCTAATATCTGATTGAATAGTTAATAGTTCATTGGTTAATGGCTCTAATTTTTTTTTATCATTTGGGAAAAGACTATTGGTTAATTGGCCTATACTTTTTTTTAATTCAGTCTCAGTTTCTTCTAATTTTTCAATCTTATCTTTAATTGTATTTACATTTTTTAAAAATGGTTCAATGTGTTTATGGTTTATTTCATTTATTTCTTCTTTCTTTTTTTCTTCTATAATTGGTATTTTTAATACTTCCTCTTTGGGATCATTTAATAATGCTTTTAATTCCTTAATTTCATCTGGAATCTCTATATTTATACCCAACGCAAGAAATACATTATACATATTATCTGTTATACCATCTTGTAAATCACCAATAAATGACTCATTACTATTATCCTTTGTGATATTTGTATATTCAATACGTAAATCATTTATTTTATTTTTAAAAAATTCATATTTTTCATCTAATTCTGTTCTTTCTTTCTTCCATAATGGCGGAACATTACCAATTTCATATTCTTTTTTATCCAGTTCTGACATTTTTTTTTGCACGCTTGTCATTTTACTTTCCATTTCTAAACGTTCACGTTCGGTTATTGGTTTTTTTCTATCCTTATTACGCTCTTCCCAATCCAATTGTGCTTGTCCAAATATTCTATCTTTTGAAACATCCGTTGTAGGTGAAGTAGATTCTGATGGTACATCTACCTTTTTTTCTTCTTTAACATCACCAAATTTAATACCAAAAATTTGTTCAGCATGCTTGGCGATATTATTTTTTTTTTCATCACAACTCAACCGATTAAAATCACTTATATCTGGATTAATACTTGCGTTAGACAATTCTAATTCAACTGTGATTGTATAAATTAATGAAATTTTATGTGATTGTGATTGTAAATTAATTATTTTTTCATCAGATTCATTAAATTTTGGAATATAATTACTTCCTTTAATTTTATACTCGTTTCCTAAAATAAAAAATTTTTCGTCGTAGGGAAAAAATATTGATTTAATTAAACCTATATTATTTATAATAATTTCTTCCATAGTTAAAGGTTCATTTTTTTGAATAGTGATCATTGAATCATCTTGGATAAAATTAGATAGTGTGCTTTGTCCCAAAGAAATTGTATAATTTTTTATATTGGATTTTTCTATAATTAATGTAGGATCGTCTTCTTTATTTGGATCAATAACATATTTTATAAAATTTAAATACTTATCCAAATCCATAAACACATTACGAAGATCAACCTTCTTATCATCATCATTTGATTTGATGAAATTATTCAAATCGTTCATTGTAATTTTTACAAAAGAAGGAAAAAAAATATATTTTTTCTCTTTATTTATATCATTAATATCTAACATATTAGGATGAAATGGAATTAAATCATACTCTTTTGTCGTTAAATCTCCTAACGCTTTAATATTTATTTGCAAAGTTGTTGTATCTATCTGATTATCATTTTTTTTTTCATCACTACTACTATTATTATTATTATTATTATTGTTGTCCGACATTATAATCTTATATTAAGCATATAAAAGATTATACGATTAAAAATATATTTACGATTACATTATTGTAGAAGATAAATTATTATTGTTTGTATTTGTTAAATATGTGCTAAATTTATTTTGTATATCACGTTTTCTATGGCGTTCTGCTTTATTCAAAATATCTAATGCCTTTGCTTCTTCTTCAGGACTAATGATTCCGTCATTATTAGTATCTATCACCAATGTTATTTGTTTCATTTTTTCAGGTACAATACAATATTTGCTTTTTTCATTAAAAACATATTCAGACAAAATTATAAAGGCAGCTGTTAATAAAATGGCATAAACAATATCACGCGTTCCCATAAAGACAATTGCAAAAATAAGGATTTCACGCGCAAGACCTTCTCTTAATAGTTTTTCTTGTCCTTTTGTGAATTTAAAATCAACATATTTTGATCCCACGTTAAGCATAATCATTGTAATACCAATAAATAATTTACTTGTATTGATATTATTCAAGTACATTTCATTTATATTTTTATAAACATCAGTTATCATCGTATATATTATTATGTTATAATATATATTTTTATAATATTTAAAATTATTTGAAAAACAGGTCCATAAAAGGAATACCAAATGACTTATCCATTAAAGATAATCCTTGCTCTTGTAAACTAATGACCATTCCTATTAGAGCACTAGGTAATTTTAATATTATAAAAACTATATTAAGTAATAAATCTACGATTTGGTTTAATAATTTAAAAATCATAGATGGTAATTCAATAATCATTTTTAAAACCTTTTCCAATGATTTTGCTATTCTTTCAAAAAAATTAATGATACTCATAATAGTATTCGTAATTAAATCTATAACCATATCAGCATTTTGCCTTATAAAACCAGGTAAATTTCTCATAATCGCAAAAATTTTTTTCAAATATTTTAAAAACATATTGTAAAATTTCATAATTACTCTTTTCACAATATTCACCATTTGTTTAGCAAAATTAACTAATGGTTCAAGAATATCTTTGAAATTTTTAGCAAATTCAAACAAACCTTCTCTTATTTTATTTAAAAACGCATATGGCATTTTAATTGTCATATAGGCAAATTGTTCTGCAATGGTATAAGTTGTTTGCACTGTTTGTATCATTTGTTCATCTCCTTCACTTACTTCATAACTTCCGGTTGTATCTTTTTTTTGGTTATCTGCAAGTGATCCTTCACCACGATGTTTAAATGGTTTGTCATTAAAACCTTCTTTAATACCATTTTTATCAAATATGGATAACTTCATAAATTTAGATTTTATATCAGTAAAATTTAATTCATTTAAAAAAACTCTTTCTACAAGAATTAATAACAAAATGGTTAATATAATATATATAATATCGTCATATGACATATATTATATAAAAGTATAATAATTTTTAAAGTAATTAATTATTATTCATTGTTATTAGTATTGTCAATATGAACAACTTTTTGCGAAGATGCAACTTTAGGGGTTAAATTTTCTTGTATAGTTAGCTGGTCTATACTAGATGGGTGAGCTTCTTCATCCTCGCTATCGTCTATTTTATTGTTATTTTCAAATCCTTCAAACATAACTTGGTTATTAATTTCATAATTAAATTCAGATAAAAATATAATTAATAATGCTATCATAATACCACCGGTTTTATTGTATATTGTGATGACAATCATTAATATTAGTAACAATAAACGACCCTTTATTGTTTTACTAAATTTTACTAAAACCAATGGCATTGTATAAATTAAAAAAGAAACAATAAAAAAAATAGTAATTATTTCCGGAGCAACATACATTTATATTATGATAATATTTTTTAATATAAATACTATAGTAACCTATTTTTTGTATTTTATATTTGATTAGTTATGTTTTTATAAAAATAAAAATATCTTATTTTCATATAGATAATGTCATCATCTTTAGCATATTCTGAAATTAATATAGACAATAAAGATGGTTTACCACAAAAAAATGGTCAACCAAAACGTAATAATGCTACTATAAGAAGAAGGCCTCAAATAAATAAACCAAATACTCAAAATGTTGATACTATGTTAAAAATAATTAGTGATACAAATGGTTATGAGAGTTTTCAAGACGGAAACGATGAAAGTGAATTAGAAAATTTTAATCCACCACCAAGACCTGCATTAGAATCATTAAATGAAAATAATCAACACAAAAAACCAATGAATAATAATAATGTAACTATTGATGAGGAGCAACCGATTGTTACAGAAAAACAAAACAAAAATGAGATAAATGATGTAACACAACAAGTTGTTCAAAATCGTGTTTATCCTCAGCCAATAGACAGTTATGAAGGGTATCAAGATATGCCGAAAAATTATTCAAAGCAATTTTATAAAAATTATGTCCCATATTTTAACCAAGATGGATACACAAATGTTGCCTCTAATTCAAACAATAACAAGGATCAACTATTAGATAAATTAAACTATATGATTCATTTATTAGAAGAACAAAAAGATGAAAAAACTGGACATGTTATTGAAGAAGTGATTTTGTATTCATTTTTAGGCATTTTTATTATCTTTATTGTAGATTCATTTGCTCGCGCAGGAAAGTATACACGTTAATAATATAATATACTTAATATAACATACTTAATATAATATCAAAACATCCGATGCTTTAATTGAATGACACGCATAGTTATACAAGAAAAAAGCAGTCGGGTTTTTAAATTTAAGATCAATCCCTATATTTTTTTTAAAGTAATCCACTACACTTTTACTATCAGCCGTCTCCTCTATAAGTAGTATATCAGCGTTTATTTTTGATAAACTAATTGTAAAACCAACAATTAACATATCAATACTAGCTAAATGCGAATTAGATATAATACTTATACATTCAATTGCTCTTTTTTTATCATAGAAGAGTTCTAATGGTCTAAACACATAGATAGAAATAAATTCTCCATTTAGTAATAAACCATATATTTTCAATTTTCCTAATTGAATTAGATGAATTAAATTGGAAATATCGGGTATGATAGAACATTTAAATCGTTTCAATTGCTCTCTAATAAAACCGGTTAATAAAGTTAAATGTTGTTTTCCAATTTCAATAACAGTTATTGAAGGAGGTAATCTGTATTCAGGAAACAGTTGTGTAATATCAAAACAATAAGTGTCATAATACATTAAGGGTACAATTGCATTTAATTGTCCTTCGCGCTTAAATAAACACACACTCACTTTAGGGTTTTCGTGAACGATATTATAGTATAATGTTTGAATCACCTCTGGAGCAATCCCTTTTTTACGATATGCAGGATGTATACACAAATTATCCACATAATAAATTGGGAATGATATTTTTTGATTGTTTTTAATTAAATTCAGATTTAATGGCCGTGCTGATATGAGACCTATAATTTCTTTGTCAGGAACCGATAAGGGTATGCCTTTTTCAAATAATAGTTTAGGTTCTTGATACACGTTAAAAAAAGATGGATGATTAGAGCATTTTAAATAAGCAGTAATATCTTCCATTGACGTTTTATAGTCAGTTGATTTATGAATCATATAGTTGTTTTTAATGAAAGTGCATATTTGTTCTAATTCTATAGTATTTTCATTGGTATCATCTTTTGGATTATCCGGTTCATTTGAAACTTTAATCAACTTATTATTCACTAGATTCACATATTTGTTTAGTTTGGGTAACTCTTTATTTATTAGTCCAGGCGGATTGATCCAAAATTTTAAATTATAAATATGAAATACGGGCTGAGTTAACCAAAATTTCAACTTTACTCTGATATATGCTGTTATAATAAGGTAAATAATAATCATAAATGCAATAATATACAAAAATAGGTGGGATGTAAAAGTTATCATACTATAATAATACCTATAATCATATTATAAAATAGTTATTGGATTTATACTATTTTATAACAATTATGAAAAAACCGAATCCAAAATTTAATTCGGTTTTTGTAAAAAATAAATGTACTGGTTATCATATTGACATTTCGTCATATCAATTTTGGCCGTTACAATAAATCCAACCTCCTTTGCTAACTTTAATACTTCTGACTGTGTAGACAAATAGAAGGCGTGTTCATTCTTTGTAACATTGCCATTTTTTTTATTTTTAAATGTTTCAACCAAAAATGCATTTGGACTATCTTCACTCTTCACACTATTTTTGATATCAAAATTAGATTTATATTCCACCGTATCAAAATGAACAATTGTATTCGTAATTCGTTTTTTTGCGTATTTTTGAGGAGATACTATATAGAAAGGATTTCCTGCAGGAATAATTGGATCAAAATTGTCTCGGTTAACAAGGTGAAGTGCTAAAAACCCACCAGGCTTTAACCAATGCATACAATTATCAAAAAATTGGCGTTTATCTTTAATATAATAGATTGTAAAATAAAAACAAGAAATATGGGTAAACGACTGATCTTGAAACATTTGCTGATTCATAATATCACCTAATTGAAATTTTAAATCAGGGTATGTTTTTTTTGATTCCTTTATCATTGTAGGAGAGATATCAACACCAATACTATCAAATCCGTGTGCTTTATAGCTACTAATATGATGACCGGTACCAGAACCGACGTCTAATATATACGTTTTTTCGGTAGGTTTTGTTTGCTCAATTAAATGACCGACTTCAAAATCGTTTTTTGCTTTACTAAAAACAAGAGTATCATACATTGACACATATAAATCTCCATAAATATCAGGCAATCGTGTATTCATTTTAAAATCATTCGTTTTCTCTTCAAATCCTTCTACTTGTTGTCTACCATAATTTATCATTAAAGATAATGCGATAATACCACCTAACAAATATAAAAACTTGTGTAACAATGTAGTATGTATAAAAACATTAAATGATTTTTTTGCATTTTTGATTGTGTTTGTAATAGGCATTTTGTATATATGTATTATATATATAAAAGTATATTATGAATGATACCGAGATAAATGATAAAAGAAGTAGTGCTGAATTTAAAGGCATTACTTTTTCTAAATTTCAAAAATCAAAAGTAAAAAGTGAAATGATTAAATGTCTGGATTCATCCAAAGTAGAACCTGCTTGTTATTGGGCTGCAGAACTGATATGCGCTGGTCATTTTTCTGATTTATGGGAAATTATTATATTATTTATTAGTAGGTACATTCATTTAGGTAATCCTAAATTGCCTATCTATATATCAATGCGAATACAAAATTTTAAAGACATAATATCAAGTGGGTATATTGGAAATGAATTAGCACTACGAAATAGTTTTAAAATAAGACAACTTTTTTCCGAGATTATTAGTATTCTTTGTTGTTCTAGAAAAAAACATAGTATTGAACCGGTTAAAATACAAAAAAAAGATGAATTTAATATTACTCATATGTCATCCCGTTTAAAAGCACCAAAAATAGAGTATGTAAATGATATTTTTAAACCGGATGACCCCAAAGAATTATTTATTGCTATGAATGAATTTGCTTATCATATATCAAACGAATCAAAAAATAGTGTTAGTGCTTGTTATTGGTTAGAATGGATATTAGAATATGAGACCTTATGTAAACAAAAAAAAGAATTATGTTTAGGTCAAACACGGCAAATTGCGCCAATCCAAGACAAATTTAAAAATGATATTATTTGGATTATATGGGATGTAATATTAAATGAATCTTCAAAAAAAGCACCACTTGTAAAAAAAATTATTAATGCTTTGCTAGAAATATTTAGTATTAAATATAGCTCTGGTGTTAAAAAACGTCGTAAATATTTATTGTATTTTGCAATTTCATTATTGACTGATCCAGTTGATTTAACAATTGAAATAATAAAGAACAAGGATGAAATTGATAAAATTGTTAAAAAAATTGGAGTTGTTTATAAAGATGTTAAAAAAAATGAAGAATCTCTTCAAACCGATTATTTGTTTGCTGGAGTTGAACGTTCAAATTTAGATAAAACAGTTGAACGATTAGAAAAAATGAATTCAATTATGATGCCTCGTTCTTAATAATTATGCAATGGTAATACATATTAATATAATTATTAATATATAATCATATTAATATAATTAAAATGTCAGTAACAATGAACATTAGTGATATTGAAAAACAAGGTAAACAATTACCAATAGTTCCATCACGGGTTTTTATTATACCTTATAGAGATAGAATAAAAGATAAACAAAAATTTATAAATCATATGACATCTATATTAGAAGATGATAATAAAGAAAATACATATGAATTTTATTTTTCACATCAATGTGATAATCGTCCATTTAACCGCGGGGCTATTAAAAATATCGGATTTCTTGCAATGAAACAAAAATATCCGAATAACTATAAAGATATTACATTTATTTTTCATGATGTTGATACATTACCTTCTGAAAAAGGGTTAATTGACTATAATACAACAAGTGGCGTTGTTAAACATTATTATGGTTTTACTTTTGCACTTGGTGGTATTTTTTCAATTAAAGGCGCTGATTTTGAAAAGAGTAAAGGATTTCCTAACTTTTGGGGCTGGGGTCTAGAAGATAATACAATGAATGAACGTTGTTTAGAAGTTGGTCTTATTATTAATCGTTCACAATTTTATGACATTAAGGATAAAAGAATATTACGTACGTTTGATGGATGGAAACGAACTATATCAAAAAGAGATGCTCTTATTCATAAAAATAAACAATATGATAGTATACTTGATTTAAAAAATATAAAATGGAATATTGTGGATGAATATATAAATGTTACACAATTTGATTGTAAAATGAATCCCGATATTCAGATATACAAATCGTTTGATATACGTTATAACACAAAAATTATTATTCCAAAAGAATCAGAAGTTAGGCGTCAATGGCGTATGTTTAAACATTAGTTATAGTTATCTATGGTAAAAAAACGTGTTTTATAAAAATATACACATTATAAATTATATAATTATAATTTTATAATCTATAATTATATACAATAATATGTCTATAAGAGATTTTAGTAGTAGATTTTCAGGTTCATCGCCTCGCTCATCTGTAGGATTGTACAATACAATAACAAATAATACCGATTCTATTTTTTCTCCAAAAAAATCGTCAAGACCTAGAATGTTAACTACACCGTCAAACACAAAATCAATGAAAAATGATTCTATTCCTTTCTCTGATTCTGATTCTGATTATTCTTCAATGTTAGATTCCGGAAAGGATATAATATCAACTACATCAGCTATAAATAGTTCAATTAATCAAGTTGTTTCTCAAACAGGAAACCCTTTTTTACGATATTTGTCTATTTTTATTATAATTGGGTTTCTATTTTTAAATTTATTCTTATATTTAACAAAACCGATCAATAGTAGTATTTTTAATATGTATGATCCTCTTTTAAAAAAAATTGGAATTAATAATGATGATAAACCCCAAGTAAAAAATAATATATCTTCTACTTCAAAAAAGGTAAGGGTAAATAAAGAAGAAAATAAAAATGCTATAAATAAGTTGGAAAAAGCAGTTAATAATAAAAAAACAGTTAATAATATTGATAGTGAAAATATTCAGAAACAGAATGAAGAACAAGGAATAAAGAGTAAACAAAAACCGTTTATACCTGAACCTGATGTTAGTGCTAGCCGTTTACAAGCAAATAAACCGACATCAAAACAAGGTTATTGCTATATTGGTGAAGATAGAGGATTTCGTAGTTGCATAGAAGTAGGGAAAGGTGATGTTTGTATGTCTGGTGATATTTTCCCGACCAAAGATATTTGCATTAACCCTAACTTGAGGGAATAAATGAATACAACCAGAGTTCATTACCAAAGAGGAATAAGAATATTTATTTATGATATAATAGTTTTGCTTCCATACTGAATACTAATAATAATTCTATGCTGTAATTTATCAAGATAAATCTGGAAAGTATCTTTCGTCCTATCTTTAATATTTCCTACATGTTTTTGACGTTTATTATTGATAAATGCATTAACGAAATCTGTAATATAAACAGTGTAAGTTGTAGCATCTACATCTGGTTCAACTATTTGATCCTTGCCTCCACATTTTTCAATTCTTTCCAATTCACATACAATATCTAGACGATATTTCTGAATAATATGAAGAATTGTAGAATAATCCCATTTACTGCCATTTCCAACACGCTTTATAGATTCATATTCGGTATTTGTAATACCAATTACAATAGGAATAGTAGCAGGGTCAGTTGGGTTATTTACAGTAGGCAAATCTACCGCTTCCAAGTTAGGAATATTCTTTGATGAAAGCATCGTTGAGTTTGCCGATACCTTACCCTTCTTCTTCTTGAACCCTGTTGTTTGATAAGAGTTTGTTCCAAATGGGTCAAGATATGTCTTTTCATACTCTTCAATAGCCTTAATTGAAGTTCTGTGTGGACCTGTCTTATGACCTCCTTCAATATATTCACGCCAGTATCCAGTCATACGCCCAGGTAGACCTTGAATTTGGACGTTATTATCTACGACTTTTGTATAAAGTTCGTGAGTTGCGCCAATACGAAGTTTCCAGCGATTTGGAATAAGATTTGCTCTACGAAAGAACCCTTTTACTCCAAGAACTATATGTTGAGTTAAAGGTTCCTTGAAGAATTCTTTGATTTCATCTTCTGAAAGACGGTCAGTTGAAGTGTGATTTCTAAATGCGACAACCTTACGAATACATGCGTTTTGAACGACATTAACATTTTTTGCAGTGACACGCACAATATGAACCCTAAAATCATTACCGTAATTGGCGAGAATATCATCGTCAACCCATTTATCTGCATTCTCAATTGAATTTAAAGAATAAAACTCCTTCACAATACCCTTCTCCAAGAAATCCTTATGCCCGAAGTATGAAGTAGGAATAGTCATTTTATAGAGTTCGTGTAGTTCTCCCCATCGGTAAAGGTCGTATAATTCTTTAATCATCGTAGCACTAATGAAGACAAATAGGTTATTATGCTCCTTCATATGTTTCACGTCTAATACGCCTGCTTCCTTCAAAGTTGTATGAAGGACTTGAAACTCTTTATCTCCCGTATCAATCTCATCAATAATAAAGAGACCATTGCGGATATTCAAAAGTTCTGCTCTTGATAGTTTTCCATGGTGAAAGATTTTATCCTTGAAGCAGTTTGGTGCTTTATCAATCATATCCTTCTCCCATCCAGCATTACTCATACCTGTAAGTATCCTTACATTCGCAGGATTAACTACAAACTTGTCATCAATATGAGTTGTTAAAAGTTTAGCAATTTCAATCATAAGACCATCTGCTCCAACTTTGGTCTTCTTTTGAATACTGATAACACGACGACCATTTTTGTAGAACTTATCTACAATATTAATTGCATCTTCTTTTTGATTATTAAAGATATATTCGGCAGTTGCTTTATCATCACCCTCAAGGAACAACCGATGATTTGTTGCCCTTGCCGAGTTATATGCTTGGAATACATCTTCGCGCCTTGCAGAGATTAATTCAACTAGAGAAGACATTTTGATAATTATTATAATTTCTCATTTACAATCATTGTTATTTCAATTTTTTTTTTACAATCAGTATGGATTTATAATAATCATTATGTTATTATAAATTGTGTATTAATAGTTAATCATTATACATTTGTAGACGAGTTCATATACCATCTAGTAGATAAATATTTATTCGTACCCTTTTTGCTACCTAAATTTGCAGTTACAAAGTTAGTATTTGGACCTTTATTAACAATGCCTTGTATTTTATTTGTTCCTAATGCCTTTTCAAAATACCGCAAATCAGACGTGTTTCCATCAAAACCACCATTCATAGAAACATAAACATCACCATAATTTTGTCTAGGAACACCTTCTAATATGTGACGTTTAACTAAGGTTCCGTTAATGTAAACATCTAATTGGTTTTGTTTTGTAACACGGATAATAATATTAACCCATTTGTGTAATGGTAAATCTTTCACTATTATTTCTTCATTTATTTTTTCAAAAGAATTCATTATTATTTTTAATCCTGCCATATCTCCTTTTCCTTCGCCATCTAATCGTGGTGTTAAGTATACACCAGGACTATTATTTGGGAAATTAATTCCTTCTTCTCCACCTCCACTAACACCTCTAGATATATTATCATTCCCTTTATGGAAAACGTGTTTCATTTCTGTTTCTTTAACACTAAAATCGTTGACAAAAATCCAGACAGACCACGTAAATTCTAAACCATCACGTTGATTATTGGAACGATGAATTGGTTTTGCTCCTTTTTTAGATGGGTTTTGGGGAATAATCATCATTTGTCTAGAGTTTATCATGCCATCAATTAAAATAGGATTATGATCTGTAGAAAATATATATGTTAAAATAAATGAACCAAAACTCAAAACCATCATAAAAACAATAAGCACTAAAATTAAAAAAGCAAACTTGGCTACGATACTATTTGATTGTAAAAAGTTTTTACTTCCTTGCACATATTTATTTGATGAAAACTCATTTATTTTCATTCTATAATCTCCTAATGTCTCGGTAATTCCCATTCTTATATATATTATATAAAATATAATATATTATATTTTACTTACATTGTAATCATATATAGTTTAAATCTCAAAACTGCTTTTAACCTTGTTGTCTTTCACCATAGAAAAACGCAATCTATATTTGCTAATTGCATTTGCTAAAATGCCTTTACCAAAACCATCTTTATATATATTATATGCTTCTTGTGGGTTAGATGCATTTGACCAGTATTTAAAGGCCGACGTCCAACCACTAAATCCTCCTCTTGGCGTAACATTAATATCCATATCATTATCTACACGTGGAACACCAGGAATAACACACGTTCTTACTAATTTACCGTCTAAATAAACATCTAAGGTTCGTCCATATAAACTAACAATAACATTCACCCATTTTTGAATAGGGATATTATCAATTTTACACGTATGGTCGGATGTTCCTTTATCGGTTTCACTTCTTTCGGCTGCGATGCGAGATGCACGTTGTTCATCAGTTTCTGCATCTGTGCCTTTTTTAGGTACGCCTTTATTACAAGCATCACACGCGCAAGTATAACCACTGTTACACGCATCACATGCGGCCTTCGTTGCTTCAGTATCTTTCCAAGAATCACTATTTCCCATAGAATCTGCGCCAATAATATCTTTTCCGGTATCGTAATACTTGATGATTATATCCAATGTATTTGGTTTATCGCCTAAAATAACAGTTGGGCATTTAACACGATCTAAAACAACTTTTTGATCGCCAAATTTATAATTCCAATCATCCACAAAAATCCACATAGAATAGGTATAATTACTAGAATTATTTGCATTTTTTAAATCTTTCGCCAAAATAGTTTGTTGTATTTTTCCTTCTGCCATTTCAGTTAACTTTGTAGATTTTGAAAAAGCATTTACTATAAAATAAATAACTACTAATAATACAAAAACAAGTATTACAATTTGTTTTACGTCCATTTTATATATATTATAGAATAGAAATTAACTATTATATAAAATAATAATAATAATAATAATAATAATAATATCTAAATATTTATCATTTAAATTCATTGGACACCTACCATCATTTTTATATCATTTATAAATTTATTATCAGGATTTTTATTTTGTTCAATATCAATGCTTATATCATCAGATATGCTCCATACATATGGGATTTCCTTTACTCGTAATGTTTTATAACTCATTACAATATTTTTCTCATTTAATACATCATTATAATAAGTAACATTGCATATACCTCCATATATTCCGTTTTCAGAACCTGTAACAATCTCATCTAATCGCATATAAGGTGCTACACCAGAATAAGACCCAACTAAAACACCGTTTAAAAATATGTCAATATACCCTTCATTGTAATTTATAACAATATTATTCCATTTTTGGTAAACAACATTTTTTGATTCATATACAATAATTGATTTATTTTTTACATTATCATCATCTATCATAGTATTATTATCATTATTAGTATTGGATGCTACTTCCGCCATTACTCTTAAACTATTCTTCTTTCCATTATATTCTAATCTAACTTTATTTCCATATTTAATAATATTTGTATACTTGGTATAAGAGCTATTAGTATTTGATGGTTGTGGGTTTAAATAAAACCATCCAGATATAGCATATTTATATCTAAACCTATAATCTTCGCCATAGATGCTTGGTTGAGGGTGAATATCAAAATCAACCTTCAATGTTGTTGGATTTTTTAATTTTTTATAGAACCATGCCATAATTTTATTTTTGGGTATATTAGGATCTGTGTATTGTTCTGGTTCAGCATTATCAAGTGATTTAGTTTCTTCACTTTGTTCCTTTCTAATTCTATCATTCTTCTTATTTTTATACGTTTTGTCAATTTCATTTAAATTATAATGATCAATATCCGGTATATCGTATAAATCATCATATTTCCCAACAACATATTCTTTATTTAAATTTAATGGTTTATTCACGAGTTTATTGCCACTATAATTAATAACTTTATCAAACATCACTGGTATCAAAAACCATAATCCTATAAATAATGCTTCAATACCCAATAAGGTCCATACCGGTTTAGTTGTTAAATTATATTCATTCTTAATATACTCTACCGTGTCTATTAATAAACAAGGTAAATACATAATTACCTTAACAAATAGTTTAAGTATACTTTCTTGTTTTGAATTTTTAATCTTATCTATTTTTTTTTTCATAATTAAATATACAATTGAAAGAGCACCTACTATTAATAAAAATGATATAATATCAGTGAATAATGTCATTAAACTAGTGTTTATTAATAACCATATTACTCCTTTAATTAAAAGCATAAATGCAATAAAAAAAATAATAAGTGAAATAAATTTAATTAGAGCATTTTTTTCAGTTAGATGAATTAAATCAACATCTTCACTATGATCAACTTTCATCTTAACAAAAAAGAATAGCATAACATATGTAAACGCCACACTGATGGTTAACAATTTTGTAAATACTGGATACTCGGTTTTAATTCCAAATGGATTATAATAATATATGATAGCAATAAATAAAATATATTGTACCATTTCCAATTTTGCCAAATGAGATGGATTTAAATACAACATACGAGTAATTCGGTCAATAAAGTTCAAACTAATTACTTCTTTTTCAGAAATTTCTGATAGTTTGTCTTTTGCTCTTTTTAATTCTTGAGTTATTTCATTTGTTTTACTTTTATAAAAATTATTAAATTCAGAAGACATATCTTTGTATAATAGTAAGAAAGTTTATTATAATACAAATATAATATGTATATTTATATTATAAATTTTCAAAAGCAGTTTTTTTCCCATGACAATCTCTACACAAGGCAACTAAATTATCAACATTATTAGAACCTCCATTATCAAGTCTGATTTTATGATCTACCTCAAACCATGCAGGTAACTGTTTTTTACATCCACCACAATTCCAGCCTTGCTGGGCCGCAACATACTTTTTTTTAGTTTCACTTACCGATCGTTTGGTTGCCTTTTGCGTATTCTCTATATTACTTCCTCCCGATGTTAATATTCTTTTTTCTTGTGGAGACATCATATAGCTGCCACCATTACCACCACCAACATTACTATTCCCTCCCGACATATTTAATATTGGTGATAGTAAATCACTTGCTTCTTTATCAATTGGCATATATTTTATAATACCATTTGCATGTGAAATTAAATTGTGTGATTGTGATGGATATTTTTTCATAAATAGATAAGTAGATAATCCAACAAATCCTATACCTGCCATTTGATAATATTTTTTCCAAGATTTTACTAATTTTACATATTTTCCGTCATGATATATATTCAATACAAAAAATACAGTTATACCTATAATTAGTAGTTCTATTTTCATTTATATAATAATTATACTATATTTTATTATATTAATGAAAATAGAACTACTAATTAATAATTAATTAATTCTATATAGATTTATCTTCCACAATGTAATTATTCTTTGTATTGTGTGGTTTTTTTTCAATTAAATGATATGCTATTTTATTTAATGATTCTAATTCCTTTGAAAGTTCACTCACGTTGATTGGTTTAACTGCAAATTCTTTACTGTAACAGTACTTTATTATTATTCTACATAACCCATTTAAAATGTCTTGATGAATCAAATATTTAGCATTATTATTATTATCTTTATCATAAACAATTCCCTTTTCAATAATATAAATATAACCCATTAAAAAACCCCATATATCAGCATTTTTTGAAAATACATCATAATAATATTCTAAATCCTTAAATGTTCCATTTGAATCTACATATGACAATAAAACAGTTTGTATATACTCTATTATTGTTGTCTCAATTAAAGTATTATAATCAATCGTATTATATCCATTATCCAATGAATATATTTTATAAATAGAATGCAATATTGAAACGATTGAACTATAGTGTCCGCTTGTTTTATTGTATTCTACTATATTGTTTAACATATTTACCGCAATTATTTTTAATAATTCTGATTGTCCTGAGTTTGGATTGTATAATTTGGACGATGCTTTTATTTTTTTATATTCGTTGGGTAACCAAGTCTTTAAATGATCATTATAAAATAAATTTGAAAATGGTGCATTATAGTGAAATGTATGATTAGTAACTTCATCCGGAATAGTTGATCCATTATTTTTACTTGCCAACCCCCAATCAATCAAACGAACATTCCCATTATCATCAACAAGCATATTATTTCCTTTAATGTCCATATGAATCAATCCATTTTGGTTAATAGGAACAATACCATTATTTAAAAGTTCAATTAAACTACTATTTACTTTTATAAATGATTTATATTTTTCTTTTTCATTTTTATTTAAAAGAATTTTTAAAATGTAATCGTCAATCTCCATACCTCCATCCGGTATATTTATTAATTTTAATTGTGATAATTTACTATTTACATTTTTAGAATTAATACCATTATCAGTAAATAAATCACATTTTTCATCAAATAAATTTAAATCTGTATCAGATAATTTGGCAGGGTCACATACATTTGTATCCATCACTAAAAAATATTTATCATTATTTGGAATTGTTTTTATAATTTCTTTAACATTATCCATTTCTTCAACTTCCTTAACTACAGATTTATCATTATACATCAACTTTGATATATGTGTATCTTTATAAGGATACTTCATAGGATCAGTACATTTTAATGATGGTCTAAATACACATCCATACGAACCCGCTACTACCGCTTCACCCCCTTTTTTAATTTTATTTTTACGCTTTTTATAGGTTTTTGTTCTCTTGCGTGTTTGTGTTTTTTTAGAAGTTGATACTTTTATTTTTTTACATTTTTTTGAGTTCATATATGTTTATATGTGTATACAGTATAAATTTATTATTTTTTATAAAGATATATGGATAAAAATATAATAAGTATTATTAAACCAAAAAAAACATATTTCTCTCTTCGTCTGCGTTCTTCTTTATATTTTATTTGTTTGGGTTTGTAATGTTCATAATAGTTTACCATTGCATCTTCCATTGTTATTTCGTCCTTACCAATAGACACATTTACCTTATTATGAATAAAATGCATCCATTTGGAAAATGATTTTTGTGAGTCTAAATAAGGTGTTACTGGGTATTTATCCAAAAGTTCACTAAATTGGTTTCCTATAGTTGATATGGGAATAAATAATGGTAAATTATGAATAAAATCATAATATTTTTTCTTAATTGTTTCATTTGGATTATGTGGATATGTTAATGCAATTGTATGAAAAACAAACCAATAATAAGGACCCCACACAGTTGGTTCTAATGCCATTATAATAAACTATATAAAAACATTTAGATTATAACCAATAAATAGAACATATATGAATAATTTTATATTTTGTAATAATTGTGGAAATAAGGGTCATATATTTTATCAATGTAAACAACCTATTACTAGTGTTGGTGTAATTGTTTATAGAATAAATGATAATAAAACCCCAGAGTATTTACTTATTCGCAGAAAAGATAGTATTGGCTATGTTGAATTTATGCGAGGAAAATATAATATATATAGTAAATTGTATCTATTAAATATTATATCAGAAATGACAAATGATGAAAAAGAGTCTATATTAACACATTCATTTGATTTTTTATGGACCAAATTATGGGGTAATGATATTAATACTCAATATAGAAGTGAAGAAAAAACATCCAGAGAAAAATTTGAATCATTAAAAAATGGAATTGTTGTAAATGATGACGATTATTCCATTGAAACCTTAATAAATGAGACAAATACAGTATGTCAATGGAAAGAAACCGAGTGGGGATTTCCAAAAGGAAGACATAATAATCAAGAAAAAGATTTATCATGTGCTCTACGTGAGTTTGAAGAAGAAACTGGTATTTCCGTATCGCATATTAATATATTACATAATGTTTTACCATTTGAAGAAATATTTACTGGCTCTAATTATAAATCATATAAACATAAATATTATGTTGCATATATGAAAAATGATGTAAATTTAATAAATTCATATCAATATACTGAAGTTAGTAAAATGGAATGGAAATCATACGAAGATGCAATGAAGCTGATTAGAAGTTATAATGTGGAAAAAAAAGAAGTTTTAACACGTGTAAATAAAATGATCACATCTTACAATACATATGACATAAAATAAATTTTACAATACAATGATAATTATATATTATTTTACATAATAATTGTGAATAATATATATATACATAAATTTATATACATAAATTTATATAACTATATAATAGTAATGGATAAATCAAAATCACAAAATAAAAAAACACCTACTAAAAGAAAACGGTGCCCAAAAGGAACGCGAAAAAACACCAAAACAGGATTATGTGATCCTGTAAAATCTGTAAACCCAAATCCAAATTTAGAAGAACCTGATCAAGAACAACAAGAACAACAAGAACAACAAGAACAACAAGAACAACAAGAAGAAAGCGAATCACAAAAAGCAAACGGAGAAGAAAGCGAATCACAAAAAGCAAACGGAGAAGAAAGCGAAGAAGAAGGAGAAGCAAGCGAAGCAGAAGAAGAAGAAGGAGAAAGCGAAGCAGAAGAAGAAGGAGAAGCAAGCGAAGCAGAAGAAGAAGGAGAAAGCGAAGCAGAAGAAGAAACTAATTTAAACGAGAGAGAATTAAGAGATAGAAAAGAACTATTAGATAATGCTTCTTTTAATTTTTTATATCCAAATTTAAATGACGCTAATTTTAATATTAAAATCACTGAACGAAAAGAATTTAATGATACAAAATATGATGGTAATATTGTAGCTGATATAGAACAACGATCTGAACAATTATGCAATGCCGATTTTGAATTAGCACCACATCAATTATTTGTTAGAAATTTCCTATCATTTCAAACACCATATAATAGTTTATTGCTTTATCATGGATTGGGTAGTGGTAAAACATGTTCGGCTATTAGTGTAGCAGAAGAAATGAGGGATTATATGATGAATATTGGCATTATAAATAAAATTATAATTGTAGCATCGCCTAATGTGCAAGATAATTTTAAAGTTCAACTATTTGATGAACGTAAATTAAATTTGGTTGATGGAATATGGAATATACGCGCTTGTACTGGAAATAAATTCTTAAAAGAAATCAATCCAATGAATATGAAAGGGCTAAGTAAAGATAATATTATACGACAAGTTAATAAATTAATAGATACTTATTATAGATTTGTTGGTTATATAGAATTTGCAAATTATATTAGTAAAAAAAGTAACATTGACAATGATGGTATAGTATTTAAAGATAAACAACATAAACAAAAACTTATACAAAAAAAATTAAGAAAGGTATTCAGTGGTTGTTTATGTATAATTGACGAAATTCACAATATTCGGGTAACTGATGATAATAAGGATAAACGCGTCGCAGATGAATTACTAAAATTAGTAAAAAATGTAGATAATATGCGTTTATTATTACTTTCCGGAACACCTATGTTTAATTCATATAAAGAGATTATTTGGTTAGTTAATCTAATGAATATAAATGATCGTCGGTCTACAATAGAAATAAAGGATGTATTTAATTCTGATGGTTCATTTAAACCAGATGGTGGTCTAGAATTATTAGAGAGAAAAGCAACAGGATATATATCTGTGGTAAGAGGAGAAAATCCATATACATTCCCCTATAGAGTATGGCCAAGCGATTTTGCAAAAGAACATACTTTTGAACATATCCCTTATCCCACAATTCAATTAAATGGAGTATCTGAAGTTACACAAAAAATAAAATTTCTCTCTTTATTTTTAACAGATATTGGAGAATACCAACAAAAAGGGTATAATTATATTTTAGATCGTATTAAGGGCGGTCATATTGGCTCAAATACACAAATGCCAAATATAGAAAACATAGAAACATATGGTTATACGATGTTAATGCAGCCATTAGAAGGTTTAAATATAATATATCCACACGAAGATTTAGATAATGAAAATAAAAACCTCAATTCAATTGAACTAGTTGGAGGAGAAGGGTTAAAGCGTATAATGAATTTTACAGTAGATCCTAGTACTTATTATCGTAGTAATTTTAATTATAAACCAGAAATAATTGAAAAGTATGGTAGAATTTTTTCATCCGACGAAATTGGAAAATACAGTAGTAAAATAAAAATAATATGTGATCGCATTCTTAATTCAAAAGGTGTTATTTTGGTATATTCACAATATATTGATGCTGGATTAGTACCATTAGCATTAGCATTAGAAGAACATGGATTTTCTAGAGCAGGTAATAATGCATCATTGTTATCTAGTAATCCCAATAAAAAAGGGAAAGGTTTAAAATATGTTATGATTACAGGTGATAAGGGGTTTTCACCAAATACTTCTTACGACATTAAACTAGCAACAAATGATAATAATATCAATGGAGATAATGTTAAAGTTATTTTAATATCTCAAACAGGAACAGAAGGGTTAGATTTAAAATTTATTCGTCAAGTTCATATCATGGAACCATGGTATAATATGAATCGTATAGAACAAATATTTGGAAGAGCAATTAGAAACTGTAGTCATAAATCATTACCATTTAATGAACGAAACGTAGAATTATATTTATATGCTTCTTTGATGCGTGATAATGGAAGGGAAGAGACTGCTGATTTATATGTTTACCGATTAGCAGAAATCAAAGCATTAAAAATAGGTATAGTTAGTCGCGTATTAAAAGAAATCTCTGTGGATTGTATATTAAATTCTGGACAAACCAATTTTACAGAAGAAAATATGGAATTAAATGGAGTAAACCCAATTACAATTAATTTATCAAGTGGTGTCATATTAGAAAATTATAAAGTAGGCGATAAACCATTTTCTTCTATTTGTGATTATATGGAAAATTGTGAATACACTTGCCGTCCTAATAAAGAAATAAAAGAAGAAGATATATCATTAAGCACTTATACTGAAGATTTTATAATGACCAATAAAGATAAAATTATTTTCAGAATTAAACAATTAATGAAAGAGAGATTTTTTTACAATAAACGCGATTTATTAAAAGAAATAAATAATATTAAAGTATATCCAATTTTTCAAATAAATGCAGCATTAGAAATTTTAATTGAAGATAAGAATGAATATATAAATGACAAGTATGGTAGAACTGGTCATTTAATAAATATTGACGATCTATATTTATTTCATCCACTAGAAATAACTGATAAGAGAATTAGTATTTTTGAACGGTCTGTACCATTAGATGTAAAACATAATAATATTATAATCCAATTGCCTCAAGAAAAAAGACCACAAGATATGTATACAAATAACCAAGAAAGTGAATCAATTCAAATGAATCAATCATTTTTATATGAAACCGAAATAAAAAATTTGGTTACAAAATTACAAGAAAAATATAGTATTGCTAAGGAACCAGATAATGATGAAGAGAAAAAGGAACTAAAGAAAAAAGAAAAAAAGAAAGAAAAGGTAAATAAATCTCAACATATAAACGAACATGAAAAAGATTGGTATGTTAACTGTTGGAGTTCCATAAAAGAAATAAATGATATTGATGAAAATACTATTGATTATTTAATTGTTCAGCATATGATAGATGAATTAAGTTTTAAAGAAATAATAGTATTATTAAACTTTTTTTATGATAATCCAGTTAATATTGACAAATACAATAGTACAGATTTTAAATACAATAACAGAGACATATTTAAACATATTGAAATATACATTAAGGATAAAATAAAAATAGGCAAAAATAAAATTAAAGGTTTTTTATGGCAAGAAAAAAATATAAGGGCAATTATAGTTAAACATAATAGTAGTGAAAATAAAAATAATTGGCATATTGCAGAACCTGAAGATGAAAAAGATTTAAGTGAAGAATTTGGTAAAACAAAAAATGATATAATGAGTAAATTAAGTAAATACATTGGTTTTATGAGTAATTTTAAAAATGAAAATTTTGTTGTTTTTAAATTCAAAGAAGTAGAGAATAAACGTGATATTGGTATACGTTGCGATCAATTGCAATCTAAAAGTAGAGCAATGAAATTTTTAATTGATATTGTTGGTGAAGACAAATATAAAGAGGAGGATTGGATAGATAGAAAAAAACCAGAAAAATCATTGGTAAAAATTTGTATTATCCAAGAATTATATCTTCGTTATTTTGAAAAAGAACACAAAGACAATAAGCGATGGTTTTTAAATCCAGGCGAAACTATATTAACAAGTATAGATAAAATAAGTAAAAAAGAATCAACTAAAAAATTATAAATAAAATTGAATAACGATTTAGAAATAATATCATTAATTAATAGTAATATGTCTAATACAGTAACCAAAAAAAATATGGAAACCACACGAAAATCACAATATAATAAAGATCAAGACAGTAGTTTATATAGTGAAATGATGATTACAAAAAGGGTACCAGTACATATAAGTAATATAGGTGACAATACAATAGATATGCTTCAAAAGGTAATTTCAAGAGATATTGAAGGAAAATGTATAGTTGAAGGATATATTAAACCAAATACTGTAAAAATTATTACATTTTCAAGTGGTATGGTTGACGGTGAATATATTATGTTTGAAACAATATTTAAATGTTATGTGTGTTGTC
>Ga0213863_10000742_pt1 | contig 24264 bp, 19 predicted proteins | sample PICome_8_FD_160128 | JGI IMG/M metagenome (GOLD analysis project Ga0213863, IMG submission 160128) | Coastal seawater microbial communities near Pivers Island, North Carolina, United States - PICO497 | ecosystem: Environmental > Aquatic > Marine > Coastal | place: USA: North Carolina... | reverse complement strand
CAGTGATTCGATCGGTCGACGACTAACAACAGCGACGCAGACGGTGATAATGGCTGGGAGCAATACGAGCCAGCTGTCCTGTATATCCAAAAAGTACTCCTAGTGACAGCATTGAACTGACGTTATCTAATGCACATTGATTTTCCCTCGGATTGGACTACGCGAGGTTGGTTTCCGAGTTGCGCTAGACGGAACTCTAAATAATACCCTTTTCTTGTAGAGAGGCGATTTCATCAGCATCGAGTCCTAGTTCCTCCAGAACTTCCCGGGTGTGCTCGCCTAAAAGCGGCGGCATTCGTCGCCGAGGATCCTGCGGCGTCCCATGAAACCTTGCAGCAGGCTTTGCTTGTTGGTATTTGCCTGCGCTGGGGTGATCGAAATCGAGAATCGACTCGTTGTGTTGGATTTGCGGGTCCTCGAAAACTTCCTCGAGCTCCAAGATGCGACCACTGGGCACTTCGTTATCATTCATTCGTTTGAGAATGTCTTCGGTCGTGAAGGAACGGATCGCTGTGTCTAGCAGTTCGCCCAAAGCCTCTTTGTTTTCTGGAATCATGCGCGCTTCATTGTCTGCAAACCTAGAATCAATAATCCACTCTGGGTGCCCGAGAGCACGAAAGAGCCCCTCATGTTCAACTTGTGAGGCCACAAAATAGATGATTTGGCCATCCTGGGTGTGCCACAGTCGATAAGTCTCATAAAGAGACATTCCAGGGAGATCTTGGCTGTTTTCGAGGGTATGTTTAATCATGCCATCGGGCCAGAAGAAGGCGAGGGAGGCGTCAACCATTGGAATCTCGATGAGTTGACCACCAGCGCCGCGATCTCTCGCAAAAAGCGCTGCGGTGATTGCCTGAGCGGCGGTATAGGAAGTGGATTTGTCAGCCACAATATTGCGCACAAGATCCTTGATGGGAAAGTCCGGACTCATCTGGATGCCCGCATGGCCTGTCAGTCCTTGAATGATCGGGTCATATACGCGCTGGTCCGAATAAGGACCGGTCGGCCCGAAGCCAGAAATAGAGCAATAGATGAGGTCGGGATTAATGCTGCGTAGGGTTTCCTCTCCGAGGCCAATTCGCTCTGCAGCCCCCGGTCGCCAATTCTGGATGAAGACATCGGTGGTCTTGATCAGCTCGTGCATGACCGCGATGCCCTCGGGCTTGGACAAATCCAAAGCGACCCCGCGCTTATTGCGGTTGCAGTTGATAAAAAGAGAAGTCAATCCACCTCGCTCAAAGTTTGGCAGTCGCGCGACTTCGCCAATGCCGGGGGGTTCTACCTTGATGACGTCAGCACCTTGGTCGCCAAGAATCATGGCGGCGAGGGGACCTGATACAACGGCGGATACATCAATGACTCGAATGCCTTCAAGGGGGGCTACCATAGTTACAACTCTTCAAAGGTTTGTATAAATTTACCTTCCAACATACCAATTCTCAAAACATTTCAGCTCTTGAGAAGTGCGAATAGATGACCGTGGGTTCGGTTGGCCGTCTTGAATGACAGGGTTATCGTGAGATACTGTTTGGAGGGTCCACCCAAAAATTCTGTTTTAAGGAAATTCGATGCTAGGTGATAGGCTCGCTTGCCCGCGTCGGCGAAAGCTCTGAGGGTGTGCCGGCGGTTGAAGATCGAACCAAGGCTTAGATACGGTATAGCATTATGAGTATTGAACCGGTGAAAGACTACCAGCAGGCTGCGAGGGTGCTTCGTGATACAAACCTGAGGCAAGGCCTTTACGATGAAGGTGCCGTCTTGATGGATGGCGTTTTAGTAAATCTGCACGGGGAAAAACATCGTGCTCGCCGAAGCCTCGAAAATAAAGTGTTTCGGCGAGGGTTTTTTACGCACTATGAAAAAGAGGTTTTTCCGAAGACCCTCGCGCTCACCATCGATCAATTTGTCCTGGACGGTGGTGGCGATTTAGTCGAGTTCGGTTTCCGCGCCTTAATTAATCTAACCTGCGACTTTGCTGGGATCGATCGCCCTCAGGCGAGCCAACCTGAAACGGATCGGCTTTTATTATTGATGCGTTCTTTCGCCTTGGGCACAACCCTTGCGCATTCCAAGGACGATCGAGATAAAGTTCGACAACAGGTAAGGCATGCGTTGTCCGCTTTTGACGTTGAATTTTTGCAGCCTTCTGTTGCTCGAAGATTATCGCTCATTCGCCAGCTTGAAGAACGAAGCGATGGTGAGAACGCGCTTCCACGGGACGTGCTGACGGTTTTATTGCGCAATGAAGACCAAATCGAGCTTGATGAAGCACAACTTTTACGCGAGATGGCTTTTTTTGTTGTTGCCGGAGCTCAGACCAGTATTCATTCTCTGGTGCACGTCATGCACGAAATTTTTGTCTGGGCTTCGGGTGATTCTAGGACGCTTGGAAAATTGCGATCAGACCCGATGTTAGTGCAGCGCTGTGTTCATGAGAGTGCTCGACTTCACCCTTCGAGCCCGGTTGCAGTGAGAAGGGCAGAGTGCCCGATCACATTGCCCACACATCAAAAAGTCGAAACAGGTGAACGGGTAGTCGTTGACCTTCAAGGCGCAAATCAGGATCCAAAAATTTTTGGTGCCAATGCGTCGGTATTCGACCCTAATCGACAATTTGATAAGGGCATTTCGCCCTACGGACTCTCCTTTGGATTGGGTATGCACGCTTGTATTGGTCGAACGCTGGCTGCGGGCGTTACCCCCAAGCCAGACGCAGACCCAGTTGACCATCAGTACGGTATCATCGCTTTAATCGCGAGCGCTCTGCTTAAAAACGGTGCGCGTCCAGATCCCAAGCAGCCGGCTGAAATGGATGCAAAGACGGAGCGCCCCAATTGGGGACGTTATCCGATTTTGCTGGGCCCGCTCTAATCAATAAAACCAAGGCAGGTAAGAAAGGTGATGAAACATGCGATTGTGACTGGCGCTGGAGGAGATATTGGAGCGTGCATCACCGAGTTGGCGGTAAGCAGAGGTTATCGAGTCGCAGCCATTGACGTGCAGCCAGATAAAATTGATGCGCTCGCTGATCGCTTGGATCATGTCGTGCCGGTTGTTGCTGATATCACTGATCCGGAAGCTGTCACAATAGCCTTCGATCGCCTAGGCACCGCGCCGGATCTTTTGGTGAACAATGCAGGACTGGTTCGGTTTGGCCCTCTTGAGTCACTGGCCGTCGAGGATTTTCAATCGGTGGTGAACGTAAATTTGGTCGGTAGCTTCATTGTTGCTAAGGAAGCCGCGCTTCGTATGAAGACAGTCGGTGGCGGCGCGATTGTTAACGTGACCTCTATGGGCGGGATTCATCCTGCTCCCGGAGGCGGTGCCTATGGTGCCTCGAAAGCGGGATTGGCTCAGATGACCGAATTAATGTCGGTTGAGTGGGGCCCCTACGGTATTCGGGTCAATGCGGTTGCGCCGGGGTTTATCGATGCAGGGATGTCGGCGCCTTTTTTTAAGGATGAATCGGTCCGAGAAAAGCGGACAAGTGGCGTACCGTTGGGGCGACTTGGCACTGCAGCCGATGTAGCTCATACCGTGCTGTATTTGGCGTCCGAGGAAGCGGCTTACATCACCGGACAGGAGATTGTCATCGACGGCGGTGTTATTAATAGCGTGTTGGCGCAGTTGCCCAGAGACTGATCATGAGTGCTCCATTCTCGAGGACTGTCCGAGATCCTGTCGACAAACGAAGCCCTTAAAATCGCGCGTTAAAGCAATGGAAAATCAATTAATGAGCGAGAAACTGTGAACAAGCTTAAGAACGAAGGCCTTCAATCAGCAACCTCGATTGATGTGCACGCGCATGCCGTGCTGGATGAATCGATGGGTGCTGCCGGAGAATATGGTCCGGAGCTTACAGAAGCAGAAGGCCAACCAACGGTTTTTCGTGTTGGCGACTATGAGCTTCTCGGTGTTAAGTACCGTGACAGCGCGTTTATGGATGTTGAGAAACGCATCGCAGGGCTGGAGACTGCGGGGATAGATTTTCAAATTCTATCACCTAATCCATTGACCTATTTTCATTATATCGCCGCGCCTAGTGCGATCAATTTTTGCAGGCGGCACAACGATGTCTTGCGTGATTTAGTTGCTGAGTATCCCAATCAGCTTGCTGGTTTTGCTGCATTACCCATGCAGGATATTTCGGCGGCGTGCGACGAGCTGCGCAGGGCGGTTTCTGAACTGGGACTGCTTGCAGGTTATATCGGTACCGATATCGGACAGCCGCTCGATAGCGTCGCGCTCGATCCGCTTTACGAAACTTGTCTCGAGCTTGATGTGCCGCTGTTTATTCATCCAGCGCCTGCTGGAATAGACGGTCCCCAAGGGGACCCGCATCTTGCTCGCTTTGATTTAGCTTTAACAACTGGCTTTGCAGCATCGGAGACGATTGCGGTGGCGTCTCTGCTTTTTGGAGAGGTGTTACTACGTCATCCTGGTTTGGATATTTGCATCAGTCATGGTGGCGGGGCAGTCCCTTATCTTGTGGGTCGATTAGCGCAAGCGAGCCGAGTCAGGCCTTGGTCTCCAGCATCGCTTCGTGGTGACGGTGCTTTCGAAGAGATGCTTGCCAAATTATGGTTTGATTCGAATGTGCATGACCCAAGGTCTTTTAGACTTCTGGTTGACATCGTTGGAACCGAGCGATTGGTATTGGGCACCAACTTTGCGGGTTGGGACCAAGCAGAGATCCATCACACCCCTGAGTTCCTGATGCTGATGGCTGATAATGCGAGACGATTACTGCGCGCTACCTCCTAGTCTCTAGCTGTTGCGCTACTGCGCGCTTTAGAGGTTGCATCACTGGCAGCTTGCGAGCCTTGGCGCCCTCTATGCTAGGCGGGGCTCCTGCAATACTATAGTTGGTTCGTCAAAGCTGGAAGCAAAAGATGTCGGGACCCTTAAGCAATGTCAGGATCATTGACCTGACGGATGAGAAATCAATTTACGGTGTTAAATTATTGGCTGATTTGGGCGCTGATGTGGTCCGCCCGGAACCGCCCACGGGAGATCCTCTTCGAGATCGTGGGCCTTTTAAGGGCAACCAATCACTTTGGCACATCTTCTTCGGCTCAAGCCGTCGTTTTGTTTCCATTGATCTGCCGACGGAGCAGTCACTGTTTCATAATCTGCTGACCAAAGCCGATCTGATCATTACTGGTCCAGAGGGTTTCGGCGTTTCGGAAACCGATTTTGATGTGCTGCAGGCTGACAATCCTGAGCTCATTGTTGTCGATGTTCGCTCCTTTGGTCGAGAAGGACCCTGGAAGGACTATCTCGCGCCGGATCTGGTTGCGGGCGCGCTTGGCGGCGCCGTCGCGACAACAGGTGATGCTGATACGCCACCTTTAAAAAATTATGGAGAGCTTAATTTTATGGTCAGCGGCGCCTACGCGGCTATCGCCGGTCTTGCTGGCCTTTACGTCAGGCGCGAAAAGGGCGCAGGTCAGGTTGTTGACGTCTCGGTGCATGAGAGTATCGCCTCATGCCTAGAACATGTTTTGATGTTTTATTGGTATCACGATCGGATGATGCGAGAACCAGTGTTGCCGCGCCGAGGTTCTTTGCATTGGTCCAATGCCTACGTTGTATTTCAGGCCAAAGACGGCGGCGTGATGGTGACCCCTACCCCCGACTTTGATCGACAGCTGGCTTGGTTGATTGAGGAAGGGGTCCAGGAAGACCTTATTGATCCGAAATACGACCTTCCCGAGCATTTGGTCGAACGCATTATGAAGACCATGGATATCCTTAAGCGTTGGGTCGCCACGAAAGAGGCTGAGCCGTTGTTTTTAGAGGCTCAACAGCGACATTCGCCTTATGGTTGGGTGATTCCGCTGGCTCAGATGGCTGACAATGAGCAGCTTCGAGCTCGGGAGTGGTTTGCCGATACAGTCACCGGTGCTGAACCCGTTAAAGGCCCAGGTGCCCCATATCATTTCTCTGAAACGCCTTGGGCGCTTGGGGTGTATGGTGATACCCATCCGCTTTCAGAGGTGATGGAGGATATCGGTTGGGAGGTGCGCTCATGAGCCGGCCGCTTGAGGGAGTCCGGGTTTTAGATTTTACCCATGTTCTAGCAGGTCCATTTGCAACCCGGTGCTTGGCAGATATGGGCGCAGATGTGGTTAAGATTAATTCTATAAAGCGTGCGACCGGCGCTAATGACCCTCTGCATCCTTACTATCTGATGTGGAATAGAAACAAGCGCGCCTTGGCGCTTGATATGACCCATGATGAGGATCGACAGCTGTGCGAGCGGCTCTGCGAGCAGGCAGATATTGTCATTGACAACTTTTCAGTAGGCGTATTGGACCGTTGGGGTATTGGGTTTGAAAAGGTCAGGCAAAAAAACCCTCGCGTAATCTACATTCAAATGTCAGGAATGGGAGAAGGTGGGCCTTGGTCAAACTTTGTAACCTATGCGCCAACGATTCACGCGTTGTCAGGCTTAACCTATCTGACGAGCGTCCCTGGTCGAGAGGATATCGGTATTGGTTTCTCATACAACGATCACCAAGCGGGCCTCCATGCGGCGGTTGCAATACTTGCAGCACTAGAAGCACGACGAAGCACCGGCGCTGGGCAGCATATTGATGTTTCTCAGTTTGAGGTAGGCGTAAGTTTTGCTGGGCCTTCTCTGATGGATTTATTTGCGAATGGCCGAGCGGCCGAGCCCACGGCAAATGATTTGCCTTATGATGATGCTTGTCCGCACAACTGTTATCAGGGCTTGCCTAAGGGTGATGGCACTTTGGGCGAACGCTGGATCGCCATTGCCTGTATGACCGATGCTCATTGGCAGGCGCTCAAATCCGTCATGGGTCATCCGGATTGGGCGAGTCGCGCTGACTTTGATTCTGTTGCTGGTAGATTGGAAGCGCGGGCAGAAATTGATTCAGGGATTGCGGTGTTTACATCGGACTGCGAAGTCTACGATCTGATGGCGCGTTGTCAGGCCGCAGGGGTGCCGGCTGGCGTTGTACAAGACGGTGAGGATCTAAATACTCGGGATCCCCAGCTTGCGCTCTACCAGTTTTTGCACAAGATCGAGGATGTCTCGCCGCTCTTGGGTCAGACGTGGGCCGACCGTTTGCCAATTCGCTTTTCCCAAACGCCCTGTGATGTTTACGAGCGAACGAAAGCAGTTGGAGAGGACAATGTTTCGGTGCTGGGGGACTGGTTGGGCATGGATGAGACTGCCATTCGGACGGCCGAGTCCAAGGGTCGGCTGCAATAGTAGATTGGCGGCGAGGGGCGAGTTAAGTGGTGGTGAATCAAAAATAGCGACATGGTTGCGCTGGAAGCTGAATTAGAAAGAAAGCCGAAGAACTGGGCAGAGCGACGCGTTATTCCCAACAAGTGTTGAGCGATGGCTAGCTACTGATTTAAAGCGTATCGCCCAAACGAAGGTGATGGACCTTTGTTTGGGCGATGAACGAGGTTAATCCCCGGGTTGATACATGATGGTTTCCAGCCTGGCGGATTCGCCGCTACAGTCAGCATAAGAGGTGTAATAATCGTCAAGCACCCTCCAGCCTCCTTGAGCGTTCAGCGCAGCGCCTTTCATCAAGCTCTCGACGTCCGGGTAGATTACGATATGCGCCAGTTCACCTGGGGCGTAGGCTCCGCCTATGTGGGGATAGAAAGCGGCCCAACCGATGTTCGGAGACGCCTCATTTCTAGCTGCCGCAACAGAACGGTGCTTAGCTGAGAGCTGATCCCAAGAGACACCATCTTTTCGCGTGCACCAATTCCAGGTCACAACGCGATCTCTGTCTGAGTTCATTGCTTCGACATCTGTCCAGATCATCTCGACATGAGCCATCTTAACGTCGCATTGAGCAAGTTTGGCCCATCGAGCGGCTAATTTTTGGCCGTCTTTGGTCGTTAACCACTTATCCCAGCCCCGACCTGAAGACGCGTGATCAGAGGCGAGATATTCGATGAAATCATAGGCACTTGGGTTATTGGCTGTTGCGTGACTGAACAGTGGCACCTGCCGTATAAACGTGACCTCAACGTCATGCTTTTTTGACCATTCAAAGTAATCCTTGATCAAAGCATCATAATCTTCTTGGGTTACGCCATCGAGCAAAGAGCACATTTGCACTTGTAGATTAAAGGGTGCGTTAACGTCGATGCCGCCGACGAATTCATGGTCGTCTGCATGGATAAACGGTGCCACTAGCCAAACAGTGGCAAAGAGCGCAAGTGTTTTAAATTTCATATTGATTTTCCTGAAAAATGGTCTTTCAGCTAAGCAAAGACTTGTGCTGATTTAAAGCATGGTTCGATATTGGTTCGGGAACAGGCTTTGTAACCATTATTGATCGTTATAAAATTTTGTCATTTAGCCTTATCGAATAATGAATCTAGGCATAGAAGCCGCGTCGTTGCCTTGATATGTACGTTAAGATAAGGGCTCAGGTCAGGCGCTGGGTTTAACAAGGAGAATTCTATGACAACACCTTATGCCATGTTGGATCATGGGCTAGGAGAAGACTTGGAGCTGCTGCGCGACCTGGTGCACCGTTTTGCTCAAGCCGAAATTGCTCCAAGAGCGGCTGAAATTGATGCACAAAACGCTTTTCCAACCGACTTATGGCGAAAGATGGGTGACATCGGTATTCTGGGAATCACTGTTTCTGAGCAGTATGGCGGAAGCAGTATGGGTTATCTTGCCCACGCTATTGCGATGGAGGAAATCAGCCGCGCCTCGGCGTCCGTCGGATTGTCCTACGGGGCGCATTCGAATCTGTGTGTGAATCAAATCCATAAAAATGGTTCGGATGATCAAAAGGCGAAGTACTTACCTAAGCTCTGCTCGGGTGAGCATATCGGTGCTCTGGCAATGTCTGAGCCGGGAGCGGGGTCTGATGTTGTGGGAATGGCGCTCAAGGCTGAAAAAAACGGTGACGTCTATGTGCTCAACGGCAGCAAGATGTGGATCACTAATGGCCCGGATGCCGATACGTATATCATTTATGCAAAAACTGATTTTTCTGCAGGCTCCCGCGGGATCACTGCATTTATTGTTGAGCGAGGGCTTGCGGGGTTCACCCAGGCTCAGAAGCTCGACAAGCTGGGTATGCGTGGCTCGAATACCTGTGAACTAGTGTTCGAGGACTGTGAAGTGCCCGCGATCAATATTTTGGGTCAGGAAGGCGGTGGCGTCGGGGTGCTGATGTCAGGGCTTGATTACGAGCGCGCGGTTCTGGCGGGTGGACCGGTTGGGATTATGCAGGCGTGTCTGGACATCGTTGTACCTTACATCCATGAACGCAAGCAATTTGGTCAGGCAATTGGCGAGTTTCAATTGATGCAGGGAAAGCTCGCAGATATGTATACGACTCTAAACGCCAGTCGCGCCTATCTCTATGCAGTGGCGAGGGCGTGTGATCGCGGGCTGGAAAGCCGGAAAGATGCAGCGGCGGTCATTCTGTACACCGCAGAACAAGCCACCCAATCTGCACTTCAGGCCATTCAAGCTTTGGGTGGAAATGGCTACATCAATGATTATGCGACCGGTCGCCTGCTTCGCGATGCCAAGCTGTATGAGATTGGTGCAGGCACTTCGGAAATCAGACGCATGTTGATCGGCCGCGAACTTTTTTCAGAATCGCACTAGTGCAAGGGTTAAAGCGGGGCCAACCTGCTCTCGGGTCGATCCAGCCACTGGTTCAATGCGGTTGATCGTCAGGCTGTGTAGACACTGGGAGTCGCGGCCGCCGCTCGTTAACCGAATATCATCTTTCGGCTTTGGTTTCTTGAGCGCCTAAGCCGGCTGGCATCATCAGCTTGGCTCGGTTTTTCGATTGGTCCATGGCGCAGAGGCGCGTTTCTGCTCAGGGTCGAGAGTCTAAGTGAGAGTCATTTGGTAATTTCAATTTGATTAGGAGCCCAGTTGAAAACTGTATTGTTTGATTTGGATGGTACCTTGTGTGATTCCGAGGCGGGCATCGGGGCATCGCTTGCCTTTGCGATGCACCAGATGGGCTACCCTGTTCCATCAGCGCCGCAAATTCGCGACATTATTGGACCGCCTTTTGCCGTTGGGTTACCAAGGATCGGAGTTCAGCCTGAGGATGTTGAGAAAGTGATCGCAGTTTACCGCGATCACTATCAGCGCGAGGGAGCTTCAAGGAGCACGGCTTACCCGGGTATCTCCGATCTGTTACAAACACTGAAGGAGCAAGGCCTGACGCTTGGGATTGCTACCTCTAAACCAGAGGCCTCTGCCTTCCCGATTTTGGACCATCTGGGGATGTCCTCTTTTTTTCGAGTAAGGGCCGGAGCGACCTTGGATGATCGTCGAAGCCGAAAAGCGGACGTGATCGCACATGCGCTGGAGCAACTCAAGGACCAAGGCCAACCGACTTCAAAAAATCATGTTTTGATGGTTGGCGACCGTGAACATGATGTGATCGGCGCCCAAAGTCACGGGATAGCCTGCGTCGGCGTTCTTTGGGGATATGGCAGTGAAGCCGAATTCATAGCCGCAGGCACAACAACGGTAGTCTCAACAACTGCTGAATTGGGACAATGGATCCAACGATGGGCGGGGTAGTCCTTATCTGTTGTTAGGTTGAATATCATGCAGAGGTTGGTTCGGTTCTCGTGATACCTTGGCTCATCCAAGTAACTTTTATAACCGCCCTCTATAACACTTAGTCGTTTGTAGTTGATCTTGAAGAATTGTTCGTAGGGGATGGATGATCCTTACCGTTGCTATCCCATAGCTAAAGCTGGATCTTCTGGGCCCTGGGGCACCCTCGTAGGGTCGGTCAAGAGATAATCCGGTTTTGATGGTGAACGCCAGATCCTCGGTGGCTGAGCCTCATTGATCTTCAGTGACTTGTTCGCGCTAGCGTTAAATAATTTTCAAAATCCTCTGGGTTCTCGAATCAAGAAGGCTCTTACATCAGGGTAATGGTTTGCATTAATGCAGTGGAATGAGCCATCATTGCATAGCAAGCGCCCAGAGTGGGAATCCGCCATAGGCCCAATGCTTTAAAGCGACTTTGGTACCATAAGAGATCGACACCACAGGCAATGTTGATAGCGTGAGCGCCAGCATTGTGAGGCCGAATAAGGAAACGGAACAAATATGAAGGTTGAAAATAAAGTCACGCCGAGTGAAGAACAGATCAAGGGGTTTTTTGAACCTGGTCCAGCGGGCCCGATTTATATGCTCAATCTCCTGAAGTTTAGAGAGAAAGCGGAATATGCTGATGGTCACGAATCTGAGTTGAGCGGGGCAGAAGCCTACGCGCTCTATGCAGCCGGAGTCTCTAAAATTCTGATCAAACTCGGCGGTGGTGGAATGTTCAGCGCTCAAGTCGAGCGCCTGATGCTCGGAGAGGTCGAGGAGCTGTGGGATATGGTTGCCATTGCAATGTACCCGAGCCGGCAGGCAATGATCGACATGATGCAGTCCACAGAATATCAAGCGATTCATCACCATAGAGACGCTGGACTGGCCGGTCAGCTCAACATCGAGACAACAGACGCCGGTGGATTGTGGCTTGGAGACACCGGCTTTAATGACACCTGAATCTGTTGGTCAACGGTCGCTGGATCGTTGAAGGTGAGATTGGCCTTGCCGAATGACCCGGTCCAAACAGGTCATTGAACCTCGAAGGTGTGTATCTGGCCTTGTTCTATTTGAGGGTAAACTCAATATCGAGAGATTTGAGGGCCCTGAGTAAACAGTGGGGGTGATAGTCGAATTGAATATCTGGCGCAAAGCTTGCGGTTTCTACTCGATCTAAAAATGTTTTAAAACCCCACCAAAGTTCTCGCCGGGCGAGGGGAGCACCCAGGCAATGGTGTATTCCTGAGCCAAACGCCAGGTGGGCGCCGGGCTTTTTACGGTTTAAATCAATTTCTGCGGGACAAGAGAACTGGCTGTCATCCCGATTAGCGGCGCCATAGCGGACCCCAATCAAGGCGCCTTCCGGAATATCAGTTTCTCCAATGGTTGTCTGCTCGGTCGCTCTGCGCAGCAACATTTGAACTGGCGATTCAAGTCGTAGGACTTCCTCGATAAAGGGGCGCAGATAGGAATCTTGATCGTCCCTGAGTTGATTCCAAACAGCGGGATTTTCGATGAGGAGTTTAATGCCCGCGGACAGTGCATTGGTCGTGGTTTCACTGCCGCCCACAAAGGTATCGGCCATCATTTCAGCATGTAACTCTTCATTGTTGAGCGTTCTGCCCCATTCTGGGATCTCGCGATTAACCAAGTCTGACAATAATGAATCATCGGGATGCGCTCGCAAGCGGTCAAAGATAGGTTGGAAGTAATGCTGGGCCTCGATCTCTTTTTCGATGCATTCGATCTCGTCAGCCTCGGATAACATCATGCTGATGCGTTTAAAAAAAGCATCAGTCCAAGATTTGATGCGCCAAAGATCCTCAGCTGGCGCCCCCATTTGTTTAACGATGATGGTCAAAGGTAGTGGGACTGCCATCGCCTGGACCCAATCGCAATGACCTTGAGCCGCAAAGTCATCAAACAGAGATTCCGCGGTTTCTTGGACGAAAGAGTCCATGGCATCGATTTTGGCTGGTCTGAAGGCTTCGTTAAACATGGCCCGCATCTGTTTGTGGTTGGGCTCATCACGGCCAATAAGGGTTGCGCTGGGCAACCAGCCTTGGGCCTCAAACATCGCGTTTACCGTTTTTTGCCTTGCGCTTTGCGGGTCGCTGGCGCGTCGGGTTTTACCGCTGAATATTTGTGGGTGTTGTAGCACGTGGCGCACGTCTTCAAACCTCGAGACGTGGAAAATTTTGGTTGCTGGATCTTGATAGACCGGGGCGTCCTGCCGCAGTTCAGCGTATTGGTCAAATGGGCTGTTCTGAAAATCAGGATCAAAAAAGTTTACATTGATGCTCAAGGGAAATCCTCAGTGAACGCAAAACTCCAAATTAACCAGTCTGTTTAGCATTGGCAACTGTTGGGCCATTCGAGACTGGGATTTGCGTCTAGAATATGGGAATAGGTGCATCGCATAATGCTTGAAATGACCTTGGTTGGCCCATAAGAATGACCATCAGTCAGATTGATGCGGGGTAGGTTGCCAACGGCTGTCGCCCTGCAGTAGTTCGATTGGAACTACCGCGAACCTCAAATCGAGATTTATGCGGCGAACGGTTCATGGAATCCATAGGGTGTTTGCTTTTTGAAGGTTGTACATTGGCGTCACGACCGACATGAATCGCAGAGAATACGGTGAGGAAAGCTTGTCGATCTAGCCCTGCTGGCCCTGATGTGCACTTGTTCTTATCTTCGTTACTGAGAATAAACTGATTGAAGTTCAGGAGTATCTAAGGGGTTCGTCACCCTGCCATGAGCTTGCAGCTTGAGCGATGAAGTCAAAACGAGCTTGAATCGCTGAGGTTTTCGTTACGATTTCGAGTAGAGACCCCAAGACTGGGCGAGTATCGATATAAGCGAAGGAGACGCTATGACTTTGGCCTGTGTTGATGATCGGATATCCGGCACTTTCGAAATATTTGAGTTCGGCTTCAAAATCATCCGTCCAAGAACAGACATGATGAAAAGTTTGGCCCTGGCCTTCAGGGACAATATCTCGATAAGCATTTCGCTCGGAAAGTGGCTGAATGAGTTCGATCTGCAGAGGGCCAGCTTGGGAGATCGCGATCCGCATGGAAATATCCGAGGGTGCGCCATAGTAAGTAACTCGGTCGAAGGTTTCGAGTTCATATTGATTGATGAAAAAGGGGCCTACACCTAGTTGTTGTGTCCAGGTCTGACAGGCGGCCTCAAGGTCGTCAACGATCCAGGCGTTTTGGAAAATAGCGCGGTTAGAAGCGGGGTATCTCACGAGAAAGCCTTTTTATTCTTTGTGGCTTAAATAGTAACAAGATTTGAGTAAATTCGTCTGCGAATGGCCGTTTAAACCTATAAAAACCTTATCTTTATCAGAGACTTATTTTCAAATAAACAAATCCGTAACCAAAATCGAACTATCGTTTACTCCGCGTTAAACCTACTAGAAACTGAGCGTTTTCATCGCGTTGCATCAAGGTTTCGCGACAAACGTTTGAGGACATCCAAACGCAAATGGTGCGCCCCTCCCTCTTGCACTATGTTTGGGTGTCCTCGATTAGTCGTGTCAGCGCCGAATACCACATCATAAGCTAAATGATCAGGTACATGTTTAACCCGTTCGATGGCGATCCATTTCAAGCATGAACCTTCATTGTCATTGCTAAAATTAGCCAAGGTCAGTGCTTCAATCATTGTTCTTGATACGCCTGAGTCTTTCCCTTACGGGCGCATTGTCGAGAAGCAGAAGGTGCGGGCGGAAGGGTGCAGATGGTCAGATTAATCGTTTAAAAGCCGAACCCGGGGCAACGTTTTTTAAGCTTGGATGAGGATCCCGCATTGTTGCAAGGTGTGCTCTGGGGAGCGGGCCAATATTTAAAATTCAGAAGGTGCCAAAGACACCGAATGGGCTGGATGATCAGACTGAGTTAATCCGGTTTCGCATGCTAAGCTAAAAAGGCTAAGGTTCCATCGGGAGGATTTATTTGTGCCGAAATATCGCGATGTCAATCAATCATCCGATCTGAGGATTGATTTAAAAGATACTGATCGGCCATTGGCGGAAACCTTGAATCCTAATTTCCGATATGCACTTTTTTCGCCCATTGCCAAGGGAGGGAAATCACTTATTCAGTCCTGCACAGACATGTATTTATCTCGGCGTGTCTGCTACAAATCGCTGCGACAGGAATTCGCCAGTGATTCTGTCGAGCAACGAAGATTGCTCCGAGAAGCCCGAGTCACCGCGATTTTGCAGCACCCTAATATTGTTCCAACCTACGACCTCGGTCGAGACACGCGAGGTCATTATTACTTTACGATGAAGTTGGTCCATGGTTATACCCTGCGAGAAGTTCTCGACTATAGAGAACGCTATGACTTAACGCAGCTGATGAATGTGGTCGAGCAGGTCGCGCAGGCGCTTTCTTACGCTCACGCGAAGGGGGTGATTCATCGTGACGTCAAGCCAGAAAATGTTTTGGTTGGTCCATTCGGGGAGGTGGTCATACTCGATTGGGGACTGGCCAAAGTATGGCAGAGCGCTGAGGCTGACGAGGTCAGTACAAGTTCTGATCTCAATCCCGAGTTGGACGTGTCGATGACCCACCACGGAGATGTTCAAGGTACGATCAGTTATATTTCACCAGAGCAGTTGGAGAATCACACCGATATAGACAATCGAGCAGATGTCTACAGTTTTGGTGCTTTGCTGTATGAGATTTTGACTGGAAGGAACGCAGCTACTGGGGAGACCATGGCCGAATTAGCGCACAGTGTTCGATTTGATTCCCCAGCGAAACCCTCCAGTCTTTCTCGGCTCAAAATTCCTGCGTTGCTCGAGGACTTAACGTTGAAGTGTCTAGAAAAGAAAGCGGACCAGAGAGTCCAAAGTATGGACGAAGTCTTGCGGATACTCGCTCAGAATTGGCAGATGACTTAGTCTCATTCCGTCCGACAGAGTAATACTGTGATGTTGTCAGGCCCGCCCTCTTTAAGGGCCAACTCGACAAGCACGTCAGCGGTCTCATGAAGGTCTGGTTGATTGGCTCTGAGGGCTGCCTCAATATCGCGATCGGATACGACACTGGTTAAGCCATCGGTGGAAAGGAGGACGATGTCGCCCTTCTCGAGTTGCAGATGCCCTCTGGCCGCCTCGAAAACCTGATTGCCGCCCAGGCTCTTGGTGAGAATATGCCCATCTCCGGGCTGAGGACTGCGACCTGCTTGCTTCCTCTCTTCTAAAAGCGTGTGATCGCGCGTTAATTGAAGTAATCCGTCTCGACGACTGAATCGATAGATTCTGGAGTCTCCTGCCCAAGCATAAATCAATTCGTTTTCTGAGGTAATTGCCGCACAGGTCATTGTGGTGCGCATGCCCTTGTGTTCACTCGAGCTTTTTTGATGGTTGATGAGTACAAGGTTGCAGTCTTTGATTGCCTCAGCAATTTGATTTGCGTCGGTCACTCCTATCAGTGCAGGGTCGCGGTCAAGTAGATCGATTGCCATCTGACTGCAAAAACCCCCGTGATGGTATCCTCCAAGTCCATCCGCTACTGCGAACAAGCCCTCCGATTGCTTGAAGAAGAAGGCATCCTCATTGTGTGCACGGATAAGACCTTGATGTGTCTTAGCTGCAAGGGTGAGGCGGTTTGTGTTCAGGGGCTGCACAAAGACAAGGTCGTCGACAAAATACGGATCTCACAGAAGATCATGAATCGAGTCTACAGGCCGGTGCTTTGGCGGCGAATGAGCTTGCCGGGCAGAGCGCCGGTGGCTCTGCCCTGACGATAGGTGACATCTCCTGCAACTAAAGTCAGATCCAGACCATCAGCATTTTGCAAAAAGCGCTTACCGCCTGCGGGTAGATCTTGCACGATATGAGGCGTTTTGAGTTTAAGGGCATCAAGGTCGATAACATTGATATCGGCCTTCAGTCCAATTTTGATCATACCGCGATCTTTCAATGAATAGAGTTCTGCGGGTTGCTGTGTCAGCATGCGAATGCCCTGGCTAAGTTCAATCTTAGCTTTTTGTTTGACCCATTTCGTGATCAGGTAAAGGTTAGCGCTGGCGTCGCAGATCGAACCAACATGCGCACCGCCATCTCCTAGGGCTGCTACCGTGTGGGGATGTTGCAAGAGTTCCGGAATACCATCGGCGTAGTTTGCTGCAGGAATGTAAATCAGGTTGGTACCTTCATTGCCTAGCAGATAATCATAAAGCCAGGACTGAGGGTCCTGGCCATCAGCTTCGGCTCGGGCTTGGACTGAATCACCGGGCTCGGGGAGGTATTCGATGGGGTCAACCATAGGATACATCTTGTCGTATTTGTCATTAAAGATTTTGACAAAGATATGTGGATTTACGTTCGCCTCGCTAAGTATTGCAGCTTTGGTTTCCGGGTCTTTTAATTGCGCGAGGCGTTCATCGTCGGCTAGTTCACTGAGCGCAAGGTAAGTCGGACGACGATAAAAAGGGTTCATCGAGGAGGGCATGCCCATCATCATGCCCACCGGGCGAGATAAAACCTGTCCTCGAATATCTAAACCCCGGGTTTGTGCTGCCTCTACCATTGACAGTTGCTCTCTCCAGAGTTCGGGCTGGTTATCGAGTTGAAGTAAGGTGAAAGTGCCCTTGGCGCCGGTTGCCCGGCAGGTATCTTCTAAAATACTGAATTCATCCGCCGGATCATCCCAATCTGAAATTAACTGAAAGACGTGTCCCTGCTCTCCGGAAAGGGTTTTTCCAAGCGCTTTGAGTTCTTGAGTTGCTGCTTTATAAGTGGGAATCAGCGAGCCATCACTGCTTCGGTGCACCAAGGTACGACTGGTCGAAAATCCGACAGCGCCTGCAGCCATACCCTCTGTGAGTAACGCTTGCATGGCTTCGATATCCTCGGCAGTTGCCGGCTCACGGTTGACGGCGCGTTCACCCATCACGAAGACGCGTAATGGGCCATGCGGATACAGGGCAGCGATGTCTATGTCACGGGGCTTACTATCTAAGCTGTCCAGAAATTCAGGGAAACTCTCCCAGTCCCACGGTAAACCCTCGTTCATGGCAGTTTCAGGAATCTCTTCTACGCCTTCCATCAGTTGGATCAAAACCTCGTGATCAGTGTTGCGGCAAGGCGCAAAGCCGACGCCACAGTTGCCCATGACGACAGTGGTCGTTCCTAAATTAGAAGAGGGTGCTAAATGCTGATCCCAGGTCGCTTGGCCGTCATAGTGGGTGTGCACATCGATGAAGCCGGGTGTCACAATTTTTCCAGAGGCATCGATTATTTCGTCAGCCGTGTGTTGAGACAGCATCCCAATAGCCTCGATAACGCCATTTTTAATGCCGATATCATGGTGCTCGGGCGCGTCGCCAGTTCCGTCATAGACCTGGCCATTTCGGATAAGGACGTCGAAATGGGTCATAGCGATTGCTCTGCTTAAAAGGGTCGTTTGAATGTAGCGCTTAATGGCTCAGAAATCTAGGGAGTGACGGGTTAGACCTTCCATGACTAGGTTCCGCCTTTCTGCGCGCGGATTCGTCCTGTCGCTTCAGGAACCGGCATTCTAGGGTCCAAATTTAGGATATTCACTGAGGATCGTATCGCCGATTGCAGTTTTCAATGGCGCCAGCCAGGGTTCGAAAGGCTGGTATGCGTTTAGACCTGATTGGTAGATCGGCTGTCTGACCTGCTCAGAACTCGGTGTACGAACACTGCGCTCTGTGCGATGAAAATTGAGGCAGGCTGCATCAAAGGGCAAACCGCAAAAATCAAGCATTCTGCGCACCTGGGTTTCGAGATCGAAGACAACAGCTTCGTGATGGACTGTCAAAATAAAATTGGGAAGAACCGAATTCCAGTGCGTCATGAGGTCGATATAATCTTGATAATAATGGCCGATGTCTTCAAGCCCGTAGCTAAATTCCTGCCCACTGGCGAAGAGCTGCTTAAAGCCGCTGAAGCAGCAAGCCAACGGGTGCCTACGGGCATCAATGATCTTAGCGTTAGGTAGGATTAGCTTGATAAGTCCAATGTGTCTAAAGTTGTTGGGCATCTTGTCGATGAAGAAGGGTGCGTTGCCTCGGTGAATACGGGTATCGTCAAGATACTTTTGGCCCATATCTCGAAGGGCCTCGTCGGAAATGGAGGATAGGCAGGCGGGATATTGAGGGTCATCTTGGAGACGCCTCCGGCCATCAAGCTCGAAAGCAAAGGCTGCGATGTTGGGCAGCTCTTGAGTGCCATCGACCAGTGGATGAGAGGCTAAAATCTGCTCCAGCAGGGTAGACCCTGCCCGAGGTAATCCCACAACAAAGATTGGATCAGACGCTGCGACGCCGGACTTCTCTCGATCACTGAACAGCTTCGCGTCGCAGACTTCGTGTTGTAGTTTCAGTCGTTTGCTGAGGAGCGCACTGTCGAAACCAATGGCTGCTTGCTTAACCGCATTACCGGTTTTATAGAACTGGAAGGACTGTTCAAAATCTTGGTGATCCTCAAAGTGCTTGCCGAGGGCAAAATTGAGGTGAATTTGGTCGATACTGGGAATGGATTCGCTGTCCACGAAATTAAGCATTTGCTCGACTTCTGACGCTTCAAACCGATAGGTTTTTAAATTTGCCAGACTCCAAAAGGCGTCACCAAAACTTGATCGCGCACGATAGGCTTCCTTATAGGCTGCGATGGCAAGTTCGGATTTATCGATGGTTTTGAGAGCATGCCCCCTGAGCAGATGGACTTGAGCGGGATCCGGTACTATTGGCGTGACCTGCTCATAAATTTTAATGGCCTCTTCAAATCGACCGATGGCAACACATTGATTGGCATAGGCCGTCTGATGCCTAACGTTATTCGGGTCTTGATTCAGCAGGAATTTGGCTTCTTGAAAAGCCTGTTCATATTTCTGTCGTTTGTACAGTACGCCCATGTAATCGTAACGCGCGAGCAGGTTTTCTGGCTCGAAGGCCACAGCATTCTCGAGCAATATTTCTGCATCGTCTAGAACTTCGGTTTGGACGCCGAGATAAGCCAATAAGCGCATTCCCTCGACGTGTTTTGGATTACGTCTCAGAAATAGTCGACAGAGCTGCTCAGCGCCGGCTAATCGGCCCTCGTTAATGAGATCACGAACCTGCAGTAGTGCTTTGGGCAGCGCCTCGAGATTTTCGATTTGCTGTGCTGCTTCCTGCTGAATGACAGGATACGCTTCCGGATTGGTGAGCTCAGCGAGGGCGCGCCAACTGCCGAGTAAGGCATCATTGAGCGTGACTGCGGTTCTGAAGGCGGAGATTGCATGCTGTGTTTGATTAAGGGCCATCAGTGTATAGCCCATCTCCTGATGGCCACGAGCATACCGAGGAAAGTCAACATTAAGGTTCTCTAGCGCAATTTTTGCTGCATCGAGTTTCTTTAAATACCGCAGACAGACGCAGTAATAGTATCGCGTCTCACGATCTTGTGGCGTTTCGGTAAGCTGCCGGGAAAGCAAAGCGGACGCCGCGGAGATTTCTCCAGCGGCGAGCTTCTCTTTTGCTGAACGTGTGAGTTCAGGGATGGATTCGGCTTGGCGCATGATGAACTAAGATCTTGGAGTGACTACAGATCTTATCATGCGCCGATGCCGAGGGGCTTAATTCATGTCGTAAGAGACACGAAGACCCATGGTTCGCGGACGGTTTGTGGTGACACGCTCGAAGAAGTCCTGCCGATTAATGTGCAACTGAGCTCGCTCATCAGTCAGGTTACTGACAAAGAGCTCAACCCCCCAACCGTCGCTCAGGTTTTCAACACCAACCGAAGCATCGACAATGCCGTAGCTGTCTTGCATGGTGTTAGGCTCATCAACCGTGTCGACGATGGAGTTCAGCGCTTCACCCGCATACTTATAACCGAACTGCCAGTGTGCCCCCAAATCGTTACTCATTTCCCATTCGTATCGAGCACGAATGCTGATCTGAGTTTCGGGTGTTAGTGGCAACATTGATCCGGCATCTGCAACAACAATATCGAAGGCAGGATCAACGAATACGAGCTCAGTGTCGTTGAAGGATGCTGCAGCATAGAGCGTCAGTTGCTCGTTGACGGACCACACTAAATCACCCTCGATTCCGCTGATTTCGGCATTACCACCGTTGTCGACGATTGTGAGGATAGAGATATTCTGGGAGTCGAATTGAGAAACCTGAATGTCTTCCCAGTCAATCCTGTAGACCGAACCATTAAAGCGAATGGCACCATCGGCCAACGTGGTCTTCCAGCCTATTTCCATATTTTCGAGTGAGTCTGATTCGAAGACATAGGGTAGGCAGTAGCCTGGGAATCCAGATGCATTGCTCGGTATTGCAACTTCATTACCACAGTTCGTACCGTCATCCCTGATGTTTTGGGCATTAGCGCTATAAACGCCGCCTTTTTGCGCCGCCGCGCGATTGAATCCGGGTGGACGGTAACCTTCTGACCAGGTTGCGAAAATTAAGGTATTTGAATCTTCAGGCTGCCATGATGCTGTAAATCGCATGATGGTATCGGTGACATTCAAAGGTTGTAATTCTGCAAAGTTTGTCTGGTAGTCACGCCCACCAGTCAAAGCAGGCCTGATGTCATTGGTAGGATCGGCATCATCAATGAAGAGTGGGCGATTACCGTAACGCCATGCACCGTATCCGGTGAAGCCGTAATCTAGATCGTAATAGCGCGCTCCGACGGCCAACGACAGACTATCGGTGACGTCCAAAGTGATTTCACCAAAGAGCGCAGTCTGTTCCTCAGTTCGAGTGTTGTCGTTTCGGAATTGCGTAGAATCCGTGAGCAAACCTCGAGCATTGGCCTCCGAGTTAGCGAACGTGCCGCTGGTTCTGATGTCGATCGGAGCAAAGCCTGCGTCCATCGGTGCTTGGTAGTTGAAGTCGCCAACGTGCAAGATCTCAAAGTCTTCATAAAAGAAGCCGCCTTGCATATTGATTCGACCTTCCCAATTGGTTGCAACGCGAAATTCGTGAGTCCAACGAGTATTTTCGTTCTCAATTCTCGCCGCGTTCGCTGGGGTGCCACACTCAACGACGCCGGGATCACCGCCAATGGTGGGGTCAAAGGTGTAGAAAGTGGTTGGGTCGTAAGTTGTGTTGTAACCCGTACCCAGTCCGTTGTAGTAACCACCAACAAGATACTCGCACTGATATCCAGAAATGAAGGCACCAATATTGGTGTAGCCGGTGTAGTCGATGTTGGCTGTCACGTCTCGATCAAGGAATGCACCGGTGTAAACGACATCGAGAATGCCGATTCTACCCTCAACGGTCCAAGCGGTCTGATTGAAATCATCGTTCAGGAAGTCATCGGTGTACCGCGAGACCTGAAGATCATCCAGCATTGGGTCGTAATCAAAAACTCCCTCGGTGGATAGGCTCTGCGCGGTGTGTTGCAGCAAGAGGCTCCAGTCATCATTGATCAGATACTTAATGCCGATGCGTGCCCCTGCATAGTGCGCGTCGTTGAAATCGTCCTCAACAAGTCCAGCGTTGTTCGCGATCGCCTTATTCACTGGTACGGTTAAACCGTTCGGTCCAACAACTGTCCCATTCGCGAAAACGGTGCCAGCGGCGTAGGTGACTGTATCGCCGGGGAAGGTTGGGTTGATATCACTATTAGCCTGAAAAGTGCCAGCTACGTTATCGATAAAGCCGCCCTGGCGGTCATTATAGAGCGCAACCCGCGCGGCCATTTTGCCTTCCATGATCGGGAAGTTCAGCATGAGCTCCCCTGAGTTGCTGTCTTCTCCACCCGAGGTTTGTGACCAGCTCCCGTTAAAGCTTGCGTCAAACTCATCGATGACCGGCTTATTGGTGATCAGGCGGACGGTGCCTGCCATTGAGCTAGCGCCGTAGAGCGTGCCTTGAGGCCCAGGTAAGACCTCGATACGCTCCATATCACTGATATAAACGTCAAGATTACGTCCACCGGCTGTGACTGGCTGCTCATCAAGATAGAGCGCGACGTTAGGTGCCGATCCCTGTGATTCTGCAACGGTGATATTGATTGCATCAACCGCTGCGCCTCGAATATAAATTTCGTTTTGTCCTGGGCCACGACCGCCTGCATTAACATTCGGTAGATACTTCACGTAGTCAGAAAACTCTTGGATATTTTGGTTTTCGAGTTCTCTGGAGCCAATGGCTTGAATCGTAACGGGCGCATCCTGGAGCGGAACAGCACGTTTGGTTGCGGTTACGATGATTTCCTCGATCTCCGCCGCGGCTTGCTGCCCTGTTGCGGCTAGGGCTGCAAGAATAGCAACGTTAAGCTTTTTTTTCTGGAACATTCGGACGCCTCTTGATTGATCTCGGAGCATTATAGGGGAGATTAGAGAACAATGCACATTGATGAGAACGCTGCCGCGGAAGCTCTGCAAAGTGCTGATTCTATTGGTTTAATAAAATTAAAAACCGTTCGTATTCAAAGTATCTGTCTAGGCTGAGGGTGGCATGGTCTGTTGGGCTGATGTTGCTCTCGGGCTGCTCTGGGACTGATCTGTGATTTGATATTCGGTGAGGTCACCTCAGCACAGCAATGTTAGGAGAGCCTAGGCGGCTCACAACGCTTTGGCACGCTGCAACTCTTTCGGGGTTTGAGGGATATAGGAAAATAGCTTGCTGGTCGCCGAACGACTGCTAGTGGTCAGTGATTTGTACTGATTGTTGCTCTGAGCGCAGTAAACGATGCTCTCTAATGAGCCCTAAAAGTAAACTGATGGTCATCAAAATGATGATCAACGTAAATGGAAAGGCGCTTGCCAGTGAGACGGCCTGAACAGAGGATAGCCCACCCCCTAAAAGTAAAGCGATACCAATCATGCCCAGCGCGACACACCAAAAAATCCGCTGAAACAGTGGTGTTTTAATTTTACCGCCTGCTGCCATGGTGTCGACCACGAGGGAGCCAGAGTCCATCGAAGTGACGAAGAAAATGATGACTAAAAACAATCCGAGTATTGAAGTGATCAAAGACCCAGGGAATTGTTCCAAGAAAATAAACAGTGTCAGTTCCGGCTGAAAATTACGCACACTTTCCGCGACCGCAGTGACGTCCTCCTCAAAAAATTGCAAAATTGCGGTATGGCCAAAAATGGTCATCCAAAGCATAAAAATGAGCGACGGCGCAAGGAGCGCGCCGAGCACAAACTCCCGCACCGTACGACCTGTAGAAATTCTAGCGATGAACATGCCGACAAACGGTGAGAAAGCAATCCACCAAGACCAATAGAAGGTCGTCCAGTCATGCATAAAATAATAGTCTTCGCGTCCTGACCAGCTGCTGAGCACCGGTAGGTATTCGAGATAAGCCAGCGAATACCGCAGAAAATAGCCTAGGGTCTCGATAACCGGCGTCATGCAAAGTACAAACAGTCCCAAGACAATTGCCAACACCATGTTGATTTCGCTTAACCGCTTGATGCCTCCATCGAGCCCACGTACTACTGAAATTAAGGCAAGCCCGGTGATGACAACAACCAAGAAGATATTGGTGTAGTCGCCTGTGGGCAGGTCAAATAGGTAGTTCAGGCCGCCAGAAGCTTGCTCTGCGCCATAGCCCAGCGATGTAGCCAGTCCGAAGAGGGTGGCGAAGATGGCAAGAATATCGACCACATGCCCTGGCCAACCCCAAATCCGTTCTCCAAAAATAGGATACA
>Ga0213863_10000741_pt1 | contig 24265 bp, 19 predicted proteins | sample PICome_8_FD_160128 | JGI IMG/M metagenome (GOLD analysis project Ga0213863, IMG submission 160128) | Coastal seawater microbial communities near Pivers Island, North Carolina, United States - PICO497 | ecosystem: Environmental > Aquatic > Marine > Coastal | place: USA: North Carolina... | reverse complement strand
TAAAATTAAATTAAATTAAATTAAAATTATGGCAAATCTAGAAGATTTAGAGGAACAAAAAGTAGAATTAATTAATGATTTACTAGCAACAGCTACTGTAATAGAAGAATTATGGAATTATCATCCAGATAACCCAGAAAAAAAAGATGTAGTTGCAGAATATAATCAATTATTAAAGATTCAAGGGGATATAGAAAATGAAATTAAGTCCCTAGGAGTTTAAAATATGTATAATAAAAATACCATGGGTGTAGATAAAAATAAAATATTCTCCTTATTCCCTGATGCCGATGGGGGTGATCTTGAGATTGATATATCAAAGGATGTAAATACTAAAGGTAACATCTTACTGGGAATGTATGTAAAATTAATTTACAATCATGGTGTATTCCATAAAAAATTAAAAAACTTTTACGATAAAGAAAATGTTTCATATGATATAGAACAAACTAAAAATGCTTCATCCTTTGTAGTATTTAATAGAGCTTGGAGTTATATATCTAAAATTAATCTAAACAAATCTGAGGATTTAGAGGCTATTATGGATTATAAAAAGGATTCTTTATTAGGAACTTTAAACCAAGGTATTCAATATTTTGAATCTACAGAGCAATACGAAAGATGTTCAAAATTATTAAAAATAAAAACATTTAAAGAAAATGTTGAAAAGAACTTGGATGTTTAAAAGTCCTTTCGTAGATTAAAAATACGGGTTTAGGAAAAAAGGGAATAAGAAATAAAGGGAATAAAAGGGTTGAAAACGTTTCAACGTTTCAACATTTAGTAAGGGGGTGGGATTACCCCAAGTTATTAATAAATAAAAATTATGAGAAATAAAAATTTAGTACACAAGAAATTAGAAAACTTAGATTCTACATTAAATAGTTTACAAGGAATAGTTAAAAGAGGAGAATCTAGGGAAGTATTTTTTACTACTATCCAAAAGGGACAAGAAATTATAAGTGAGTTACAAGATTTAATTGAACAACAACAAGACTAAAATTGAAGTAATGAAATCAATACCTCCTAAATTAAATGGTAGATTTTTAGCACACAATCCAACAGGGGAGTTAGTAAAGGTTATTACAAAGGTTATTACAAATAAAAAAAATAAAAGTTATGAGTCTAACAGCAGAAAAAATCCAAGCTAATTGGATCGAATTCAACACTAACATTGAAACATATATTACTGGAGATCGTAAACAACGTTTACTTGATTTCTATAAAAAATATGAGGATCGTATTATATTAATGCCAGCGGCACATAAAAAAGAATACCATTCAGCATTCCCAGGTGGGTACGTAGATCACGTTAATAGAGTTGTAAAAGCCGCTTTAGCCATGTCCGCTGTATGGGAAGGGTTTGGTTGTGATATGACGACATTTACCCAAGAAGAATTGGTATTTTCGGCAATCAACCATGACTTAGGTAAAATGGGTTCTGATACTGAAGAAGCATATATCCCTCAGACAGATAATTGGAGACGCGATAAATTAGGTGAAGATTATATGTTTAATAAAGTATTACCTTTTGCAGCTGTCCCAGATCGTGGTCTATTTTTACTTCAGCAACATGATATTAAATATACCTTTAATGAAATGATTGCTATCCAGACACATGATGGTTTATATGATTCAGCAAATGAGAAATATTTAAAATCATTCATGCCAGAACAAAAACCACGCACCTCTCTTCCATTTATCTTACACCAAGCTGATATGATGGCAGCGCGTATTGAATTTGAGATTGAATGGTTACCAAAGTTTTCTCAAAATAGCGTGGATACTCCAAAAAAGAATTATACATTGAGTGCTAATAAGAGTACCAAAACAAAAGCTTTAAATAATGTATCAAGCTCAGGATTAAAAAATATGTTAGATAGTTTATGATATTACAAATAATTTTAATAATACTAGGTTTATTAGTCGTAATCTTTGGATTTACGACTTTTAATCTTTTATATAAACAGGAAAAATTAGAAGATATTATTATAAATCAAGATAAATATATTGAAGAATTTAATGAGCAAATAAATTATGCAGATAGACGTCTTGATGAGATTGATCAAAAAGATATATTTAAAGGTGATGATGAAATTGGTTGGTTTTTTTCACAAATAAAGGTTATACAAGAAAGTATTTCCAAATTTAAAACTGACAACACCAATAATGGAACCAATTAAGAAAAAAAGAAAACCTAAAAGTAAAAATTACTTTACCCAAGACACTGAAAATGCTATTGTAAGATATAATAACGAGCCTGATCCCAAGATTAGGAGTAAAATCTATGATAAAGAAATACATTATGCATTTTTTAAACTCACCCAGAATATAATTCACACTTTTAAGTTTTACCATACTGAAGTAGAAAACTTAGAACATCTTCAACATGAAATAATTACTTTTTGTTTATCTAAATTTCATTTATTTGACCCAACACGTGGGACTAAAGCATATTCCTATTTTGGTACTATAGTTAAACGTTGGTTAATATTATATAATACTAAAAATTATAGTAAAAAAATTAAGAAAGTAGAAGTAGATGTCTTGATGGGAGAAAAATCAACCCATACTTACAGTATGACTGATGACCCCCAAAATACAGAATTAAGTAAATATATAGATTTATTTACACACCATGTTACTGAAAATATTTATGAATTATTTCCAAAGAAAAATGATGCTCAAATAGCAGATGCTATACTTGAATTATTTAGAAAAAGAGAATCTATAGAGGTATTTAATAAAAAGGCACTTTATATTTACATTCGTGAGATTATAGATGTAAAAACTCCTAAAATCACCAAAATTGCTGATAAGCTTTATGGGATATTTAAGTCCCAATACATATTTTTTCTAGAAAACGGTTACGCTAGATTCTAAGTCCTTTTTATATCCATATTTATAATAAAATAACATTATGGCTCTAGATAATATAGTATTTGGTGATAAGAAATTTTCTGATATTCTTAATGAAATTTACGATAACCAAAACAAAAAAGCAACTCAAATCTCAGGATTAATTTCAGAACTAAAACCTTTAATTAATGATATAGGGGATGCAACCCTTATTGTTCCACTTATTAAAGAATATTTAGATATTGGCGTTCGTAACGATGAACAATTAATTAAGATGTCAACTATAATACAACGCGCGCTTAATAATAGTTCTAGTGGGGATACATTAGGTATAACGGAAGAAGAAAAACAACAATTAATGAAAGAGATTGAAAATCTCAATAATAACTTCGAGGAAACTAAAGATGGCAGTAAATAAAACTGGGATATCTAGATTATTTCAAGCTTCACCTAATAATAATTCAAGTAGGGGTGGGGTTAATAATGAGACTTCACAAATTGGTAAATTTATAATTGCTCGAGTTGTAGATATTAATCTTAATTCTAATTCTGATTTATTTTCAAAAACAGGTGAATGGTCAGGAATAGGAACTATTAACTTTTCTGAAATTAAATCTCCTGGCTCTACAAGTACAGATAATTCTACAGTCCAATTAGCTACTCCTTTATTCCCTAATTTAAAAACTTACCCTTTAGTTAATGAGTATGTACTTATTGTAAAAGGACCATCAAATGTAAACCCTGATGTTGGGTCACAATTAAAGAATTTTTATGTAAGTATTACAGCATTATGGAATAACCAACATCTAAATGCTGCACCTATAAGTTTAAATAATAATAGTAATCTTTCCCCATCTCTAAATAAATCCTATACCTCTATAGAAGCAGGAAATGTAAATAGACCTACAACACAAAAACAAAGTATAAATTTAAATGGTAATAGTGGTGGTACCTTTGAGGAAAAAGGAGATATTCACCCTATTTTACCATTTGCTGGTGATAATATATTTGAAGGTAGATTTGGTAATAGTATTAGATTAGGTAATACTTCTAAAGCTGGAGGTATTATACAAAATAATTGGTCTAAAGGTAAAAATACTGAAAATGGGGATCCAATTACTATTATTAAAAATGGTCAACCCCTAAGTGGTTCATCCGAAGGTTATTTACCTATTACAGAAGATATAAACAATGACCCTACATCCATATATTTAACTTCTACCCAAAACATCCCATTTGATATTGCAGTATCTAAGAAAAAAGAAGGAGAAGGATCAACAATCCCATATTCTAATATTATTTCCCCTGTACCCCAATCACCTAAGTCTTACAATAATCCTCAAATAATATTAAATTCTGGAAGATTATTATTTAATACCCATACAGATAGTATATTATTTTCATCCAATAAATCAATTGTATTAACATCAATTGAAGATTTGGGAATACAATCCCAAAATAGAAATATAAATATTATATCGGATAAGGGTATAGTATCATTAGGAAAAACAAATGCTACTGAAGCTGTAATTTTAGGGGATACATTTATAGATGATTTTATAACAATAGTAAATAGTTTAAAAGCTTTATGTGGTAATTTAGCCCTAGAAAATTCAGTACCCATTGCACAATCTTATGCTACTATTTTAAGTCAAGCCGGAGGAACCTTGGATAATATATTAAATAGAGCAAAAGCCGGAGTTCACAAATCTAATAAAGTAAAAACTAGCTAATATGGAAGGTGAAAAAGAATTATTAGAGTTAGGTGAATTATTTATCCAATCCCCAAAAGGTAAAAAGATAGTTGCTGCTGCTGAGGGTGTAACAGGGGCTATAGAGGATTTTCAAATGACTAAAGCCCTTATTGAAAGATACAAACCAGTCATCACTACTTATACAGTTAAAGGTAGGATATATGATGAACAAACTAATGAACCTCTCCAAGGAGTAAAAGTAAAACCCCAATTTGCTTTATATCCTATGAAATTAGTAACTAAGACTAGAAAAATTAAGATTGATGACCCTAATGGTGAAGTAAATAGATTAACAGGTAAAGTAAAAAGAATAAAAATTGATCAAACATATAAGGAATATGTATATGATAAAGATGGTAATAAAGACATAAAAACTGATGAAAAGGGAGAGTATGAACTTAAGTTTGGAACTGTAAGTATTAGTGCTTTACCTTTATTAGCTATTTTAAAACCCTTTACTTTTTACCAATTAGAAGGATATGCACCTGCTAAACAATCTTTAGTAACATTGGCGGGTGAAGTACCCCAAGTTTTACCTATAGTTCCAATGTTAAATATAGAAAAGGCTGCTGAAGTAGAAGCAGAAAAAGTAGAGGAAGAAATAAATAAAAAAGCAATACAAGCAAATAAATTTCTTTTAGATGCGGCTGAATTAGCTTTATTAACTATAAAATCTCAAGTATTAAAATTTGCTGGTGTAGTACAAAATAAATTACTTCCTTTAGCTATACAATTAATGATTATATTTGGTATTACTAAACTAGAAAAAGAAGAACAAGAACAAGCAGTATGTCCTAGTAATGAAGTATTAAGAGAATTAATTAAAAAAAGAAATTCTATAGTTAAACAAATAAATCAAATGTGGGTAATAATAGCAGTAAATACTACTCTTGCTGGAGTCCTATTTTATATATCTCTCCAACTACAAGGGGTAAAACTGACTATAAATTCATTACCTATACCCTTGGGTGCTCCATTAGGAGTAGGTGTACCTTATTCTTTGACTAGTCGATTAGAAAAACTACAACAATTATTAGATTCTTTTACAAATGTATCTAAAGAACTTAAAAAAGCTATAATTATATCCTTAGTATTTTTAGTTATATCTCTAATAATAATATTAAGTTATATGAAACGTATTGATGAATTAATAGAAGGATGTGCATCCACTAGTCCTCCCCTCCCTATGGATGAAATAAATGCTGAACTTTTAGCATTAAAAACCAACTCAGAACAACAAGGTAATGAAATAATAGGTAACGTAAATGGATTTGAACTTTCAGTTATAAAAGAAGAAAAATTTAAAGTAGGAGACCAATATAGAAGAAGAGCAATTGGTAAAAATTCTCAAGGAATTACAATATTACAGGGAGAACCTTCATTTAGTGCCGAAGATCAAATATTACTAGATGAACTAGCATTTTATATAGTGCAAAATAATTTAAAAGCAGATTAATTTAATATTTATAAACATATGAAACTAAGTCAATTAAAAATAATCGTAAAGGAAGCTGTAAAAGAGGCAATCCAAGAAGAAATGAAAGACATTCTTATGGAAGCTGTACGCTCTCCTAAACAAACTGTTTATGAAAACAGAATGGGTACCCCTACAACAGATGTAGCAGCACCAGGCCCAATGAACCCAGTAATGCAAACTTCTATGCCTGAAGGTGATAGAATGGCAATGAGGGAAAATATACAAAATGTATTAGGGTCTATGATGCCTGATGCTAATGGTACTATAAGTGCAAATACAAATAGAATGCCATTACAAATGAGTGGCAACATAGATACAACTAGCCCAAATGGTAGTTTACCTCAAGGTGAGGTAGATATGAGCCAAATAATGAGTTTAATGAAAGGTAAAATATAATATGGCGTTTAGAGCACCAAATCAATTTGTTAATGATTTAAGACCAAGGGTTGGTATAGGAGTAGATCTCCCATTCAACGCTGGTGGTGTGTTTACTCCTAATTATCAAACTGCCCGAGCAATAAAAAATAATCTAATTAATTACTTTTTAACTAATCCTGGTGAAAGACCTGGTAATCCAACATTTGGTGGTGGTTTAAGACAATTCATATTTTCTCAAATAAATTCTGATAATTTAGATTTCTTAAAAGAAGATATAAATACAAAAATAAAAAATGAGTTTCCTCTTGTAAATGTTAGTGAATTAAATGTTTTATCTAACCCAGACAATAATGAAGTAACAGTACAAATATATTATAATGTTATAAATACTGCTATTGAAGATACTTTAAATTTAAATTTTAACTAATGGCTGTAAGAAAAGATATAAAATATATAAATAAAGAATTTACAGAGTTAAGGAATCAGCTAATTAACTATTCAAAAACTTATTTTCCAACTACTTATACTGATTTTTCAAATACATCCCCAGGGATGATGTTTATAGAACAAGCAGCATATGTAGGTGATGTATTATCCTTTTATTTAGATAACCAAATACAAGAAAATTTTCTACAATATGCTAGACAACAAAGTAATATCTTTGATATGGCTTATATGTACGGTTATAAACCTAAAGTTACAGGTTTATCAAATACTTTTGTAGATATATACCAACAGGTTCCTGCTAAATTAGTTAATAATGAGTATGTTCCTGACTATGATTATGCTTTATATGTAGATGCCAATACTACAATATCAACTACTTCAGCAACCACTGTAACTTTTACTTTAGACAACCCAATTGACTTCACAGTATCTAGTTCACTAGACCCAACTAACGTTTCAATTGCCCAATTATCAGGAGGTAATCCTTCTTTTTACCTATTAAGAAAATCAAGAAATGTATTTTCAGGTAAAATCAATACAACATCTTTTTCAGTAGGATCACCACAAGATTTTCTTACAGTAGAAATTGATCAACCCAATATAGCTGGTATAGTTGACGTAATAGATTCTGATGGAAATAGATGGTATGAGGTTGATTATTTAGGGCAAGAATTAGTATTTGATGGGATTAGAAATACAAATATAAATGACCCAAATACTTATTTAGATACAGATACACCTTATTTATTACAAACTAAATCAGTAGAAACTAGATTTGCAACAAGATTTTTAAGTAATACTCGTCTTCAACTCCAATTTGGTGTTGGTAACCCTGATAGTACAACAGAAGAAATTATCCCAAATTCAATGAATGTTGGTTTAGGTTTACCATTTGAACAAAATAAATTAACAGCAGCTTATAGTCCTACTAATTTTATATTTACAAATACTTACGGTATTGCCCCTTCGAATACTACATTAACTGTAAGATATTATACTGGTGGGGGTGTTGAATCTAATGTATTATCTAATACAATTACAAATATTAATACCCAAAACATAAAATTTATAAAAGGAGGATTAAACCCAACTACAGCCCAATATGTATTTGATTCTATAGCCTCAAATAACCCATTAGCTGCCTCTGGTGGTCAAGATGGTGATACAATAGAAGAAATAAGACAAAATAGTATATCAAATTTCTCAACACAGTTAAGAAATGTAACTGCTAATGACTATTTAGTAAGAGCTTTAAGTATGCCTTCTAAATATGGTAGAATCTCAAAAGCATGGACTCAAAAACCCAATGCAGATGAAGCTAATACAACATTAGATCTTTATGTATTAACTCAAAACCAACAAGGTACTTTAGATGTTCCTTCTAATGCTTTAAAACAAAATGTTAGAACATATCTTAATGAATATAAAATGATTGGTGATACTCTTAGTATTAAAAATGCTTTTATTATTAATTTTGGTGTAAATTTTTCAATAACAACATATCCTGATTTTAATAATAATGAAGTAATTGAAAGGTGTCTAATAGCACTACAAAACTATTTTGATATTAATAAATGGCAAATAAATCAACCTATTATTGTACCTGATCTTTATGTATTATTAGATGCCTTAGATGGAGTACAAACTGTTAAAGAAATTATAATATACAATATTGCAGGATCAAGCAAAGGATATTCAGAATGGGCATATGATATGAGTGGTGCAAATCAAAATGGAACAATATTTCCTTCTTTAGACCCAAGTATTTTTGAATTAAAATACCCAAATACAGATATTAAAGGAAAAGTAATAAACTTATAATTATGGCCATATACAAATTATTTCCCTCTCAAGACGCCTCAATATACAGTGCTTACCCAGCAATGAATACTGGGTTAGATCCTATATTAGATGTATTTAATACTTATCCTTCAACCACCCCAACTCCACAAGTTGCTAGATCTATTATAAAATTTGACCAAAATGAAATTGTAGAAGTAATTGATTCTATTGCTAAAGTAACAGGATCTTGGAGTGAATGGTCAGGTAGTTTAAAAGCATATGTTGCAAAAGCAACAAATATAGTACTTAATTCTAATTTAAACGTATACCCATTATCGGGTTCTTGGAATAATGGTACTGGTCAATATTTAGATACCCAAATTAACGGAACAGGTGTAAGTTGGGTGTATGCTGAATATTCAGGTTCAAGACCTTGGGTACAAGCAGGTTTCCCACCTTTAATTACAGGATCATATTCAGGGAGTAATAATGCTGGTGGTGGTAACTGGTATACAGGTTCAGGGGGTTATGATGGAATTGGTTCTTTAGAATCTACACAAAATTTTAATTTAAGAAGTAAAAAAGATCTAGATGTTAATGTAACCGATATTTTAAAAGTATGGTATTCTTCCTCACAAGACTTAAACCAAGGATTAATTGAAATAGCTAATGAAGGGTTTATAATTAAATGGGAAGATTCAAAAGAATTTATTACTGAAAGTGCAGTGACACCTCAATTAAGTTTCTACTCTGTAGATACAAATACAATATACCCACCACAATTAGAAATTAAATGGAGAGATTATTCATATTCAACTAGTAGTGGTGATTTTAAATTTGGTAGAACCTTAACAGGCTCATACCCTACAAATGAATTAACTAGTTCAATTTCATGTTCATTTACTCAATCATTACCTTCCCCTGATAGCAATTCAGGTACAGGTACAGGAGCCACATTTGGAGCTACTTTTAATAGTGCTTCAATGTTAAATGTATTTGTTAAAGAACTAGGGTTAGGTTATAAAGAGGGAGACATATTACAATGGGATGCTGCAACAATAAACACATTATCATCTACCTCAGGAGCTACAACTAATGCCGTAGTAACCTTATCATCACATGATATTCAACAACTACCGGTACTAAATACTCCAGATGTATTTGTTGCCTTAGATAATAATCAAGGAGTGTTTTATAGTGAAAGTATTAACCAATTTAGAATAAATTCTAGACCATTATTTCCAACAAGAACTTTTACAACACAATCTGATTATACTATCAATTATGCTTTACCTTCATCTTCATATTATGCAATAAAAGATTTAGATACTAATGAATATGTAATAGAATTTGATAAAGAATTTACACAAATTAGCTGTGATTCAACTGGAAGTTATTTTACTATCTATATGAATGGGTTGGAGCCCGAAAGATATTATAATATATTGATACAAACTGTAGTTGATAATCAAACAGTAGTATTAGATGAAAACTATTACTTTAAAGTAATTAATGGTTAATATATAAAATGGATAGAAATACAGAAAAAATAGATTTAATTAAAAAGGTATATTCTAAAACAGAATATCCTAAAATTATAGATACCCAATTTCAACAATTGGGTGTTATTTCTGTAAATGAACAAATAGAACTAACAACTACAGTCCAACAATTTTTCGAATATTATAATGAGTTGTTTTATGATATCCCTTCATTTGGGGATACTAATTCTCATGAATATTTAGTAAAAACTAGTGGTGAGTATATTAATTTTGATAAGGATAATGAAATAATTGAGGCCCTAAGAAAAGAAATTACTCAATTAAGAAGAGATTTATTACAATCCCAAATAGAAAAAGCAGAAGCCCTTACAGGAGAAAAAATAAATATAGATGTTAATAGTATAGAAGAAGAAAACATATCAGGAACTGAACAATATAATGAAATTTTAAAAGCAATTCCAACTTCACCTACTGAAGAAAACACAACAAACACTACTACTTTCTAAATATGGAAGAAAATAAAATAAATATAGTACAGGTTGATCCAAAAAGTTTTGAATTTCAACAATATAACGAGCAAGATAGTAATTTAATATCTTCCTCAAGACTAGATACTGCTTTCTCTTCCTCTACCGATTATATAGAATATTATGCTTATGATGAAAGTAAAAATTTAATTTACCCCCAAGTAGGATCAGTCAAAGCAGTTCCTGTAACTAACTACAGTGTAGTAAACGGTGATACATTATTATACCCAGATGAAAATCTTGAAGAATTAGGATTTGATGAAGGTACTTTTTATGCTACTTATAATTTTTATAGAAAAAGATTAGCATCAGATATTAATATTAATTATTATATTAGTGAAATTAGTTCAGATAGAACTGAATTAAGATTAAATAGTAATGTTATACCAAGTGAATTAATTGTTAGTTCAAGTGAAGCATTTATTGAAATTCGTGAAACCCAAGATTATTTTGTAGATTTTCTTCTTAATTTTGGGAATGATCAACAAGTTATTGCTAATAATTTAAAATTAGATACTACAACCTCTGTAGAACCTTCATTATTAGTTAAGTTATATGAACCTTTACCCCCTCAATTTGATTTAAAGTCAACCTTATGGGTAGTTGAAGAAATCTCATACCCTGAAGCATATAGTGTTACTTTTCCTCCTTTTAATTTTGAATCAAATGATATTCAATTTATAAAAGGTCCAAATTATAGCATTACTGCAACACAAGAAACTGGGAAATCTGGTGAATTATTTAGTTATGATACTTTAATAAGTACTGATATAACCAGCTCTCAAAACCAGCTAAAAAGTCTATTAAATAGAAAAAATATTAATATAAGTGTTGATTATACTGAATATAGTAATTTTATTCATTTTTCATCAGCATACACTAGATTAGATAATTTTTACTATAAAGTAGGATTAATTCAATCTTCGAGTAATGCTATTGCTAATTTACCCTTAAATAGTGGTACATATAGTTCTAGTAAAGCTGAACTTAGTAATAGTATTGAAAAAGTTATTACTAATTTTGATGGTTGGGAGTATTTTATGTATTTTAACAGTGGGTCTACAAAATCATACCCAAAACAAAATACAGAACCCCCTTATATTTTATTTCCTACTGGAAGTACTGAAGCCTTAACATGGGTGGGTAGTACAGATGAAACAAGTGGTTATTACGGAGGTCAGGCAGTATCAGCTTCAAATTATGATGCTAATAACCCTGATTATTTATTTAATGCTATTCCCTCATATCTTAGAGAAGACCCAGAAAATGCAAAATACGAATTATTCGTTGATATGGTGGCTCAACAGTATGATAACACATGGTTATATACTAAAAATTTAACCACTAGATTTGACGCAGATAACCGTTTAGACTTTGGTATAGCCCAAGATTTAGTAGCAGATGCTATTAAGGATTTTGGTGTGAAATTATACTCAAATAATTTTAACACAGATGATTTATATACATCATTTTTAGGAATAACCCCATCGGGTAGTGCATTTCCTTTCCCTAATATGACTGGTAGTTATCCTGCACCTTCTGGGTATGAGTACGTAGATACAACAATATCTGCATCGGATAATATAGTGCCATTAGATAATGTAAATAAGTCATTATATAAACGGATATACCATAATATACCATATTTACTTAAGAAAAAAGGTACAATAGCTGGCATCAGAGCATTAATTACAGCTTATGGTATTCCTTCAACAATTTTAAGAATAAATGAGTTTGGGGGTAAAGATAGACAAGACTTTAAAGATTGGGATTTTCAAGAAGATATATTTAATTATGCTCTACATTTAGATGGAAATAGTTATATGTCATCTTCATTTGTAGTAAACCCTAAATTCCAAAATGTAGATTCAGCTCCTAAATCATTACAATTTAGATTTAAAACCCCAGGTATACCTACTTCATCTGCATATTATAATGTATGGGTAGGAGACCAAACAAGAGCATTTATAACCCTCGAATATACAGGTTCAGGGATGGATAGTGGTTCATATTCAGGATCAGTACCATCTGAAAGTAATGCTTATGGTACTTTAAAATTATGGCCAGATGGTTTATTAGCAGGTAATAACACCGCTAGTATAGATTTACCATTTTTTGATGGTGGTTGGTGGTCAGTTCAAGCAACTGTAGATTATAACCCAACAAGTCCTGAAGCTGAAAAAGCAGTATTATATGCTGCTAATAGAATAGATAACCAAATAGGATTTTCAGGATCTAATGAAGCAACTTATAACTGGCAATATTGGGCTAACACATCAATAGGTTATTTACCATCAGCTTCATTATTAATTGGTCTCCAAAATTACGCACCATTAACGGGTGCTTTACAAGAAGTAAGATATTGGGATGTTGCATTAAGCGAAAGTTTATTTTTCGATTATGTAATGAACCCATATTCAACACAAGGTAATACAATTAATTCTACACCTAATGATTTAGTATTTAGAGCAGATTTAGGTACACAATTAATAACAGCGAGTAGGACATCAATTCATCCTAAAGTAACTGGGTCTTGGGAAATAACACAATCCTTTGCAGATAATACTAGTGATTTCTTTGTAACAGGCTCATTTATAACAAATAAAGAGGAAATATTCTTAAATCAAGTACCAGGAGGTATTAAAAATAGAATTACAGATAAAATACAAATAGTAGATGAAATTTTACCTACAGGTTCTACCTTATCTCCTTATAGATCAATACAACAATCTTCCTACCCAAGTGGTAGTAACCCTAATATAAACTATTTAGAAGTAGCATTTTCACCTACGGACCAAGTTAATGATGATATCATTGCCCAAATTGGTGCCTTTAATTTAGGTGATTATATTGGGGACCCAAGACAAATATCAGAATCGGGTTATTCATACCCTCAATTAGATCAATTACGGGATGAATATTTTACAAAATATATAAATGGTTATAACATAAATGACTTTATAAGGTTAATTAAATTTTTTGACAATTCATTATTTAAAATGGTCAAAGATTTTACACCTGCTCGTACTAGTTTATCTTCAGGTGTAGTTATTAAACAAAATTTATTAGAAAGAAATAGACAGGCACCTCCTTCTGCTTCATATACAACCCCAATATATTCCGGTAGTGTAAAATCATTCCCTAGGGATTACCAAGTACCTAACTCTAATAAAAATGTAACAGCATATGTTGGCCAAACCCCAGGACAAAGTCAAGATGCCCTCCCATCAAGTTCATTCCCATCATACGGTAATGTTAGTGGATCAGCTATATATAAGTTTAGTGGAGGTACAGGTGGTGTATTTGAACCATTTAATAATAATTTTGCTGCCCCAGTTAGTGAATCAAATTCTATAATTTGTATTGAAAATTATTTTTACTCTTCATCAGTTAATATTTTAGAACCAAATGCTAATAACGGTGAATTTCTTCTAACAAATATAGATGCCACTAATACGACTAATACTATGAGTCTTAGTACTCTAGGAACAGATCTCCAAAACCATTCAGAATTAATGGCATTAGTATCTAGTTCTACAGCGGGTCAAGTTAATTATGTTCAAGTTACTAGAAATAATAATCCTAATAGTTATATGTTATGGAGGATTGATAGAGGTATATATTATGGTGGATACGGACATGATGATTCAGATTATGGAAATGCTCCTTATGGTGATTATACTTCACAATATCAATTCTATTTAACAGTAGAAGAAAATAAAATTGGGCAAGGTTTCCTCCAGCATGTAGATTCCTACACAGATAATGAAGTTGTAAATATATGTTTTACAATAGCTGGGAGTCCATATAGTGGTTTAACAACAAGTGAAGTATCTGCCTCTTCATTTTTTGCACAATACCCAGGTTTTGTGCAATCTTGGAGTGAATCAATTGTACCTGGTAAAGGTATAAGTATGCCTAATGAATTATATAATTTAAATTCAAATGAAGTCTCCCCAGTAAACTATCCTAGAATTGATCAAAGAGAATTTTATAACGGAGAATTTGGAGACCCTATTGATGTAGGGATGAAAGATATCTGTAGTGCATTTTTTGGACAAGATAATGTACCCGATTACCAATTCAGAATTCAATGGTTTAACCATAATAACTTCCCAGAACAAAGCTTTATAGATCCTAATAATTTACCATTAGAAGGAAATGTTTGGTTTTGGGCTGATACTGTTAGTATAAATGGAGAATTAACCGTTAATCAACCACTTAATATTACTCAAAATATCCAAAATGGGACAACAAGTGGGCCTGTTGTAGATTTTATACTTGAAAATATAAATGCTGATGGACCCTCAGGAATAGGAACTGGTGCCTCTATAAGAATATACACAAATGGTGGTAATAATAGTAGGGTAAATGCAGAAGCCACTCTATCAGGTTTAAACTTTAGACCATCAGAACGAATTACAATCCCATTAGCTACTTTAACTTCAAATGGTTTAACTCAAGCTAATCAAGATCTAATAATAACATTACTAAATCAGGATGTAGCTAATAATGTAACAAATACAGTTAAATACATAAAAATGTCTAATGTTGATGTAAATAATATACCAATTATTCCATTCATTCAAGATAGTTTATATGTTCAATTTAATTTAACTGGTGCTAGTGATTATTTAAATAATCTTATTGATGGTTACCAAACATGGTATATAGCAAATTCATCATTTCAATCTGATGATAACCCAGATACTGAAGATGCTACTTTATTAATTATAAATCAACTCCCGTCTTCACAAGCTGTTACTTCATATGATACTAATTTCTATGATTTAACATTTAGTGCAAGTGGTCAGTTTAGTTATTATGCTACGTCATCTGGAGAAGATCCAAATGTAACACCTACATTAGGTATTACCCAATCAGTTCCACAAGGGTTTTTCCCACCTGTAAATGGTTTCCCAACAGAATCTTTCTTTAGAGGTTGGGGTCAATCAACTTATTTTCAAACTGATGGTAATGGTGATGTATTTAGAGTGGGATCAGGTAGTGGATTTAGTAGTGATACAAATGGTAACTTCTTTACAGGTTCATATGAAATAGATAATGACCCAAGTATACCATATACTGCAAGTAAAGGTCCTTGGTTTATGAATGCTAAACCTGCTACTATAATGGCATTAAGTGCTTCATCAACTTTAGGAGGAAATGGTCAAAATGATTTACAATTCTATACAGGGTCAATAACAGCATCATCGGTACAAATAGGACCTTGGTTTGAAATAATATCAGGATCTGACCCAGTTCAAGTCCCCGTGACACCAAGGATTAACCTTACCCCAATTGGGTCCAGCCTTAGTGTAAGTTGTCCTAATATGACTAGTCTTCAACCTACTAATAATCCAACAAGAAGTATTACAGTTACAACTTCCCCTCAAACCGTCATATGGACTGCTAGAGCTACAGATATTACGGGTGTTAACCCTGTTAGTTGGATTAATGTTTCTCCTCTAGGTCAAACAGGTAGTGGTGGGGTTAATGTTAGTGTTGTAGACGCACCTTTCCAATCTGGTACATCAATTTCAATTAGAGTAGGTAGAGTATATATAGAAACTTTTGGAGGAGCTATCTCATATTATTGTGAAGTACAACAATCATATTATGTTAGTAGCACTACAGGAACTGGACTTGATCCATGGGCACCTTAAAAAAAACAGTTAGGAATATTAAAAATTTTTTATTATATTATTTATAATAGTAAAGTATACTAAATTAAAACATGGCAGACCAAACTACCCCAAGAATACAATATTACTTTAAAGAAGATACTAACCAAATATTAGTTTCAGGTTCGGATTCTGTGGCCTCAACAAATGCTTTAATTACATCTAGTAAAAACCCAATAACACAAGGAAGTACATTTTATAATTCTAAAATTGTAAATTTTGGAGTTGATACTAGTTATATGGTAGAAAATGGACCTGAATTTACAAGTTTAAATTTAGGTCAATCCTTTACTAATTTCAACACAGTAACAGTTGACAACCAAGGAGGTGGAACTCCAATAGCAATAACTGGTGATAAGTTCGGAACAGGAGCTCAAGTATCAGTAGTATCCACACCCGTAGGAGCTGGGTATCAGATAACACAAATAACTTGTGTTGTTGCAACAGGGAGTAATTGGTCAGCAGGAGAAACATTTACAATTTCCCAAGCTCAATTAGCAGGACAATTTACCAACCCCTCAGGTGATTTAGTTGTTACTTTAACAAGTAATCAAATAAATAAATATGGTACTGAAATACCTTTAAAAGCAGACCAAGAACTTTGGGTACATAGGGGGTATAGCACAGTAGGAGGAGATTTTAGTGATGAATCAAGAAATAATCCTTATAGATATAATCCACATTTACATAGAGCTTATAAAGCTTATATAGTAGTTGAAACAGGTTCAGGTATTCCTGCTAATCCTTGGTTACCAGTAGGTAACCCTATTAACACAAATGCTGGTAATGATACTGGTGGGAATATTCCTGGTAAATTTTTAGAAAAACAATTAGCAATATTAGGTAATTACTCAACTGAAATAGACGGTCAAAGGGTTGGCCCTGATAGGGTTGAACCTGTAAGTGGTTCATTTCAAATATACAACCCTTCAAGAAATATCCATCCTTTTGTATTTACAAAATATCAAGTATTAAATTCACCACCAATTATAGGTGCAGCCTTTAGATTATACAGAGAAGATGCTTACCAAGAACTTACAAATGATTTTGGGGGTCCATTTACTTGGAAAAATACTACAACACCCCCACCACAACAAAATGCGATAATAGCAAACAATTCAAATGCTACTCTTGCTACTCACATTTATTTCGATCAGACTCTTTCAAATAATTCAACATTATCAGGTCTTCAACAAGCAATAGACTTTGGTAAACCTGGAGGAAAATTAAAACTATCAGATCCTAATGCGCTTGTAGCAACTTATATTGAATATGATATAGATGAAATTTTATATGCAAATGCAGGGTTCTTTGATTTATTTGTTTCAAATCCAACATTTGAACCTGGATCTTTTACAGGGTTTACTCAAAACACCTCATTAAAAACTGAATTAATTTCATATACTGATTATATAGGAGATTTATTTCAAAGTCAAGGCACATATGGAAATATTCTCCCCCAGACTTATAACTCGATAACTCTAAGAGATATAGGAGTTTATACTTACACCAGTAGTGCATTCCCAACAACAGGGAATAATGGTTCAGTAGCATCAGGATCAACTCAATTTGGTTTAGTTACTGATCTAGGATTTTATGCTAAGTATAATATTAAAGTAGAGGAATTTGCTGCCCTAGAAGGTGTAAGGGTATTCTTTACTTCTTCTGCTAATACTTCATCCTTTGTTGATATTCCAGATGGTTACAATGTAAATATAGATGCTCTAGTAGGAACATTATCACAGGAAGGATATGTACCTGAACCAACAGATCCACCAGAATTTAACCCTAATGGTACTTATAATTCATTAGGACTTAACAGTACTATATTATTCCCTAGCGTACTTGGTACACCATACCCACCACCAGATATTTTTTCTAAAAGATGGGAATCTGCTTATATATCATATTCATCATCTTTATCTTCTAGTTTAGATGGTTTATATGTTTTTAACCAACTACCTCAAAATGATATTCAAGTAACAGCCTCAATGTTTCTTGCAGCTTGGACAGGTAGTGCTGAAGGTGATAGATATGGAGAAGTAGGTTCCGAATATGGTACCGCAGTTTATAACGAGGGTGAAGCAGGAGATGGACCGACTTGGCCTACTGCTTCTATAAGAATCTACACAGGTAGTTACCCAACAGCAGTTCCATCCACATTAGATGCGTTTGTAACACAATCTGAATTTAGAGATGAAAATATTCATATTAATGGTTTGGCTATTACTATGAGTTATTTAATACCATCTCAATCTATATCAATTAAAGATTGCTTATCTTTAGCATTATCGGTATCATCTGGATCAGCAAATTCAGCATCAGTAGAAAATTCATTAGTAGTAAGAGATTATTATTTAGAATTTAATACTCCAACTAGTAGTTTAGAAGGGGATGGGTTAGTACCAACATTTGTTGAAAATGCATTTGAAGGAACATTAGGTTTTAACAATGCTTTAGATTGCCAACCTATTTTAAATAATGCAATAGGGGAAAGAAGAAATAAAACTATACAGGAGGTAGATTATTCAACCGGAATATATGACCCAATTAACTTCCAAAATATACTATCAGGATCAGCACAAAAATCAACAGTACCTATATCTAATTATACAACACTTTCTAAAATTTTTCCAAGATATAATGGAAGTAGAACACAAGCCAATAGTGTAAATTCAATAGAAGGTTTAAGTGGTGGGTTTGGAACTTTACCTGTAATTGATTACCAAAGAGCATATTTTGCCTATTGTGATCAAATATTGGATCCATATCCTGTAGTAAATAATAAAATACAACTTAACTTAAAATATTTAATTAATTCTAAAGGTGATGCTTTAAATCCTTTGTTATCCCCATATACTGGCCTAGATATAGAAGGGAATTGGGAAGAAAAGGGATTAGGAAATATTCAAGTAAACCAAATATCAGGTTCATCCCAGTATGACCAAATTAATGGATTGCAACCTATACAAGTAGTAGCTAAACAAGCAGTTCCTATATTATACTCACAGACTTCATCAGCAGGTTTTACAGATGCTATTCCATTGGAAGGAAATCCAAATTTTGTTAGTAGTTTTTCACAATCCTACATGCAATATGGTCAAAGAGTAGGGGGAACTATTTATGACGCTTATTACAATAATGATCAAGATATTAGCTATAATAATTTACTAGCAGGGATTACAGCATCCAATGGTACTCTTAATGCAACACAAGTAACTTCATCATTCCTTAATAGATGGGGACAATATGTTGATGAAGATGGTGTATCTTACAATGAACAAGTAGGAAATGCTGTTATCATAAACGAAACTGATACTACTAGTTGGACAGGTTCAACCTTCCCCATTGATAGTGATGAGGATACTGACCCAAATTACCCTAATAATACTGCTACTACTAACCCCTATTTTGGAACACCAGGTGAGATATTCTTTACTATGGACCCTATTGGATCAGGTAGTGATGGTACTTATTCTGGAGCCTTATCAGATATTTATAAAATCAAGTTAGAATATTCCCAACCTAGTACTGTACCGGATCAATTTAGAACCCGAGTGGGCCAAGCGTCTTCTTGGTCCAACCCAAGTGGTACTTCCTCACAATATGGAAGTAGAAGAGTAGGGCAAATTGAACTCCGACTCCAAAAATCTATCCAACAAGGTCAAGGTAATTGGACTGATATTCCTTTTACATTTACAACTCCTCCAAAAATAACTGTATATTATGGTGGTCAAAATGGAAATATAGCATCTTTAGATGGGACAACTTCAACTATAGACTTTGCATCAGTATCATCAGATGAAAGTTTTATAGGTAATAGATGGAGATCAGGTATATATGAAGATCAAATCCAAAATGCTATTGCTCAGGGAGGTAGACTCAACCAAGTAGTTTATATATCATTTGATTTTAATGCTGAATCAAGTAATGAACTAGTAAGTGGTGTACGATACAGATGGAATTCTAGATTAAAATATGATGGGCAGACTCAAGACGTAATTAATAATGATGGGTTAAAAAACTATTGGAATCCTAATAGAGTACCAGTTTACGGTCCTGGAGTTACAGGAGGTAGTAATAATTCACCTGTAGTAATACAACCAGCTATAAAAGGTCCATTTTTTAATGTAGAAGTAACATCAGCTCAAACAGAAGATAATACTGAAGATAATGCCTTAAATTATCCTTTCTGGGCATTTTCATCATCAAACGCAACACCACCATTAGAATATAATTATACTTCTAGTACAGATCAATTTAATCCAGTATTTAATAATTTATTAGGTTCAGGTTCAATAAGGTTTGATAGTTCTACATTTGGTGATTCTTCTACAATTTATCTAGCCCAAACATCATCAGCTGGTCAGGATATTAAACCTTATATGGATCATTTAAACACTTTAACAAATAAAGGATTTATAGAAATTAAAAATAATGGAGGGACCATTCAATATACAGGATCTATAACTGGAACAATAGGAACTGCAGGTTCTACAGCTTCAAATTCACGTCGATATATAATCCCAGTTACTCCTAGTATAGATAATGATTTAATGTTTTCAGATAATAGTGAATTATTATTACAATTTACTACAGGATCTGCAGTTAAAACAAGACAAAAAGATGCAATAATGTTAGTATCTGAAAATGGGAATTTAACCTATGATAAAGATTATTATATTGGGTATTTACCTTATATACCAGGTCGTAATAATGCTTTCCCAGGAGGTGAAGAACCTACAGATACAGCATGGCCTCGACCAAATCTTCCATGGAATGTTTTACCAAATGATGAAATACGATTTATAAATAGTGAACAGCAAACTTATAAAGTAATTACAGTAACACCCCCTCAAAAAACACAAGAAATTGAAGGAGTATTTAGATTAAAATTAACACTAGATAGAAGAGTTTCTCCTGGGGTAAATATTAACTTTTTCTTATTAAGAAGATTTATTACATCTTATAACTCTATTTTAATTAATCAATTATTTCCTTATGGTTCCTTACCACAATTAACTAAATTCGCAGAATCTAGAAATACTGAATTAATAAGTACAGGTGTTACTGACCCAGATTTTGATTGGACTTCTACTTTTCCTCAATCACAATCAATGACAGAAAATATATCTGGAAGTTTTATTTCATATATACCACCATTAAGAAAACAAGATAACACACCTACAGGATTCTTCTTCCCACACTACCCGGTAGCAGATATAGAATTAAATCCAGATGAGGTATTAAAACAACTAAGAGATAATAAACTTATAGATTAATCATATTTATAACATATAACAATATTTATATAAAAAAATAACAATGGGATACTTAAATAATTCAATCATAACAGTTGATGCTATCTTAACAACAAAAGGTAGAGAATTGTTAGCAGCTAATGACGGTTCATTCAGAATTACACAATTTGCACTTTCAGACGATGAAATAGATTATACACTTTATAATCCACAACACCCTTCTGGATCAGCATTTTATGGTGAAGCTATAGATGGAATGCCTTTATTAGAAGCATTTCCTGAAGACTCACAAATAGTAAAATATAAACTAGCAACACTACCAAGAGGTACAGCTAAACTCCCAGTTCTAAACTTAGGATATAGTGCAATTACCTTACAACAAGGTGCTGTAATCGCAATTACACCTCAAACTTTAAATTATTTAGGTAACGACCAAGTATTTGAAACAAGTGGATATAGTTGTACAATCGCGGATGTTAGGTTATTAAATACATTTGAGGCAACAGGTATTAATACGGCATCAGCAACAAATTCTAATATTAATTCAACAACAACAATTGGAACAAATGTTTCCTCAACTGTAACTGGGACTCAAATTACATTAAGAGCCACAACAGTAAATACTTTATTTGGATCAAATTCAACTTTAGTAAGTACATTAACAGTTAATGGTTTAGATAGTGGAGCAAGAATAACAATTCCAGTTACAATAACTAAGTCAACAACATAATATATAAAACATGGGATTTAAAAGATTAGAAGCAGATGATTTTGTAGTAAGTGCACAGGCACAAACTGCAACTTGCTGGACAAATAACCAACCAACCTTAACTACATTTTTTACACAATCAAATCAAGTTAATGGAGCTTCAGGTGTATACTATACAACAGTATTTAATGAAAACCCAACAGGTTCAAATTCATTAGCTCAATTTCAGATAGCATATGGAAATGAATCAGGAGGTGGTACTTTAGCTTATAACCAATTAGCGGCACCAGGTGTATCCCCATCAAAAACTATATATGGTCAATATCGAACATTAGTTTTAGAAGACGAAAACTCATCATTTGTATTTGGTGGTGTTACTGGAAGTTCAATTTATGCTTTAAGTATAGAAAGAGCAGCTTATAAACAAGCATTATTTCCAGGTTCAATGAATTTAATATTAAAATCTCCAACTAACCCAAATGGTCTATTTTTAACAGATGATTCTAAAATGGTAACTGTACCAACATATTATGGTACTCAAAGAGCATACCAAGTAATTAGTGGATCCAATGGTGTATCATATGATTCAGGATCAGGAGTAAATTCACAAGGATATACAACTGATAGTGGCTCGTATGGTTTATTTTTACCTGATATTGGAACTATTTTATTAAATGGTGATGCTTTAGATTTAAATACCAATGAAGGTATAAATTTATCAACAGTTACTGCTACAAATACAAATGGGGCGAATCCAATAAAATTATTGGATGCAATCCAATCAGGTTCTCAATTTGGACTAAACTCAGAAGAAACAATTACATCTGATTTTGTATTTGTTAGAGCGAGAAACAGTGAATTTAATTATTCAGAAAATCCATCATATATTTCAGGTTCAACAGGTGAAGTAATTTATAATTACTTTATTAATAACCCACAAACATATATTACAACAGTAGGTATGTATAATGATTCAAATGAATTATTAGCAGTGGCAAAATTATCAAAACCCCTATTAAAAGATTTTACAAAAGAAGCTCTTGTTAGAGTTAAACTAGATTTTTAGAAATGAATGGCGGCTTTCAAAACATTAAATTCTCAGGATATAATAATATCTCCATTAGACTTAGTTAAAGGATTCTCATATGAAGGGAATGCTTTAACTTCATCCGATGTAGGTATTGATAGATATTTAGGGAATAAATTCGCAACTGGGAGTGCTACAGGATATTTAACTGAATATTCACAATCAGCGATATACTTTTCTACCCAACAACTTTATTATTCAAATTATATTTCAAGTAGTAATGGTGATGTTCAAATAGCAAACACCCAATCTATAAATCCAGATGGTACTACAGATGGTTACATTCCATCAAATGCCTATTTTAATTTCGAACAAACTAATTTAAACCCATTAAAATTTTGGCCTACTAGTTCATATACTGTTATTACCCCTTCAGCTATATTTGGTGAAGCGGAATATGGTGAAGCTCTATATGGTGAAACTATATTTGAACCTTATATAGGTGTAATGTCAGTCCCCAAATCAATGTTCGGTGATTATATTTTACCTAATTCTATAGTAATAGAAACAGATAGTGGTAGTTATTTTGATGATGGTGAAGGAAGATTAAGAATGTTAACTCCTAATTTTATTGATCAAGATTCTATTGTAGTAGGTAATGTTATTTATGAACATGGGATGATAATATATACTGGGGGTACAAGAAAAGAAGGAACAGGATACAACGGTGAATATGGAGATTCAGAATATGGAGCAGGATTCTGGGGTGGTAGAACAGTAGGTAACAATCACGTTGCTAATTTTGTAGAAACTACGAATATTACTATGTCATTTTCATCTTCTTTTACTATGTATGAA
>Ga0213863_10000740_pt1 | contig 24271 bp, 21 predicted proteins | sample PICome_8_FD_160128 | JGI IMG/M metagenome (GOLD analysis project Ga0213863, IMG submission 160128) | Coastal seawater microbial communities near Pivers Island, North Carolina, United States - PICO497 | ecosystem: Environmental > Aquatic > Marine > Coastal | place: USA: North Carolina... | reverse complement strand
TGAGGGCAAAAAGCTCGCAACAGCATATAATCTCCTGCTTCTACCTCTACCCAATCTTGGTTCAACCTATAAACTGCCTTCCCATTAAGAACGTACAACCCATGTTCCATCACATGCGTCTCACAAAATGGAATTACAGCCCCAGGCTGTAATGTTACTATGGTCACATGCATATCATGTCGCAGATCAGACGGATCCACAAAGCGTGTAGTTGTCCACTTACCATCTGTATCTGGCATAGGTGTTGGTTCAATATCTTTTGCATTAGTAACTAATGGTTCTGGCTTATCTATACCATCAACATGTTGATAAGACTTTCTTATCCAATGAAATTTGGCAATGGCATCAGACTCATTTCTTAATTTCCAAATTAACCCTGCTGGAAGATATGCATAACCACCTTCTATTAATTCATATTTTTCACCATTGAACGAAATAACTATCGATCCCTCAACTACAAACAAAACGCCTTCAGCATCCTTATCAGTTTCTGGTTGATCACTTCCTCCACCCGGCTGAACTTCCATAATATATTGCGAAAAAGTCTCTGCAAAACCACTCATTGGGCGCGATATTACCCATAATCTAGTTTCATCCCAAAATGGTAAAAAACTGGTTACGATATCCCGCATGGATCCCTTTGGAATAACAGCATATGCATCAGTAAAAATAGCTCTGTCAGTTAACAAGTTAGTTTGATCTGGATGACCACCCATTTCAGAAAAGTAATTGTTTTTAGCCATTAGTTGAGTCCATTATATTTTTGCTTAATATCATGCATTTTATTACCTAAGCCAAGTGATACATTGAAGAATAGAATATTCGGAAAAATTTGAAAATAGAATATCATTTATCAATTCTTATATAATTAATTCAAAAATTATTTTAATGCTGTTTGTCTGTTTCACTAACTGTATAAGTAATTTAAATTACAATTAAATAATCACAAAAAATACAAAATAGAATATAAGGAAATTAAACATGAAAACTGTGTTAGAGCAACTTAGAGAAATGACTGTTGTTGTGGCAGATACTGGAGAAGCCGCCGCTGTCAAAGAGTATAAACCGGTTGATTGTACTACAAATCCATCTTTGGTTCTGAAAGCACTAACAGACCCAGCGACAGAGGCATTAGTTGCCGCTGAAATAGAAGAGGGTAAAAAAGCTAATCAAACGCCTGAACAAGTGACCGCAACATTAACAGTCGCAATGGGTGCGGAATTAGCTGCACTTGTTCCAGGACGCGTATCAACAGAAGTGGATGCTTGTCTTTCTTTTGATACTGAAAAATCTGTAACTAGAGGTAGAGATATTGTTAAAGAATATGAAAAACGTGGCGTTAAAAGAGAGCAAATACTTATAAAGCTTGCATCTACTTGGGAAGGTATACGTGCTGCTGAAATCTTACAAAATGATGGTATTGATTGTAACTTAACATTATTATTTTCTATGGCTCAAGCAGTTGCATGTGCTGATGCAAAAGCATTTTTAATTTCACCGTTTGTTGGGCGAATTACTGACTGGTATAAAAAAGCAGAAGGACGTGATTCATATTTACCCCATGAAGACCCAGGTGTTAAATCAGTTCATAAAATTTACGATTACTATAAATCAAATAACATAAAAACTGTTGTGATGGGTGCATCTTTTAGAAGTAGTGATCAAATAAAGGCACTTGCAGGGTGTGATAATCTTACTATTGCGCCAAGTCTTTTGGACGAAATGGGAAATGATACATCTACTCTTAATCAAGCTTTATCACCAAATAATACAAGTGGCATTCTTCCAATTTCAATGGATGAAGCAACCTTCAGGTGGGAAATGAATGCTGATCCCATGGCGACTGAAAAGTTAGCAGAAGGAATTCGGAACTTTGACATAGATCATAAAAAACTTATCGGATTAATAACTGCAAAAATGAATGCGTAAATTAGATTGTACAATATAATCAGAATAGGAAGCTATAATACTGACGTAGCTTCCTATTGCATAGTATATGTTTAAAAAATTTTATTTTCCTATGCTAAGATTGCAAAACATGAGGGCATTATGAAAATATTGATTATTGGTGCAGCTGGTATGATAGGTATGCAACTTGCTAAATCTATTGTTAAAGACGACTTTAGTGGAAGAATTAATGATATTACCTTGTTTGATGTCATTCCGCCAAAAATTGAAAGAGATAAAAACTCATATAAAATAAAAACAGGTGATATATCTGATCCTAATATAATTTCAGATCTCATCAGCCAAAAACCTGACATTATTTACAATCTTGCAGCCATCGTATCAGGTGATGCTGAAGAAAACTTTCAAAAAGGTTGGGATATAAATACTAAAGCTACTTGGCATTTACTTGAGGAAGTTCGTAAAGAATTTGTTGCATCAAATGGTAGCTATAAGCCGAAATTTATTTACACTTCTTCTCTTGCTGTTTTTAGTGGACCATACCCTGATGCAATAAATGATGACTTCTCTCCCAATCCAGAAACATCTTATGGTTCTCAAAAACTAGTTGGTGAAGTTCTTATCAGTGAGTATTCTCGTAAAGGGTATTTAGATGGGATCGCTCTTCGGCTTCCAACGATTGTAGTGCGACCGGGCAAGCCTAATAAAGCTGCCAGCTCTTTTTATTCCAGCATTATCCGAGAACCTTTAAATGGTCTTGAAGCTATTTTACCAGTATCTGAAGATCTTTGCCATTGGTTTGCCAGCCCTCAAAGTGCAGTTGGATTTTTAAAACATGCTGCAAAATTAGACTTTAAAAAACTTGGGAACAACCGCTCTTTAAATTTACCAGGAGTTTCATGTTCAATTGCAGAACAAATTCTTGCCCTAGAAGGTATTGCTGGAACAAAAGTTAGCAAACTTATAAAAAGAATCCCTGATAAGAACATAGAAAAAATTGTTAAAAATTGGCCGCAAAATTTTATTGCGGATAGAGCAATTCAATTAGGGTTTTCAGCAGATAAAAATTTTAAGGAAATTATAAAACTGTACATAGATGAAGAAATTAATACCTGATTTTAAATAAAATATTATTTTCATAACACAGATATAAAAATTAACCTCAATGCAATCAAAGTTAAGAATCCATACATTATTGGATAAAATATTTCTGCATTCATTTTTTTAACTATTGCTGCACCCAATAGAGTTGCACATATAGCAACAGGCATCAACGTAAGCGCTGACCATGTTAGATTAAGATTAAGTCGACCTAAAGCTAAATAAGGGCCAATTTTAAGAAAATTAAGCACTGAAAATATTAACACACTAGAACTCGTAAATACTTTAGGATCTAAACGAAGAGGCATAGCATATATTTGAAAAGGTGGACCTCCAGCATGCGCTATAAAACTAGTAAAACCTGTAATTAAACCCCAAAAATGGCCTGCCCAAGTATTTGTTTTTAGAGAAATTTTAGTTTGTTTTAAAACAACATGCTGAAGCACAAATAAAAGTGCAATAATTCCAACCAACAATCCAACTATTTTATCTGATACTATAGATGCAGCAATCCACCCTACACAAATTCCAAGTATAGCCATTGGCAATATATTCCATACCAACCCTTTGTGCCATTGCCTACGCCAAGTCCACAAACTAATAATATCCATAACCAAATAAATGGGTAATAGAAATGCTACTGCTTGAAGTGGAGGCATAATTAATGCCAAAATTGGTACGCCCAAAATACCAAAAGCTCCACCAAATCCACCTTTAGATAAACCAACAAGAAATACTGCCACCACAACAATAACTATACTCGTTAAATCTGTAAAAATAGGAGTATTCATTTAATTTCCTATTCAATTAGCAATGAGAGAAAAATCAAAAAGCTAATACTAAAAAATTAGATTGGTTATTAATTAAATTAAAATTAATGATACCTAAGCTTTAATTGGAAATAAACAGCGTTGACTAAAACTAACAAAAAAAAATAGAATTATTGCTACAAAATACTGAATATCATAAACAATAGAACAAATATAAATTTTATACTTTTCTTGGGAAAAATCTAATGGCTGATGAGCACGATCGTTCAATGATGGAAAACCTATACTGGTGGGGAATTCCAACAATGTTTAGATGTAAAAATGAAACTTTAGCTGATCAAGATATTGCTTTAGTGGGAGTTCCTCATTCTACAGGGAATGGGACAACGGAAAGGGATCAGCACCTTGGTCCACGCGCCCTTCGCAATGTATCTGCAGTACATAGAAGAGCTCATGCAGACTTTAAAATAGATCCATGGACACTCGCTGACATAACTGATCTTGGTGATGTTCCATTCCCTCGAGCAAACGATAATGAAGATTGTATTGAGCGAATTACTGATTTTTTTACTGAAATAGATAAAGCAGGCGTAAAACCAATCTCAATTGGTGGTGATCACTCTATTACAGGTGGGATCATCCAAGCCTTGGGATGCGGGCAGCTAGCAAACGGCCAACCAATAAGCTTTCTACACCTTGATGCTCATACAGATGTTTTCACAAAAGTAGATCATTTCCTTGGGGCAAAAAAATCAGCTGCTCATTGGGGTGCATATTTAGCAGACCAAGGTAAAATTGACCCATCGCGCTCAATGCAAATTGGATTACGTGGTCACCCAAGAACATTAGATTGGCTACAACCAGCTTATGACTACGGCTATAATATTGTGACAATGAAAGATTTTAGGCGACGTGGTCTAACTGATGTAATTGCTCAAACAGTAAAAGTATTAGGAGACCGGCCTGTTTATATTACTTTTGATCTTGATTGTCTTGACCCAACTATTGCACCTGGAGTGTCTAATATTGAGCCTGGCGAAAAAGGTTTTGATATAGATGAAGCTATAGCATTATTACGAGCCGCCCGTGGCTTAAATATTGTTGGAGGTGACGTTGTTTGTATGATGCCAACAAAAGATAGCCCAAATAACATTACAGCTCTAACAGCTGCTTCGATTATGTTCGAAATGATTTCAATGATCGCAGAAAACAGTCTCAAATCTTGAGCCAAACTTTTATTAAACGAAAACATTCGCGAAAATGTGCTTCCCGTAAATTTTGATCAATTATTAAATGTCCTCTCTTAAATCTATCAGAGAGTATTTTTCCTTTTTCAAGATCTTTTGTTAAATGAATTAAAGCAGTGTTTACCTCAGCAGTATTCACCTCTTGTTTACGGCAATTATCAACTGCCCATTGCAAAGATGTTAGCGACTCCACAATTTCATATTCTGTAATTAATTCTTCTGACCAATTACCACCAAATGAAACATTTGATATTTTCTTTTTAAATTCCATGATAGAACATATAGTGAACATTTAGATAGATTCGCAATATAAAATGCATCCATTTCGTACAATTTACATAGACATGAACAGCTTTTTTGCTAGCGTTGAGCAACATGAGGAGCCGTATTTACGTGGAAAACCAGTAGGTATTACTGCGATGGAAGGCGATGTGGGATGCCTCGTTGCAGCAAGCTATGAAGCAAAATATTTTGGTGTAAAAACTACAATGAGCATTAAAGAAGCAAGAGCCCTATGCCCAAAAATTATCTTACGGCCCTCAAGGCATCGCTTATATGTTAATTACAATCAACGTATTGCAAGAGTTTTTGATCAATATGCTGAATTAGAATACGTACGTAGTGTTGATGAATTTCAAATTGCACTTGGCGGCACAACATCAAATTTAAAAATTGCATCTAAATTGGTGAAAACTATGAAAGATGCATTAAAATATGAAGTAGGTGAGAATTTAAAATTTTCAGCTGGCATAGGCTCTAATCACCTTTTGGCTAAAATAGCAGGCAAACTAGAAAAGCCAGATGGAATGCAATGGTTATCTCCCGATAATATGCCCCAGCGCTTATTAAATATCCCACTTGGCGACTTACCAGGAATTGGAAGAGGTGTATTGTTTAAACTAAATTCTGCAGGCATTCACAATGTTGAGCAAATTTATAATCTAGACCCTAAGCATGCACGTAAAATTTGGGGCTCCATAATAGGCGAACGCTTTGTACGCTTACTGCAAGGAGAAGATATTCCATTAGAAACAACAAAACGTGGTGGTTATGGTAATAGTAAAATGTTAGCTCCCGAAAATAGAACATTGAAAAATGCTTATCTTGTTTCTAGGTGGTTAATTGAAAAGTCCGTAGCAAGATTAAGACGAGACAACTATACGGCATCTCAGTTTTCTTTATTCCTACGAATACAAAATCCAAAAAGCCGCTGGGGTAATAGTATAAAGACATATTATAGCCAGGATACTGCACATTTTTTAGATATAAATCGTAGACTTTGGCGCATGATGTATTCCCAAAAGCAACCTTATCTTATCTCATCGATTTCAGTACACCTTGGGAATATATTACCCCTTAATAATCGGCCAGGCGAAATGCTTTTACCAATGGAAATGGCAAAAAAAAATGACCGTGAACGCTTATCTAGAACACTAGACACTATTAACAAAAGGTTCGGGGCAAGTACCATAACTTATGGAATTAACAAGGCTCATAACGGTTTTTTTGAGCGGGGCTAGACCGTTAGGATATTGAAATATAGATCCATTCTTATCTATTTAGGTCGGTTTTAAGATAGAAAATAATGATCTGTAAATTTACACATTAGATATGAATAATAATTTCCCTGTAAATGATCGTGGTGCGGCAATCTCAATGATTGGCGCAATGCTTGTGCTTGGTTTTACTGATAACTTTATAGTTTTCATTGCAGAAGTGGTAAGTCTTTGGCAATTTCAAATTATTCGAGCAATAATTGCACTACCCTTGATAGCTTGCATTGCTTATTTTTGGAAAATCAAAATATGGCCGAAAAAAAATTGGGCAGTAGCATTTCGAAGTCTTCTCCTAACAATAGCCATGATTTTTTATTTTTGGTCGTTAGCGTTTATTCCAATGGCTCAAGCTTTAGCTGGTTTATTTACTTCTCCTATTTTTATTTTATTAATTTCAGGATTAATTCTCCGCCAGTCAATAAATATCATTCAGATAATTGCAGTCATTATTGGCTTTATAGGCATTATTTTAGTTGTTGATACTCAAATAAGTGATCTAACATTTTTTAGTTTTTTGCCAGTTTTAGGCGGTTTATTTTATGCAATGGCTGCAGTTGCAACCAGGGAATTATGTGAAGGTGAAACAACTTTATCTTTGTTGGCCAGTATAATGATAATGCAAAGCCTTGTTGGAATATGTGCACTTTTTATTATCACATGGATTGACCCAAATGTTGCAAATGGACCCACAGGATTTATTATGCGCGGTTGGGTATGGAATATTGGAACCATAATGCCATGGATTGTATTGCAAGCTTTTGGGGCTATTTTAGGAATTGGATTAATCTTCCGAGCATATCAAATTGGACAAGCTTCTCAGGTAGCTGTTTTTGAATATTCAGCCTTAGTATTTGGTCCATTTTTTGCATGGATTTTAATTGGGCAACAAGTAAATCTAAATCAACTTTTAGGAATTGTATTTATTACAATAGCAGGTAGTTTAATTGCGTTACGTTCTTTAAAAAGTATTAATTAACTTTTCAATTCTGTGAAGAATAACGGCCTTTTGCTAATCCTTTATAAAAACTTGAACTTCTATCAGATATTTCATTATCGTCATAAACTCCGAGTATAATTCCTACGTCAGAATTTGAGCTTTGCTTTTTTTCAATTGCCTCATCATCAATTGTTGTTCGCTGAGACATTCTTAGGGACCAGCGTCCAAGTCTTTGATACATAATGTCAATTATATTCTGATATGCAGAATCTGCACCTAAATCATTTAATTCATGTGGATCTTTTTTTAGATCAAAAAGCATTGGGCGAAATCCACCCTCTGCATGCATGAATTTCCACTCCTTATCAGCTATCATGAATAATCTTGCATCCTTAGGCTGAACACCCAGAGACTTGGCCATCTTTTGTTGAGAATAATCATATTCAGAAACAACAAAATCTCGATCTAATTCTTTTTGCTGACCATGTACAATTGGCCAAAGAGATTTCCCCTCAAGTATGTGTTTTGGCACTTCTCCAGATGCATGCTCAACAAAACTTGCAGTTAAATCAATTGCCTCAACCAATGCATCACTAACCATCCCACGAGTACAATCAGCTTGGTGGGAAGGGTCATAAACTATTAAAGGTACTTTAACAGACTGTGCGTGAAATAAATCTTTTTCACCTAACCAGTGATCACCCAAATAATCCCCATGATCAGATGTTAATACGATGATTGTGTTATCCATTTCTCCAGATTCTTTGAGATATTTAAATAAACGTCCCATTTGATCATCACATTGTTTAATTAAGCCCATGTAAGCTGGAATAACTACTTCACGAACCTCATTGCGTGAAAATGTTTTACCTATGGTATTTTCCATAAATGCTTTAAAAACTGGGTGAGTATCCTCCAGTTCACTTTTGGATCTAATTACATCAACCACATCTGATGCATTATACATTTCATTATATGGCGCTGGCACTATATATGGCCAATGAGGCTTTATGTAACTCAAATGGCATAACCATGGCTTTTCTTTTTTTTCACTTATAAATTTTATTGCTTCGGATGTTAGCCAAGGCGTTTCACTGTCCTCTTCTTCAATGTTTGCCGCAGTATTTGCATGCCGCATAAACCAACCAGATGTCATCTGGTTATTTTCATCAATTCCAGCGTTTGCAAAATCAGCCCATGGGTTTTCACCCTCATATCCTTTTAATTTAAGATATTCATTATAAGGGGATTTCTTTTCATCGTAATACCCATCTGGACCATACGCCCATAGGCCATCATCTCTCAACCAAATATCAAATCCAGCCTCAGACACACGAGCACCAATAATACTATCATTTGCAAGACCAAGTCGTTCCATACCATCAGTGTCTACGGCCATATGTGTCTTACCAATCAGCCAAGAATCCATTCCTGCTTTGCGCAAATGGTCACCTAAAGTTAACTCACCAACTTTCAGTGGAACATTATTCCATGCAGCGCCGTGTGAACTTACATAGCGACCAGTATAAGTTGACATACGAGATGCACCACAAACAGGCGACTGCACATAACAATTAGAAAAGCGCACACCCATAGATGCCAATCTATCAATATTAGGCGTTTTTATTGTCTTATGGCCAGCACAAGATAAGTAATCAAATCTTAGTTGGTCAAACATAATAAACAAAATATTTTTAGTCATAACTTCCTAATCTTTTATATTAAAAACTTAATATTATATTAGTCTAATTCGTAGATTTAATATCTTTTTTCAGTAAAGTTAAAGTATACATAAACTTAAACTAAATAAAAATGTATTTGAAAAAGGGTATTAGATTATGAAAACTATGACATGCAAACAGCTTGGCGGCGCATGCGACGAAGCTTTCAGTGCTAATACATTTGATGAAATTGTTAGTATGAGTAAAGATCATGGAATGAAGATGTTTAAGCAAAAAGATAAACGTCACTTAGATGCAATGGAAAAAATTAGCTCACTCATGCAAGATCAAAACAAAATGGAAGAGTGGTTTAATCAAAAAAAAGAAGTGTTTAATGCATTGTAACATAATGCATTAAAGTTAATTTCTATTTAAAATTATATTAGTTATGAAAGATTTCGAGATTTTCCATCACGAGCTGCTTCATCTGCAGCATCTGCCAATAACTGTGCTCTTAAACCATCTTCACCATCAGGTTTCATAATTCCACCAGAATTCACCACATCAACAAAGTGTATCATTTCTGCTCGGTAAGCTTCAGCATATCTTTCCAAGAAAAATGGTTGCGTGGGGGCTGATTTAAAACCAGAGGCGTTTGACAGTTCAACTGTATTCTCAAGGATATTATCCGCACGAAGCATTCCCATAGAGCCATGAACTTCAATTCTTTGATCATATCCATAAGTAGCTCGGCGAGAATTGCTAATTTGGCATAATTTACCACTCGCTGTTTTTAAAGTTACAACCGCTGTATCAAAATCACCTGCTTTACCAATTTCTGGATCCACAAGGCATGATGCAGCAGACGACAGTTCGATAGGTTCTTCCCCAAGCAAAAATCTTGCCATATCTAAGTCATGGATCATCATATCTCTAAAAATACCACCTGATGTTTTAATATAACCAATAGGTGGTGGAGATGGGTCTCGTGAAAGTATAGTAACAATTTCAACATCACCAATAACTTGATCCGATATTTTTCTTTGTAAATTTGCAAAGCTTGGATCAAACCGGCGATTAAAGGCGGTCATAAATGGAACACCAGCTTTTTCAACAGCAACCATACATTCTCTGATGCGCTCAACAGATAAATCTACTGGCTTTTCACAGAAGATTGCCTTCCCGTTTGCGGCAGCTTCATGAATCAAATCATAATGTGTAGTTGTTGGAGTCCCAATAATTACAGCATCAATGCTTGGGTCACATATTATTTCTTCGCTCGACATAACTTTCGCATTTAAATCATCTGCCAATGCATTTGCCGCTTCAGGCAAAAAATCAGAAACCGCTATTGCGCGCGCCGTATCCATACCCTTAAGGGTTTTTCCATGTACTTGACCAATACGACCACAACCAAGAATTCCAATATTAAGCATTTTCAACCTTTCAAATTAGATAAAACTCGCCGTACAACTGCAACCGTTGGATCGTGAGTTTCTTTTAAAATCGATACACGGTCAAATCTTTTATTATCTTTATTAACTGCGTCGCGCATCGCACCGCCAAATGCCATTCGCAATTCTGTACCAATATTAAACTTACAGATATTTGTTTCTCTTGCGAGTCGCTTTCGTTGTTCGACAGGAACGCCAGATCCACCATGTATTACCAAAGGAACAGAAGTAAGAGACTGTATTTTAGATATCCTATCTTCGTCCAAACCGCCTTCTTTGTTTTCTTGCAAGTGTACATTACCTACAGAAATAGCCATTGCATCAACACCAGTTTCGTTTGCAAAAGTTTCTGCTTCAGCAGGGTCTGTGCCTGCTGATTTTTCCCCATTTGAATAGCCAACAAAACCAATTTCACCTTCACATGAAATATCAGATGAATGAGCCATTTTTACAATTTGTTTTGTTTCTTCAATGTTTACTTTTAAAGACTTTCGGGATCCGTCATACATTAATGAAGTAAAACCACTATCTAATGCTAGTGCACATTCATCATAGGTATAACCATGATCAAGGTGCGCAACTACAGGCACAGAGGCATTTTCTGCTAGATAACGAAACATTTTTCCAAGTATTGGTAATGGAGTATGCTCTCGGCAACCAGGTCCCGCTTGTAATATAACAGAACAATTTTCAGCCTCTGCTGCCGCAACAAACGCACGCATATCTTCCCAGCCAAGAGTAACTAAACCACCTACAGCATATGAACCTTTTAAAGCAGGTTGAAGAACTTCTGATAATGTAGCTATTGGCATTACTTAAACTTAGCAATCATATCTTTTATGCCAGGAATAGTTTCTAATTGATCTGCATGACTTGGTTGAAAATATTGCACTAACGATCTTTGAGATAATCCACCTAATATTGTAAAATAATACATCTGATAGCCTGGTAAAACCGCACACGGATGATATCCAGAATCTAAGCAAATCGTTGATCCATCAACTAAATGATAAGCATCACCTGATTTCCCATCCTCACGTTGAAGCATTTGCACACCTGATCCATAATTTGGCTTAAACCTGAAATTATACGTTTCATCATGACGCGTCTCAATTGGCAAACGATCTGTATCATGCTTATGACTTGGAAAGCCTGACCAACCGCCTTCTCCAACTGTAAAAAGTTCTGATACTAACAGCCGACCTACTTTATCATGATATTTTGTACCCAATATGTGTTTAATTTTTCGATGTGTTTTGGTTTCATCAGACCCATATTGTACTTCATCTAATTCATTTGTACGTACAGAAAATGCATCCAATACCTTATCATATCTTGCACCAGCGATAAAAATTTCTGCATTTGCACTTGTACAAACCATTGTAGCCTTCGCAGCAGTTGGAACATAAACACCTTCAGGCTCTCCATCCCAAACATCTTCAGTGCGTTGCCCCAACTCAGAACATTTAAAGCCCTCAACATCGACATCAACCGTACCTGTTGCAGGAACTATACAAGTCTCAAATCCAGGAACCGCATATTCAAATGCTTGGCCTTTAGTTAATTTTACTATGTTAAAATAATTCAATGGAACTGTAGGGTCATCAATATCAACAATTGGTTTATTTTTATTATCATATGGCGCAATATGCATGTTTTTTCCTTACTTATTTGTTGGCCCAGGATGATCGGCCATAAATTCTTTTAATGTGTTAGTATCTGCCATTGCAGGTGCACAACCTGGGCGAGAAACTGTAATTGATGCTGATGCAGATCCTCTAAGAATTGAATCTCTTAAGTTATATCCATCCGCAATTGACGTTACAAAACCTGACATGAAACTATCTCCTGCTCCTGTAGGTTTTAGGGCTTCGACTTGGTATATACCGGTATGAATTTCTTGCCCATCAAAAAATGTAATTGCGCCTTCAGAGCCCATTTTATAAATCACCATAGAAGCCGATGTTTCAGACAATTCACGCGCTTTATCTAATCCTTTTTCAATACCACCTGCCATAAAACCAAATTCTTCATCGTTTCCAACTATCATATCACTTTGCTCAGCTGCAGCAGTCAAAACTTCGGATGCAATCTCTGGAGATATCCAAGAATATGGTCGATAATCAACATCAAAAATAATAGGCAATCCGGCCGCCCTGGCATATGCAAAAGCTTGCATAGTAGCACTCCTCGATGGTTCAGCTGCAAATACCGTACCTGCCGTAATCAATGCTCCATATTGACTGTAATTTACAGCTTTGATGTCATCAATATCCATCTGAAAATCAGCAGCACCATTTCGATAAATAACTGATTGATGGTTTTCTACTCGACTCTCATAAACAGCCAATGAATTGCGGAATTCACCGCCAATTGGTTTCACGTTCGATACATCAACACCATAATGTTTCAATTGGTTTACACAATAACGGCCAACGCTATCATCAGAAACTCGTGTCACTAATGCAGACTTACCTCCAAGTTTGCAAATTCCTGCCGCAATATTGGCCGATGACCCTCCAAGACCGACGCTCATATTCACGGCTTCTTCTGTAGCTGCACCAGGTGGATCAGGATATAAATCCATTCCAGCGCGACCTATGACTAGAAAGTTATTTTTTTTTATTCCGTCAAAAAGGTATGACATTTAAATTCCTTTTCTTTGCCGGACACGAGAAGATTCCCATTCTTGATGAGCTTTAGTAATCTTATCATTGTTAGATACATGAGGTGTTCCAACCTCCCACCAAGTATGACCTTCAGTTGTCCAACCATCATATGGATCAACCTTCATGACTATAACATATGTCTCATTTGCAGATTTTGCTCGTAAAAATGCATCCGCTAAACCTGATGGGCTTTCTACCGTTTCAGATAGTGCTCCTAAAGACTTTGCGTGAGCTTCAAAATCGACACGAGCCTGCTTCACAGCTGTCGGCGTATCAGAAATTAAGTTGTTAAAACTTTCATTACCGGTATTATTTTGCAACTTATTGATAACTGCAAATCCACCATTATCTAACACAAGAATAATCATCTTCTTTTGCGTGAGAACAGACGAATAGATATCAGAATTCATTAATAAATATGATCCATCACCTGTAAACACAATCGTATCTTTATCAGCTTCTTTTTCCGATTGAGCTATACGTGCGCCCCAACCACCTGCAATTTCATATCCCATGCATGAAAAACCAAACTCAACATCAACGGTGCCAATTCCGAGAGTGCGCCAATTAGCCGTAACCTCTGCCGGTAAACCACCTGCTGCAGCCAAAATTCGATCACATGGGTCACAATATTCATTAACAACACCTATAGCTTGCGCATATGATGATGGGCCATTTTTTAGATTTGTATTTTTTTCAATATACTCATTCCATTTTGCTCGTTCTTTGCGTGCATTATCAGTCCAATCAGACGATGCTTTATAACCAATCAACTCATTACTTAGTGAATTCAATCCAAGCTTTGCATCACCTACAATTGGTAATGAAAGATGTTTTGCAGCATCATGACGAGCAGCGTTTAAACAAATAATTTTAGCATCAGTTGAAAATGCCGTCCAAGAACCTGTTGTAAAATCTTGCAAACGTGTGCCAATTGCTAAAATAACATCTGCCTGTTCAGCAATATTGTTTGCACTGTTTGAGCCAGTCACACCAAGCGGCCCAATATTCAAATCATGTGTATCTAATAAATTTGCACGCCCAGCAATAGTTTCCACAACAGGGATTTGAAATTTATCTGCAAATTCGGTTAATTCTGAAACAGCTCCAGAATATTGGATGCCACCTCCAGCGATAATCATTGGGCGCTTTGCACTCTTTAATAACTTAATTGCGTCATTTATTTCTTCAGCATCTGGAGATTGTCGACGAACACGGTGTATTTTTTCATCAAAAAATGAAATGGGATATTCATATGTCCAGCCTTGAACATCTTGAGGCAGACCAATAAATGCAGGTCCACAGTCTGCAGGGTCTAGCATAGTTGCTAATGCGGCAGGTAAAGATTGAATGATTTGAGCAGGATGAGTTATTCTATCCCAATAACGACTGACTGCCCTAAAAGCATCATTAACACCTAGTGTTGGGTCTCCAAAATGTTCCAATTGTTGTAAAACTGGGTCTGGCAAACGAGTAATAAAAGTATCACCACATAACATTAGCATGGGAAGTCTATTTGCATGTGCCAATGCTGCACTTGTTAATAAGTTAGCAGTTCCTGGGCCAGCCGATGCAGTACAAAACATAAAACGACGCCGCAAATGAGCCTTTGCATATCCTGCAGCAGCAAACCCCATTCCTTGTTCATTTTGACCACGATATAAAGGTAATTTTTCTTTATTTTCAAATAAAGCTTCACCCAAACATGTTACATTACCATGACCAAAAATACCAAAACCACCGCCACATAGACGAACTTTTTCACCTTCAATCTCAATGTATTGAGATGAAAGGTACTTAATAATAGCCTGAGCTACAGTTAAAGTTACTGTTTCTTTTTGTTGTTTCAAGGTATTCTCCGCAAGCAGTCAAATAATAAGTAAACTCAGTTGGGTATTGACCCATATGCATAAACAAGGTTACATAATTTGCAACCGGTTGCAATCAAATTTTACAGGAGAATTAAGATGTCCAAGCTTGGCATTGGTATCATTGGAGGTGGTTATATGGGCAAAGCTCATGCAGCTGCATATGGATCTGTTGGTACACTCTTTGAAACAGCACTTAGACCAGAGTTAGAAATGGTTTGCGCAACAACTAATTTAAGTGCTGAAAAATACCAGAAAAATTATGGCTTCAAATCTTCAACCACAAATTGGAGAGATGTCACTAATAATGCTAATGTAGATGCAATAGTAATTGCCTCACCTCAATCAACCCATTGTGAAATTGCACTTGAAGCCTTTAAAAATAAAAAACATGTTTTCTGTGAAAAGCCATTGGGCGCTACAGTTGATGAAAGCAGAACAATGTTGGCTGCAGCAGAAAATTCTGGGCTAATTCATATGACTGGCTTTAATTACATTAGAACTCCTGCTTCACAATATGCTCGGCAATTAATATCAGAAGGACGGATAGGTGAAATTACATGGTTTCGTGGAGAACACACTGAAGATTTTTTAGCAGATCCATTAATTCCAACTAATTGGCGCACTGAAGGAATATCGAATGGAACAATGGGGGACTTAGCTCCCCATATGATCAATGCTGCTAGAGCGCTAGTGGGCCCTATAACTACATTAAATGCTTCTGTTGAAACAGTTCATATAAATAGGCCTGGAGGCAAAGTAACTAATGATGATCAGGCACAAATGATGTGTAGATTTGAGAATGGTGCTCAAGGACATTTATTTTTCAGTCGCGTAGCGACTGGGCGAAAAATGGGATATGCTTATGAAATTCACGGTACTATGGGCTCAATAAGATTTGATCAAGAGGATCAAAATGCACTGCATTTATACACAATGGATGGCTTAGAGTCAGAAAGAGGTTTCAAGAAAATTTTGACAGGACCTACCCATCCTGATTATGAAGCTTTTTGCCAAGGACCAGGCCACGGAACCGGTTATCAAGATCAAATTATTATAGAGGCTAATGATTTTATACGAGCTATTCATGAAGGCCAAAATATCTGGCCAACATTTTCAGAAGGCATGGAAGTAAATAGAGTTGTTAGTGCAGCGTTAGATTCAAGTAAGAAAAATATCTGGGTTAATATTTCAGATTATTAAATAAAGGTTATAATTATGATTAAAATAGGTAATGCTCCATGTTCATGGGGTGTGGAATTTGCAGATGATCCACGCAATCCAAGCTGGCGCAAAGTTTTAGAAGAAAATGCCAATGCTGGGTATACAGGTATTGAACTAGGACCTGTTGGCTTTATGCCGGAGGATCCAAATATATTATCTGAGGCGCTTGATGAATTTAGCCAAGAATTAGTTGGTGGTGTTGTTTTTCGTGCATTCCATGATCCAAATAAATGGGAAGATGTATTGGACGGGGCTCAACGTACTTGTAAGGCTTTAAAGGCTCATGGAGCACAGCATTTAGTATTGATTGATAGTATATCTGAACGTCGAGCTCCTACGGCAGGAAGAGCTAGTGAAGCTGAGCAAATGGATAAAACAGAATGGTCAGCATATCGCGATAGAATCGCTACAGTTGCACGTATTGGCTCTGAAGAGTTTGGACTCACAGTAGGCATACACGCTCATGCTGCTGGCTTCATGGATTTTGAACCAGAACTAAATAGATTATTAGACGAAGTTGATGAAAGTATATTAAAAATTTGTTTTGATACCGGGCACCATTCTTATGCTGGATTCGACCCTGTAGAATTTATGAAGCAAAACATTAATAGAATTAGTTATATGCATTTTAAAGATATTAATCCAAAAGTTAAAGCGCAGGTCGTTGAAAACCGAACAGACTTTTATGCTGCATGTGGTCAGGGTATTTTTTGCAACCTAGGCGATGGAGATGTAGATTTTCCAACTGTAAGACAACTCTTGTTAGAAAATAATTTTAATGGCTGGTGTACGGTTGAACAGGATTGTGACCCTGAGGGCGATACTTCACCAATTGATGACGCCAAATTGAATAGAAATTACCTACAATCTATTGGTTTTTAGGAGCACTTATATGAAAAAATTAAAATGGGGAATGATCGGTGGCGGTGAAGGTAGTCAAATTGGGCCAGCTCACCGCTTAGGGTCAGGATTAGATGGGTTGTTCGAATTTACGGCTGGTGCATTAGACCATCGTCCTAAGGAAGGAATTGACTATGGTCAAAGACTTGGCCTAGGCGAACGTGCATATGGCAGTTGGCAAGATATGCTAGCTGCTGAAAAAAATCGTGAAGATAAAATTGATCTTGTTACAGTGGCTACACCAAATTCTACTCACTTTGAAATTACAAAAGAATTCTTAGAAGGTGGGTTTAACGTTTTATGTGAAAAACCAATGACTATGACCGTAGAAGAGGGTGAAGAAATTGTTAAAATTTCTCAAAAGACAAACAAAATTTGTGCCGTTAATTATGGTTACACAGGCTATAGTTTAGTCCGCCATATGAAAGCTATGATTAAAAGGGGTGATATAGGTAAAGTAAGATTGGTAAATGCTGAGTTTGCTCATGGACATCACGCTGACGCTGATGATGCCGATAACCCACGCGTCAGATGGCGATACGATCCAGTTCAAGCAGGTGTAAGTGCTCAATTTGCTGACTGTGGTATACATGCTATGCATATGGCTAGCTTTGTAACCGGACAAGAAGTAACAAAACTTTCAGCAGATACAGTATCATGTTTGGAGCAACGTGTTTTAGAAGATGATGCAATGGTAAATTTTAGAATGGATGGTGGTGCAGTTGGGCGACTTTGGACATCTTCAATTGCTATAGGGCGTCAGCATGGTTTGGGTATCCAAGTTTTTGGGGAAACGGGTGGATTAAGATGGAGCCAAGAACAACCAAATCAACTTTTTTACATGCCGTTAAATAAACGTCTTCAGATTATTGAACGTGGTGAGGCAAACTTATCTCCAGAAGCGGATCGAACATCACGTGTTACAATTGGCCATGCAGAAGGAATGCCGCTTGCATTTGCAAATATATATAAAGATTTAGCAGAAGCAATAAATTCTGAAAAAGAAGGCCGATCAATGGATCCTGCAGCAAATCTCTATCCCAAAGCAGTGGATGGGTTAAGATCTATGGCAGCAGTTGTAGCAGTTGCAAAATCAGGAAAACAAAATGGCGAATGGCTTGATGCTCGCCCACCAATGTTTCAATAAAACACTACTTAGGTGCGGGGCGAAGCGTTCCGCGCTCTATAATTTTACAATCAAATAATTGCCCCTCAGGATGAATCGAACCGTTTTCAACTATTGCAGATACACGATCAATTGATGCTGATATTATTTCTGGCAGCGGATTACTAATAGTTGTTAAGTTAATATTATCCCAACTTGCCATTTCCATATTGTTTAAACCTATTATTCCAACATCATTTGGCACACTATAACCACCGCTTTGTAGGGCGGATAATGCGCCAATTGAAAGAACATCATCAGCACAAAAGTATGCCTCTGCTAGTTCTTCATCCATTAATTTAAGCATTGCTTTTCGTCCCGCTCCAAAAGAATATTCAGTTGCAAAACTTGTAGAGCAACTACATTCTGAATCAGCCTCCATTACACTTAGGAAACCTTTTCCACGATCTATTGTTGTAGTTGCTGTTTCTGGCCCACCTAAAAAAGCTACTTTTCGATAACCTCTAGCAATTAATGTTAAGGCAGCCATTCTTCCAGCCATTATATTATCAATACCAAGCACATCAACTATAGGATTTTCACTATGACTACCAAATGGGTGAACTACTGGAAAACCAGCATCTTTAAATGCTTTTGAAAATCCAGACTTTAAAGTTGATGAGGCTACTATTACGCCATCAACAGAATACTGTCTCAACATCCTTATGGATGCTTCTGGTTCAGTCTCTTTTGAAAGATTTACTAAAAGAGGGCGAAGTCCACGCTCCTGTAATCCACGTGTAAATAAATCAAATACCTCTAAAAAAAATGGATTTCTAAAATTATTTGAAACCAACCCAATCATCTTAGTGCGGCCAGTTGTTAGCGACGATGCCAATGCATTTGGACTGTACCCAAGTTCTAAAGCTGCTTTTTTTACTTTTTCACGGGTTTTTAAAGAAACTGATGCACCCTCAGTATAAGTTCGTGAAACCGCTGAACGAGATACGCCAGCAAGTTCTGCGACATCCTTTAGCGTTACGATCATATATATCTCCTAAATCAGTCTTTAGGCTTTTTAGTATAATTAATTGTATAGAATTGCCATAAACATATACTTGCAAGAATTAAGAAAATAACTGCCCAAATTGTATTTGAAGTATAGAATTCCACTAAACCCCAAAAAACCAAGATACAAACGATTAAAATTCGCCTCCAAAGAGGCGCAAAAAAAGGATTTTTTAAGTCAAATAATTTCACGCAGTACTTTCATATTCTGCACCAGTTTTGGCACCGGTAATATATGCTACAACATCTTCACCAGTATAGTCACCATTTTTTATGTCAAGGTTTGCACAAATCTGCCCCCGCCTAAATACGACTATGCGATCGACTAAATCAAATACTTGTCGCATATTATGACTTACTAAAATTAATGGTTCACCTTGCTCTTTAAGTTGGCGAATAATATTTTCAACTTGCTCAGTTTCCTGAACACCAAGTGCTGCTGTAGGTTCATCCATGATCGTCAATTTAGAATGAAAAGAAGCTGTACGTGCAATAGCCACGCATTGTCTTTGACCACCTGACATTTTCTCAATTGTATTGTGTATATTTGGTATCTTCACGCCAGTTTTCTCTAAAGCGTCCATGGTATCTTTTCGCATTGCTTTATAATCAAGCAATCTAAACGGACCAAGCCAATCCCATTTTGTTTTTTCACGACCTAAAAATAAATTATCGGGTACGTCCAAATGATCAGCTAAGGCCAATGTTTGGAAAACAGTTTCAATACCAGATTCTCTAGCTTCAATCGGACCTCTAAAATCAACTTTTTCACCATCAAAAATAACTGTACCTCTTGTACGCTGCTCAACACCTGTAATTTGTCGAACAAAAGTTGATTTTCCAGCGCCATTATCACCCATAATAGCTACATGTTCACCTTTTTTTAATTGAAAGTTTGCACCTTCAAGCGCTCGAACACCCCCATAATGCTTAGTAAGATCTTCAGTCTTTAAAACAAACTCTTCACTCATTTTTATTCTCCTAGCTAAGCTTTTTTACGTTGGCGATATTGATCTAGAATAACCGCTGAAATGATAATCGCACCCATAGCCATAAGCTGATACGATCCATCTAGTTTAATATAGGTAAAGCCAGATCGAATCACACCAAGAACCATAGCACCAAGCACTGTTCCGATGATGGAACCACGTCCACCGGTCAGACTAATGCCACCTATCACTGCCATTGCAATTGCAAAAAGTTCGTAAAATTCACCCATCCCAGCTTGAGCCGTTGATGCCTTTGAGCTTAGAACAACACCAGCGAAAGCTGCCAACATAGCAGCGATCATATAAACCATAATTTTATGACGTTTTACATTAATACCAGACATCCGCGCAGCTTCTTCATTTGAGCCAATAGCGTATGTATGTTTTCCATAAACAGTGTAGCGCATAATCAAATGAAAAATTACAGCCAAAGACAAAAACCAGACTACTGGCATCATTCCATCTCCAATAGCTTTATATTGGTCAGTTGGAAACGAAATCGGATTTCCAGAAGACCACCAAAGCGCAATTCCTCGACATATTAGAAACATACCTAGTGTGGCAATGAATGGAGGTATTTTGAAAATAGCTATAAATGTTCCATTTACAGCACCTATAAAAGCTCCAAATAATAAGCCAATAACTACTGGAATTATAACAGGAAGATCCATAGCCCAAGTTCCAAAAAGTGCTTTTGGATTAGCATACCCATTAACAAGCTCAGTTTGACCAAAGCTCATTGCAATCATTGCAGTAGCAGCAACTAACGGCCCAGAACTTAAATCAATACCAGCTGTTATAATTACTTGTGAAACCCCAAGTGCAATAATTCCAATAATCGCAACTTGTAAAATAATAATCTTGAGGCGTGCCTCATTAAAAATTGAATCAAAGCGATCCCGAGAGTCAAACAAAAAACTCTGATCTTTCATGTAAGGTAGGATTTGCCCTAAAGCTTCAAAAATAACTATAATAATTATTAATGCGAGCAAAACATTTAATTCGCTTGGCCATGATCGTTTAGTCTTGTCGAAGGTTAATCCGCCAGTGCCTTGGCTTGTATCTGACATAGATGAGGCTCCCTCTTGCACGTTTTATATAAATTCAAGGCGGCACAATTAGTGCCGCCTTAAAGATTTAACTTTCTAAAGAAAGCTTAGTTTTTATCAAGGAAGTCACCCATGTTGTCTGGAGTAACCAAAACGAATGGGATGTATACTTTCTTGTCAACTTTTTCACCAGCAATAATACGAAGTGCTGTATCGATTGAACCTGTACCCTGACCAACAGAGTCTTGGAATACTGTTACATCATAATCACCTGCTGCCATTGCTAACAATGCGTCTTGAGATGCATCAACACCACCAACTTGTACATCAGCCATGTCCATTCCAGCAGCTTTCATTGCCTGGATAGCACCAATTGCCATTTCGTCATTATTCGCAAGAACAAAATCAAATGGCTCACCTGAAGACATCCAGTTAGTCATAAGATCTTGTGCTTCATCGCGAGACCAGTTTGCTGTTTGTTCGTCAATGATGGTCATGAAGTTACACATATCCATACCAATAACGTCATGTACGTCTTTCGAACGCTGAACAGCAGCTTGGTTAGATAATTGACCATTCATCAAATATCCAGTTGCACCACCTGCTTTACCAGCTGCACGCAAATTTTTACAAATTTCAAATCCAGAAAGCGTACCAGATTCAATTTCATTTGATGCAACAAAGGCTTGAGTAGCAGGTAAAACGTCTACGTTATCAGGCTCACGGTTAACATATACAAGTGGTGTATCACCAGCAGCTGCAGAAACCGCTGCTCCAGCAGATGTATCAACGATGTTAACAATTATAGCATCTACGCCAGATGCAACGAAGTTTTTAACTTGGTCAATTTGCTTTGCGAGATCATCGGTCGCATCTTCTTGTTGATATGTTAAACCATCAATAGTTCCAGCATACTCAACCATTCCAGTACGCAGTACTGTTAGCCAGTTATCGTCAAATCGTGAGAATGTAGCTCCGATTTCTTGAGCTGCAGCTGATGTAGCCATTACAGCAACTAAGCCACCAGCTATTAGTGTCTTTTTCATAATCTTCCTCCCAAAATGTGCCCGGTACACAGGTTATAATTCCGGTGCCTTTTTTAAGGCAAAATAAATAATTACTTTAAAAAATTTCTTTAAAATAATTACGAATTCGTTAAATCAAGTAAAAATACTTTAATCGGATAATTAAATGTGAACCTGATTCGTTGTTAATCTTAGCCAAGTTCACAAGTTTTGCAACCGGTTGCATTATTTTCTTGCAACCGGTTGCAAATTAGTTAAATAATAAATTTGAGTAATTACAAACTATGATAGGAGATAAAAATGCAAGAATATTTATCTATAAACGATTGTAATCTAGTAGAATTTTCTAAAAGCTTAGATCGAGAATTACAGCAAAACGAAGTGCCACTATCACATGATATTATAAATAATGTTCCTATTTATGATGTATCAAAAATTAATTTTTTGTCTGATACCAAATCTTTACGTGCAGAATGGGCGAATGTACTACACAAATCTGCAGGCGTTATCGTTTTAAAAAATGCTTATCCAGACACTTCGTTTATAGACACTGCAACGGCAGTATATGAAAAAATTATAGCAGATGAAAAAGCGGCAAGCGGAGACAAAGCAGATCATTTTGCAGCTTCAGGTGCAAACGATAGAATTTGGAACTCAGCGCAAAAACTCTGTGAGTATGACCCGGAAACTTTTGCAAATTATTTTAGTAATCTTGCTGTGGATACGGCTTGTAAAGCCTGGTTAGGTCCAAATTATCAAATGACGGCTCAAATCAATCTAGTTCGTCCAAGTGGAGCAGCTCAAAGTCCACATCGAGATTACCACCTTGGCTTTCAAACTAAAGAAATCGCCGAGAGTTACCCTGCTCATGTTCATGACTTATCGCCAGTACTTACATTACAAGGCGCAGTAGCTCATGTTGATATGCCAATTGAAAGTGGCCCGACAAAACTTTTACCATTTAGCCAAATATATAGGCATGGCTATCTAGCTTTTAGTCAGCCTGACTTTCGTGAATACTTTGAAAATAATTACATTCAAATACCACTCAATAAAGGTGATGTATTATTTTTCAATCCTGCACTTTATCATGCTGGTGGCGCAAATATTAGTCAAAACATACATAGAATGGCAAACCTTCTTCAAGTTTCTTCAGCGTTTGGTAGAGCAATGGAAAGTTTGAACCGGTCAGAAATGACCAGAAGGCTATATCCAGTTTTAGCTGCAAATAAGCATAATCTTAATGAAGCAGAAATAAACGCAGCTATATCTTCCTGTTCTGAAGGATATTCATTTCCAACAAATCTTGACACTGCACCTCCACTCGATGGCTTAGCACCTGAAACTCAAGCCAATCTTTTCAGGCGAGCACTAAAAGAAAAAATGTCTGTAACAGATTTTGAAGAAGCATTGCTTTTGCATAATGAAAATAAAAAAGCGTAAATATTCTTTACTACAAGCTTACAACAAACTTTGCTCCACCCAGCTTAGAGGTCTCTACATGAATTTTGCCTCCGTGGGCTTCAACTATTTCACGGCACATAAAAAGGCCTAGGCCAGAACTATTTTTGACTACCGAATGGCCACTTCGTGAAGTGAAAAATCTTTCAAAGATTAGTTCTTTCATATTATTAGGGATACCAGGCCCACTATCTTCAACAATCAAAATCAATTGCTTTCGCCACCGCTTACTAAGAGATATATTTATAGTGCCACGCGGATGACTAAAACTAATTGCAT
>Ga0213863_10000739_pt1 | contig 24278 bp, 25 predicted proteins | sample PICome_8_FD_160128 | JGI IMG/M metagenome (GOLD analysis project Ga0213863, IMG submission 160128) | Coastal seawater microbial communities near Pivers Island, North Carolina, United States - PICO497 | ecosystem: Environmental > Aquatic > Marine > Coastal | place: USA: North Carolina... | reverse complement strand
ACAATGATGCTTTTGAGTACGAATTTATCGAATAAACAACTAGGCTAAAATTTTAAAACATACGCACCTTGCGTCCTTGTATCATAAAATGGAATGCCGTTTTTATTTGAAAGAATTCGCCATCGCTTCACATAAGCTGTATAGTTACTACCATCAGCAATAAGCAGTTTTGGCGCTATGGTTTTGATCAGTCGAGCGAGATTTATTTTTGGTGAACTTTGCAATAGCACAATTGGATTTTTCAATCCTTCCACCTGATAGATCCCAAGTGAATCCACAACTAAAAAATCTTGATTCCCAATTGTAAAGTAATTTGTTGCAGCCTGCTGTTTTATAAAATTAAGTTGCTCTCCTACCCTGTAATTTTCTATTTGCGTCATTTCTAGCCATGACGTTAACGGCTGATTTGTCTTTAAAAAAAGTGTTTTTCCTTTGCGCTGCCCATACACACTTTTTCTAGATGCATGTAAAATAATGAATTCATTCTTATTTGTGAATTTTATATGCTCAAACCATATAGTTTCTTGAATAAGAAGCAATGAAAGTAAAAAATAACGCAGTGTTTTTACATTGAATTTTTGGCAAACCTCAACCATAGCAATGCAAAAAAGATAGCTAGCAAGCATTCGCAAAAAAGACATCGGAATTCCCTGAAACAAAAAAGCTTCTTTGGAAGAAATCCAATGAATCAATCCATTCAATGCTTCAATAATACCATTATAACAAACAGCAATAAAATTGGGAAGTAAGTTGGAGAGCGCAAGGATAATAACAAAAATACCACCCATTAAAATAGCTCCTAAAAAAGGGATAATTAATACATTTGACAAGAAAAACAAACCCGGAAATTGATGAAAATAGAACAAACTCAACGGCAAAACTCCCAATTGTGCAGCGATCGAAACGGAACACAAACTCCAAACCTTTCGAAAAAACCAATACTTAGATTTCAATAGATTTGCCAATTTGGGTTGTACCCAAACAATTCCAAAAACGGCTAAATAACTGAGCTGAAAACCTACATCAAATAAAAACATGGGATGGACAAGCAGCAATAAAAAGGCAGAAGAAATCAATGAAAAGGAAATGGTTTTACGCCGCTTAAACGAAAGGCCTACAGCGACAAAACTAAACATGGTAACTGCCCTAAGGACCGATGCTGACCCGCCTGCAATGAGTGCAAAAAACCAAAGCAAAGCAATCACTAAAATTATTTTTATCAATTTGCCTTGTCGCAGCCTTTCAAGAGGTTGCAATAAAAAATGAAACAACAATAAAAGGATCCCTACATGCAAACCCGATACCGCTAAAATATGAATGGCTCCCGCATTTTCATATTCGTTTCGTAACTGATTGGACAGATCCTTCCTTTGCCCCAACAAAAGAGCGTTCATCACTGCTAAAGTGCTTGTGCTAAACGCATGTTTTTGGAGTGCTGTATTAATTTGAATCCGGATTCTTGCAGAAAATCCCCGCAATGTAGATCGCCCTTTGCCCAGAAATTGATACCGATCTTTTTTAAGCTCTATTTGTTGATAGATACCTTGCCTTGCTAGATACAGTTTGTAATTGAATTGGTGGGGATTTAAGGGCGGTTTTAGAGTGGTGAAATTTGCAAACGACAAAAGGGAATCATCCACATTCAAGGTTCTTTTAAGACTGTCTTTTTCTAGATTTAGCAATACATTTCCTCGCGTAGAAACACCGTCAACCTGGGCAACTTTAGCGATATATTTGTAGGCATAAGCCCCCTCTTTTACTACTTTAGAGATGATTAAAAGTACGGTTGATTTTTTTGTGATTTTATGCTGGTAATAGGACGTATGATTTCTGTCATTCGAAAAATACACCGAACAAATTCCAACAAAAACAAAAAGAAGAAAAGTAGTGATCCTGTATAGAATGCTATTTCTAAAAATAAAAAGCATCCCTGAAAGAAAAAGTACGATCAGGATTGGTTTTAGACTACCAAAAGTCCAAATCGTAAAATAATACTGAATACAAATACCCAGGATAAGACATACCGTAAAATAGAAAGGCAAATAATTAAGTAACTTTCTCATAGCAAGACAAAGTTACTAAACAAATTTTAATCCCTTAAAAACAAGCCACTTACACTAAAAAAAGTCTTTTATTTTGCTTTCAAATTGGCAACAATTTGCTGGGCTACTTTCGAGGAAGCCCCTTTTCCGCCTAAGGCTGTTTCTAAGGCATAATACGCCGTAAATAATGCTTCTCTGTGGTCTGGATCTAGAATTTTCAAGAAGGCTGCTTTTAAGTTCTTTTTCGTAAAGTCATTTTGAATCAATTCCTGTACTACTTCCTTGTCCATAATTAAATTGACCAAAGAAATATATTTTAGGGTAATGATTCTTTTTGCTATTTGATAGGAAATGGCACTTCCTTTATAACAGACAACTTGGGGTACTTTAAACAAAGCCGCCTCGAGCGTTGCTGTCCCGGAGCCTACCAAAGCAGCAAAGGAAATACTTAGTAAATCGTAGGTATTGTTGTTGATAAAGCCCACCTTACGATTTCCAATAATTTGCTTGTAAAAAGAAAATTCTTGACTCGGAGCCCCCGCAATTACAAATTCATAATCGTCAAAATCATCCATTAGCGAAAGCATCACAGAAAGCATTTTGGTAATTTCTTGTTTTCTACTTCCGGGCAATAATGCAATAATTGGCTTGTTGCCTAAACCCTGCGCTTTTCTGAAAGCATTTTCGTCCACTTGAGTTCTGTCGGCAATTGCGTCAATCAATGGATGTCCAACAAATTCGACCGCATAATTGTGTGATTGGTAAAACTCTTTTTCAAAAGGCAGAATTACAAAAAGTTGATCGACATCTCGCTTTATGTCTTTTACTCTTGAAGACCTGCTTGCCCATACTTGAGGAGAAATATAATAGTTTGTCTTAAAACCTTGTGTTTTTGCCCATTTGGCAACGCGTAAGTTAAAACCAGAGTTGTCAATAAAAATAAGTGTGTCTGGATGAAAATTTGCAATGTCTTTTTTACAAAACTTTAGAAACCCAAGTACTTTACGAAGGTTCATTAAAACTTCAATAAATCCCATAAAGGCACGCTCTCTGTAATGGGTGACCAACGTTCCTCCGACTCCCTGCATAAGATCACCTCCCCAAAAACGAATTTCTGCTTTTGGATCTTCTTTAAAAAGTTGTTTCATCAAATTGGCACCATGCAAATCTCCTGAAGCTTCTCCTGCTATGATATAATATTTCATTTAAATAATTTTAAGCACCAGCGTGGTCAAAGCAATTAAAATAGTTGCCAATAGTACCCCTTTTGCTCTGTGATCTTGTTGCTTTTTAATATATACAAAAAAAACAAAAAGGTTGGACACTGCAGCAAGCGACAAGACTTTGCCAAACAAATTGCCTTCTTCAATAAATTGAAGTGTTTCATAAAATTCATAACGAGAAAAGTATTCTAGGTATAAATAAATGCCTCCAAAAGTGGCAAAGAAAGCAACTAGCATTCCAATAAGGATGTCTTTTTTTATAGCTCCCATTCGTTTAATTTTTGAATCATATGATGCGCTGTAAGGTCAAACTGCACAGGAACCACAGAAATATATCCATTTTCAAGGGCATATACATCTGTATCTTGTCCTTTGTCTTTATTGATAAATTCCCCTGATAGCCAATAGTATTCTTTTCCAAATGGACTTTTACGTTTGTCAAAATTTTCTTTCCAGTAGCCATTTGCTTGTCTACAAATCTTTATTCCTTTTAGGGCATCTTCCTTCAAATTGGGGATGTTTACATTCAATACAATGCCTTCGGGAATCCCATTCAACATCGCATTTTGAGTGATTTTTGTGATCATTTTTTCGGAAGGCTTAAAATCTGCATGCCATTTAAAATCCAATAGTGAAAAACCAATCGCAGGAATTCCTTCTATACCGGCCTCTACGGCTGCACTCATCGTACCAGAATAAATAACATTGATGGATGAATTGGAACCATGGTTGATTCCAGAAACACATAAATCGGGTTTTCTATTTAAAATTTCACTCACAGCCATTTTCACACAATCTGCAGGAGTTCCCGAACAGGTGTATTCCAATTGGGGGCCGTCATCAATCGTAATCGGATTGCAGTGCAACACATTGTCAATGGTAATTGCATGGCCCATTCCGCTTTGTGGACTGTCTGGCGCTACCACAACAACATCTCCAATTTTATTCATAATTTTAATCAATGCTCGAATTCCCGGGGCGGTAATCCCATCATCGTTTGTAATTAGAATTAAAGGTTTTTTTTGCATGAGTTCTTATTTATCTAACAAATGTAATTTAAAAAAAATGAATACCAATTTAACATTTTATAAAGAATTTAAGGATTTTTTTATCCGTAATTTTGTGTTGAATGGTGCGAAAATAAGATCCATTCATTATTTTAAGATTATCTTTAGCGTACAATTCAAATACAGAAATAACACGACCCTAAAATTTATGATTACTAGACGTAAAAACTATCTCCTGTTTTTCATCCTTTTTCTTTTTGCAAATAGCCTTACCACTTTTGCAACAGCTTCAAAAAAAATTACCGATCCTGAGAAAGATAAGGTGCTCATTTATGTTTTAAAAAATATTTTGACCCGAGGACATTTTGTTGAAAAAGAGTTGAATGATGCTTTTTCTGAAAAGGTATACCAGGAGTTTATAAATGGTTTGGATCCCAATAAACGCTATTTTACGCAAGAAGATTTAAAAGAATTTTCTCAATACAAGTATGAAATTGACAATCAACTCAAAGACAACGACCTCACTTTTTACAACTTGGTCTATGGTCGTTTTTTAAGCAAAGTAAAAAATGCTAAATCCTATTATGAAGCGCTTTTAAAAGCCCCTTTTAATTACAAAAAGGAGGAAACAATAAATATGGATTTTGAGAAAGTTCCTTTTGCGGTCAATAACAATGAATTGATTGACTATTGGAGAAAACAAATGAAATTAAACGTCTTGAGTAGGGTTCAAGAACAAGAAGATTTACAAAAAGACAAACTTAAAAAGGACCCCACTACCAAAACAAAAAAATTTGCAACGCTAGAAACGGAAGCACGGGAAGAGGTCCTAAAAAACATGAACGACCTCTACCTTCGTATCGAGGAATTGGAACATGAAGATTGGTTTTCTACGTATTTGAATAGTGTCGTGGGTGCTTTTGATCCACACACCACCTACATGGCTCCAAGAATCAAAGAACGTTTTGACCAAGACATGTCTGGAAAACTAGAAGGAATTGGAGCACGATTGTTTAAAAAAGGAATTTATACTGAGGTTTCAGAACTTGTCTCTGGTGGTCCTGCATGGAAACAAGGAGAATTGGAGGCTGGAGACACAATATTAGAGGTGGCACAAGGCACCGAAGAACCGCTTGATATTGTTGGGATGCGTTTGGACGATGCTATTAAATTTATCAAAGGAAAAAAAGGGACTGAGGTACGATTGACAGTCAAGAAAAAAATGGATGGTACCACCAAAATTATTTCCATCATAAGAGATGTCGTTGAGTTGGAGGAAACCTTTGTCAAATCAACCATCGTTGAAAAGAATGGAAAAAAATACGGATTAATTGATTTACCCAGATTTTACATCAGTTTTGACGATGCTAATTACAGAGATTCCGCAAAGGATATGGAGCTAGAAATTGAGCGTCTAAAAAAAGAAGGCATTGAGGGTTTGTTGATCGATTTAAGAAATAATGGCGGAGGTTCTTTGAAAACTGCCATTGAAATTTCTGGTTTATTTATTGATCAAGGTCCAGTAGTACAAGTAAAGTACAGAGGTGAAAAACCAGTGATAAAAAGAGACACCAACCAAAAAACACAATGGAAAGGAGCGGTTGTTGTTCTCGTCAATGAACTATCTGCGTCGGCATCTGAAATTTTTGCTGCTGCCATGCAAGATTATAAAAGAGCCATTATTATTGGAGGCAATCAAACTTATGGAAAAGGCACCGTTCAAAGTGTCATTCCAATCAATAACTTTTATCCAAATTATGAAACCGATCTGGGAGCGATTAAAATGACCATTCAAAAATTTTATCGAATTAATGGTGGCTCAACTCAAATAGAAGGAGTCTATTCAGACATTGCCATGCCAAGCAGATATAGCTATATGGAATTTGGAGAACGCGACATGAAAGGAGCTTTGGTTTGGGACAAAGTTCCTCAAGCCAAGTACACCACAACAGATTCTTATGAAAAAGAAGTAGCCAAGTTTAAGGAAATCTTTAAATTTGATTCTAAATTGAGTTTTACCTCTCCAAAATATGAGCTTCCTCTTCTAGAAAAAGACAGCATTCTTTCAGACAAAAGAGCTTACTGGCACAAAAACTTATCCAAGGATTTGTATGTAGCAGAGGCCTTAAATGTCCTGAGTGAATTAAAAATGAAATCTAAAAACGCAGTCGTTAAAAACTAGGTTTTTTTGCATTCCTAACATATTAAAATCGAATATGCTTGTAATAGGTATTCGATTTTCTATTTTTGTATTTCTATGCTACAAACATCAAAATCACTATCTCAGTTAGCTTTTCAAAAATTTAAGCAAAATAAGGTGGGGATGATCAGTTTATGTTTTATCCTCTTGTGTGGATTTGTAGCGCTTTTTTGTTATCCACTCGCACCAGACAGTAGTAATTTTGCAAATCAGATGCATTTGGAAATTCACTCAAAACCACCGGGTTTTAAAGTGGCAATGTTAACCGTTCCAGCTACAACAAAAAATGAAACATCTTTGTTGGATTTTTTATTGCATGGTCATAAAGACGTAGGAGTAGAAATTCCAATGATATCCTATAACATAAACGGGGAAAACTTAGAAATTATAAAATATGCGGATGGACTCCGAAAGGAATACCCGCTTTCTGCCTTCCAGAATAAGCCCGAAACCTATATCAAAGAAAAAACTTTTTATTTCGGAACCGATAAATACGGTAGAGATTTGTTAAGCCGCCTATTGATAGGTACGCGAATTTCTTTTTCTATTGGTTTTATAGCGGTATGTATTTCCCTTCTTATAGGGGTGTTTATTGGTGCAATTGGCGGGTATTTTGGTGGAAAAACAGATGCTTTTATCATGTGGATTATCAATATTACTTGGTCCATTCCAACATTGCTGTTGGTTATCGCAATTACCTTGGCGCTTGGAAAGGGTGTGTGGCAAGTTTTTATTGCGGTCGGACTCACGATGTGGGTCGAAGTAGCCCGAGTGGTTCGAGGACAGGTAATTTCTATGAAGCAGCAACAATATGTAGAAGCAGCAAAAGCATTGGGCTTTGCTGATTTTAGAATTATTTTTCGCCACATTTTACCCAACATCATAGCGCCTATAATTGTAATCGCTGCCGCTAACTTTGCAGGTGCTATTTTAATTGAAAGTGGATTGAGTTTCCTGGGTATTGGAGCACAACCCCCTACTCCATCATGGGGAGCAATGATTAAAAATCATTACAATTATATTATTTTAGGAAAACCCTTTCTGGCAGTTATTCCTGGTTTGGCCATTATGAGTTTGGTAATGGCGTTTATGCTCTTGGGAAATACCTTGCGAGATGCCTTAGACGTTAAAAATTAAAAAAATGAGTTTTAAAGTAACCTTTGCAACAAAATGGTCCGACTTTGACCCCAACAGACACCTGCGACATACTGCTTACAATGAGTATGCGGCAGAGGTAAGAATTCGATACTTTTCAGCGCAGAATTTTTCAATACAAGAATTTACAAAACACAATGTGGGTCCAATTTTATTTACGGAAGAAACCTCTTTTAGAAAAGAAATTCATTTGGGTGAAAACATTCGTGTAACTATGAAATTGGCTGGAGTATCTCGTAACAATGAACGCTGGAAATTAAGACATGAAGTTTTTAATGAAGCTGGAGAATTGTCTGCCGTCATAAAAGTGTACGGTGCATGGATGGATTTAACCAAGCGCAAACTTACAGCCCTTCCCGAACAAGCAAAACATTTGTTTTTAAATGCAGAAAAAACAAGTGATTTTGAAGAAATTCCTATCAGCTCAAAATCTTAACGTTCCATATCAATTACAATTTTCCCTTTTACCCTTCGGTGCATCATGTCTTCTAAGGCCTTGGGAGCTTCTTGTAATGAATAGGTTTTGTCGATGTGGGGATTTATTTTTCCTTCTGAAAACCAGGTAAGTAGCTGGTGAATATTTGCCAAGCTCTTATGTGGTTCTTTTTGTGCAAAAGCCCCCCAAAAAACCCCCACAATACTGGCCCCTTTTAGCAAGGTTAAATTCACTGGAATTTTTGGGATTTCTCCATTGGCAAAACCAACGATCAAATGCCTTCCTTTCCAAGCAATTGCTCTTAAAGCTGCTTCAGAAAACGAACCCCCTACCGGATCAAAAATTACATCTACTCCTTTGCCATTGGTCAATTCCTTGATTCGATCTTTCAAATTCTCTTCCTGATAATGAATCACTTCGTCGGCACCAAATTGCTCACACAGGGCCAATTTGTCTTTGGTTGAAGCTGCAGCTATTACTTTAGCACCCATGCGTTTTGCCAATTCAACCGCTGTTAACCCTACACCACCAGAGGCTCCTAAAACTAATACGGTTTCATCTTTTAATAAATTTGCCCTGTCTTTAAGCGCATGGTAAGAAGTGCCATATGCCAATAAAAATGCAGCAGCGTTTACCATGGTCATTCCTGTTGGTTTTGGAAAACAATCGGAAATTTTTAGGAGCGCCTGTTGGGCAAATCCACCAAACGGAACGAATCCTACAACAGCATCTCCAACTTTAAATGGAGAACCCTCCTTGCCAACTTCCAATACAATCCCTGCAACATCGCTTCCAGGTGAAAAAGGAAACGGGGGTCGAAATTGATATTTTCCTTGAATAATTAAGGTATCTGGAAAATTAACACTGCACGCTTTTACAGCAATTAGAATTTCATCCTCTTTTGGACTTGGTGATGCTACTTCTTGATATTGAAGGGAACTGGGTTGCCCAAACTGATTGCAAATAATTGCTTTCATAAAAATTAAATTTATTTTGAAAACAAGGTATGAAATTTATAAAGATGCATCTACTTTATAGGGATGTTCCTTTTCTTCTTGAAATTGAAATTTAAAAAGTAATATCTAGAAAAGACAACCAAATATAGCGTTTGTTGCAGTGATCGCAGCTATAAGCTCTTGCACCCGGGATTAGTTTTGAAAACCCATTTCTTTTCATTCTTTTTTTTGAATTTGACTAACACTTTGGACACTTTTTCATTGGTTTGCAATATTTTTTATAAAAATACACATTCAAAAAAAAAAGTTGCCCATTCACTGCCCATGTGATGACAGCCAAAAAGTTAGTTTTTTTAGTTTCTATAATAAAAAAAGGGTTTAAAAAGACTTCGAAGTTTACGTCTCGCTCGCCTCTAGCAGCATTTTATTTTCAATACGCAAGGCTCTATTTTCTTCAAGCATTTGAAGATACTTGTCTTTATAACTACTTTCATACTCAAGCGAAGACTCTCTAACACTATTTTGAGGGTTCGGTGTGATTTTATATTCACCTGTAATTAACCAATGTAAATTTACATCAGGAAATTCAGATACAATTTTCTCTATTGATTTGGAATTTATGCCGCCTAATTTCTGTTTTCCTTTAAAATTTGCATATTTTAAATCTACTTTAGCGAGAAAAGATTCATAGCTAAGTCCTTGATTTTTAGCAAATAGTAATATCCTTTCTTTTATTGTGGGGTATTTTTTATCCATTAATTTGGTTTATAGATAAAAAAATATCTATATTTGTTATACGTTGTTTTACACTAAGGTAAAGGTTTTTTAGAAATAAACAAATAGCCATTTTTAAGGAAAAACCAAGCCTACAATCGAACTCAAAAAAATGCATTACAGCTCAATATTTATTCATTGGTTAGCAAAGAAAAAGAAAAAAAACTCTAAAAAAAAAGATCGCTTAAAACCAATAAATATTGACTGTGACTGTATGGTATTGATACAGCCCAGTAGGTTTTTTTCAACTACAGGTTGCTTGAATTTTATTTAAAAAAATTATTATAATCATTACGCTATGAATGAAACACAAATGAAACGTCTTGTAGAAAGTCACGCTAAGATGCTCAACATCCTAATTTCTTACTACAAATCTGGATTGTCTGAATTGGAATCCATGCCCGCAACACAATTAATGTTCGAAAAAACAATTAGAGAGGGAGTAAAAGTAGACGCACTCATGAAAACCTACAACACCTATTCAGAATGATTCCTTGTGTATTTACGAAACATATTTATGGTTTCATCACTATTTTTGTTGCAGTCATTTTCATTTGACTGAATTTAAAGAGATAGATTCCTGAAATTAATTTTGACGTATTAATTTCATGATGTCCAGCCTCTAAATGCTGGCGTATCAGAATCCGTCCAGTAATGTCATAGATTTCAAATTTTAAGGGAAAAAAATTATCTATGTTATAACTGTGATCAAAAGGATTTGGGTACGATTTTAAATTTTGAAGATGAAAAACTGCAACATTTAATGTCACTGAAATTGCAATCGTAGCAACCGCACTGGTAAAGGTTTCGTCAGAATCGGAAAAAGCTTAGAAAGCAGAAATCAGAAATGAACTAAAAAAACCTCAAGCATCTAAAAATTTTAGATATTGAGGTTTTGTATTGTACAGGCGGAGAGACTCGAACTCTCACACCTCGCGGCACTAGATCCTAAGTCTAGCGTGTCTACCAATTCCACCACGCCTGCAGTTGCTCCCAATAAACTGGGGTGCAAATATAAACAATACTTACAAACTGCAAAGAAGTTCATTATTATTTTTCTATTTTTGATGTATAAAAATTTTAGCCATGCAAGAGATTACCACCTATATAGAAAATCACAAAAATCGTTTTATCGTCGAACTCATCGAATTGTTAAAAATCCCTTCTGTGAGTGCCGATTCTGCGTTCCAGCAAGACGTATTAAATACCGCAGACTTTGTTAAAAAAAGTTTGGAAAAAGCAGGTTGCGATCAGGTAGAATTGTGCGAAACGCCAGGATATCCAATTATTTATGCAGAAAAAATCATCGATCCCAACTTACCAACCGTATTGGTCTATGGGCATTATGATGTGCAACCGGCAGATCCTATTGAATTGTGGACGTCTCCGCCTTTTGAGCCGGTAATCAAAAAAACGGAGATCCATCCAGAAGGCGCCATTTTTGCGAGAGGTGCCTGTGATGACAAAGGACAAATGTACATGCATATTAAAGCCATAGAGTACATGATTTCTACTGGAAACCTACCCTGTAATGTGAAGTTTATGATTGAAGGGGAAGAAGAGGTAGGCTCCGAAAGTCTGTCTTGGTTTGTGCCACGAAATACAGAAAAATTAGCCAATGATGTTATTTTAATTTCCGATACAGGCATGATTGCCAATGATATTCCGTCCATTACCACTGGATTGCGAGGCCTAAGCTATGTAGAAGTAGAAGTAACCGGTCCTAATAGAGATTTGCATTCTGGATTGTATGGAGGTGCTGTAGCCAACCCCATCAATATTTTAACCAAAATGATCGCATCGCTTCACGATGAAAACAACCACATTACCGTTCCCGGGTTTTATGACACCGTTGCCGATTTATCAGCAGCCGAGCGGGCAGAAATGGCAAAAGCTCCCTTTGATATCGAAAGCTATAAAAAATCCATCGATATTGGCGATGTGTATGGTGAAAAAGGATATTCGACCAACGAACGAAATTCCATTCGCCCTACCTTGGACGTCAATGGAATATGGGGAGGCTATATGGGCGAAGGTGCAAAAACCGTAATTGCCAGCAAAGCCTTCGCAAAAATATCAATGCGTTTGGTACCCAACCAAGATTGGAGAAACATCACGGAATTGTTTAAAAATCATTTTGAAAGCATCGCGCCAAAATCGGTTTCCGTAAAAGTTACCCCACACCATGGCGGACAAGGCTATGTAACTCCAATAGATACCATTGCCTACAAAGCGGCAAGCAATGCCTATGAAACCACTTTTGGAAAAACACCTATTCCACAAAGAAGTGGAGGTTCGATTCCAATTGTTGCCCTATTTGAAAAAGAACTCAAAAGCAAAACCATTCTGATGGGCTTTGGATTGGACTCTGATGCCATCCATTCTCCAGATGAGCATTTTGGGATTTGGAATTACTTAAAAGGCATCGAAACCATTCCTCATTTTTACAAAAACTTTACCGAGTTATCTAAATAAGTATTTTTAAAAACTTTTGTGATGAAATCCCGTTTTTTTCTTTCTTTCATTTTTGCAGTTTCAAATGTATGCTGCTTGCAAGCACAAGGCCTATTGAGTGAAAAAATGATTTTCACCCAACAAGATACTTTACGTGGAAGCATTACGCCCGAAAGAATTTGGTGGGATGTAACTTACTATCATTTGGATTTAGAAGTGGTTCCAGACGAGAAATTCATCACTGGAAAAAACACCATTACCTATAAGGTCTTGTCAGAATACCAAATTTTGCAAGTCGATTTACAAGCACCTTTAACCATTTCAAAGGTCACCCAAGACGGCAAAGAACTGGAGGTTGTTCATTTGGGAAATGCGCATTTTGTGCAACTGGTAAAGAAGCAAGAAATCGGTAATTCAGAAAGTATTGTTGTACACTACCAAGGAAACCCTAAAGAAGCGATTAACGCTCCTTGGGATGGTGGCTTTTCATGGAAAAAAGATCGCAACGGCAATCATTTTGTCGCCACCTCCTGCCAAGGTTTGGGGGCTAGTGTTTGGTGGCCCTGTAAAGACCATATGTATGATGAGGTTGAAAACATGGACATTAGCGTTACGGTTCCTAGCAATTTGATGGACATTTCCAACGGAAAACTAAAAGAAATTGTGGATCATGGCGCAACGAAAACCTTTCATTGGACGGTAAAAAACCCCATCAACAATTATGGTGTGAATGTAAATATTGGTGACTACGTACATTTTTCGGAGGTGTATCAAGGTGAAAAAGGAGCCTTAGACATGGATTATTTTGTCTTGAGAGACCATCTTAAAAAAGCCAAAAAACATTTTAAAGATGCGCCAAAAATGATGAAGGCTTTTGAGCATTGGTTTGGTCCCTATCCATTTTATGAAGACGGTTTTAAATTGGTAGAGGTACCCTATCTGGGCATGGAACACCAAAGTTCTGTAACCTATGGGAATCAATATAAAAAAGGTTATCTGGGAAGGGATTTATCGGGAACAGGCTGGGGATTAAAATTTGATTTTATTATTGTTCATGAAGCTGGACACGAATGGTTTGCAAACAATATTACCAATAAAGACATTGCTGACATGTGGATTCATGAAAGCTTTACCAACTATTCTGAAAGCTTGTTTTTAGACTATTATTATGGCAAAAAAGCAGCTTCTGAATATGTGATTGGGTTGCGCAGATCGATTGCAAACCAACACCCAATAATTGGCCAATACGATGTTAATAGCGAAGGTTCTTCAGACATGTACAATAAGGGTGGAAATCTATTACACACCTTAAGACAATTGGTAGATAATGATGATAAATGGCGGGGGATCCTGAGAAAAATGAATGCTATTTTTTATCATCAAACGGTAACAACTGTTCAAATTGAGAATTTTTTAAGCACTGAAATAGGCATTGATTTAACAGCAGTTTTCGATCAATATTTAAGGGATGTTAGCATTCCAACTTTTGAATTTCAATTTCAAAACGGGATGCTGTCCTATAAATGGACAAACGTTGTAGAGGATTTTAAAATGCCCCTAAGAATTTTTATCAATAAAAAACCAATTTGGTTGTATCCGACTTCGAAAATTCAAACAAAAAAGATACAGGGTGCAAAATTGGTTTTTGAAGTAGATCCCAATTTCTATATTTACACAAAAACCAAATAAAAAAAAAGCCGCTTGGCGGCTTTTTTTTTATTTGATAAGATAGGCTTTGATGATGTAATCTACTTTTGGATATTTTTCTCTTAAAAACGCATTTCCAAATTTATTTATTTTTCCTTGTTGGGTACCTAGCCGGTCTCCATAACCGTCATAGAATTTCAATACATTGTCTTTCCCTGCTGTTATTTTTGCAACTGCTGGAAAACCAACAACTCCAGAATAATCTGCCGTATCCAAACGGTTGTTGTCTTTTAAATTGATAAATATTTGATTGGATCTTGTTTTAACAGCACCTCTTGCAAACGAAATGGTCATGGCATCGTTTTTTAGGACTACTGGCTCGTCTTCAATGCCTTCTCTCCAGCTGGCATTGATTAAAGAATCATTGTGAATTCCAAACTGGGCAACAAAGTTGGGCACTACTCTATAAATTGCAACATCGTTATAATAGCCATATTTTATTAGTTGATACAAACGATCAACTCCTTTGGGAGACCAGACTCTTTTAGCTTCAATATCAAAGTTCCCCTGAGTGGTTTCAAACCTTGCCTTAAAAGTTTCTGGCGCTTTTTTATCCAACCATTTCTGATTGAATTTCTTTGTAGTACAAGAGACAGCTACTAGTAGGACTGTGACTAAAATTAATTTTATTTTCATGGTTTTTATTGTTTTTTGCACTGCTATTTTGATCAAATATAAGTAAAGAAATTTTGAGAATTACAGAAAACGATGCTTGTCTTTTCAATGGGGTTTTCATTTCTAATTTCTGTAAAGAAAAAAGGGTTGTGCTTAAATGAATTGAACAGGTGCGTTAGCAATTGAACCTTTGGTGTGATCGCTCCCGTTTTTGAGCGGGAAGTGAGAGTAGAAAGCAGAACCTGAAAGGGAGCACTAGCAAAAAACTACTCTTTATCGGGCATTTTTTTTACATAATCGGTAATGATTACAATTTGTGTAGCGCCCACTTTTCCTTCAATATATTTCGCATTTTCATGATCTAAGGAAATTCTACGCACGGCAGTTCCTTGTTTGGCAATCAAACTGGATCCTTTTACTTTTAAATCTTTGATTAATACCACCGTATCACCTGCTTGTAAAATAGCTCCGTTTGCATCCCTATGGATTATTTTTTCACTGTCGTCTAAATGATCTCCTGATTCTTTTGCAAAACGCAAATCGGCATCTTCCAGATACATCATATCCAACAAATCTTTGGGCCAACCTTCATTTCGTAATCGAGATAATAAACGCCAAGCAACTACTTTTACAGCGCTATGCTCGCTCCACATTGCGTCATTCAAACACCGCCAATGATTTGCTTCCGTAGCTTCTGGATTGTCTATTTGTGTGATACATGTTTCACAAGCCAAAAAACTTCCATCTACACCGCTTCGATCGGAGGCAATCGTTGGTTTTACTTCGTAAATGGATAGTAGCTCTTTTGAGGAACACAATTCGCATTGATTCCCACTTCTATTTTCTAACGCTTGCTGTAAACTCATGGTGATTTTAGGTTGTTATGGACAAAAGTAGTGTTTTAAATACGATTTTTAAGGTCGTTTTAGGAGGCTTGTTTATGGCTTATATTTCTAGCGAGGTCCAAGTAAACGAATTGCCGTCAAACAAGCCTTTGTCGGATAATTTTAGAGCGGGTATCACCAACAATGCCATAAATGACAACGTCATATAGGGCGCTCGCAAAGTACTTCCCATTTTCTTAGCCATGGCATCTAATGTTGCATAAGCCACGCCAATTTCTTGTGCAGACTTGTCGGACATAATTCCTGCTACTGGCAAGGGGACTATTTTTTCTTCTGAATCGGTAACGGCGCAAACACCTCCCTTATTTTCAATAATTAAATTTACCGCTTTGCAAAGGGCCTCATCAGATACACCTACGGCGATAATATTGTGGGAATCGTGTCCTACCGAACTGGCAATAGCGCCCTCTTTTAATCCAAAATTCTTAATAAATGCTATGGCTGGTTTTTCGTTTTTATAGCGATTTACAACGGTCATTTTTAAAACATCTGTTGAAGTATTGGAAACCAAGTTCCCCTTTTTAATGAGGCTATTTGCTTCTATTTGATGCGTGACAAGTTCGCCATCCAAGGCTTCAATAACTCTAATTCTTTGGGCTGTTGACGGATATTGAAAATCGGAGATCTTCTTTTTATCTGTATTGAAATTATTCAAGACATCAAAAGGTACGTTTTTCACAAAGGAAGTCCCGTTTTTAGCCACCAATACTCCATTGATATAGGTTGCTAACACCTTAAATTTTTCTAAATCTTCAATGACAATAAAATCGGCGGGATCTCCTTTTTGCAATAAGCCAACGTCTAATCCGTAATGCTTTACAGGATTTACACAGGCCACTTGCAAGACTTTAAAGATGTCTATTCCTTTTGCCACAGCTCGCTCACAGAGTTGATTGATGTGCCCAAGGAGTAAATCATCGGGGTGTTTGTCATCGGAACAAAACATCATCTTTTCAAAATGAGTGGGCACTAGATCTATGAGTGCTTCAAAGTTCTTAGCAGCACTTCCTTCCCTAATAATAATTTTCATTCCTTTTTGCAGCTTTTCCAGGGCTTCGTCATAGGAATAACATTCATGGTCTGTAGAAATTCCGGCTGCAATGTACTTGCTTACCTCCTCGCCTCTCAAACCTGGCGCATGCCCGTCTATGGGTTTGTGATTGTTTTTTGCGTGCTGCAATTTTGCAAGCACTTCAGGATCGTCAAACAAAACACCTGGATAATTCATCATTTCTGCCAAGTATTTGATGTCGGGATTTTCCATCATTTTTTTTATGTCCTCAGCATCAATGAGGGCTCCTGCGCTTTCAAAGGAAGTTGCTGGTACGCAAGCGGGGGCTCCAAAATTGAATTTCAAGGGTACTTTCTTGCCGTTTTCAATCATAAATTCCACACCTTTTACCCCCAAAACATTGGCAATTTCATGGGGGTCAGAAACGGTTGCAACGGTGCCGTGTAGCACTGCAATTTTTGCAAACTCGGAAGGTACCAACATGGAACTTTCAATATGAATATGTGCATCTATAAAACCGGGTAATATATAATTTTCTACAGCATGATTTGCGGCATTGATTTGGGTAATTACACCCTTTTCAACACAAATTTCACCTTTGTAAATGCGTTTGCCTACAATATCAACTATATTTCCTTGAAGTACCATGCCATCATTTTACAACAAATTTACAAAGAATATGCACTGTTTGTGGACGGATTTCTGAACTTTATCTTATTTTTATGGAATGAATACTGCAAGGGCTTTTCAAAACTTTAAAAATAAGTACGGGTATACAATTCACCCAAATTCTGCAAAATTTAAGCAATGGGCTGCAACTGAAACATTTTCGCTAACAACGCTTTTTCCAACGGTAAACAAAAATGAAATTCATCAGATAGACTTAAGTACGAGTAGCGCATTTATTGGCGGTATTGAAGAATTTAACGATTTAGCATTTTTTCAAAAAAAACTGGAAGCACTCCAAAAAAAGGTTCCCACAAAAATTATTGCGGGTGGCTATTTGGAAAAGCGTGCGTTGTATACTTCTGCTATTTATAAGAGCGCATCTGACAATGGGTTTGAGCGAAGAAACATTCATCTTGGAGTGGATTTCTGGCTGCCCGAAAACACGCCTGTGCATGCCCTTCTAGAGGGCGAAGTTGTTTGTGTTACAAATGATGCATACCCCAAAGGATATGGCGGTTTGTTGATCTTAAAACATCAGGTAGCGGACTTTCATTTTTACACTTTGTATGGGCACAACACTGTGCAAAGTGTTCAAAAACATGCGATTGGAAGTCGTGTAAAAAAAGGTGCACAAATTGCTGTTTTGGCAAATGCTTCTGAAAACGGGGATTGGGTGCCACACTTGCATTTTGAAATTATGCTGAGCCGACTCGACTATACAGATGATTTTCCCGGAGTGGCTTTTGAAAGTGAACTTGCCATTTGGAAAAGTATTTGTCCGGATCCAAATTTACTTTTTAATTTGGAAGGCTTAACTGCGGCCTTATAAATGCTTCAGTTCTTGCTGCATTTTTTTGGTCAACCCTTTGACCACCAAATCATAGGAATGATTGATGAGCTCTTCTGCAAAGTCTTGTGAAATATTCCCTGTATTTAGCGCAACCGTATTCCAGTGCTTTTTGCTCATGTGCCAACCTGCTGTAATGTCTTCATAGGAATCTCGGAGCTCGATGGCTTTTTCTGGATCGCATTTTAGATTCATTTTTGGTACGCCATTCTCCCATGAATCCAACCCAGTTAACAAGAACATTTTTCCCATTACTTTAAATACCAACGTAACGTTATCAAAAGGAAAATGCGCTGTGACTCCTTTTTTTGCCATACAAAAAATTCGTAATTGTTCTATATGCATGCTTAAGATTAGTTATTTTTATGATGTAAAAATTCATTCAAAACCCTGAGGCTTTCTGTTGGGTTTTCTTCCATTGGTACGTGTCCTGAATTTTGAAGCACTACTAATTTTGAGTTGGGCAAAAGGGCGTTCATTTTTTTTCCATTCGTTACAGGTATCCAAGTGTCCATTGCACCCCAAATTAATAATGTAGGGGTTTGGAGATTTTGCAACTGTTCTTTTTTTGAAGCTTCTGACGGGGTGAAATCTATTTTTGCACGGTCTATAAATGCTTTTCGATTTCCTTCTCTGAGTGTCAAGTCATGAAAACGGGTAATCAGTGCATCTGTAATCTTAGTGTCGTCTTGATAAACTTGTTTTAGATTGTCTTCAATAATACTTTTGGGTGTGATATATAGAAAAAGCTTGTTTAAAAAGGGTATTTTTGCCATTTTAAAAATCCAAGGTTGTGATTTGTTTGTTGGCAACCCACTTGCGTTTACTAAAATGAGTTTCTGTACTTTCTCTGGGTTTTTTGAAGCATAGTTCCAAGCAATATTCCCCCCTAAAGAATTTCCGGCTAAAATCATGGAATCGAGTTTCAATTTAGCAACAAATTCCTGTAAAAATTGAGTGTATTTATCAATCGAATAATCCCTGCTTTTATTGGGGCCTGTAAGACCAAAAGCAGGCAAATCCATTCGAATTACCCGGTAGTTTTCTTTGAGTTTTAGGGCCCACTCATCCCAAGTGTGCAGGGAAGAACCGGTTCCATGTATCAATACAATTGGCATTCCTTTTCCTGCTACACGGTAATGTACTTGCATACCATCTATGTCAACAAATTTAGAAAATGAATTGGCATATTTCTCTTTTAATTTTTCTACAGGAATGTCTATATACACAACACTTTTTACTGCTAAAACCAGGAAAAATATAAAACCATAAATGGCATATTTTCTTTTATTACTTTTTATCATCGACTAGAATTTTATAACGAATCAGTTTGCTTGTTGTTGCATCATTTTCAAAGGATGTAAGCATTAAATTTAATAAATACTCTCCCAGTTACAAAGGCATTTGGGCCCCTAGATAAATTGGGTAATCTGCGAATAACAATAGCGCCTCTTTTTTATTTCTTATTGGTGTTTGTAATTTTTTTTTGAAATTACAAAATGAATATTCATCACTTCTGGCGCCACAGTTACTACTTCTGAAACACCTATGAGTTTAGCAACATCTATGTCTATTTTTCGTGAATTGTATTCTATAATTGCTTTCATGAATAGGGTGCTTTATTTTTTGTAAAGGGTACTTATTGACTCAAATATAGGTTTTTAAAACTAGAATTTCAAGAACCTGAAACTTGTCTAATGCGCATTCAGAAAAAATAAATGGGCAGCGATACCGTCTATTAAAAACGCCCCTTTTTTCGTGGTTTTTAGCGTATTTCCTTCAACATACAAGAGTTTTTGCTGAATGTGTTTTTCTGATTCCTTGTTAATGTGTGATACGTATTTGTTACCAAAATCAGTTTTAATTTTCTCCAAAGAAACGCCCCAAATCGTTCGTAATCCCGTCATCACATATTCATTGTACCGGTCGGTTACACTCAAGATCTCCCTCTCAATGGGTAGCGTATTCAAGGCAATTTGTTTGATGTATTTTGAATTATTTCGAACATTCCAACTGCGTTGCCTTCCATCAAAAGAATGTGCAGACGGCCCTATTCCGAGATACGATTTCCCCAACCAATAGGCCGTATTATTTTTACTGAAATGGTTTTGTTTTCCAAAATTAGACAATTCATAATGCACAAAATCCGCCTTTTCTAGTGCGTCTCTTAAGATCTCAAATTGCGCCTGCGCCAAATCGTCATCTACCTTTTCAATTTTCCCTTTTTTAATAAGTGTTTCTAATGCTGTTTTTGGCTCTACGGTTAGGGCATAACTTGAAATATGGCGAATGTTAAAACGCAATGCCGTTTGTATATTTTGTTGCCATTCTTCGTGAGTCAATCCTGGAATTCCATAAATTAAATCAATCGAAATATTCTCAAAATAGCGGGTGGCAATTTCTAATGATGTATGGGCTTCCGAAGCGGAATGTGCGCGGTTCATGAGGGCTAAATCTTTCTCAAAAAAAGATTGCACGCCAATGCTTAATCGATTGATGGGCGTATGAGAGAGTGCTTTAATTTTTTCTTCGGACAAATCGTCTGGATTGGCCTCTAGGGTAATTTCAGGGAAAGCTACAACGGCATGGTGTTCATAGATCGCAGCAATCAAACGGGAAATCTCTTTGGCAGATAACATACTTGGGGTACCACCGCCAAAATAAATTGTTTCTACTATTTGGTTGTTCAACTCTTCTTTTCTGAGCTCAATTTCTTTGACCAAACAAGCAATCAACTCCTCTTTCTTTTTTAGGGAGGTAGAAAAATGAAAGTCGCAATAAAAACAAGCTTGCTTGCAAAACGGGATATGTATGTAAATTCCAGCCAAAATCAGTGATCAATTTTCAATTATCAGAGATTGGATATTAGGGATCGAATAACCAATAATTATTTACTTATTAATTCTTGTTGTTTTTAAAATTGAAAAAAGAATAGGACTTATAAGTTCTGCTTGTGCAAATAAATCATTAAAATCTTCAATTTCCATCGCTCCACTATCTTTCAATAAATGGAACTGTATTTTGTTTTTAAAGGTTCTTTGGATGCGCTTTAAAAAACCTATTTAATTTTTGAAGGATTTTGCTTCACATAACTGGCCCAACCGGTATAATTTTTTCCACCAATCACCTTTCCTGAATTGTAAAAATGACACACTGCTGCTGCCAGACCATCGGTTGCATCGAGGTTTTTTGGCAATGTCTTTAAATCCAAGAGAGACTTTAGCATGAGCGCTACTTGTTCTTTGCTAGCATTTCCGTTTCCTGTAATGGCCATTTTAATTTTCTTTGGTAGGTATTCTGTAATGGGTACTTGTCTTGACAAACCTGCGGCCATAGCCACCCCTTGAGCTCTCCCCAACTTTAGCATGGATTGCACATTTTTACCAAAAAAAGGTGCTTCTATGGCAATTTCATCTGGATGATAGGTATCAATCAATTCAACGGTTCGCTCAAAAATGAGTTTAAGTTTCAGATAATGGTCATCGTATTTCTGAAGCATCAATTCATTCATTTGAATAAATTCCATCTTCTTACCAACGACTTTTATCAATCCAAAACCCATAATGGTTGTTCCTGGATCTATTCCTAAAATTATTCTTTCTATCGCCACAAGGGTTGTTTTATATAGGTTTAGTATCGCTAGAGCCGGCTCTTGTTTGTTTTTAAAACAATCCCGCAATCAAACTTTCTGCTTTGAACCAAAGAAATAGCACAAGGGCTAAAAGCAGTACTAGAACAGCTCCTTTTTGTGGCTTTGATCTTTTTTGATTCCCAAATTTTCTTCTTATTTTCATTGGTTTACTTTATAATTTTGTTGCTCTTAGCATTTCTCTTTTTCCGGGAGGACCTGGCAATCTTTCTACCGAAAAACCCACAGCTTGCATGGCTCTTCGGACACTTCCTTTTGCGGAGTAGGTTACCAAAACACCTTGTTTTTTTATGGCTTTGTACATTTTTAAAAAGATTTCTTCGGTCCACAATTCGGGTTGATTTTGTGCTCCAAACGCATCAAAATAGATCAAATCAAAAGCAGCAATGTCTTGAATATCCTGAAAAAACTGTTTGCGCTTCAATAATTGAAAATCTTCTGAAACGGAATGTTCTTTTTCCCATGAGGCTTGGTGCATTTCATCAAAAATAGATTGAAATTCAAGGGCTTTTAATTCGGAAACGTAATTCAACTCCTGAATTTCTTCTACTGAAACTGGATAGGCTTCTACACCCACATAATTCACTTTTTTATGCAATTTCTTCGCTTCTAAAAATGTAATAAAAGCATTTAAACCGGTTCCAAAACCAATTTCTAAAATAGCGATTTCTTGTAAATCAATTTTAAAAAACCCTGTATCTAAAAAAACGTGATAAGCTTCTTGTATGGCACCATGCTTTGAATGGTATTGCTCATTCCAATCGGGAAGCTGTATGGTTGTAGAACCATCTGAGGTAATGATGATTTCTCTTTTCAACAGGTTATTTTGTTTTTAATAAAACACCCTTTGCTTCAAAAGCATAGGTGGTTTCTGGCTCTTTAATATTTGCAATTTCTTGGGTTGATTTCCCTGCATCTTTTGCATAATGTTGTAATTCTGCTACTGAAGTTTGTTTTACAAACGCGATTCCTTCAACAATCACTTCTTTTCCTTGTGAATTTAGGGGCATAAAAAACCCATAGTCTTTAAAACGCACCATCGTTTCCTCCGTTTCATTTAAAGGCAACTTCATCCAACATCCCTTACTAGTACACACCTCTTTAATGGTAGAAATAAATTTTACCGGAAGGGTATCTCCTACCTGCAATACTTTCATTTGAGCAAAAACTTCTTCTGATGAAAGTGCATTTTCTTCTGAAATAACAGCTCCAAAAGATTGATAGACTGATGGAACTTTAGCCACTTCTTTTTCAGTGGTTTTCATTTCTTTACATGCTGTAAAAAGTAACAAGGCAACTGCACAAAATTGAATCCATGATTTCATTCTAAATCGTTTTAACGTGATACATACAAATATAAGGTTTTAAACCATAAAACCTAAGCCTAAATAGAGAATCAGAAACATAAAATTATGTACCTTTGCGACCTATAATCAATTTAAAAAATGGCATTAAATATTGAAATTCAACACACAGAAAAATCTAAAATAGATTCTGTAGATTTTGACAATTTACCTTTTGGAAGTGTATATTCAGACCACATGTTAGAGTGTGATTTTGTGAACGGTGCATGGAAAACTCCGGTAATTAAGGCCTATTCGCCAATTAGTTTAGATCCTTCTTCTAAAATATTTCATTATGGACAATCAATTTTTGAAGGTATGAAAGCCTACAAAGATGCTGATGAAAACACGTTGCTATTTCGTCCTTTAGAAAACTTTAAAAGGCTCAATAAATCTGCAGAAAGATTAATGATTCCTGCAATTCCAGAGTCAATTTTCATGGAGGGCTTAAAAAAACTATTGGAGATTGACAATCAGTGGATTCCAAAAAATGAAGGCAGTTCGCTATACATTAGACCCTTTATGTTTGCATCTGGAAACGGCTTCCATGCCTCTCCTGCTGATGCCTACAAATTTGTCATCTGTACAGCACCTTCTGGAGCTTATTTTGCCGGTGAAATAAAAGTTTTAATCGAAGAGAAGTATGCCAGAGCTGCAAATGGTGGTGTTGGTTTTGCCAAAGCAGGTGGAAACTATGCTGCTCAATTTTACCCAACACAATTGGCCATTGAAAAAGGCTATAATCAAGTGATTTGGACCGATGACAATACCCACGAATATATTGAAGAAGCGGGTGCCATGAACATTTTTATCAGAATCAATGACACATTGATTACGAGTCCAACCAATGATCGAATTTTAGACGGAATTACACGTAAAAGTATCATTCAAATTGCAAATGATCTTGGCCTTAGCATGGAAGTAAGAAAAATTACCGTTTCTGAGGTTATTGCTGCTGCTCAAGCTGGAAGTTTACAAGAAATGTTTGGTGCTGGAACTGCCGCTGTCATCTCACCTATCTCAGGTTTTGGATATCAAAACACTGATTATGATTTGCCAAAACTAGAAGCAAGCTATGCCTCTTTATTGAAAAAAACGATTACAGATTTACAAACAAACAAAACAGAAGACCCTTATGGCTGGAGAGTTCAGCTCTAGTTTTTTTTGTGAAAATATATTTTGAAACCTCAACATTGTTGGGGTTTTTTCTTTTTTGTAATTTTATAGGAAATTCGTTTCATGCAGAAAATTCATTTCTTACTCTTTTTTTGGGTATTCATTGCT
>Ga0213863_10000738_pt1 | contig 24280 bp, 29 predicted proteins | sample PICome_8_FD_160128 | JGI IMG/M metagenome (GOLD analysis project Ga0213863, IMG submission 160128) | Coastal seawater microbial communities near Pivers Island, North Carolina, United States - PICO497 | ecosystem: Environmental > Aquatic > Marine > Coastal | place: USA: North Carolina... | reverse complement strand
CTTCCCCCAGTTAAGAACGTTTTATTTTAGATTAGCGGTGTGGTTTTATGCAATTAAAGACAGATTTAATATTTAAGAAAATATATGATAAAAATTAATTTATGAATGTATTTATAATTTTATCAGTATTGGTAATTGTTGTTGGGGTTATTTTACTAGTTGCATCACCTGCTGCGTTATTTACTTTGAATTGGAAAGAAAAGTCAGGAAAAGACAAATTTCTGATGTTCTTATTTTATGGTATTTTGGTTTATATAATAAATATCATTTTTTGGATTATAAAATAAATGAGTTTTAATTAAGAAAAAAAAAATTGATTATTGCAAAACTAAAATGGAACACACCCTTATACAAAGTAGATGAATTTGTAACAAAGTTTAGAAATAAATATAAAAATAAACAAGTCAGAATAGATGTAAAGCTTACTGATACAGAGTGTTTCATATACTTATTTAAGAAGTTTAATTAATGAAAAAAATTGATCATTTTTACAAATATTTAGATGTTGAAAAACTTATTAGTGTTTTAAATAATTGGACAAAACCAAACCTCCTTCATTTTATGGTTGATGAGGTAACAAAATGTGTAAATGGATACAATGAAATAAATGACGAAGAAGTTTTTTTCAGAACATATCTTGAAGATCTTTTAATAAGTGGTGAATTATTTATAAATCTTAAAGAATATTTTAGTATTAATAGTTATTTTACCTTAGAATTGGCTACAAGTGAAAATCACAGTAATGATATATGGAATCAAGTTTATATTCTTTACAGCAAGGTAGATAAAAAATATCGTTTAATGCATATTAATTGTCAAAATATACCAAATAAAGATTTTATTTCTATTTTAGATACTATTACTCAGCACGATATAAGAAGAATTAAAACTACAGATAAGGATGGTAGAGAATATACTGTGTCTCCAAGAGATTATTATTTACAAATTTTAGATAAACATTTTGAAAAAGAAAAAAATGACCACTTTAAATTAACAGGCGAACAACTTGATTATATAAAATTTCCAAATTGGCCACACTATTATCGGGGTTGTGGACACTTTAATTTAGGTAAAAAATACTATGAAAAAAATAATAAAGAAGCTCTTGAACTTGATCATATCGAGACAAAAAAATAATTTAATATTGTAAATTATGTCTGTACTTGAAATACTATTAGCCATAGAACTTGCTTATTTAGCTTACACAATAATTATGGATTTATGATCAAATATATTCTGCCAGCTATAATTATCTTCTTAATCGTATTATTCTGGAAAAAGATTACTGAAATAGTCTTTAAAAAATTTAATATTAGGTTGAATTATATTGTTGTCAGTGCTGTGTTAATAACTGTCACTATAATAATTTTATTAATTAATTATGGATAAATTTAATTAATATAAAAAGCTTCTATCGATCGTTGTTCTAGGTTTGTTGTTGTGTTGGTATGTTTAAGAGAAAGCTTTTTTAGCAGTTTCCATTAGTTCATTCATTTTATTTTTGATTTCTTCATCAATATTTTCAAAACCAGCCTGCAATAGATCATTTTTAATCTTTCTAAAAACATCCTCATCTCCAGGCTCAACCATATCAGATTTTATAACTTCAAGAATATAGTCCTCTTTATCTTTATCAGTTTTTTTTAATTTATCTGCTACCCACTCACCTAAAAGTTTATTTCTTTTTGCATTAATTTTGAATATAGCTTCTTCATCGTGGGCAAACTTACCTTCAAATCCTTTTTTTCTATCATCGAATGAGCTCATATTTCTAACCCTTCTAACAAACGTATTATTAAAGTTTTTAATTAATTATTTTTTTTCACCAAAATTAACAAGCGCTCCACCAATTAAACCTATCACGATTGGTGAAAATCTTGATGCTTCTCCTAGAAAACTAGTTAGATTATAACCGGCGTAAGAAGAACCAAAGTCAGCTACAGCAAAAATAATTAAAATGTATCCAAGTATTTGCATTCATTAATGTTATCAAATGAGTTAGGATAAGCTATCGAAATGATGGATCAGTTACTACCTGTAGTATATATGATAGGAGTTCTTTTATTGGTTCTTCCTGCTTTTCTACAATCTAATTCTAAATTAAAACAATTCTTAAATAATCTTACTATTTGGATTGTCATAATCCTTATAATTTTAACAATTGTTTATATATTTAAAAACAAATGATAAAATCTATTATATTGCTAATAAAATTTGGGTTTATTGGTTTTTTTAATGAATTAAGACTTTTATTTAAAAGCTTATCAGAAATGATGACAAGCGGATTTGATAATTTAAATTATCATATTTTCCAACCGATACGGCTATTAAGATTTCAAGATATAAGAGATTTTATTTTTTCTACAGAAGGAATTATAGTTATGATTATATCTTTTCTTGTAATTATTTTTTTAATTTCAAGAAAAAAGCAATAACATTTTATTGCAAATAAATTTTGTTGTTTAAAAAATAATCAAAGTATTTAGTAGAGATTAACAATCTTTGTATTAAACCTGAGAGTGAATTTATTTTATGAAAGCTAGATAAAATTAGTTATTAAAAGCTTTAATTTTGTCGATTAATTTGAGAAGATTTATTTTAATAAAAATATAAATGTTTATATTATTTGGTACAAAAGATAGAGCAGTAGAAACGGATAGTGGACAGTTTCATTGTCCAAATTGCAATCTCAAAGAAGAATATGGAAAGAAGTATGTTCAAGACTGGTTCACATTATTTTTTATTCCAATTTTTCCAATAAGTGGAAAAAAAAACGATCATATAGAGTGTAAAAAATGTGAAAGTATTTATCATCTTAATGTAATAGATTACAAACCCGCTCTTAATGAAGAAGAAATGGAGTCTGAGTATGAAAAGGCACTTAAAAATGTTTTATGCTTAATGATTTTAGCTGACAATAAAGTTGAGGACGAAGAATTAAATATCGTTTCGGAAATTTATAATAAGCTCACAAAGAATAAAAAATTTACAAAAAATCAAATAGAAAAAAACATTGCTCTTGTCAAAAAAAGCACAAAAAATGTGCAAGAATATTTAAAAAAAATAAAACCTTATTTAAATGTAGGACACAGAGAATTAGTTGTTAAGGCAATGTATTATGTTGCTTCATCTGATGGTCATTTAGACACTAAAGAAAGTAAACTATTGATGAAAACAGCATCTGTATTAGATATGACAGCAGCACATATTAAAGGTGTTTTGTCAGAACTTGATCAAGCAAAAATTAATTAAAGAATATGAAGAAACAATTACTTAATTTTTTTTTTTTAATATTTATTTTTTCTAATTCAAATGCCATCGAGATCGATTTAAATGATCCATATTACAAAATAGGATGGAAAAATCTTGAAAATCCTGAAAATACATTAATTATAATTCCAGATGCCAATGCTTCTATAGAAATCATTGAAACAGAGATTTATTTAGACTCAAAAGAAAATATTAAAAAACGTTTAGATTTAATCAATGAACAAGAAACAAATATTGAAGATATTTATGAAAAATTAATTATATCTGATCGAGAAGGGTATTATAAGATTAACGTAGAATATAATGATGTTGGATATATAAAAACAGATAGATTTAAGAATTTTACTTCCTCTAACATACTTGAAACGATGAGTAAAAGGATGTCAGATTCAACATCGAAAGTAAGTTGGCTCATTGAACCCAGTCTTTCAGAAAATAATTTATCCACATATGCCTATAAAATAGAGTGGTTAGATGGAGATATTACTTATGAATATAAAAGTTTAATTTTAGGTAGAGAAGGATATATCGAATTAACAATATTTTTATTTGGAGATGGAAATGAGTCAGAAGAGTTTTTTAATTTTTATTCTGGTGTTATTCAAGAAATCGCTTCAACAGTAAAATTTAATGATGAATATAATTATTCTGATTATCATCAAGATGATTATGTTTCAGTAAATACATTAACAAATTTAATTGATAAAAGTTATGGAAGGGGTATTACAACCGACCCAACCAATCACATTGCCTACTGCTTAATTACAACATCAGATTTAAAAAATTCAAAAATAACAGAAGATGACTACCCAAGATTTGCAGGTAAAGTTATAAATTTTTTTGTATCTGAAATTAGACAAGAAATAGCAGATATATCTGAAGATGGTGAGGTAAATGTTTTATCTGGTATGTATGGAGCGGCAGATAAACAAACCTTCAAAAAAACAGAGGTTTACACAAACGCCTATAGTGTCGCTTATACAAATATTATTGAGGTAATTGGCGACAATGAAGAGGAAAAAATTAAATACGAGTACAAAAATAAACTACAATTTGAAAACGGAGAACCTGTTCGTTTATTTGCTTATATAGATCAAACTGGTTTTTCTATAAGCAAATGGACTTTGAAATTAAATTGTAGAGATTATGATTATACAGCTGAAGAAAAACTAGTGGCTAAAAAATTTATCCCTAATTCAAATTTACTAAAAGGTACAAAAAATGACTCTAAATATCCTCCTTATTTTCAAGAGTTAATTGAAAAGATTGAGAAACTAGAAAATACTGAAAATAAAAAAACAATAGAACGAACAATTGAGAGTATGAAGAAAAAAACTAATTAAAATATTCAAAAATGAACACTCTTTTAATAACAATTGTTCCATCAATTCTAATCTTATTATATTTTTTTTTATCAGATAGATTTAAAGAGCCCAAAGGCTCAATAGCTTTAGTTTTTTTTCTAGGTATTTTAATTTGTTTACCAGCAGGAATTATCAATAGTTTTATGCATGATAATTTTAATGATGGGTCTGATTTATCTGAAGCACTTTATTCAAGTTTTCTAGGACCTGCTTGGGCTGAGGAATTATTAAAATTTATTATTTTATATTTTGTTGTCTTAAGAAGAAACGAATTCAATGAACCTATGGATGGAATTGTCTATGGTGTTACAGTATCCCTAGGTTTTGCAACATATGAAAATTATGATTATGTGTTTAGATTAGCAGAGCTTTGGGAAATAGATCCTTACCAAATGGCTATATGGAGATCTTATTCTGCAATACCACTTCATGGCTTAAATGGTTGTATAATGGGGTTTTATTTTGGCATGTATTCATTCACTGCTAATAAGAAGTACTTAATATTGTGCCTATTAATCCCCTATCTAATTCATGGATTGTACAATTTTATTAGCCACCCTTATCATTTAACAATTGTTGGAATGATTACAATTTATGCTGTAGCTCTACATTCACATTTCAAGAAACTACAAAGAGAAAAATCAAGTGAAGTAGAAATTAAAAAAATTTAGAATATTTTTTGTTTAATTAAAGACCTAAACAATAAAAGTAAAAAAAACAAAGTAAGTATTTGAGAAATAATTCCAATTAAAATAAAATAATTTTTAATTGTATTATTTTTTTTTATTTTTAATAAAATATTATTTAAATCTTCTTCATTATTAATAATTTTTTCATCAATGTATTTTTCTACTTTGTACATCTTTTCTGTTTCTTTGTAGAAATTTTCTAACAACAAAAGTTTAAAATTTCTAAAACTAACCCAATCTTTTATTTCGTAATTTTTTGAAATCCCATTAGTAAAAAGTTTATCTTTAAAATCTTTGTAATCTTTATTCCAAAAAATATCTAAATTATCATTATATAATTTTTCAGGATTTATAATATTTTTCAAATTATCAATAAATTTTTTTTTTGAAAAATCTTCTACTTGATCAAAGAATTCATTTTCAAGAACTATGGTATAAGCAAGACTAATATCGGCAATATCATACATTAAATTTCTAGTTGAGTTTATTGCTCTAATTTTTATATTATTAATTGCTAAGCCTCCCTTTAATAACATTGATATATCTTCTTCCTTTTCAAGGTTAAATAAAGATAGATTTTTTAAAAAAAAATTTCTTTTTTTTAGTTCTGTTGAAATTAATGAGTCTTTTCTAAATCCTACATTTGAAATAATTGAATAAAATCTTTCTAAAGAGCTTAGATCTGTAACTAATTTATTATATTCCAAATCTAAAATTCTTGTTTTGTTTTGTTTATTGATAACAACTTGATCAGAAGCATATGCTAAAATAGTAAAAATAGCAGATGCTAATAAAAGTATATAAGAAATTTTATTAAATTTTCCTCTTCGCATATTTTTTTATTTCATTTTGGATTGAAGTAATTTCAAAAAACTGGATAATGAAAAATATTAATAATTGGAATATAAATGCAACAATTATTATTTTATTTTCTCTTTTTGATAACTTTATAATTTCATCATTATAAATATCTATAATTGCCTGAATTGTTGATGCTTGATCAGTGAATAAAACTTCAAAACTAGAAAATAAACTATCCAAAATATCCATAGATTTTAGAAAATTTTTATAATCAATATAAATCGGATTATCATTATCAAAAAATTGATCACCATAATATATGTCACTAACTATGGATGAAAAATTATAATCAAAAATTTTATCATATGATTTTGAGTAATCTTTTTTAAAAAGATATGCATATTCTTCAAGTTTTTGAATATCTTCTTTAATATTTTTAGTGTTATTAGAATCTTTTCCGTAGAATTCCTCTGAAAGTAGAATGATTTGATTTATTGTATTTTCATCAAATAATAAATCAAAACCATCAGCATCATATGACTCGAGGTTTATATACAACTCAGGTAAATAAATATCGTTTATACTAACTAATTTTTTCCCAAGTTTTGTTGAAGCATTATATTGATATAAACTTACTATATCTTTTTCATGTTTTTGCCATGTATATAAAATATTTCTATATTGAGAGAATTCATCTAAAGTATCATTATAATCTTTTTTGTCATTATGCTGCATAATTAATTCATATTCTATATTTGAAATTTTTTTTTCAGTATAAAAAGTAATTAGTGCAGATGTGATTGCAAATACTGATAAAAAAATTCCTATATTTATAAAAAACAAAAATTTATCTGCATTCTTTTTATTGACTAATGATTTTAAAAAAAAGGAAATATTTATAATTTTCATTGTCTTTTCAAACTGATTTAGTTAAGCTAAATATATGACATTAAGTGAGTCAATATCAACTTGTTTTAAAAAATATTTTGTAATGGAAGGTAGGGCTAGTAAATCTGAGTTCTGGTGGTTTCAATTAATTTGGTCATCTTGCTTTATAATATCTTTTATTTTCGAATCTGAGACGGTCAGCTACTTTCTTTTTGGGATTATTATTATGATCTTTATTCCCTTATTTACAGTGGGTGTTAGAAGATTACATGACACAGGAAGATCCGGTGTTCATTACTTCTGGAGTTTAGTTCCTTTTATAGGAAGTTTGATTGTATTAGCTCTTATGTTAGGAGATGGAACTAAAGGTAAAAACAAATATGGGAGTAATCCTTTAACAAAAAAAATAAAAAGAAAATCAAAAAAATAAATGAAAAAGAATAAATCAAAAAGTAGTGGAGTTAACTATTTTTGGATTATTGGGTTAATTTTATTATTTCAAATTTTTAAGTATATTAATGTAAACAAGGATGATTGGTTCAAAAAGGAACCTGAATTTTTATCTGAACAAAAAAAGATGGAAAAATTTTTAAAAGAAAACCCAGGTATATTAGAACTTATTGAAAAAGAGTCAGAAAATATAATTCAAATGAGTGATGAGGAAAAAAAAAAATTGCTTGAAATGAATAAATGAAAAAAATAGATGATAAAAAGATTAAAGGTATAAGTATTGAGCTTGATAAAAGTACTAAACTTAATGAATTAGACGATACCATTTTAGATTTTAAAGAAAAAACAGATGATAAACATGATCTAGATGTCAGTGTTGATATTGTAAACTCTACACTTCATATGAAACGAGTTAAAAAACCTCATCTAAAACTTGCAACAAAAGATGGTGAATTAATAGAAGAAGTTGAAGAAATTTTAGTAAAGCATATTGATGCTGAAGATTAGTTTCCTTAAATTTTACCTGATAACTTTTTTATTAAGTATTTCATTATATTCAGTAGGGAATACGGAAAACGAATTTCCACTAGATCCAGCTATTACATATGGAAAATTAGAAAATGGTTTAACTTATTACATTAGAGAAAATCAAACCCCGAAAGATAAAGTTAGCATCAAACTAATTATTAAAACAGGCTCAGTGATGGAAGAAGATCATCAACTAGGTCTTGCTCATTTATTAGAACACATGGCCTTTAATGGTTCTAAAAATTTTCCTAAACGAAAAATAGATGAATACATGTCTTCAATTGGGCTTAATCTAGGGTCACACTATAATGCCTATACAAGCTATATAGAAACAAGTTATGATTTTGAAATTCCCACTAAAAACAAAGAAGATGTTGAGGTAGCAATTAAGATATTAGCAGATATTAGTAAAAATCTATCTTTAGAACCAGAGGCCTTTGAAAGAGAGAGAAAGATTGTTGAAGAAGAATGGCGTCGAGATATTGGTGGCACTAATAAATATGTTGAGGAATTTCACAAGCACCTTTTTAAAAACTCAAGATTACTAGAACGAAAACCAATCGGAACTTTAGATGTTATTCAAAACTTTAAATACCAAGATGCAATTGATTATTATCAAAAATGGTATCAACCTGAATTGATGGGCTTTTTGGTAATTGGAGATATTGAGACAAATCATATGGTACAAACAATTAAGGATAATTTTGGTTCATTTAAAAACTCACAAGAATTAAAAATTCCTGATTATAAAATTCCCAATTATCCAGAAAATCAATTTTTTGTTTTTCAAGATGATGAAATAGAAAGTATTAGCTTTTCATTTTTTGTGAAAAATGATTTTAAAAAAAATAATAGTTTTGAAAATTATAGAGAAGCATTGATTGGCTATTTAACAGAAGCAATTTTTGAAAGAAGAGTAAGAGAAATTAAAGAAAAAAATGAACAGAATTTTTTAAGTGCATATATTACTGATTTTAATGTATCAGATTTAGATGCATTTAAAATTGCAGCAGTTACCTTAAAAGAAGACAAAATATTATTAGGTATTGAGGATTTCTTAACTTTAATTGAACAAATTAAACAACATGGTTTTTTAAATTCAGAACTAGAACTCGCTAAAAGAAATCAATTAAATTATTTAAAAAGAAATGTTAAAGAAAATGAAACAAGAAGCTCAGATGATTATATTAACGAATATCAAAGACATTTCTTATATGATGAAATGATTAGTGGTAGCGCTAAGGAAGTTGAATATACCAGTGATAACTATCCAACAATTTCAGTAGAAGATTTAAACAATTATTTTAACAATTATATTAAAGCAGAAAATCAAATCATTAACATTAAGGGTCCCGAATTTGTTACAAATCTACCAAGTAAAGCAGAGATTGATCAATTATTAAATAAAGTAAGTGCTAAAAAAACTGAACCCTATCAATTTACTCTTAAAAAAGTTGAACTTATTAAAGACCAATTAATTGGTTCTAAGATAATTAAAAGAAAAAGATTTCCACGAACTAACGTTCATGAAATTACTTTAGCGAATGGTGCAAAAATTCTTCTAAAGCAGACGGATTTCAAAAAAGATGAAATTGAATTTACGGCATTTAGTTCTGGTGGTTATTCAACTGCTAGTCTAGCTAAATTAGCTTCTGCAAAATATACGGAAGATATTTTAGGTGCAGCTGACATCGGAGATTTATCAGTAAGTGAAAAAAATAATTTATATTCTGAAAATGTAATTGATGTTTTGGTAAGTATTTCAGAAAATAAAGAAAGTATAGGTGGTTACACTAATAATAAAAATTTAGAAAATATGTTTAAATTAATGTATCTAAATTTTACTGATTTAAGAGTTAAACAGTCTCATGTTGATCGTTTTAAAGAAAAAAATATTAATCAATATAAAATCGATAAAGAAAGTCCGAAGCATCAATATTACTTAGATTATCGATCTAAATTATATCAAAACCATCCACGTACTCAGTACCCAACAGATAAAGTTTATGAACAAATTAATTTAACAGAAGTCCAAGATTTTTATAAAGATCGTTTCATTGACGGAGCTGATTTTGATTTTATATTTGTAGGTGATTTTAAATTTGAAATAATTGAACCATTAATTGAAAAATATATTGGAAGTCTTGTTAGTTTAGATCGTGAGGATGCTTTTGTTGATCATGGAATTAGAAGAACTCAAGGTAAAGAATATATAGAATATAGTGAAGACGATCCCAAAAAAGCAACAGTAATAAGATTTTATAATAAAAAGTTTAATTATAAATTTAGAGAAATGATAAAATCTAGATTGCTGTTTAATATCTTAGACAAACTATTATTTGATGAAGTAAGAGAAAAAAGTAACTTAGTTTATTCTATAAGTGCTAGTAAAAACTTTGATCAAAAAATACCAATTGAGCTCATAAGTTTTTATACATATTTCAATTCTGATCCTAAAAATATTGATATAATTAAAGAGAAAATTGATATTGAGATTAATAAGATAAAAAACAAAGACTTTGATTTACAGATCTTTAAAGATCAAAAACTTGCCTTAAAAAACAACTATAAGACATCGGGGGAAACAAATAGTTTTTGGTTAGGAGTTTTAACAGACGCTAAACAAAATGGTCTTAATATTGAAAGAATTTCTTATAGAGAGGCAATGTTGAACTCAATTACTGTCAATGATATTGTCAAATTAGCTGACTATTATTTTGACGAGAATTATACCCGTTCTGTAATGTTGTTAGCTGAATAGAATATGCTAATATTGTTAATATGATTAGTAATTGGCAAATAGTTTTAGTAATAATCATTGTGGGGCTTTCAATCGTGATGCCTGTTTATTATTCTTATCAAAGAAAGAAAAAAGCTCAGCAAGAAGAATTAAACAAAATAAAAGTTTATGGTGAAAGTATTAATGACCAAACACGAAATAAACATTAATGCTTGAAGCTTTAATTGTAATCGAACTAGCTTTTCTTACATATAAATTACTTATAGATCAGTGAAAAAAGAAGTTATTCAATTCAGCGCTTTTTCAATGATGGAACCAGATACAGTTGAATTACTTAAGGATAATAAAGGCCAAGTCATTAGTCCTAACAAAAAAAAGATTATTGATTTACCGGAATACAAAATTTTATCCTTTTGGGATAAAGTTGAAGAAATTGGTGTTTGGAATTGGAGTAAAAAATATCCAGTAAAAGAGGCAGAATTAGTACAAATTACTGATGGATATAGCTGGACTTTAAAATTAAGAGATAGAAATGGTAAAGCTAAACATTGTACTGGTTACATGAGTTTTCCAAGAAAGTTTAAGGATATAATCAAAGAATTAAATAATTTATTTAGTTCTAATATTAGATTTTAACAGGAGAAAATAATAAGAAAAACTCCCTTCTAGTCATATTTTTCTTATTTATTGGTTTTTCATCATCTTTTATCTCATCATCGTTATCATCTATTCCTTCAAGTAATGTTTTACCAATAGATTTTGAAATTAAGAAAAAAGCATACAAGGGGCCAATTAGACTTAACAAAGTCACTCGATGTATAGTTTTAGCAGTTATATCTGGAATAAATTTCTTAAGAGCTTCAGCAAATTGATCATTGTTTATTTGTTTTTTTTGTCTTGCATAAATAAAAGGCATTAAATTAACTGCTAAAATTAATATTCCCGCATCAAGACCTCCTTTTGCTAAAAATTCTCCATGTTGGATATCTAATATTTTTTCAAAATTACCATCATTGATTTCATTTATTTTATCCATTGTGTAATTTCCATCCATTACAAGTGGATGATTTACTTTTTCAGCTACACCCTTAGGGACAATGATAGGAGTGTCAGGATATTTTCTTAAAGTTTCTTCAATATAATTAATATTTTCTGATGCCTTAAGTTGAATACCATAACTTTTACCAGTTATTGCATCAGATATTTTAATGTCTACTATTGGGTGATTAGGCGTTTCAAATATTTCAGACTGATATTGATCACCATCATTATTTTCATGAGCATTTTCTAATATTTCAAATAGCTTTCCTTTAACAGGTTTTTGAAGACCATCTAATTGTTCTGTTGAGTAAGATTGAGCAAATTTAGAAATATCTTCAAAAGTAGCATTTGCACCTAATTGTTTTGAATAAGACATTCTCCATGCATCTAAATATTTAGACCCAAAGTAATCATTAAAAGCTTCCTCTTTATTTTCTAACAATCTTGCAAGACAAAGGGCAAATAATAAATCTCCTTTAATTAATTGTTCATGATTGCTTTTGAAATTAATAATTGCCCAAATACTTTTTGATAAATTCTTTATTTTAGTTCCAACATCTCCAATGACATTTAATTGTGACTTTGCCAAATTATAGGTATGTTTTACAGCTCTATAAGAAATTGCTAATGATTTTGCTATTGATAAATTTTTGATATGATCAAATTTATTTATTTCTTCAAAAGCTAAAAAAAAGAAAATTCCCAAAAAATTAGTTGCTATTATTTCTGCGGGGACAAATAAACCACCTGTAAATGAAAAAGCTAGACTTAAAAAGGTTTTCATCACCCAAAAAACGGAAACAGCTACAATACCAGTGGCTAGAATAAGTTTAGCAAAGTTTTTATTTTCAAATTTAATACCAACAGTTTTTGCTATTTCATAAGCCATGTATGCTTCTAATGCTCTGCATATTGCAACACCTATTAGCATCTGGCCTGGAACGAATGCAATTGCGCCATTTATTAAAGCTATAATTGTTATGATCTTATAAACCTGTTCTTCTTTTCTAGTTTTTGAGACAAACTTTGCGATTTTATCAATATCAATATCATCAACGATTAGAGTTTTTAAATGAGGGAAGTATTCCTTAGCAAGTTCATAGCTCTTAATCCACTCTGCGGAGCTAGTTAAATATTTGATTGAATTTTGTAAATAATTTTTAACTTTGTTAAAAGTTTCACTCATAATTAATTATGATAATTCTTTTCAATTATCGATATCAGTTCTTTGAGCTCTTCTTTTGTGGTGCTTCTTCCAAAACTTATTCTAAAAGATCCATCAATTCTTTGATCAGGTAATTTCATTGCAGTTAATACATGAGATCTTTCAATAGTACCTGATGAACAAGCAGAGCCACTTGATAAGGCAATATGAGGAATAAAATTAAATAACTGCTCAGCAACCTTACCTACAATTTGAATATTAAGATTATTAGGAACTCTTTTTTCAACACTGCCATTAATATTAAATTCAAACTTGGCGTTAACAAGCTCTGTTAACAGACATGACTTAAGTCTTTTATAATGAAGAACAAAGTCATCTATATTATCATTGATCTCCTTACAAGCCTCACCAAGACCAACGCATAGAGCAGGGGACAATGTTCCACTTCTTAAGTTTAGTTCTTGGCCACCACCACTCATTAAAGGTCTTAAAGTATTTTTAATACTGTTTGAGACAAATAAAGCACCGACACCTTTTGGTCCATAAATTTTATGTGCTGATATTGATAAAGCATGAATGTTCATTTCTTCTACATCAATTTTCTGTGTACCAATGGATTGTGCTACATCGGTATGAAAAATAGAACTATATTTTTTGCATAAGTTACCTATGTCTTGAATGGGATGCAATACTCCTATCTCATTATTAGCATGCATAATTGAGACTAAGGATTTTTTTTGTTTTAGTAATTTTTCTAATTCATTAAGATCAATTAAACCATCTTCATCAACTTCTAAATAGTGAACACTTAGACCTTCTTGTTCTAATTCATGACAACTCTCAAGCACACATTTATGCTCTGTTTTAACAGTTATAACCTGACAATCTTTTTCAAAATAATTTCGAGCTATACTTTTGATGGCTAGGTTATTACTTTCAGTAGCACCTGAAGTAAAAATTACTTCAGTTTTATTTGCATTAATTAAATCTGCAATATTTTCTCTTGCTTCTTCAACGGCATCATTAGCGTTACGACCGAATTCATGATTGTTTGAATGAGGATTACCGAAGTTCTCTGAAAAAAAAGGCAACATTTTATCTAAAATCTTCTTAGATACGGGTGTTGTTGCTTGATAGTCTAAATAGATTTTATTACTCATTTTGCTTGCGATTCTGTTTTGTTTTTGTTCTTAGTACTGACTATAATCAAAAAAGGTTGTTAATAAACACGTATTTGACGTTAAAATTGTAGTTATTCTGTATATATTACAAATTGGAGATTCAATCAATGATTCCTCCAATTTGAATAAGATTATATATGCTCAGAGGACCCTTAGGACACAACAAGTATAAACCGAAGTTTTCAGGACATGACACGTTTCCTTTTCGTTATGCGTGGCTGACTAAATTTGTCCACTATATTGAAGATGGCAATATAAAAAAGATTAAAGAATTTGAACAAAACAAATTAACAACCATTGCAGATTTTGGTGTCGGTTTAAATATGGTTAAATCCATTCGACACTGGAGTATTGTCACAAAAATATGTGATAAAGAATTTAAGTTAACTGACTTTGGTAAGATGATTTTTTCTAAAAAAGATTCGTTTGATCCTTATTTAGAAAAATCAGAAACTTTATGGTTGTTACATTGGATGTTAGCAAGTGATCCAACATTAACTACTTGGTATTACATATTTAATTACCATCAATCTATAATTATTAATAAAGATAAATTATTAAATGACATTGTTTCTGTTGGAAAATTCTCTAAATGGCATGGAATGAGTGCTAACACTATTAAACGAGACATAGATTGTTTTATGAGAACTTATACGTTCTCAAATAAAAAAGGAGAAGTAACAGAGGATAGTATTGAATGCCCGTTAGCTGAACTTGGTTTGATTTTTTCAACCTATTCTAAGGGAGAATATGAAGTTCAAAGAGGTCAAAAACTTACTTTAAGTGACAAAATATTTGAATTTGCTTTAAATGATTATTGGTCAAAACAAACTAATCAAATTATTACTTTTGAAAAACTAATGTATGACTATGGTTCTCCTGGAAAAGTATTTCAATTAGATGAAAAATCTATGGAAGAATATTTAGAAAAATTAGAAGCTGATGGTAAAAATTTCGTCTTTAATAGAGGAGCAGGTGGATTGAGACAAATCACTAAAGTTAAGAAAATATCAGAAGTTCAATTATTAAAGAACTGTTATAAGAGGGTTGCTTAATGGATCAGCTATCTTTTAGCAATGTAAGTATTAACTCTAGCTTTCAACGTTCAGCAAGAATTGATAATAAAATTTCAAAAGAATTTTTAGAACATTTTATTTTTCATGACACTAGTAAGAAGGTTTTAAACCAAATAGCAAGTTCGTTAATTAATTCTAACCAATCTGGTTTTACTTTAACAGGGCCTTATGGAACGGGTAAATCTTCACTTGCTTTATTTCTAAAAGCTCTGATTTCAAAAGATGCAGCTATTAAGAAGCAAGCTGAGAAGATTTCTGAATTTAATAGTAAACATATGTTCTCTAGAGTGTTTCTTAATAAGAAGAGTTGGTTTACGCTAAATGTAATTGGTTCAAAAAATGATCCAATTGAAAGTATTGCAGAACAAATTGATCAATCGGTTAAAGAGCAATGGATATCAAAAGGAATTCCTTCATCTCTTAAAACAAAGACCAAAAAAACTGTAGCAGGGGTTATTAAAAGTTTAAGAAATTTATCTATTGAACTTCATAAGAAAAACCATGGCTTGATCTTGATTGTAGATGAAATGGGTAAATTTTTAGATTACGCATCAAGTGTAGGATCTGATTTGAACCTATTTCAGGAGATTGCTGAGAACTTCTCAAACAATAGACTTAATAAAGAAGGTGAGCCTGTATTTATTGGTATTTTACACCAACCTTTTGAAGAGTACGCATCAAGCCTTGGTCGATCAGTACAAGAAGACTGGCAAAAAATTCAAGGTAGATTTGAAGATATTCCTTTTTCAATTAATTCAGAAGAAACAGCTCATTTAATCTCAAAAGCAATTAAACAGAAAAAAAAGGATCAACAATTCATTACCCTAGCTAGTAATATTATTAAAACAATTAATAATAAACCTAACAAAAGTTACTCAGATATTTTAGCAAAGTGTAATCCTATTCATCCATTAGTAACCCTTTTATTAAATCCAATTTCAAGACAACGATTTGGTCAAAATGAAAGAAGTATTTTTAGTTTTTTAAATTCAGGGGAACCAAATGGTTTTTTATATTTTTTACAAAATTCAGAAATTAAAAATGAATTATACACTCTTGATAAATTATTTGATTATTTACAAATAAATTTAGAGCCAAGTATTTTAGTATCAAATATTTCTCAAGCATGGTCAGAAGCATCAGATTCAATTAGAAGAGCAGAGTCGTTAGATGATAATGAGGTAATAAGAATTACTAAAAGTATAGCTTTAATAGATTTATTTGGAAAAAATATCTCTTTGTTTGCGTCAAAAGCTATTCTTAGTAACTGCCTTGATATCAGTGATAGTAAATTGTCAAAAATATTAAAAGACTTAGAAGATAAGAAAATAATTGTCTTTAGAAAGTTTAAAGATGCTTACGCATTATTCTCAGGTTCAGATATTAATCTTGAAGAAGTAACAGAGCTTAATAAATCTAAAATCATGGATGATTATGATATCATTTTATCAGAGCTGCCAAATTTACAACCCGTTGTTGCTAAAAAACATTTTCATAAAACAGGAACACAAAGAATATTTCAAAGATTTTGTTTAGTATTAACAAACGTTAAAAAAGTAGTTGAAGAAATTGTGAGACTAGATATCTCAAATGTGAGTGCGGGTGCTTTTGTTTTTTTATGTAAAACTAAAGGGGATAGCCAAAAAGATTTTGATAATAAAATTTTAGAACTATCCAAAATAAAATTTCCAAAGCCAGTTATTATTGGTAGCTCTATAACGTATCTAGAGTTTTTTAATCATGCATTAGAGATTGCCGCATTAAAGCGAGTTAAATCCACTGTTCTAGCAATTGAGGGAGACGCAATCGCTAAGAAAGAGTTAAATGGAAGACTATCTGCTTTTCAAAACTTGTTATTTAACTCTTTATATTTAAATTTTGAAAACGCTAATTGGGTATTTAATAATGAGAAAATACAGATGAGCAATTTATCTTCTATAGCTTCTGTAGTTAGTGACAAGGTTTTTCATGCAACGCCAATTATTCAAAATGAACTTGTTGTGAGAGATAAATTATCCACAATGTCTATGGGAGGTGCAACCAATCTTATTCAAAAAATATTTAATTCAAGCCACCTTAAAAACCTTGGTATGGAGGGTCATCCATCAGAATTTGGTATTTATTTATCATTGATTAAAACTAATAATCTCCACATTAAAAAAGAAGACGACTATGAATTCTCAATTAATAAATGCAAAAACAACAGTTTAAAAAACTTATACGAAGAGTTTTTAAAATTAATTAAGCATTCTAAAGAACCTGTTAATTTAATTGATATTTATACTCATTTCAGCAAACAACCCTTTGGTATTAAAATAGGAGTTTTACCTATACTAATTTCTATTTTCTTTAAGATATCTGAGGGAATATGCGCGCTTTATAATAAAGATGAGCAAGGGCGCGAGAGCTTAGTAACCGAGTTTGATCAAAGAATTGCTGAAAGACTTTATCATTTACCTGAAACGTTAAAGATCATGTTTGTTAAAATTGAAGGAGAAAAACAAAAAATATTAGATGAATTTAAAAAATATGTTGAAAATAAATTTTTAGACAAGAAAGAAATTGAAAATGCAACACCGCTATATGTATTAAAGCCAATTGTTGTTAAAGCATATAAGCTCCCAAATTATGCTAGAAAAACTAGAAACTTTAGAGACAAGAGAGTTTTAGTCTTAAGGGACGAATTGTTATCGACACAAAATCCTTATGAACTTTTATATAAAAAGATACCTGAAATTTGTGGAACTGAAGATCCTAAAAAATTAATTATTGAATTTGATAAAATATATTCTCAATTAGATAAAGTATTTGATGAACTTCTTAAAAACTTTAAATCACAAATTCTAAAAGTGTTTAGATCTGATCCTAACATTTCAGATATAGACTTTGAAACTATTAAGCTTTGGGCAAAAAAAATTGGAGACCTAGATCCATTTTCTGCAAAAATTAATGAACTATCAGATAATAAATGGCTAGAACAAATTATATCCTATGCTGCAAATAAACCTGCTAATGAATGGAGTGATCAGGATTATGAGAATGCTATGTTAGCAATTGAAGAAATGGTTAGACACTTTATTGTTTCTTATAGACTTCATACATTGCGTGAAAATCATTCTGATACTAAAATTATTGATATAGCAATTTTTGATGGAAAAAATCCCGAACGTTCATCAAAGTTTTATGAATTTAAAAATGATAAAAGCAACACAGTTGATAAAATTTCTCAAGATGTCTTAAAATTATTAGAAACACAAAATTTAAACGAGTCTCAGAAGGGTGAGGTTGTTTTAAAAGTATTAAGAAAGATTATGAATTTTTCTAACAAAAAAAATAAAGAATTAGCATGAAAAAAACCAAACATATTCTAGGTCTTTCAGGTGGAAAGGACAGTGCGGCACTTGCTGTACATATGAACAATAAGCATCCTGAAATAGATGTTGAATATTTTTTTACTGATACTGGTTATGAGCTTAAAGAAACTTATTCGTTTTTAGATAAATTAAAAACAAGGTTAGACAAACCTATTCATTATATTCATCCAACAAATAGTTTTGATTACTATATGAAAAAATATAACAACTTTCTCCCATCCCAGATGGCTAGATGGTGCACGATTGAGATGAAACTAAAGTCCATGGAGAAATGGTTAAAGCCAGCTCTTGATGAGGGACAAGAAATTATAACGTATGTAGGTATTCGTTATGATGAACGGGGTCGTGTTGGATACAAACCCACAAATCCATTGATTAAAGCAAGATTTCCTTTTATTGAAGACACTATTGATAAAGAAGCTGTGATGGAAATTTTAAAGACCAGTGGGTTAGGGTTGCCTGATTATTATAAGTGGAGATCAAGATCAGGATGTACGTTTTGTTTTTTTCAAAAAAAATCAGAGTGGGTTGGTTTAAAAGAAAATCATCCTGAAGCATTCGAGCACGCAAAATCACTCGAGAAAACTTCTGACAAACATGACAGTCCTTTTACCTGGATTAAAGGATTACCTTTAAAGGAACTTGAGAAACCAGAAAATATTGCAAAAATTAAAGCACATCATGAAAAGCAATTAGAGAAATTAAAAATAAAAAAGAGAAAAAAACACGAATCGAACCCTTTCCTGAAGGGTGAAAACCTAAATATCGAAGAAAATCTAGCTCTAGACGATGTCTCCAGCAGCTGTTTAATCTGTCATAAATAAACTTTGTACTTAAAAAACCTATATTTTAAGCCAGAAATTAACTATTTTCAAAATTATTTTTTTTTTTTCAAAATTATAAATTAATTTTCAAAATAACTTGACTTATTTTCAAAATAAAGTATTAATTTTGAAAATGAAAAATAACTTAAAAAAAGGAAAAAATGAAAGACTTTAATATTAGAACAAATGAAGACCAAATTAAGAGCGCAGATTATATTATGGGTGTTATGGGCTCTGTAAGTAAAAAAATTGAATATCCAAATTTTTCATCGACAGTTTCAATAAATGAAATGTGTGACCGTTTAATATCTACTGGTCCTGGAGTTTATTTTTTTCATGATTTAAGAGGAATACACTATGTTGGTGAAACATCTGATTTACGCCTAAGATTCTTATCTCATTTAAAAAAAGGGAAAAATAAGAAATTATCTAAAGTAATATCTTCAGCATTTGGTGTGATGAATTTTAGCTGGGTTAAAACCTCTTCTAAAATGGAAGCTCTGATTTATCAAAAAAAATGGATTAGATTATTTAAACCTAAATGTAATGAAATTTATTATAAAAATAATTAATAACAATAAAAGGAGATTGATATGACTACAACAGCAGCAATAGAAGGACAAATGGGTTCATACAAGTATTATCAAACAACAATGAAAACAAGTGATGTAATTAGTAAAACATCTGCAGCAGTAGATTATTTTAGCCCATTAGATTGGGAAGAAATGGGTGAAATTGCAAGAGTACAAAGAGAACCAGATACAAAAAGAATAATGAATGAAATTGCACCCTATTTAGTAAGATCACAAAAAAGATTTTTTAATTCAATCGTTGTGTTGCTTGATGAAAAAAACTGTGACTTTAAGTCTCTAGAAATGTTTCCTGTAACAGATGGGTCTGGTAAACAAACAACAGCATCTAAACTTTTATTACCTGCTTATCAAAAAAAAGCACAATCAATTGGTTTTTTAGAAATTAACGATATACCAAGAGGAATGTTAATTTTAGATGGTCAACACCGAATGTTAGCATTGAAAAAAGTAATGAATGAACAAAATGAGTTAAGAGAAACATTTAAAAAACTTAATGAAAATTTTGATGATTACAAAAACCATAATGTAGGTAATGACGATATCTCAGTCATTTTTTTGAAAGTCCCTGGTCTAGCTGAGATGAGAAAACTTTTTGAAGATCTTAATACTTATGCCAAAAGACAATCAAAAGATGTTGAAATTTTTGGTTCTGAAAGTAATCCTTGGTATAAAATATGCCAACATTTTTGCTTACATACAGTTAATAAAAAAATAGATGCAAATTTTTTAAATCTTTTTGTTCAAAAAAAAGGAACATCACTAAGTGATAGCGCAAAAAAAATGACTACAGCAGCTCATTTGGTTCAAATTATAAAGTTTTTAACTGAAAAAATGCATTTTAAACAGCAAATGCAATTAGATTCAATTGAGGAAAAACTTAATGTTGCATCAAAACTTTGCAGAGATGAGCTAAATGAATATTTTGAAAAAATTGATATTTTTAAAAAGATTATTAGTGGAAAAGATAATTCTATAATTCCAGATCTGCGTGATAAATCTAATAAAGATGCATTGTTACTAAAGCCGATGCCTCAAGTAGCTTTATTTAAAGCAATTTATTTTTTGAAAAAAAACTCTGATATGGATATTGATGCAATTTATAAAGGAGCAAATAAGATAGATTATTCTTATGAAAAAGTAGACAATCAATGGAAAAATCTAGTTATTGCATCTGGAGGGAACATAATAACAAGCGGTAAAGTAGAAAAACTTCTTTCAGATATTTTGGTGTATTTCATAGCAGGAAAACCAAAGTGTGAAAAACTTGCAAATGGCAAAGAATGGTTAGAAAAACTCCTAGAAAGGTACAAAGAACAGCTAGAAGATAAGTCTATATTAGAACTGCCTAAACCAAATCATAAATAATTATAAGCTTATGTTCAAAATGATCTCCTATATTTCCTGTTTGTTAGTTATCCTAGGAGATCAAATACTTAAGGGCTTTCACTATCTTTCTCCCTTAAGCAAAACAAAGACTGGTTTTTTCACTCCATGTTGTAACCAGTCTTTTAACAAGTCCCTGGCAGCTTTCTTACTTTCTCTGCCAGGGAAAATTAACAGGATATAGGATGTATTTTACAGAAGTTTTAGAATTAGAAGACCAAACGAGCCAAAGCAATTTGTCTGATACGATTATTCATAGATACATAGATGTTTCAACTCATCTAATTAATATGGAAGATGTGGTAGCTGCTAGAAAGCTTTTAAGATCAGTTGGCTTTACAAAAAAAAGTGTAGAAAAATTTATTAAGATGGCAAAAGACAATGCTGAACTTAACGTTTCAGAAGATTTTAAATTAATGCTGAAAGGCAAAATTTCTAAGAAATATTTAAACTAATGATTTATTTAAATAGAGATAGAAAAACTAAAGAGTTTAAACCTACTGATGGATTAAAATCAAGAGTTCCAAATCAAAAGTGGAGAATTTACGAACTAAATGAAAAGATCAAACCATTTAGACTAAGTAGAAGTAAATTTTCTGATTTTCTAAATTGTAAAAGATGTTTTTATCTTGAACAAGTAAAGGGACTAAAACCTTTAGATACCATTCCTTTTACTCTTAATAATGCTGTAGATACTTTGTGTAAAAAAGAATTTGATTTTCATAGAGATAACCAAACCCCCCACCCAATAATGGTAAAGAACAATATTAATGCAGTACCTTTTAAACATGAAGATGTTGAGAAATGGCAAGATGCTCTAAGTAGAGGAATTGATTATGTTCACCCAAAATTAAATCTTAAATTGGCTGGTGGTATCGATGATGTTTGGATCAATAAAGATACTAACAAACTAATTATGGCTGATTATAAAGCACAATCAAAAGCTTCGAATAAAAAAATTGAAGGATATTTAGAAGATGTTTATCACGAAGGATATAAACTTCAGCTAGATTTTTATAGATATTTATTTGAAAAGAATGGTTTTGAAGTTCAAACAACAGGATATTTTGTGGTTTATAATGCTACTTTAGAACGAGAAGCTTTTGAAAATAAGTTAGATTTTACAGCTGATCTTGTAGCTTACGAAACAGACACATCTCATATTGAAGATAAGGTAATTGAGATGAAAAAATTAATGGATGGAGGTAAAATTCCAGAAGTAACACCTCATTGTCAAAATTGTAATTACATCATTGCTGGTTCTCAATTTATTAATGGTTAGTAAAAATCTTTTTAAAAACATATTTCAGACTTAGTAGAGCCAAAGATTAATGATTTAAGTAGAATCATGCATTGGATTTCATTCCTTTTCGCCCGTTTACGTTTCTTTTCATTGTTCTCCTCTTTACGTAGACCCTTCGATAAGAGAAGGGGTGAAACCATTACAAACTACAAATTACTTACCTTAAAAAAAACAACCAACATTAGGAGTTATGATATATGGAAATAAACGGTATTAATAAATACTGTCATGTAAGCACATACATTGCTTATGATAACTGCAGCCCAGTTTACAAACAAACCTTCAAGTTTGAACTCAGTCCAGGCACCCATAACAGCATCATTTGGGAGAAAATAATCAAAATATTCAAGGAAAACGGAATAAATGTGGAGCTTAAATTATGAAGCGTTTTCTTATCTTTATTTCATTACATTTATTCTTATTTCTATTAGTTATTGCTTATCAAGCTCAAGCTGATGATGAGGAATGGACTATTGATAAATATAAATCCTTATCTTATGCAAGGGTTAGTGGTGAGGTAATTCACGGTGACAACTTAAATTTTTTTATAGGATCTCATGAAAATTGTGAAAAAGTTTATAATAGTTTCACTTTTGTCACTTATGAAAAGCCTGGTGATATTCAACAATTAGTGGGTAAAAACATTCCAATTAAAATTAATGGTGAGGATTTAACAGCTAAAGTACAATCTATTAGTCCTTTTTTTGAAATGGGATATAGAGTTTCTTTCTCTTTAGGGACATATCCACTGAAAGAATACATTTATCATTTAAACAATTTTTATAAGGAAGAAGGTAAGTACGAAATAGAGATTATAGACGGTATAGATTTTAAAGCTGCTAAGTACTTTGATATTACTGCTAATAACTGGAAATTAGATAAACTTGTTCCATCTTTATTAGAGGCTAGCAAACTTTGTAAAACCATCAACCATTTGGATAGTTAAATGGTTAGAATTATATTAATTATTCTAATTTTATTGCCAACAATTTCAAATGCTGATCAGGGATTAAAAATTTCATGTCTAAACATGAAGTCAATTTATGGTAAAAAATACGAACCTTTAAAATTCACTTTAGAAGCTGTTGGTTTTCAATATTTTGATCAAGAGAAAGATAAATTTGTTATGATCAAAACTAGTGAATTAGATATGGGTGAAGATCATTTTACTGCAAGGTTTGCAGATTATGAATTAGGTTTTCAAATGATTGTATTTGATGGAGATACAGAACCTAGCATGACTATGTCTAAGTACGACTATAAAAATAATAGGTTTTTAGAGCACTATAAGTGTGATGTTGAAACCGTTAATATAGAATAGATAATACTACTAAAAATAGAGACGGTACATGAAGTTAACAGAGACAACTGTTAGAACAATTACTAGTAAGTAAAGAGAGATATAGTCTTTTGGAGTTAACATGGCTTATGAATACTAGACTTACTAAGAACTTGCTAGTTTCTTTTTAGGATCATAGAAAGGTTTTTCAACAACGGTTGCTTTAATGATTTTATCATTCATTTTAACATCAAGTATCGTTCCAATCTCTGAACTGTTAATTGATACCATTGCAAGGGCAATATTTTGTTTTAGTCTTGGTGAATAAACT
>Ga0213863_10000736_pt1 | contig 24287 bp, 31 predicted proteins | sample PICome_8_FD_160128 | JGI IMG/M metagenome (GOLD analysis project Ga0213863, IMG submission 160128) | Coastal seawater microbial communities near Pivers Island, North Carolina, United States - PICO497 | ecosystem: Environmental > Aquatic > Marine > Coastal | place: USA: North Carolina... | reverse complement strand
ACCCCCTGGACCCACTGGACCCACTGGACCCGCTGGACCCGCTGGACCCGCTGGACCTTGAGGGCCACCCACTGGACCCTGGGGACCCGGAGGACCCGGAGGACCCGGAGGACCACCCGCTGGACCCCGAGGACCCTCTGGACCAGGTGGACCCACTTGACCAGGTGGACCTGTTTCACCCATCTCACCAGTATCGCCATTTAAACCTTCTGGACCCTGGGGACCTTCGTTTCCTGCAGGTCCTTCTGGACCCTGGAGACCTTCGGGACCCTCGGGACCCTCGGGACCCCTGAGCCCATCACCAAAAGCTTCGGATTTGGTGATCTGTAGTAAGATATCATAAAGACGACCCTTATCAAGACGCGCGCGTTTCATCTCAGCTTCAATTTCTTTGCGGATAGAGTCCATTGTAATATATATAAAAGAAAGATTATCTTTAAACTCAATGAACATCATAGGACCCCACATTGGTAGTGGTATTGGTCAACACGCATCAAAGTATACAAAGGTATTTGACAATGCCTCATATCATATGATAGGAACTGAACTCCCTGAAAGTGAACATGGTCTCCTGTTCCTATTACCCATTAAACCTCACATGGATTACATTAAGTATGCAAGAACGCGGGTGAAAAACCTAGCACTCATGACTGTGTGTGAAACTGAAACTGTTCATGAAGACTATGGTCTGATCATGGAACAGTCTAAAAAGATTATGGTACCAAGTGAATTCTGTAAACGTGTTTTTTCTAAACAGTTTCCTGATAATGAATTTCATATCATACATGCACACATTCCAATACCACCAAAGAGACCTTATACGTTTTATCATATTGGAAACATTATGGATGATAGAAAGAACTTCCGTGGAATCCTAGAAGCCTTCATGCGTTTAAATAAACCCGATGCGAGACTTGTGGTCAAGGCTACATGTAATCAAAATGTTGAAATAAAACTACCAAACGTTGAAGTCGTTAATGGTCTCATTTCAGATGAAGAAATGGACAAACTCCACAATCGCTGTGATTGCTACGTGAGTTTCTCAAAGTCTGAAGGTGTTGGGATGGGTCCAGTTGAAGCAGCACTCCGAGATAAACCGGTGATCATAACTAACTTTGGTGGTTCCCCTGAGTATGTGAAAACACAATACACTATTCAGTGTGAACTTCAAGAGTTGGAGAAGGATGATTTCCTATTCAAAAAGGGAATGGTTTGGGGTAAACCAAACCCAAATCAACTCTTGGCGTTCATGAGCGACGCGTACAATAAAAAATTACGTTATATGAATCACGAGCATACTAAAAAACTTGTGGGGAGAGAGAACATCTTACAAGAGTTCCTCTTGAATGTAGTTGGTACCGAGAACAATGAGACCAATTAGAATGGTGCCACTCATGAGGGAACCCTGTTGAGCCATGATAGTCATCACGAGATCGTCCACTACTTGAATACCCGTGGGTTTTTTAGCGATTTTGGGGACGATAATACTGATTGCGATGTAAAGAGCCATTGCTATTATTACAGGTCTAAGAGTCTCCTGATCTAACATCATCATTTATATATTAGCTACTGATTTTAATTCCATCCAACTGGCTCAAGAGACTATTCATATCAACCTTCTTCCCCATTCCAACATCAGAAACTTTATGCTTTCTGCAATAGTTTCCACACACGGCTTTGAACTTACACGGTTTACCAGCCATCGTCGTCGCACAACAAATTTTGGCACTAGTTCTCTGATTGGCAATAACCTCTTTAGGTGGAGCATCCAAGAAAATTATAGCGTTCGTTTTTTTCCTATCCTCAATCTTCTTGTACCGCATCTTCATCTTCCAGGTAGCATCGGCGAGGTGGTGGCATTTATCATCCGGCTCTCTGAGACGATACATCTTCGTCGCATCAGAGAGGCAGGCAGTCCAGAGAGTGTCACGAATCACTTGCATTTTGTTAGTTACTTTTTACATAAAAATGAGCCGACTTAGGTGCTCGCTTCACCTCCAATTTGGGCCAAGTAAACATCAACCTCACCAACAAATTCGGGACATTTCTCAGAGGTCTTTCGGGTCACCATGTCTTGTACATTCGTCACATGTTCCTTAAACTTCTTGACATCTATGCCAGTGGCATTATGGATCTGAGAGTCGGTAGCGATATCTTTGAGAGCGTAGAGGTACGCCGCTGCATAGTTAGCGTGGAGTACTGCGATGACTGGAGAGGCATCCTGTTGGGCAGCTGTGGCGTAACGAGCTGACTGTCTCACTAACTTTTCTATAGACTTGTTTATACCACGAGTTTTGTTTTGCATCATTAGAAATAACACAAAAACTGCGGCTATCAGATAGAGGTACATCTCTTACTTTACCTCAAGAAAGTTTTGACAGTCCTGCATCGTCTTCACATGGTCACCTTCGTCGTTGCGAACTCGGGTAAAAACGTCGTACAAGTTATTGACGTTACCGTAGTAGTTTGAAGCTACGGCGGGTGGATGCTCAAGTGATAGACTTGTCATATTTTGTTTGAGGAACTCATCATATGTATGGTACGCGTGTTCCTCCACCTGTTCAGAGAGATTGTATGCCATCCTCGGTGATACCATATACAGCAGACATGTCAGCCAATAGTATGCAAAGGCTGTATGCTGGGCAAAGAACCGGTCCACGAAGCGCTCATCTCCACCCAGTTGTTCCATGATGAGGAGGTGGTGATACTCATTCACAGTCTGTGCGAAGTGGGTCTCTAGGTAATCGGCACGCCTACATATACCCAATGTCTCGTAGAGATGTAGAACGGATACAAATGAAAAGTATGGTACACGAGCTACAGTTTCAAGGACATAGAAACGAGCATAGTCCCGGTCGTTATATACCCTGTCAATAACCTTCACAGCTGATTTGACGACAGCCTTATTGATACACTTTTCAAACCTGCGAGCAGTATTGACATGGGGCTTTACAGAGGCGAGGGTGAGCATATAATTTGTATACACATTTTGTTTTTAAACAATACCTAAGTTAGAGTTTAGAGTTGTAATACTTCCAAGAAAGTATGGAGAGCGTCCAAAAGCTCACCCACGTTGAACACGTCCTCAAGAGACCCGACTCATATGTCGGCCCTGTGGACAAAACCCATGAATCCTATTGGCTACTGAATAACACGAACAAGAACTTTCAAAAGAAGAACATATCTTATTCACCAGCCCTACTCAAGATCTTTGATGAGATTCTCGTCAATGCCATTGATCGTAATTCCCTCCACCCCAAGAATGTTACCCAAATCTCCGTTTCTGTGGACAAGGAGACTGGTACAGTCTCCATTGAGAACAATGGACCTCTTGGTGGCATCAGTGTTCGTATGCATGAAAAGGAGGGTATGTGGAACCCGGAGCTCGTATTTGGTCATCTACTCACAAGTACCAATTATGATGACTCGCAAAAGAGGATTGTAGGTGGACGCAACGGTTATGGGGCCAAGTTGACCAATATCTACTCTTCCCAATTCTCTATCATCATCAAGGACGGTGAAGAGAAGAAGACCTATACCCAAAAGTGGTCCGACAACATGACTATTTGCCACCCACCAAATCTCACTAAGCATAGCGCTGCAACATCTTCTGTGTCTATCACTTTCACTCCAGATTGGAAACGATTCGGGATGAAGAATATGGATGTCAACATTTACAAGATTTTTGAGAAGCGCGTGTGGGATGCAAACATCTGTACAACCCCTAACTGCAAAGTCAAGTTCCAGGATGAAGCTCTCCCAAAGACTTCATTTGAGGCTTACGCCAAGATGCATGAAGGTGTAACCGAACTGTGTTCAGTGACCACCGATCGGTGGTCTGTTTGTATTGGACCTTCTGAGAATGGTCTAGAACAGGTGTCGTTTGTCAATGGGATCTGCACAAACAAGGGTGGTACCCACGTTGACCATGTGGCTTCTTATCTAGCCAACGGTATCATTGATGAGATGGCAAAGAAGATTAAATTGAAGCCTCAACAGGTGAAGAATACTTTCAACATCTTTGTGAGGGCGACCATTGAGAATCCGACGTTCTCTAGCCAGGTTAAGTCCGAGTGCACCTCCAAGGTTCAGGACTTTGGGAGTAAGTTTGAACCTGTAAAGACGTTTGTCAAGAACGCTCTCAAGACTGGTATTCAAGATGAACTCCTGGCTCTCTCAAAGTTTAAGGAGATGAAGGAGTTGGCTAAGACAGATGGCACACGGAAATCCAAAATTTCTGGTATCCCCAAGTTGGATGATGCGAATAAGGCTGGTACAGCACACTCGGGTAAATGTACACTTATCGTGACAGAGGGTGACTCGGCTAAGACCCTAGCCGTTGCGGGTCTCTCAGTCGTAGGTCGTGATCATTACGGTGTGTTCCCTCTCCGCGGTAAGTGTAAGAACGTGCGAGATGCATCTGTGGCCCAATTGACTTCTAATCAGGAGTTCAACGATCTCAAGAAGATCTTGGGTCTCCAACAAGGAAAAGTGTATAAGAATGTTTCGGAGCTTCGTTATGGTCGGCTTATGATCATGACAGATGCAGATAATGATGGTTCCCATATCAAGGGTCTTATCCTAAACATGATTCATTACTTTTGGCCAAGTCTCCTTGAGTTGGGTTTCATCGTTTCTATGGTGACCCCAATCATCAAGGCTTCTAAGGGATCTCAATCCAAGTCTTTCTATACCGACTCAGCATTCCGTACATGGTATGGGAATGGCCAACAGGGGTGGCGCATCAAGTACTACAAGGGTCTCGGTACCTCCACTTCTGCAGAGGCTCGCGAGTATTTCAAAAAGATTCAAGATCTAACTGTGAAGTTTGACACAGATATCATGTCAGACAAATCTATTGTTCTCGCCTTTGATAAGAAGAAGGCTGATGACAGAAAGACATGGCTTTTGGAGAGTACCGCGAAAGAGTCTAGTGAACTTGAAGTACCATACGGGAATGTCAAGAACTTGAGCATTTCAAACTTTGTACACAAAGACTTGGTGAATTTCAGTCTCGCAGACCTGAAGAGATCCATCGCACACATGGCTGATGGTCTCAAGCCTTCCCAACGCAAGGTTATGTACGCCTGTTTTCACAAGAATCTCAAAGATGAGATGAAGGTTGCTCAATTGGCTGCGTATGTTGCAGACAAGAGTGCTTATCACCACGGTGAAGTCTCCCTCGCAGATACAATCGTGAAACTGGCGAATGATTACACTGGTTCAAACAATATCAATCTCCTTGAACCATGTGGACAGTTTGGTACTCGTCTCATGGGTGGTAAGGATGCGTCCCAAACGAGGTACATCTTTACAAAGTTGACTAAGCAGGCTCGGAAGATCTTTGATCCTCGTGATGACCCCGTTCTCAACTATTTGGACGATGACGGAAGGTTAATTGAACCAGACTTTTACATGCCAACGATTCCTATGGTTCTCGTGAACGGCACAGAAGGTATTGGTACGGGCTTCAGTTGTTATGTCCCACCATTCAACCCTAAGGATATCAAGGATAACATTGGGAGGATCTTGGATGGAAAACAGATAGTACCCATGAGACCTTGGTTCCGTGGTTTTAAAGGGAAAGTACACAAGGAGGATGATACATGGATGATGGAAGGTGTATGGAGTTGGAAAGGGTTGAATATTGAAGTCACTGAATTACCCCCTGGTCGTTGGACGCAGGATTACAAGGAATACCTTGACAATCTCGTTGATAAGAAGTTGATTGGTGGATTTACGAATAATTCAACAACTGAAGATGTCCATTTTGAAATTACAGATTACTCTGGTAAAGATCTCGTCAAAGATCTCAAGTTGAGGAAGACTTTTCATACATCAAACATGCACCTTTTCCACCCCACGAAGGGTATTCATAAGTATTCCAGTCCCGAGGAGATTCTCAAGGACTTTGTGGAACTCCGCGAAGATCACTATGTGAAGAGAAAGGCACACCTCATTAAGGTTCTTGAAACAAGGGCTACCATGTGTGGATACAAGTCTAAGTTTGTCACTATGGTCATTGAAGGTAACATTGTGGTATTCAAACGCAAGAAGCAGGACCTTGAGGAAGAACTTTCCAAAACGTTCCCAAAGATTGGTGGTACCTACGACTATCTCCTCAACATCAAGACTGTGCAATACACAGAAGAATCTGTCAAGGATCTCATCAAAGAGTCCAAACAGGCTAAAGAAGAACTTGAAGTGATGAAGAATACATCACACATTGACATGTGGAAAATGGACATTAAAAATATGTAAACAATAGATAGGTATGGGTGAAGCTGCGAAAATTTCGCTCAAAGCTATTGGAAAGCAAGACACCTTCTTACTTTCCAAAGATCCAGACGAATCGTTCTTTAATTATACCACTGATCGGAATCATTCTAATTTTAGAAAGTATCACAGAAATAGGGTTGTTGTGAAGCCGGGTAATGCAGAGGCTTCTTGGCCATTTAATAAAACGATCAAAGTTGAGTTCAATCCAAGAAATATGGGAGACCTTCTCAGTAACATGTATTTGAGTATAACAATGCCAGCTATAACTGACGGTAACTACGCTGATCAGTTAGGACGACATATTCTCAAGAGTGTCACAATGTATGTAGATGACATTGAAGTTGAAAAGATCTACGATGATTGGGGAATTCTCTATGACGAGCTTTATTTAGAAGTATCTGAAAAGGTAGCAAATAGATTTCTTGTAAACAGAAACCTTGGTTTTGATGATGCACCTACCAGTGCCAGTGTTGCCCGATACGATTCAGACCTCGTCATCCCACTTCACTTCTTCTTTTCCCGTAAATATGCGAGTGATGAATATTCTTCAAACAAACCCAATAGACCTTATTTTCCGGTGTGTGCAATTCACAAACAGAAGATTGAGTTTGAATTTGATTTCCACCAACAGACATTCTTTACGGATACGACGGATACGGTGACTTTACCTTCGTTCAATATTGTCACAGAAGAAATATCAGTAAGCCCCGAAGAAAGGAACTTTTTTACTTCTAAGAGACAGATGTTGATAACAGACCTAGTTAGGAAACACCCAGTCATAGTGAGTGACCTCAACAGGGATGTTATAAAGAACAATCTCGTTCCAAACATTCCTGTGAAGTGTATTCATTGGTTCTTGAGAAATACAAAGTTTGAGGATGAAACTGAAGCTATAGGGAACCCTGTTCCCGCTACAGATGGTGAGCGTTTGTACCAAAATCGTTTCAACTTTTCATCATCTTTAGACTTTTTTGGTGAAAACACATTCTTCTACCCTCTCATGTCCGAGGCTAGCTTTTTCATCAACGGAACTAAACTTCCGAATTTGACTAAAACCGATCACGCATATTACAAATACTTAATTCCATTCCAAAAGAGATTGGCGAGACCAATTAGGAATGTTTATACTTATAGTTTCTCGTTGAATCCGGTAAACGTGGAACCATCGGGAAACTTGGATTTTAGTCAGATACAATCTGAAAAGACTAACATTGAAGTTAAACTGGATACTTCTATAATTGATATTACAACAGAGACATTCTCATTACACATGTATTACACTGGATATCAAACATTTGTGTTTCAAAATGGATTCATGTCAGTTGCTTATTAAAAAGTTTATCCTTATTATTAGAAATATAATCAATAATGTTGTTCTTGATACACCATTTGATGAAATTCAACTGAGCTAGAGTCGTCTGAATTTCATGAGATGTTCCCGGAACTGTATAGTCAAACTTTTTGGATCTACAAAAAGGGTCAAAAAATTGTTTACTATAACCATTCAAACTAGATTTATACGCACAATGAACTGTAAATAGTTTACCGTCACCTGTTTGATAAGTAGTATGATTTTTCTTCGCGTAATTTGTGATAAACCACTCCAGATTGCGAAGAGAAATACCACTTGTTTTGTCCAGTATATTTAGTAGTATAGATTTATTCTTTTCCTCGTTGTAAAAATTGTTTATTGATGTTAGTAGAATATCGTTTTTGTTCATTACTTTATTAAACTCCCAAATCTATAAGCTCGTTAGAGGATTCACAACCGGGACACCCCTTTACAAACATTTTATCTGGACCATGGTTATGTAGACTTGAACTAGAGAATGTTCGTTGACACACCCGTTGACCCTGTACGGTATGATGCTTACAATACCCATTATCAAATGCCTTGAACCCACATCGCTGACCATTATTTTTAGAACCCTTGCATGTAGTACTCGTATACGATTCTGGTATATCTTTAAGAAGTTGTTCTAGAGGTATACCATGCTTCCTTGAAATTTTTTCAGCATACTCATTCACTACCTCATTCACACGGTCTTCCAATTCCTCATCCATAAGCTTTGTAACTTTATCATACAGACTCATCCTTACTATCTATTGGATTGTAGTTTTTAAATAAGTCTTCAATGGATTCCTCTTTTTTCATTCTCGCCTCCTTAAGGCGCGCCCTCAAAGTGGGTAGTGTACCGGTATCCTCTAAACCAAGGCGTTTACATTCTGAAACAAGTTCGTCCTTTTTCATACCACTAAGTGATGGAAGTTTTGGAGGTTTTATGGGTTTGTGTTGGTTGATGATTTCACCGAAGATTTCCTCCTTCACATTTTCATAGAGTGGGTCTAAAAGATCACATACAGGGTTTAGGAATTTATTCATGAAATAGTAATGGTAATCAACCGGTACTCCATTCTCCTCCACATATTTGGGGTCTTCGGCCTTCTCAAACGCCTTTGCCTTTGAATTCTCAGTTTTAGTAAGAAGGTAAGGTACCCTATCACCAGATTGCGGCTCCGAACCAGGTCTCCGCTGTCGCATCTTTGTGACTACTTGGACATGTGACTGATTTATATTGATACTCTCAGGACTCGTAACAGACACAGATTTGCCTCCAACTTTATAGGAATCGGATAGACCTTGACTCAAAATAAGCTTCTGATTTGGTACATCACCCGAAAGAAGTTCAATTGCCCTCTCCATTGCAAGCTCTTTGGGTGGACCGGGATCACTTGAAGTCAGAATTACATCAAGAAGTTCCTTAGATACTTCGCGAACATGGGGTGTGTTATCACGACGCACAAGCTGGAGTCCCTTTACATCAATGTAGTCCATATGCATCTTGTCATCCTTACCTTTCGTCCACAACTTTGCAGCGTAACGCTTCTTACTGTAGAGGAAATAAGGCCAATATACCTTCTCAAGTTCCAAATTGTTGGGTTTCTTAAAAAGAGCACTACACTCATCTGCAGCTCTCTCACCCACTTCCCAACTATAGGCAATGGCATCTTCCCCTTTGCGATCACCCACGTCAAACTCAACCATAACTGAATCAGTGTCACCATACCTGACCTTTGCACCGGGAAAGTTCTTCTCCACATAGTTCTTAGTCTCTTCAATCATAGAACGCCCTTTTGAAGTTGTTGTAGATGCAATCGGAACACATGGAAGAATACCCTTACCAGCACCAGTAAAACCATATACAGAGTTCATACTGATTTTATAGGCTAACTGCTTACCATTGTAGACTTCCTTCATGAAACCTGACGCTGCAGCCATATCTCTCTTAGCTTGCTTACGAAACTGCTTGAGCTCTAGAAGGATTGCTGGTAAGAGACTTGGTACACCCTGTGCAAACTTGTAGGTGCGATCACCAATATTGAAAGTCTCATATTCAATACCATCTATGTTACCATACTTCCTCTCATCCATGACATAAGACGAATAACAGAGGTTGTGGGCCATCATGATACTCGGATACAGTGCTTCAAAATCTAGGGCTGTAATTGGTGTATAGTAGGCACCTTTTTGTGCCTCCAGGACTGTAGCACCTTCATAGGGTTCTTCAGGAAGGGCACCATACCGAATAGTCGGTACCATGAATCCAAGTTCCCTCGCCTTCTTGGTCAACTGGGAAAAGACCTTAATCTGCTGCCCACGCTCCACCAGGAATGGAACTGGTACCCATGTCGCCTTAGCCATCTCAACCAGGTTCAGTAGAGTACAGAGCTTTTTCATGAGTCTGTGTGGGAGTAGGGTATCCTTAATACAATACTCAGCAACTTCCTTCAACTTTACAGGATCTCCCTCTTTGTATCGGGCAAACATCTCCTTGGGAGCCATATCAATCTTTTGATCTCCAAGGTAGAGCTTGGATACGCTATCAAGCTTATAGCTGTCCAGTTTGTAACCCTTCTTAACCTCATGGAACATATCAAAAATAAACCGACCACTCATCGGAAGAAGCTTCAAAAGGTTATCACCCAGTGCACTTGAAGAAAGCTTCTTAATCACCAGTTCAGAGTCGGTGTCCTTGAGCTTTCCCAAGTTATAGAAGTCATAGTGACACCTATTGATTTGTGCACGCTTGTAAATGTACTCCATATCAAACCCGAAGATGTTCCAACCAGTGATGATGTCTACATCTTTTTTGTGAAGATACTTCTGGAACGCCTCTAACATCTCCCTCTCTGTTGCATAACTACGGATGTCACAACCCTCTAGAGTAGGGTCTGTCTGTTTATAACAAAGGCATGTCTTATCGTAAGGTTCATCAGAGCCAAACTTACACAGGGAGATTGCAATTTGGAAACAAGCATCACCAGGGATGTTTGCATCAGGAAACTTACCCGTGGAGCTATTACACTCAATATCTACTGATGCCACAACAAATGGAGCGATGTCATCCCTAGCAACTGGTTTAAGTGTTGTCCAATCATTACAGAAGAGATCAATATCTACGTTCGCGAGATGAGATCTAACACACATTTCACCACTGTCCAACCAACCAGTGGACTGAATACCAGTACGATGCATCAAACGAAGTACTGGATCTAGATTGGATTCATACACTTTAACATTCCTCACACCAAAAAGTTCAAAAAGTTCGGGGGTTGTGTTAAGAGGTTTACGTAAAAAGGAATCCACGAGGCGACGAGCCTGTAAATCCTTAAAAGTAATTTTCATAAATGCAAACTCCTCGTTATTTTGGAAGCCCCAAACATCTTTGGATTTCATCAACGAGTATGAAAGTATAGAGTCTTTACACTTATTACCAAGGATATCGTAAATTCTCTGAACCTTTTGGGAATCAATACCACTTGGAAGTTTAATAAAAAAATAGGGTATAAAAGAGGTTGTGACACAGACCGACTTCCCATCCTCAGTCTTACCGAAGATACTAATCAAGTGTTCATCTTCGCCGTCTCTCGCCTCCCATGTGAGTGCTTGGAAGACTACCATTGTGTAACTAACGACCGAAAATTTTAATATACTTTATTAGTAAAAATGTCTGCCGCTTTGATTGACCTTGTTTCTAAAGGTGCTCAGGATGTGTACATCACTGGTCAGCCTCAGGTCAGTTTTTTTCGTCAAAATTACAAGCGCCATACCAATTTCGCGATGAAGCCAGAGCGCATGGATTACATTGGCACCTTCGCAGCCTCCAACGAAATTACCGTACCAATTCGTTCCAAGGGTGACCTTCTCAGTTACATCTGGATTGAGGATACCCTCATCTCCAATGTTGCCACAAACACAGATGGTCTTTTCTCCGCGGGTGCTTCCAACCCAACCACCTTCGAGTTGTGGATCGGTGGTCAGAAGGTCTCCGAACTTGACTCCCTCTTCATCCAGGGTGCTTACAACCCCCTTCTCCGAGATAACTCTGCCAAAGCTTCGTGCACTGTCACTACCAATGTTTCCAAGGAGAACCACGGTCAGAATCACTTTATGATTCCATTCTTTTTCGGTGAAGACTGGACCAAATCTCTCCCTTTAGTGGCTTTACAATATCATGAGGTGGAGCTTCGCATCAAGTGTCGTGACGGTTACACTCCCCAAGGTACCCCCAAGATCTATGGTAACTACATCTATGTTGACACTGATGAACGCGCTTACTTCACTGATACAGAGCACGAGATCCTCTTCACTCAGACTCAATACCAGCCAGCCACCAACACTGACACCGAGTTAGATCTCAGCTATTTCAACCACCCTGTGAAGTCCATCCACCTCGTATCTGGTGCCGCCGCCGGTCAGAAGTGGTACGACGAGTACACTTTCAGTACCTCTTCTCTCTACATCAACGGTACTCCTCTCTATGAGAACACTTCTAACGTGTACCACCACAATGGTGTGCCACAGATGCACTGTACCGATCTCCCAGACGATGTTTTGGACGATCTCCCAACCTACTCGTGGCCTTTCTGCCTCACGATGAGCAAGGCGCAGCCCAGTGGAACCCTAAACTTCAGTCGTATAGATAACGCGAAGCTTGTGGTGAACAACGTTTCCGGTGGTAACACTCTCCACCGTGTGTACGCTGTCAATTACAACATTCTCCGTATTAAGAATGGTATGGCTGGTGTCGCTTTCGGTAACTAATTTTATACACACTAGTAATTATTAAAATTACATATGATTGAACCTAATTTCAATGATATGTAACCTAAGTTGTTTATGTTTTTGTAAAAATCCAACTCAAAATGGATCTCTTTCATAAGTTGATTGATTTAGTTGACAAGAATGCAGAACGCATTCCTGAGGGTGACTACGTGGACATTTGTAACGTCATTAAAGACCTACGTGAGAGGGTGAAACCACCTTCATTTCTTCTTAACCAAAATGACCCCCTTTGGATTGCCAATGGGCAGTTGCCATCTGACGCTGACACCATTGCCCAACGAGACCGAGAACTTCTTCATCAACAATGGAGAGAAGTTGACGAAGAAGTTATGTATCCAGGTCTGGATGTGTTTCTAAATGAATTACACGAGGCATGGGCTGGTACTGACAACCCCGTAGAATCAGATGAAGATGAAAATATCTCAGTTGCAGTTGTGACAGAGTAATTTAGATTTCTAGTTTCTTAATAACAGATGCGAGAGAATACATGATTGGTGGTACAGACAGAGACCCCATAGTAGTCATGAATGCTGCACTGGCATCCTCGGGTGTTTTGACCTCTCCATTAATGACTTTAGATATAGATTTTTCCATAATTGTATCAACAGTTGTATCAATAGGTTTCACGATCAGAGGAATGGCTGCAAGTCCAACGAGGGTTGGTAAAAAATGAAAGAACTGACTATCATCTAAATGTTTATTTGATACAATGCTAGCAGCCATGCTTACGATAACCCGAATGATTGAACCCGGCCAGAAAACCGAAGCGAGCATCTGCCATGTCAGGGTTTCAGTTGAAATACGGAGTGTATCTTGAAACTTTTCACCTTCGTCGGCATCCTCATAAGCTTTTTGCCCCTTATCAAGTGTGTCAAACATCACATAAGATGCAGCGACGCAATACGACGCGGGCAATCCCCATTCGGGAAGATAGGCTGTAAAGGCTTCTCCAAGTTCATTTGCATATCCCATATAACGCAGTGAGGTTTCGCGGTAGGGATCAACATTTTTGTACGCGGTGGAATAAATCTTGAATCGTTTGTTAAGTTTTGTATTGCGGGATACATGGGGTTTTACAACGGATAATGGTTTCAAGGCGATCATTATCTCTGCATACTTTTGTCTGCAAACTTTATACCACGTTAAGGTGCTGACGGATCTATTCTAGCCAAAGATCGTGGTTGTATATGTGCTGAAGGATCAATAGTAGCTGGTGCATACACTATTTTTAGTCTTGTAAGTTCTTGTAATTGTAAATGTATTTGTTTGAGCTCATTACAAATTTTAACATAAGCCCATTCCTTCTTTGTCGGGAACATCTCATCATCCATGATATCCATGATCTTTCGTACGTGTTCCATACCTAAGTGAAGCCCAGAATTTATATTTTTCAAGAAAACATGGAAGACCTCCAAAGTCTTATGACCTGCCTTGACGACATCTCCAACAAAATCGGAGATGGTATGTACTTGGACATGGCCGACAAACTCAAACGCGTTCATGACCACATGAACGGTAACAAACAAATCCACGAAGACACGTTCTACTACAGTGATGATGATTCAGAACTTGAAAGTGATGATGACTCGGACAGTGACTACGAGTCAGGTTCACCGAGGAGGGTCCTCGTCACTCCTATCAGAGATCAGCTTCTGGATTATGTGAAGAAGATGCATGAGGAGTACAGGGTTCTCATGAAGTGTGAAAAGGAAGCGCGCCGTACTTGGACCCCCATCAAGCGTATGACTGCGTTTCGAAAGAGTCAGGCTATAAAGCTGTGGTGTGAAAAGAACGTCAGATGGGCTTCCGGTGGTGAGGCTGGGGAACTCGTTGGTTGCATATCCACCGCCGCCGTGCCGACAAGCGGCTGGACCTGGGAAAACCTGGCGGAAAACGGTCTTCGGACAATTGTGGTGGAAATTGCAACCGAGGAGGAGAAGGTAGCCTTGGCGAACCGCCTTGGCTGGGCAGCAGTCTACTATGATGAACTTTCACTCAAAACACTCCAAAAGCTTCCCGTCTTTGAGAAGAAGATTTACGATGACTACAAGGAAGAATGTCAAAGGAAATGGTATGTCGCCCTCCAAAACGCTAAGTTAAAGGTCTTAGAGGGGCAGGCAAAGATGACCAGGTGGGAGATGCTTTGTACGGAGACGGAAGAAAAGTTGAGGGAACTTGATGCTCCTGTCTTTGCTCGCGACAACTGGAACTCAGAAACCCGTGACTTTTGGGCGAATGATGAGGGACGAATGGTGGACAACGGGTGGGAGGCACGGGTAGAACTACGCCGTTAAATAAATAGCACCTAAGTTTGTAAGAATATTTGTATTTTTCAAGAAAACATGGGAACTTCCCGAAGCCACCCACTCCCCACCGGTATTTTCGTTGAGATGAAGTCCTCCCAGAACGAATTTGATGACTGGACTGAAGAGGATTTTGACCGAGAAATCAAGAGACTTCGGCAGCGTGTCAAAGAACTAGAAGCCAAAAAAGTAACACGTGTGGATCCACCCGACGATGACGATGACGATATCATGCACGACCCCGATGTTCGTGAGATGGTTGAAAATGGTGAACACACCTGTCACATGTTTGACGCACCTTGCCAGGCATGTGAAGATGATGATGAAGAAGAGGTTGAAATGACACAAAGTGCTGCGATTCAACGCGTTGACAAGTTACGTGCACACTTTTGTTAACAGTCTGTAAGTAAGTCAATCTCTTGTTCATATGTTTGTGACATGAGTATAGATTTGAGATCTCTAGAGAATGTAATATATGTTTTAGGAATGTCACCCCAAAGTCTCTCATTAGAAACAAAAGCATCCATATTACCCTCCGCCAATAATGGTTCTAGAAGAACCCAATTTGGTTCATTGTAACGTATTTTCGTACACCCCCTAGAAAACCTCTTTGCATATATGTACCACGCTACGATGCTCTTATATATATACATAGGTCTCTTCCCTTCATCCAAACATTTACGAAGTGATGGAACTACAAACGTATGAAACTTCGTAAAGCCATCCATACATATTCTTTCTAGGTCATCAACATTTGTAGAGTTTGAAAATCTCTCTTCAACTTTGTCAACATATTCATGAATATCAAATGGAAGTTCAATATCAATTGATGGAATAATTTCTTCATTTTGAAGTTGTCTGAAATGTTTACGATGTTTTTCATCATTCATGACTTGATCAAAAGTCTTGTACCCCGAGAGAACACCCAAATACGCCATGGATGTATGACCCCCATTAAGAATGCGAATCTTCGTCTCTTCGTAAGGTTCTAAATCTTGGGTCACAGTTGCACCAACCTGTGTCAAATCTGGAAAGTCGGAAGCAAACTTATCCTCGATGACCCATTGTGTATACTCTTCAGTTTGGATAGCAGTATGCCCATATCCACCAAACTCCGATTCCACCTCCTCCATTAATTGCATTGTACTCCTAGGTGTTATCCGATCAACCATACACGATGGAAATTTTACATTATCCTTTATCCAATCTGCAAGTTCGTATTGATTTGTCTGATAAAGATATGCCATGAATTGTGTCTCTAACACAATACCGTTTTGACGAATGTTATCACAACACATGATCGTTATAGGTGTTCTCCTATTTCTGAGACCACATGCGAGATATTCAAAGAGGGGTGAACCTGGTGTGTAACCACTTTCCGTGACAGTTACAGTGACCAGGTGGACACTCGGAAGGGTGAGGAGGTGCTTAGCGATTGTTCTATTCTTTGTCCAGTCTATGTAATCGAGATGGGAACGTACCATTCTGTATGAGGTAGGTGTCTTCATAACGTAATCGTCAATCTCTCTAAACCCCTCATTTCTGAGATTGACAGCGACGATACCCCAACGGAGATCTCCAGTCTTTTCCATATAATCATCAATATACACGGCCTGATGGGCTCTATGGAAAGCACCATAGCCTATGTGGACTATTCCAGTTTGACATTCAGATTTATCATAAGATGTTTTATACATACGTTACGTTCACTGGATATTATTAATAATCTCATTTGTCTTCTCATACATTCGCTTTCCATGGAAGGTATTGTCCTTCTCTCCTCCCCAAATAACAAGGCGGTCTTCAAGGAACGCCTTGAACCTCTCTGGGTCATTGGAAGACTTGTAGCGGATCTTTTCACCTTCCATAGCCTTATTGGCTGCATCTACACGGGCATCCATTGAACGCTTAGCAGACTCAGAAGGAGTGAGACGAGTGGACACATCAGCAGTCTTCTTGCTCATTTCTGGATATTAAATGTCTGCTATCTTTATACGAATGATATTTGCTCTAGGTGTGTTCATTTCATTCTTACTGTATAAAAATAGTTGTAGACCACATTGTCCCTCCAAGTTGAATCAAATCAAAATATTTGGTAGAACTCTACACTTACATCATTGGCTCACAAGTTTACTCGCGTTAGCTTATTTCAAGAATCCTTTCATCCGTGGACTTCTTGTAGGTGGTGTGATCCATGGAATTGGGATGTATAGTGATTGGTATAAAATAATCAAATAGTATAGTAAATGATAACAGGATTCCAATCTTGGTGATTCATATACCTACTTATTATGTCTATTTTTTAATAATCTGTCAAGTCTTAGTTTATCTTTATTCATAAATACGGTAAGTTGTGTGACACTTCCTTCTATGAGAACTTCACCATGGTGGCTATTTACATATTTTGAAATTTGATCAACTCTAACAAAATCAACTTTAGTCATTTTTTGGGGTGGAGCCTTACTGTGGTATACAGCTAAAACAGCAGCATCCCTCTTAGTCTCCTTAGGAACTACATCACCTTCATAACAGATGACAACATGTGAACCAGGACAGAGAGAAACATGCATCCACCACTCATTGGGACTACTTGTCATCGTAAGTTCGTCGTTTTCTTTAGCCGATTCACCAACTCGTAAAATAATACCGTCCAGGGATTCATATGTCTTCATTGTGTGATAATATTACGAAAACTTTATCTCGGATAAATTAAATGCACGTCGTTCTTAAACCCAGTCCTTCTGTAACCCACAACTATCGTGTCATCCTCCCAAGTAAACGAGCCATTGACTTTGGTCATAAAGGCGTTCAATATTACACAGATCATGGTGATGCTCGTCTCATGCGTGCACATCTTATTAGGAAAGGTGCTGTGATTCCTAAGAAGTTGCGGATAGAGACAAACCACAGTGAAATTCATCGGGGTATGCTTGCTGTAGATGAGAGTGAAAAGGAGGATTGGGAGGACTTTTTCAGGGCCGAGTATTGGGAACGGTGGATGCTTATGTCCTACCCAGATGTAAACAAGGCCAAGTTATACATGACAATGACCAAGGGTGTTCTTTTCATGCCTCAACCAGAAGACTTCTGGTTCTGTGACTACTAGCTGGGTATTTCTTATTTTCCCGTAGAACCAAAACCATCTGAACCCCTTAGAGTTTCTTGAAGGAGACCAATTTCCTCAACAGGTGGTGTCTCACACCTCTCTAGAATAAGTTGCGCGATGCGATCACCCTTCTTGATTTCAAAGTCTTCCGTACCATGATTGAATAGGACGACCTTAATTTCACCGGTATAATCGGGATCAATCACACCTGCACCAACCTGAATACAGTGCTTAGCAGCTAGACCAGAACGCGGAGCGATGCGACCGTAGCAATCAAGTGGAATACAGAGAGCTATCCCAGTTCCAACGATTGCGTTACCTGCTTGAGACGGTACAACAGTGTCCACAACGCTGTAAAGATCGTATCCAACACTACCATCAGAACCACGAGTTGGAAGAATAGCATCGTAAGTGAGTTTCTTAACTCCGAGGGGCATTTCTACTTTAGATTAGTTTAGTATCCTTAAGTCAGTTTGTGAACACCGCGGAGATATACCACGGTCGCGTCTTGATTTCATTACAGTATAAATACTACAACACATGGTACCATATATAACTAAGGGTACAGCTAAAATCAACACCCACATTTAAATTATATGCATATAATAAAATGGCTGCGTCTAACGGAAGATCTTTATTCGGACCAAACGCGGTCAAACCAGGTACAACCTATCGTATGTACACACAGGCTCAGGTGAATAATATGAGAAAGACTGATAAACTCAAGATTAAGAATCTCGAAAATAAAATTAGGAACCTTGAGAAGCGTATGAAAAAGTAATTTATGTAAATATACTCATGAAGCTACATCATGAATAAGAATGATAAGATCCTTATTCATAGTGTAATGTTCAGACTTGCCGGGGATCGAACCCGGAATGTTGGATTAGAAGTCCAAAGTGATATCCATTTCACTACAAGCCCATGAATGTCAGGAGTGGGATTCGAACCCACGCGTACATAGTACAGGCGATCTTAAGTCGCACCCCTTAGACCTACTCGGGCATCCTGACACCGCCTCCCACGCTACAATATATAGCACTCAAATCTTTAAGCATTTTGGTGGTGGTTCAAACGCTAGCTTTTCTGCTAGTTCTTTGCGTTGCTTTAACTTTTTGATGTCTGCTCCTTGACAATCATGTACCTCTAGACGAAAGCATTTCATACAGAATTGACCTTCACAGTATTTGCAATCCATGGGAACTCCGCACTTCTTTTTACACTTATCACACGGCATTTTCTGTTGTTAACTCAGATAAAGATTTTAAGTGACTTTTGTTCAGAATGTCCCTCACTTACGCGCTCGCTAAACCAGTCACCCCCACTGAGTATACCCGCCTCAAGACAACACTAAAGAAGTCTACGATTGGGTATGGGACTGCTCTCAGTGCATCCTATTTCATCGCAAAAGGTGCTGATCATGGTGTATCCGCGACACTTGGAGCTGCTGCATCATACGCGTATATGACCCTTCTATCTGATAGGGTGGACAAGTTTGAAAATTCAGCATTTCAGAAGGAGTTTCTGGCACCCCTCGGTCTCGCTGCTTTTGAAGTGACATGGAATAATGCACCTTTCGCATTTGACTTTGATTATGGAGCTACTTTCGTGGGGTTTCTCGCGTACAAATTTGCACTCACCACAGTCCTATATGAGACCGTGAGGGAGATGATGATAGGGGATAGCGAAGATACAAATGAAAAAGAATATAACGATCTTTCTGATTGGGTTAAAAAATGATAGTTTAAAGATTGATACTGTTATTTAAATATGAACTGGTGTTTTAGTAAGAGATCCTTATCAGCTGTTGACGATTCTACCCCAGTTTTCAGTTTAGATAATTATAATGGGTATGCTAAAATCACGAGTGTGTATGACGGAGACACGTTTAACGCAGCTATCATTTTACATGGTCGCGTTTTGAAGTTTAAATTTCGTACACTTGGTTACGACTCTCCCGAAATGAAACCGAGTCTTGGTATGTTTAATCGGGATGATCATATTCATTATGCCAGACTCGCCCGAGACTTGTTTAAACAAGAGTGTGGTTTTGATGATCGCGCTCCTTATGTGATATGGAACCCCTTTATATGTAGAAATAAGGTTAATGGCTGGGTGTGGATACAATGTTACAAAAATGACAAGTATGGTCGTCCTCTTGTCACAGTTTACAGAAATAGGGGAGATACCATTTCTGTCAACCAGAAAATGATTGAAAGTGGAATTGTAAACGTTTATAATGGTAAAACAAAAGCGGTATTTTGATAATTTACAGCTCAACACGGTATCCGGGGGCGTTTAGTCTGGAAAGCTCACGGGCAACCTTGACGACGCGACGAGGAGACATGGTTCCCATCTTGATGCGATTCACGAGCTTACCCTTCGCACTCCTATTGAGACCCTTCATGGCACCGATACGCCTGATGGCCTCCTCCTTGGTGAGGGGCATCGCCTTCTTGGAAGGCTTGGGTCTGGGTGCGGGAATCTTGGTGGTCATGGCCTTCATGAAGTTGGCAGCAATCTTCTTGTCAAGAGCCTTCTTTTCCACACGCTTCTTAGCGGCAGCGCGCTTCTTAGCCGCCTCTGGGAACATCTTCGCGAGAGGCACATTGTTCATGCTGTTCTTCGCCTTACCCTTGATGGCACCACACAGCTGATGGACAGTCTTCTTCTCGGTGTTGATGCCATACTTCTTGGCAACCTTCACCACCTCATCCTTCTTGTAGAGACGGCACTTCTTGCGACCGATTTTGAGATCACCCGCCTTGTCTACAGATACGAGTACTGGAGTCATTGTTTAGTATATATTGAGAAAATTATTGGTCTTTATTAAAAGGGATGATATCTACTCTCACGTCTCACGAAGAAACCCAAATGGAAAAAAGTAAAGGCCAAGGCTCGTTGGGTTTAATTCATCTCCCCAGTCTGAAGGAACTTATCAATCTTGTTGGCGATACTCTTCCCGATACCGGTAACCTTTCGGGGACCCTGTGAAATCTCGGCACCGTGGGTGACTTCAAAATCAAGACCGCGGATACCTTGAGCCGCCTTACGGTAGGCGCGAACCTTGTGAGGATCATCATTTGAAGAAGCGAGTTTGTCAAGATGCCAAGCGATCTCCTCGTTGGTGGAGACTGGATTGGACTCCATAAAGTAATCATCATGGGTTTCGTCAACGGCTTTGGACCTCTCGAGCTTCTCAAGTTTCTTGATCTTACCAGTGTCAAGGAATTCGTTAATCTTAGCAGCAATGCTCTTGCCAATACCCTTCACCTTCCTCGGACCTTTTGCAAGCTCATCACCATTGGTCACCTTGAAAGGGAGGTGCTGGACCGCATACGCTGCGTCGTCGTAAGCTGCAGCCTTGTGAAAGTCTTCCTCAAAATAGGCGAGGCTGTCAAGGGCTTCAGCGAGTTCCTCGTTGTAGGAAACAAAATAGTCCTCGTCTTCGTCGTCAGACTCTGGGTCATTAGAGGCGACGGATTCAGAGTCCTCAAAGTACTCAGTGAGGAATTGATCAACCTTGGAGGCGATACCCTTTCCGATACCCTTAATCTCGAGGAGGCTCTCACCATTCTGCACATCAAAGTTGAGAGTGGCGATGATATCCGCAGCTGTGTTGTAAGCCCCAGTCTTGTAAAAGTCTGAAGTCAACTCACCGAGCTCCCTGAGGTGCCTGGCAATCTCCTGGTTCAAATTGAAGGTCTTGGTTCGCGTAGTCGTCTCGTAGAGAGAGGGTTCATTAAGAACAGCTCCAACCCTTTGAATCTCGTCATCGAGAAGCTTTGAATTGAGCTTCTCGAGAGTGGCAACTCGCTCTTCTTCAGACTTTCGATAGAGTTCCTTGAGTTGTTCAATCTTCTCAGCTTGTTCCTTGCAGAGATCCTTGAGGTACTCATGTTCGTTGACGAGGTTCTTGAGTTCGGTAAGCGCGTTCATGGTAGTAGACATTTGAAGTGAATTATTTTTATATTGATTTGGTCCGACTTAGGTGTTTAAAGAATATATTTGCGATAAATGAAATGATAACTCTCAGGCCTAACATAATACGACCGAGTGCTATACTCCGCGCCAAGAAAGATGATTTTGTGGCCCCATCTGATGCTCCCGGTGAAGGGAATAGACGATTCCCAACATGGGATGAGAAGGATGAACCCGAGATGAAGATGGTAAATCCCATCAAGAAGTTCCTAATGGATATCTTCAAGATTAAAGAAGTTGATCACGAAAAGTTTCGTAAAGAAAACAAATGGGCTATTCGCATAGATGATGATAAAGAATAGAATGTATATACAACAAATGTCTCCCCTCACTTTGACTTTTATGACCCCTCCTAGACATCGCTGTGTCAAAACTCACGCAGTCACCGACCCCGCGCAGTATGATTTAGAAATTAATACAGCTCGTGGATTTAAGTTTCATACTCCAGTTAAGACTAAGACTAAGACTAAGACTAAGACTAAAGAAATACCAACTGACCCTTCTCAATTTGATACTGAGGAAAACTTACATAGATACATTAATGATAAAAAGGATTAAAAACAAATGAATATTAATAATTATAATATGGATCCAAGCAAGATTCCCAATGTCGTCAAGCAAATCCTTCAAGACCGTGAGCTCCCTATGGACAAGAAGATGACCGCGTTCATGATGTTCATGCCAAAGCTCCCCGAAGACCCCAAACTTAACACGATCATCAGTGATAACCTCGTACTTGGTAAGAAGATTAAATCCCTCATTGATGAGGGTAAGATTGAGTTTGGAAAAATTGACAAGAACTTCAAGTTGGGTGTTTCTTGCCCTAAGTAACCACATGTTCTATATTTTTCCATGTAAAATGTATTCTATTTTCGAAAACGACTCTGTCTACAAAATTAGTGACTCCTTCACTATGAGTAACATCATGAACATCGTAGAAAAGATGAACGTCGCTATACCCCACCATGAGTTTGAACCCGAACCTATCAGTGAAGGTGGTATTCGTGTGAAACTAGATGGGGGTGGATATAAAACATTTCGTTTCAATTTTCACAACTGGCCTTATTTTGGTCGCTATGGTGTGAAAATTGAAGATCTTGATACAAAATTAATTGTCAATGACTTTACTGGTAAAGGGAGAATGTATTCCCATTTCAGAACTTTGTATGGTGCACCTGAATGGACGAAAGATGAAATTAAATGCATTAATAAGATTATATCTGAAGAAGGGATGAAGAAGGTTAGGGTTTAACATACACGGGTAATGAACCCTTTGGTGGTCTCTTACAGAATATCTTACAGTCGCATTGTTTGCTAGGGCAGAGGATCTGCTTTTTAGTAGCGTTGCATCGTGTCGGTAACATGATATCTTTTGAAAAATAACGAAGTATCCTGTCTATGAGTATCATAACTTTACCATAGATATTCCATAGCCCATTTCCTCTACGACTGGGTCATTCCTGTAGTCTATTTTGTAATACACCTTTTTGATTCCACTACTCGCTAGAGCTTTGTAGCAGTTGAGACACGGATAATGTGTCACGTACGCCACACAATCATCGATGGAGGCACCCCTCTTCGCCGCATCCGTGATTGCGTTAATCTCCGCGTGGATCGTCGCTTGTTCGTGTCCACCCCTCACAATGGACCTGTGTTCGCACCCACCTAGAAATCCATTGTAGCCCATACTGATGAGCCTATTGTTTTTCACGAGGACACACCCCACCTTCAACCTCTTACACGGAGATCGAACAGAGGCGAGATCTGCGACGTTTATAAAGTATTCATCCCATGTAATGCGATCAGTCATTACGAACCTAAGTAAATATACTATTCATCATATTTTTAAGTAAAAAGTAGTATGGTGAAGATAAAAGAGGTTAATTTACGTGTCGGAATCCTCAAACGTCGTGATCCCGGAGAGTATAGTAGAACACCGTTTATTGAAGAAAATAGGGTTCGTTGGGAGAAGTTTATCAATCTCAAATTGAAAAAATCGCGATTGAGATTGTTAAAAGCAGATGGTAAAATATGTAAAGATGATCCCATAGAAAACCTTATAAGTCTTTGGACAGAGAACGCCGCTAAAGTTACTACACGTTTTTTTGATGGGAAAAGTCTGGGTAAGTTCTGTATATGCTGTCGTCAAAACAAACATCTTACACGAGCGCATAGTCTACATGATAGACCTGAATTGCTGGAACGAGCAATTTTAGAAGCTCCTATCATTGATGATGGACATGAATGCCATATTTCCTCGCGCTGGGTCCTACGTAGATATATAGAACTTCACACCAAATTTCCGATTGTCCCATTATGTAAACTGTGTCATCAATATATAGACAGATGATTTAGCGTAAATCCTTATCCGCCGTGTAGTACGTCTTCCCTTTAGTGGCGAAACTATGAACCCTCGCGTACCCCCACGCTTGTGGAGAGGCTCCCGGACGATGCCCGGTTCTCCACGCAGCGAGTCCCCTGTTGTCGCTGG
>Ga0213863_10000721_pt1 | contig 24512 bp, 17 predicted proteins | sample PICome_8_FD_160128 | JGI IMG/M metagenome (GOLD analysis project Ga0213863, IMG submission 160128) | Coastal seawater microbial communities near Pivers Island, North Carolina, United States - PICO497 | ecosystem: Environmental > Aquatic > Marine > Coastal | place: USA: North Carolina... | reverse complement strand
GATCCCCTTGATGACGCTTCTCCCAACCTTCTTCTCAGCTACAGCACAGACCTAGAAAAATGGAAAACGCTTGGCCCAAAAAACCGTGGCCGCCCGCTCGAGTATGCCGAAAGCGGCGCTGAGGAAGGCAACGCTGTTTCTCCTTTCCTTCGACGTTCCCTATTGCTTTCTCCTGCTCCCCCGAAATCCTTCTTTCGCCTCAAAGTTGAATAGCATCGGAAAAGTAAAATTCCTTATTGCAATTTAGTTGCGTTATTGTATAATTTTGGACGTATGAAACTACAAAACTTGATCCCCCTTCTTGGATCCCTAGTTACCCCTTCATTCGCAGCTCTTTATTCCGCTGACCACGGCGATATTGGAATTGCCTACGAAGACGAAGGTGATGGAGCCGAATTTTTCCTTCATTATCATCTCGGAGGAAATGCCATCCTTGATGGTTCCCCGGTCGGTGGTGGAGAAGAAGGTGAGGAATTCGAACCATCCGCGATCACGACTCTCGCTCCGGATTCCACGAAAGCCATTATGGGGAGCGTTGCCATATTGAACAGTGGAACTGGCGTTTCAGACGGTTCTCCGATCTGGATCATTCCACAGGCGGAAGCCGAGGGTGTTCCATTTATGGGTATTGCCACTGAAGAATTAGATGGAGATCTTTTCCCCGGTGGTGCCACCTTCCAATTAATGAGCGTAACGTCCCCATCGGGAGATGGTGACTTCAGTGTTTGGCAACAATCTGGAATCAACCCACCCGATTTTTTCTTCTCTACTAATTCGGCTAGTTCCACGGTCGATAACAACAAGCTCAAAATGTCTGCGGGTGGTCATGATCACTTCAACTACGGTTTTTCGGAGGAAGGGATTTGGGAAGTTGAGCTAAGCGTCAGCGGTTTGCTCAACGGGACCGATCTTCTCACCGATACAGAGACTTTTACTTTCCAAGTTGGGTCGGTTCCCGAGCCAAGTGCGGCTCTTTTGGGTCTCCTTGGAGCGCTTAGTCTCTTGCGTCGTCGCCGCTAGAAAAATCTTAGACAAACTTTTCAGGGTCGGCCCGTGTTTTGCGGGTCCGGCCCTTTTTTTTGTAAGAGCTATTTTACTGAACCCCTCTAAAAGACATACTCTCATCTGGAAAAATCCATCATTATTCCCCTAGCGAAAGAAAAAAACCGGCCAAACCGTTTAGAACAATACTTCGTGTATCTTCTTTATGAAAAAATCTCACCTCGTTCATCTCTTCTGGGCTCTTGTTGCCGTCGCTGCTTTTGCCATCGGCTCCAATAAGTCTCCTTCACAAAATAACGAGGAATCGGCCAATGCAGAAAAACCAAATGCTTCCTCTAGCGGACTTCCCAACCGATCAGACCGTCCCAATTCTAACCGTTCCGGAAAAGCGCGTTCCATTACCAAGAATCGTCAAGGCACCGGAGCAGAAGAAGGTAAATTCGCTAAGCTCTCTGAAAGCGAAATCCGGCAAATTGGAATTGATCTCAAAGCCACAAAGACTCCGCTAGAACGCCGTGAGCTTTTCTCCCAGATTCTGGCCAACCTCACCCCCGAAAACGCGAAGCTGATGCGCGAGCAGATCGTTCATCTTGATTCCAATAGCTCAGAGTTCCGCGACTTTCATTATCAATGGGGTGCCATCGCCGGTGAGGAAGCGGTCGTCAATGGAGCAGAAACTCCGGAACGTGATATGGCCACCACACTCGCAGGTTGGGCTGCCTCAAATCCAGATGCTGCTTTAACCTATTTCAATGGCCTCGAACCTGATGCCCAAAACGGCAGCGGTATGAAATGGGGCGCCGTTTATGGATTGATTGCTGCCGATCCGAATCTTGCCGTACGCTTCACCATGGACCGTCAGCAAGCAGGCGATAAAGAAGCCTCTCGTCTCATGGATCTCGTCACCCGCCAGGTCATTAAAAGCGGGAATCCTGCTGAAGCCGCAAACTGGGCAACGGCCCTGCCATCTGGGGAGATGCAAGATGCCGCGATCCGGCGTGTCGCCGAAGAATATGCCGAAGATGACCCGGTTGCCGCACTTAATTGGGCTAACACTCTCCCCCAAGGGAATGGAAAAAACCGGGCAATGCGTGAATCCTTTTCCGAATGGGCACGCGAAAATCCGCAAGCCGCTGCCGACCGTCTTGGCTCCATGAGCGTATCACCTGAGCGAGATTCAGCCACTTATGGTTACGCCACCCGTGTTGCATGGGAAAACCCAACGGCCGCTATCGAATGGGCTAATACGATCTCCAATGAAGGAACTCGGACAGACGCACTCATGGAAACTGGTCGCGCCTACTTCCGCAAAGATCCTGAAGGAGCCAAACAATGGCTCTCCAAAAGTGGCCTAAACGAAGAGCAACAAAAGCGTGTTACCTCCTCTCGCCGTAGGTAGCTTTTAACTCATCCGAAGCCGCTATTACGAGTTAGGTTAGGGCGTGGACAACCTTGCTATTTTCTTTTCCTGTAACACTGAAACCGTAATCCGGCTCCAGATGGCCCCCTCCGAAAACTTCTTATCCCAGTCTCCAGATTCGCTGTAACGAAGATTGTCATTCTAAAAATCGTCTTCTTCCCTAAACTCGCTATCGTGGTTATGAAAACGCTCGATATGTTTTTGGTTCCATGGAAAGCCGAGCACCGTGGCGAAAAATTGATTTTTAAATCTCACTAGGCACGCTCGCGCACGATTCAAGTATCTTTCATCTCATGCTCACTACTTTCGGAACATCTGCCGCTATCTTCGCCGCAGTCTTTGCTGCCTTTGCTTGTTTTCTCCTCCTCGGTATACGGCGTAAATTGGGAGGAGAAAGTGGTATCTCAGACAAAAAGATCACCTCGTTTTTTGAATCGATGCGTGACGAATTTTCTCGAAATCGCAAAGAGGCTGGGGAACAAGGGCAGGCGCAACGGGAAGAGCAGCGACGTTTGCAGGAAGCATTTGAGAAAAAAATAGAAGAGAATTCAAAAGATCAGAACATAGTTTTACGCCAAAAATTTGAAGATCTAGTCAAACAACTCGGAACTCAAAACAAGCAATCGCTTGAAGCGCTTAAGGATGTTCGCGGCGCAGTCGAAAAACAATTAAAGGACATTCGAGAAGATAATGGGAGACGGCTTGAGGAGATGCGTAAGACCGTTAATGAAAAGCTCCAAGACACCCTTGAAAAGCGTCTTGGTGAAAGCTTTAAAATTGTGAGTGATCGTTTGGAACAAGTACACAAAGGCCTTGGTGAAATGCAAACCTTAGCTAGCGGTGTGGGCGATTTGAAGAAGGTTTTGAGTAACGTCAAAACCAAGGGAATTCTTGGAGAGTACCAATTAGGTAATATCATAGAGCAGCTGCTTTCCGCAGAACAGTACGAGGAAAACATTGCAACTCGCCCCGGGACCAGCGAACGAGTAGAATTCGCGATCCGGATGCCAGGAAATTCTGAAGATGACGAAGTATACTTACCCATCGATTCTAAGTTTCCATTGCAGGATTATGAGAATCTGTTGAATGCCCGCGAGGCAGGAGATTTAAAAAGCATTTCAGCAGCAGAAAAATCTCTGGTCTCTACGATTAAAAAATTTGCTAAAGATATTGCCGAGAAATATGTGGAGGCGCCGCATACCACCGACTTTGGAATCATGTTTTTGCCAATCGAGAGTTTATATGCGGAGGTGTTGCGGCATCCTGGTTTATTCGAAACTCTTCAACGTAAATATCATATTACGATAACCGGACCCACGACCATGTCTGCTTTGCTGAACAGCCTCCAGATGGGATTCCGGACTTTGGCCGTCACGAAGCGTAGTAGCGAGGTGTGGAAGATTTTAGAGGCAGTCAAAACAGAATTTGGAAAGTTTTCGACCAAGTTGGAACTTGTGGATAAGCAACTTTCAACCGCCAAACGTTCACTCGAAGATTTGCGGAATACCCGCACCAATATGATGCAGAGTAAGTTGCGTAAGGTAGGTACACTCGACCGAGAGGAGAGCGATCGATTGCTCGATTTGAAGCAGGTCGATGAGGCCCAAGAACAGCCATCGGAATAAATTAGATTTTCGGGAACGACTATTTTTTAGTCACAGTGCTATTTCCTGCTGCGGGATTTCGCCAACAATCTTCGTCAAGTAACCACACTACGCTAACGTATTTGATCTCAGCCTTGCGAAGTTGGAAGATTTTCTGGCGCGCCTTAATATCTCCTTGGGTCTGAAGCGGTAGATCATCAGTCAATTCTTCCAAAAGTTCGGCTTGCTCCTGAGTTTCTTTCATGCTCCGCCAGCTTTGAATAAGAGTGCGGACTTCTTGGCGAACCGAGTCGGTTTTCCGAACGATTGTCGATTCAGTGTTCTGATTGACCATCTGTTTTAACGATTTAGCGACAAAGGAAGTTCCAGGAAGGGTGGGCTTACTCTCCTGATGGCTCAGAGTAAGCTTGCCAATCAACTCCTTCGAACGGCGCAAGTGGCACCAACGACGCCATTTCCCAAGATCAGGGTTCGCCGCGTTGCGATAAGTAGGCAAACCGGAATCATCTGGAATAAAGTGGACGTCATGATATTCAGCATCAAAGAGATTTCGAACCTCCGTCAGCCAATTAGAGCGCTCTTTTTTCAAAGAAGCTCGCCAGGCCGCAAGCGCCCCGATAAATTTTGGGTCAGGATTCTGCTCAGCATCTGGATCCAGTTTGGGGGTGCGCAAAGCGTTTGCTAGTTCCCGGTCAATCAGCTTCCCAGTCCTCATCAGCCGATGCAGCTGAACCTCGACTTTTCGCATCTCCAACTCAGCGTCAACTGATTTCCCAGCATCTTCCCATGCCCCTTGTTTTACTTCGTGAGAAACGTCTTTAAGCCTGCTTATCGAGGCAATCCGTTTAGGAATTTCAATACTAGGCGCCTTCAGAGAAGATACCAAGGTGTCGATATCTAGCATCGAACTAAAAGATTCGGTGACAGTATTCTTCACCTCACGAGTTAGTTCGCTAACCAGTGGCTTTCCTACGAGAGCCTCGGAGAAGTTTCGGCTGGCTGAGATGAAAGAAGGATTGCGCTCCTTAATGAGCTCTCCAGCTTCAATCCAAGGCATCTCGACAGTTTCGAAGGGAGATTGGGCATCAACCTCTTTTGCATAGCGGCGTCCTTCAACACTTGCAGTTTGGACCAGTGAACTTGTGATCTGCCGATCTACGCATCCAATTAGGACCAGTATGCAACTTGCCAAAAGCATTTGCGCTACCTTCACTCCAGTTTTTACGAATATTATTCACAATTTCTTTCAGAAATCTTAATAATCAAGATTTCCTTTAAGATTTATTAGTTTTGCTCCAAGAAAAAGAGTTCAGCGCTGATAAAACCTTACCCTTTCAATTAAAACCAATAGCTAGCCCATTCCCAACAACCAGACGATCAGGTCGGATTTGAGAGGGTGAGGGATTGGAAATCGTAGCCGGTAGGTTCTTGAAAGATATTGAGTTCAAATTCCGGAGCCACGGCGAAAAGATGATCAAAGATGTCAGCTTGAATAGTTTCGTAGCCAGCCCATTCTTTGACCGAGCTGAAGCAATAGATTTCAATGGGAATACCACGCCCTTCAGTTGCCAGCTGCCGGACGATGAGTGTCATCTTCTGATTAATGTTTGGATGCGATTTTAAATAGCATTCGATGTATGCTCGAAAGGTCCCAAGGTTTGTGAGGCGTCTTCCATTCACTCGATTATTTAGGCGGGCCTCTCCTAGCTTCGAATTGGATTTCTCTATCGCTTCTTCTTTAGAATCAATATAATCGGCCAGATGTTCGATCTCGCGGAGCTTCCCGAGCATTTTATCGTCGCAAAATTTTATAGAGCCAGTGTCGATCAGGAAGCTACGCTTAATGCGCCGTCCAGTGCTTTCTGACATCCCGCGCCAGTTTTTGAAGGAACAACTGATTAGGGCGTAGGTTGGAATAGTGGTAATGGTTTCATCCCAGTTGCGAACCTTCACGGTAGTAAGGCCGATAAGTTCGACAGTTCCGTCTGCTTGGTGGCTAGTCATTTCTAGCCAATCGCCTTGCGAGAGCATTCGATTGGAGGCGAGTTGAATGCCTGCGATGAATCCAAGAATAACGTCTTTGAAAACAAGCATCAGCACCGAGGCAAAAACTCCAAGCCCACCAAGAAGAACGAGCGGGGATTTACCGAGGATAACGGCAAGGGAAAAAATGATGGCGATCAGAGCCGCGAGAAGTTTGGCAACTTGAGCAAAAGTGGTAAGGTTAATTTTTCCTCCCGAGGGAACTTTTCTATAAATTGCTTGGAGGGCATTGACGACTGAATCAAAAATGAGATAGCAGGAAATAATGATATAGAGTGATGAAGCTCCCCGCAAAATGCTAGCAAGGGAGGGTTCCGATTTAAAAAGACCAGGAACCAGAAGAAAAATGAAGATGCCGGGAAGGAGATGAGTGAGCCATCTAAAAACGCCATGGCCTACCAGTTCATTATCCCAAATAGTATTAGTTTTCCCTGCGTAGTGAGCGACCCCGCGAAGAATCAAGGGGCGGAAAACAAAATAGATGATCGCTGCTAGTGCAAGCATCCCAACGAAAAGAAGAAGTGTGGCAAGAGATTCGGGAACCCAACTCTGCCTCCCTAGCCATTCAGAAAAATCCTGCGCAACGTTCGATACTTTTGAATCAATCGCGGCTGCTTGATTTGCGAGCGTTTGCGTTGGGAGCTTTAAAGCGACAGAGGTTGCTGACATAGAAAGGAGAGGTAACACCGTTTGGTTTTGACTCAAGGATTCGTTTAATTACCAATCCAGACGTCAAGTAGAGAAACCGGATCGAAGGAGAGCTCAAAAGAAAATTTTATACATCCTCAAGACCCGTAACTATAAAAAGCGCCCGACCTTCTCAGGACGGGCGCTTGGTTAATTTTTAAAATCCTCTGGACTAGCCAAAGGTCACAACTTCTTCCTCACTGGGAGGGACTTCGTCGTCACCAGAAGGAACATCTTTCGCAGGTGCTGAATCACCACCGCCGCTTCCTTCACGGAGAGCTGCACGCCGGGACATTTTCACGCGGCCTTTATCATCAATGCCAATGCACTTGGCAGTGATCACATCACCCTTCTTGCAAACATCTTCGACTTGATTCACACGCCCTTCCTCAAGTTCGGAGATGTGAACGAGTCCGTCCTTACCAGGAAGCACTTCCATGAAGGCACCGAAGGTGGTGACGTTCATAACTTTACCAGTGTAAGTCTTTCCGATCTCCACTTCGGCGAACATCATATCGATCATGTTCTTGGCAGCCTCAAGTCCTTCCTGCTTAGAAGCATAGATGTGAACAGTGCCATCGTCTTCGATGTTAAGCTCAGCACCAGATTCAGCCTGGATGGCTTTAATATTCTTACCGCCAGGTCCAATGAGCTCGCCAATACGATCTTGCGGGATGGTAACAGTCTCGATTCGAGGAGCATACGGACTCAATTCACCAGGCTCACTAATGGACTCAGCCATCTTCGCAAGGACATCCCCGCGGCCTTCGAGAGCGAGGTCAATCCCTTCTTCAAGAATAGAGAGAGGAATGCCGGGAAGCTTGAGGTCCAACTGGTAACCGGTGACACCTTCGCTGGTTCCACACAATTTAAAGTCCATATCACCATAGAAATCTTCAGAACCAATGATGTCGAGAATCACGACATGCTTGGTCATGTTACCATCAGCATCCTGCTCGGTCACAAGACCGGTGGAGATACCCGCAACAGGACGAATCATGGGAACACCTGCGTCGAGAAGAGCCATAGTGCCGGCGCAAACGGTAGCCATCGAAGTGGAACCATTTGATTCCATCACCTCGGAGGAAATCCTCATGGAGTATGGGAAATCTTCAGTGGAAGGAAGCATAGGAGCAATGGAGCGCTCAGCAAGAGCACCATGACCAATCTCACGACGGTTCATGCCCCCGAAACGACCAGTCTCACCAACCGAGAATGGTGGGAAATTATAGTGAAGGAAGAAGTTCTTCGAATCCTCACCACCAGCGTAGTTATCGACGTAGAGTTTCTCGTCGGCGGGTGCAAGGGTGCAAATCCCTAGAGCTTGGGTCTCACCACGAGAGAAGATCGCGGAACCATGCACCCGAGGCAGCGTCCCAATTTCTCCATAAAGAGTGCGGAGGTCGCGAAGCTTGCGACCGTCGGCACGGACTCCTTTTTCCATGATGGAAACGCGGAAGGCTTTTTTCTGAATGTATTCGAAAACCTGCTCGATTTCGAATTCAGTGGTCTCAGGGAATTTTTCTTTAATCGCAGTTTCTACTTCGTCGCGAAGAGCACCTACCTTTTTACCCCGCTCTACTTTGGAAGCAGCATAGATGGCGTCCTCAATCCGGTCACCAGCGACAGCGTATCCGATCTCAAGAAGATCTTCCTTGGCCACGGTGACTTTGTAGTCGCGCTTCTCTTTACCAGCAAGTTTCATAAGTTCTTCCTGTGCCTCAACGATCTGTGCAACAGCAGCTTGAGCGAAGTGGAGAGACTTTTTGAACTCTGCATCAGGAATCTCATCAGCAGCACCCTCGATCATGATGACGTCGGTCTTGTTCCCGACATAGATGAGGTCAAGATCGGAGTCTTCGCGTTGTTCGAAGGTGGGATTGATGACAAATTCGCCGTCGATGCGTCCAACGCGAACGGCGCCGATGGGGCCAGCGAAGGGAATATCGGAAATCGCAAGAGCGGCCGAGGCACCATTCATGGCGAGCACATCAGCATCGTTTTCCTGATCGGCGCTCAAAAGAAGAGCGATGATCTGGGTGTCATAGAGATAACCCTTTGGGAAGAGCGGACGCAGCGGGCGGTCCGTCATGCGGCAAGTCAGGATCTCTTTCTCGGTCGGGCGAGCTTCGCGCTTGAAGAAACCGCCAGGAAAAGTTCCAGCAGCAGAGGCACGTTCTTTATATTCCACCGAAAGGGGGAACCAAGTCTGACCCTCTCGAATTTTTGTTTGTGAAACAGCCGAAACCATTACGATGGTCTCTCCCATCTGAACGGTGACTGCTCCGTCGGCCAACTTGGCCAATTTTCCGGTCTCGATAACCAGAGGACTCGGCCCAACGTTGGCCGTTACATTTTGTATACTCATTGTCTTTGTTTTTTGAATCACGTCGGGACCCTCCCGTGCGATTTTTTGGTTAAATACGGAGTGGTTTTCCCGGTCTTAATTTTGGGTGGGAAACCCGCTCCGCTGAAGGCGCCGCTATCAAATCGCGACTGCTCTCGAAAGCAAAAGAACCACAGTGAAAATCACCGTGGCTTTTTGCAGATCATTTTACTTACGCAAGTCGAGTGCTTTCAACACCGACTCGTAACGTTCACCTGACTTATCCTTGAGATAATCAAGGAGTTTGCGGCGGCGCGCCACGAGGCGGAGAAGTCCGCGCCGTGAGGCAAAATCTTTGTTGTGCTCATTCATGTGCTCGGTCAAGTGCTTGATCCGCTGCGTCATGAGAGCAATCTGGAAGTCGGCGCTCCCGGTGTCATTTTCACTTTGCTTGAAGTCAGCAAGGTTGATTCCGTAATCGTTAGTCATTTTGGTGATAATCGGGATGAGTCGAGCCACTTGATTGCAGCCAAACTGTCCTTCGACGGGCGGGAGATAGGTCAGGATTGGGAATAACTCAACCTTTTTCGGATAAATTTGGCTTCGCTTACTCGACCACGACCTCGCTAGGATCCCAAGTCACCTTGGGATATTCTAAATTCATTCTGTCCATGGCATGGGTCACGATTTGAGCCACAGCCATGTCACGATACCATTTGTAGTCCGCTGGGATAATAAACCAAGGAGCCTGATCGGTGCTCGTTCGCTCGAAAACATCTTCATATGCAACCTGAAAATCATCCCACTTCGCACGGTCCTCGAGGTCCTCAGGGAGGAATTTCCAGTGCTTCTCCGGCCGATCAAGCCGAGCTTGCAAACGCCGTTTCTGCTCTTCTTTGGAAATGTGCAGAAAAAACTTCAAAACCGTAGTGCCTTCATCGACGAGCATTTGCTCAAAATCCACAATATGCTTGTAGCGCTTTTGCCAAACCTTCTCAGGAGCAAGATTTTTAACTCTCACCGCGATGATATCTTCGTAGTGGCTTCGATTAAACACCGCGATCTCTCCCTTTGCCGGAACAACCTTGTGAACTCGCCATAAGAAATCGTGCGACAACTCCCGGGTCGACGGGGCCTTAAACGGAGTCACCCAAACCCCTTGAGGATCGACACGCGAAAATAACTTCCTGACACATCCGTCTTTGCCTCCGGTGTCCATAGCCTGCATGACAATGAGCAATCTCTTTTTACCCTCAGCATAAAGGACCCGTTGCTGGTTCGCCACCTTGCTTCGGAGCCCTTGAAAAATCGGCAATACTTCCTCCTTAGGCCGACCAAGAATCCCCAAAGTTGTCGTAGTAATATCGTCCAATTTCACCTGTTCCCCAGGCTTCACGATGCACTTATTTGTGAATTCCTCACCAAGCATGCCCAAACAATCCTTGCCCCCGCTGCTCATGCAAGAAAAAGGTCGGGAAATCGACAATTCCGACCTTCCCACAAACGTCACGATTTCACTATTGCCGAAGCCCACCCCTTTCGAGTCTATTACTTTTGTCACCATGTCGAATCCTTCTCCCGAAATACTCCGTGCCGCCGTTCACATCGGAGCCAGCCACGCTTCTATGATCATCCTCCGCATTAGCGAGGACGGCACCGAGGAACGAGTCGACTTCCTCGAAAAGAATATCCCACTGGGACGCGACATTTTCGGCTACGGAAAAATTCTCGCTTCTACTATTGAGCAAGCCGTTAGTGTCATCCGTGGGTTTCAGGAATCCCTCACCGAACTGGGCCTTCATGATATCCCCGTCCGCGCTGTCACTACCAATACGCTTGATGAAGCCGCGAACGCTGAAGTCTTTCTCAATCGCCTCCACATCGCCTGCAAATGGCAATTTAAATCACTCGATGATGGAGAAATGACACGCCTCGTATTCCTTAAGACCCGCCGTCGGCTCGAAGACACCCCATCAATGCAGCGTCGCAACACTATCGTTGCGCACGTCGGTCCCGGCAACGCCCGCCTCATTCTTTCCAAAAGAGGCCGTATCGTCCGCTATCAATCTTATCGCCTCGGCACTCACCGTTGCTGGGAACGCCTACAATCCCCCGACCTAACTGGCGAACCTATCATTCGTCTCATACGCGAACAAATTTCCGGACTCATCGCCCAAATTCTCTACGACTTTGGTGAGGAAGATGTCGAAGATCTAATCATGATCGGCACCGAGATTCAAATGCTGGCGCCCTATCTTTCCAAACCACACAAAACTAAATCCCGCTACCGCATCCTGCGACAACTCACCTCAGACATTGCTTCCCTCACTGAGCCAGAGCGCGTGAAAAACTATAACCTCGATTACCAAACCGCCGGCACGGTTCTTCCTGCTCTCGTCATAAATGCCTCCATTGCCGAATCCTTTGGCCTCGAGACCCTTCGCGTCTCACGTTCCGATTACGAAGAAGGCCTTCTAACCGACCTCGCCCACCCCGACGCGGCGCACGACGAACTCAAATCTCAGCTCCTTCACTCCTCAAAACTCACCGCCAAAAAATTCGGCTGTGATATGCGACACGCCCGCCATGTCGCACACCTTAGCGGACGCCTTTTCGAAGAGACCCGCAACCTTCACGGCCTTAGCGACCACGACGCCCTCCTCCTTGAAGTCGCTGCCATTCTTCATGAGGTGGGAAATCACATCTCACCAAAATCCCACGAGCTCCACGGGCTCTATATCATCCGTCATTCCGAAATTTTTGGCCTCAGCGATCCTGACCGGCTTCTGGTCGCTCTGATCACCCGCTACCATCGTAAAGCTGCGCCCCAACTTTCGCACCTTCACTACGACAAACTTACTCAGGCCGATCGTATCCGAGTCGCAAAGCTCTCCTCAATACTGCGTGTCGCCGACGCCTTGGAACGGACCCACTCCCAGCGAATCAAAGACCTTACGGTCTCTCTGGGTGAAGGTAAAGCTACCCTTAACCTTGAAGGGACTCTCGACGCTTCAGCCGAGCGCCTTGCCCTACCCTCCAAAGCAGATCTTTTCCAAAACCTCTTTGGCCTCAAACTCATCCTCAGCGAGAACGCGTAAGCCTAACCTCAACTTTTAATCCCTCCTGCTCAGCTCTATAACCTCATGAAGCCTCCTTATATCAACCGCGAACTTTCTTGGCTTGAATTCAACCAGCGGGTCCTCAATGAAGCCTTGCGCTCCGACCTCCCCATCCTCGACCGCGTAAAATTTCTCGCAATCACTGGGTCAAATCTCGACGAATTCTTCCAAGTTCGCACCGGGGGACTTCATACTCTTCACGCATCCGCACCTACCGTTCGCGACATCTCCGGTATGGACGTAGGCTCCCAACTGAATGCAATCGAAAAGCGGGTTCGCCGTTTTAAAAAAGATCAGGAAAGACTCTTTCAAAAAGAACTCCTCCCTTCCCTCGCTAATGCGGGCCTCCCTCTGCACACCATGGCAGATCTAACCCTCGAGCAAGTCGAAAATCTTTCGCACTACTATGAGTCCAGCATTGAGCCTTTACTTTCCCCTCTCATCCTAACCGCCGAGAACTCTCGCAAAGTCATTCCCTCCCTCAGCATTTGTCTCGCACTGTCGATCCACGACCCAAAGGCATCCGAAATCCGGATTGTCATCGTCCCTCTCCCGCCCACAGTCCCCCGAACCGCGCTAGTCAACGAAGGCGGTTTCGTTCTTCTCGAAAATCTCGTGGCTCACTTCTGCTCCTCTCTTTTCCCCGGCGAAGAAATCAAAGCCCACACTGCTTTTCGCCTCACCCGTAATACCGACATTCCAGCGAACGAAGACGAGGCCTACGATTTCGCAGAAGAAATCCATCAGGTCGTCACCGCCCGCGGCCAATCCTTTCCCGTCCGCCTTCAAACTTCACAAGATAACGAGCTCACAAAGGAGCTCATTAAACTCCTCGACCTAGATCTCCAAAAAGTTTTCCTGACTAAAAACGCCCCTCTTGCTCTTGCCGATCTCTTTTCAATTGCGATGGCTGATGGCTACAACCACCTCCGCACTGCTCCTATCTCAGGAGCAGAATCACCACAAATCGACCCTACCCGAAGCATTTTTGAAATCCTCGACCAGGAACAAGACATTACGCTCGTTCATCCCTACCAAAGCTATCGCCCAGTCGTCCGCTTTATCGAAGAAGCCTCCCGCGATCCTCATGTTCTAGCGATTAAACAAACTCTCTATCGCACCGCCAAAAATTCTCAGATTGTGGATGCCCTCATTCACGCCGCTAAATCTGGCAAGCAAGTCACTGCGCTTGTTGAACTCAAAGCACGCTTCGACGAGGCCCACAACCTCGAACGTGCCGAAGAGCTTCGGCGCGCCGGAGCCCAAGTTCTTTACGGTGTCAAAGGCCTCAAAACCCACGCTAAAGTGACCCTCGTCATTCGTAACGAAGACGGAAACCTCAAACGCTACGTCCATCTCGGCACCGGAAACTACAACGAAATAACGGCCCGCTTTTACACTGACATCTCCTATCTCACCTGTCGCCCCGAATACGGCACAGATGCCTCCATCTTCTTTAACGCGGTCACCGGCCGCACCAAGCTCGAGAATTTTCGTGTTCTCGTCCCCGCGCCCACTCAAATCAAACGCACACTCATTAGCCTCATTGAAGAAGAAACTTCCCGCGCCCTCGAAGGCGAAGAAGCCCGTATCATGGCTAAAATGAATTCCCTGCAAGACAAAGAAATGATCGATGCCCTTTATGCCGCATCCAAAGCCGGAGTTGAAATCAAACTAAATATCCGGGGTATTTGTTGTCTCAAACCCGGCGAACGAAAAGAAGCTAGGAACATCAAGATCGTCTCTATCGTGGACCAACAACTCGAGCATATGCGCATCTTTCACTTCCATCAAGGGGGAGATAATGAAGTCTATATTTCATCGGCCGACTGGATGACGCGTAACCTTGAAAAGCGCGTCGAGCTCATGACTCCTATCTTGGATCGGGCCTCTAAAAAACTGCTTATCGGCATCCTCAAGAGTTGCTTCCGCGACAATCAAAATAGCTATCTTATCCAGCCTGACGGTTCCTCAAAACGCATCGAACGCGAAAAAGGCGAAGGCCGCTTCCGCATGCAAGCCCACCTGACCCAGTTATTCGCTAGACAGGCTGCCGCCGCCCAACAAGCTCGCTCCAGCTCGCTTGAGCCGCACCTCCCTAAAGACTAAAGAAGTCAAAAGCTGAGGTCTTCAGCTACACTCTCCCTAAACCTTAACTGCGGCAATCTCACCTGTACTGTCGGCGAAACGTTTCATCTTCACACCCATCATACGGGCCTGGGTTAGCCATAAGTTCGCAAGCGGTGTCCCTTCTGGCATATTGATGTGTTGCCCGGTTTTTACCCGATTACCACCTCCCGCCATAATAATCGGCAAATCATTGTATTGATGTGTCGAACCATCACCAAGGCCCGAGCCATAGGTGAAGAGAGTGTTATCCAGTAAAGTGCTACCGTCAGCCTCTATGACTCCCTCCATCTTCTCGAGAAGGTAGGCATATTGCTCCATGTGGAAGCGGTCCACTTTCAGAAGTTGTTCGATCATTTTAGTCTGATTATGCGACATCCCATGGTGGCTCATCGGCTTGTCAAAAAGCCCATCAAAAAGATAGGGTGTATCCCAACGCTCTGGACCCACCATAAAGGTTGCCACATTGGTCAATCCCGACTGCAGGGCAATTACCATCAAATCACCCATCAGGCGGATATACTCGCCCCTTGGCAAATAAGCCTCCGCAGGCTCATCAAACGAAACCTTGGCCAACTCGCCTTTCATAGACTCCAAGCGATCCATCTGCGTTTCGATCGAACGGATAGAATCAAAATACTCAGCAAACTTCTGTCCATCAGTATACCCCAAATCTTTTTTCATCGATCGAGCATCTTCTAAAACCAAATCAGTTACGTCCCGATAGCGATCAATTTCCTTAGTCGAAAACAAGCGGCGATACATCTTTCTCGGGTCGCGAACCGACGGAGCCAAATGCCCCGTGCCGTACCACGAAATATTGTCGAAGTAGATCGACTCCTTATTATCCTTATGGCTGTTACAGCTGAACTCCAACGTTGAAAATGGCGTTTCTTTTCCAGCCACATCTGCCACCAAATGATCCAGCGTCCGATTGAGTGGCCAGGCCGTTCCTTTAATAGTATAGGGGGGAGCACTACTTAGATAGCAGGATGCACATTGCGCGTGCACATCCGTTCCTTGTTGGAAAGTTCGATCCATCCCCGTGATCAGATTGATCTTATTCTTCAGGCCCGAAAGTGGTATCATCGTGGGAGTCAAGTGATCTAAACTTCTAACGCTGAAATTAGGATCTTGCTTGTCGAGAGAACGTCTGAGACTCCCCAGATTTCCTTTAGGAATAGTCGCATCTGCCTCACCTGGGAAAAAACCGCGCCTCACCACTCCGATCGGCACATAAAAGTGAGCCATCCGCTTGGCCACTCCACTAGTCAAAGTTTTCGCTGCATAACTTTCCATCCAAGGCAAAGCCAGCGCAGCCCCACCCAATCCTCGTAAAAATCCTCGTCGTGTCGTCATCGTATCACATTCTACTTCTTTTCTAGGCTTGCCAAGGACCGGAAAGGTTTACTGAAAACCACCGCCCGTAAGATCGACTTCATCCGGAACCCCTTAACAGCGGATTTTTCGACAATCTCATCGAGCGCAATTTGATCGGCCGGGCTCAATTGTCGTCCCAATGAAAAAGCCAATAAGTGCCCCGCCAATCCCCGAACAAATCTCTCCTTCTCAAGAAGGAGAGCATCCTTAAACTCAATCAGGTTGGCGAATTTATGCTTTCGAAAAAGCACGCCTTGCATATCGACCTTGCGGCCATTTTGATATTTTTCACGCCACTTACCGATTGCATTAAAATTCTCCAGCGCAAACCCGAGCGGATCAATCTGCTCATGACATCCGCGACAGTCAGAACGCTCCCGGTGCATTGACAATCTCTCACGCAAGGTTAGATGTTCTTCACCCTCCTTAGGCTTCTCACCAAGAGTTGGAACATCCGCCGGCGGGGGCTCAGGTGGGTTATTAAAAATCACTCCTGCCAACCAGGCACCACGAGTAATTGGTTGAGTTCGCTCCGGCCCGGAAGTCATAGTCATCACCGCTGCATTCGTGATAAGTCCGCCCATCCGCCGATCTTCCACCGCCACGCGGTGGAAATCAAGAACACCCACCTGCCCACGTCGTTTCTTAGCGGGATTCCCCAACTTCCCATAAGACTCTTCCAAATGACCCGAACGATAAGTAAAACTAGAATCAATAAATTCGGTCACTGGAAGATTTTCAATGAGGACGGTCTCAAAGAGCAGCAAGGGCTCCATCATCATGTGCATACTATCGCGATAAGCCAAAAAGTAGAACTCGGGAAATTTCTCGGGATCCGGAACCGACGAAATGATTCGATCCAACTGCAACCACTGAGCCGGAAAGCTATCGCAAAAGCGTTTTAATTTCGGATCCGCCAGCATCCGCACGAAGTGCTTTTGCAAACCTTCTTCTTTTAACAACTCACCCGACTCAGCCGCTTTCAAAAGCTCTTCGTCCGGCAAACTCCCCCAGAGAAAAAAGGACAACCGGGAGGCCAGTTCGAATCCATCACTATCAGTTCCAGAGCCATCGTAGAGGTAAAGAAACCTCGGCGAAGAAATGATCGCGGCAGCCACCAACTTCATCGCATCGGTGAATTCAACTCCTCGCGCAAGCTGAACTCCAACGAAGCCCACATAGCGGTCCACCACTTCACTCTTAATCTGGCCCCGAAAAGCTCTGCGCAGAAACTTCCAAAGCCGCTCTCGCACCACCACTTTCACCTCCCTCTTTTCACGAGGATCCAAGACAAAAAACTCTTTCCAAATACCAACCCGGCGTGGACCAAAATCCTGACTCCCTGTGATTGACTGTCCCAGCTTCAAGAACGATTCCATTAGCAAGGGTGACATGGAAAGGTGATCAGCCTGTGTGTCAAAGCCATGCTCCGCCCGAAGGTCCTGTGGAAAAGCAGCGACTCCCGCTAATCTGGGTTCAATTAATTGGGACTTCCCGAGCGGACGACTCCCGACCCTAATCAAATTATCCATCTTTCCGGAAGCCGGTTTAAAGTATCCTTTGTGATCCCTGATCATTCTCTCCGGGAGACTGTAAACCGTGCATGTAAGGCCTAAGAGATCCTGAACTGCATTGTGATACTGAAATCGATTCATCCGTCGGATCGGAGTCGGGGAGAATAACTTTTTCTTGGAAACCGCCTCCAACCGCAACGCCTCTAGATCAGCAAGCAATTGCTTTCTCTCGCCCACTTCAAGCGGCGGTTCATCCTCTGGGGGCATTTCCTCAAAATCAATGGCATCAATAATTTGCTGTAATAGTTCCAGATCACCTTTGAGATGATCTAAATCGGTAATCTCCAAAAGATTCGTCTTCCCCTTCACCTTTCCGTCTTTCCCGTGGCATTGAACGCAATTTCTTTGGAGCACCTCAAGAACCTCGGCACCATTAAGGGCACTAAAGAACATCAGAAATGTCAGTTTAAGCATTCGCACCTCAAGAATACTTTTCTCAAAACCCTCATCTTGCGAGCTTTCTCTTGTCAAAGCACCAATGCCATCAGAACGTTTTGACGTGAAATTTCTTAAATTAATTGCCCTCTTGACGGTTTCTCTCCACGGAGAAGCGGTCCGCAATCTCAAATATGATTCCAAGCACGAGCGTAATACTCTCGATTTCTATCCGGCCCTCAAAAAGGACGAAAAACCAGCTCCCGTCTTCGTTTGGTTCCACGGCGGGGGATTTCGTAACGGTGATAAAAACCAGATCGAAAAGTATGGTCGTTCCACTTTAAACAAATTCCAAAAAGCCGGTTATGCCGTCGTGAGTTGTAACTATCCTTTTCTCAGTAAAAACATGGAATATCGCGAAATCGTGGATCACTGCGGACGGGCCGTAAAATTTGTCCGCTCTCAATCAAAGCGCTGGAATATCGATCCAAACCGACTTGCCTGTGGAGGCGTCTCAGCTGGAGCTCTAATTAGCCAATTTCTCGGTTACCACGATGACCTAGCAGACCCGGAAGCAAAAGACCCAATCGATAAACTAAGTTCACGTCCCGGCGTAGTCGTTGGCGTTATGCAACCCATTGGAACCAAGGACTTCGCACTTGGTTTTATGGAAAAGGGTGAAGCTCCACTTTTCCTTTACTCAAACGCAAGACCCAACGACTTCATTCACCCACCCAAGCAACTTGAACTCATTCGGGATAAAGCAAAATCGCTGGGCATTCCGGTGGAAGCCTATGGCGGTCCGCGCAACAAACTTCCCCAAGTAAAAAAAGGCGAGAACTGGATCGACCTCCAGCTGAAGTTCTGCAACGAGCACCTCAAAGTAAGCTCTTAGCTCTTCAGCGCCTTGCCAGTGCCACATGTAGTATAAAACTAGGCCAAGAACTATTCGCGAGAATCGCAGGAAAACGAAAGGCCACCTTCTAGGCTGCGTATGGTTGTTCTATGAGATATCTCCTCTATTTCCTTTTTACTTTCACGGTCTTTGGCAGCGATTCCCTATTTAATGGTAAAGACCTCACCGGTTGGAAATCAGATGCCAAGGGCGACTTTGCTTATTGGAGTGCCAAAGATGGCGTTCTCCACTGTCAGTCTGGCCCCAAGAGAAAAGGATCCGTTCTTTGGACCACTAAAGAATTCCAAGACTTCACTCTCACTCTGGAATACAAACTAGGGCATGGCACAATAGACTCAGGTGTGATGTTGAAAAAAAACCACGATCAAATCCAGATCGGCATCTCCGGCTCCCTAAAGCGTGACCTAACCGCCTCTCCCTACATTCCAGGGAAAGGTTACCCAATCGAAGGCAAGGAAGCTATTGCTGCCGTGAAACCCAAGGAATGGAATGTTCTGAAAATTGAAGTGAAAGGAAGCACCTACAAAACCTGGCTCAACGGGGTCAAAGCAGTCACCTACGATTCAAAAACCGCCATCGAAAAAGGCCCCCTCGGCCTCCAACTCCACGGTAATCGCGATATGTCGATCTCCTTTCGTAAAATTGAGATCATCGAACATAAATAACACAGCCACCTTCTAGTTATCCGATTCAGTAGGGAAAAACCTAGTATCGCCCTCAAGAGCGACACCCCAAAAAAAAGCCCCTGGAATCCTATTCCAGAGACTTTCTGTAATTCTAACTCTGCTAAACCGTGCAGATATCGATAGCCTGCTTGAGAGAGGTCAAAGGATCATTTTTCGGTCTAAATTCCTGACCGAGATATCCCTTGTAACCCAACTTCGCTAAGGCTTTACAAATACCCACATAGTTCAACTCCTGGGTATCATCGATCTCGTTACGTCCCGGAACACCTGCGGTATGAAAGTGGGAAATGGCATCAATGTGCTTACTGAAGGTTGCAATGCAATCTCCCTCCATAATCTGCATGTGGTAGATGTCATACAAAAGCTTAAAGCGCTCAGACCCGACCTCTTTGACGAGATCAGCGCCCCACTGGGTGCGATCGCAAAGATAATCCCGATGATCCTTCTTGGAGTTTAAGAGCTCCATCGAAATTGTAATGTTGTGCTTCTCGGCAATCGGCATGATTCGCTTCACCCCCTCGGCACAGTTTTTCAAACCCTCTTCGTCGGTGAGGCCACGACGATTTCCGGAGAAAGCAATCACTTGAGGAACATTCCCGGCTTTGGCAGCAAGAGGAATGATCTCCTCATAGATTTTCACGAGAGTGTCGTGGTTTTCCTTTTTCTCAAAAGAGGTGCCAATTCCACCAATTCCCTTGATGGGACGAGGACGACCCATCGCGCATTCAAGTCCGTGCTTGGCAACAGTCTCCCACTGGTTAGGAAAAAGGATCTCGATCGATTCAATCCCCATTTTCTTTACCTCGACGCAGAATTGATCAAGCGGAATGTTTCCAAAGCACCAATGACAAACTGAATGCTTAAACTCGGCTCCGGCTTTCGCCGCATCTTCTTCAGCAGCTTTAACTTGTGCTCCCAGAGCGGAAAAAACGGCGGCAGTAGCAGCGCTACCCGAAAGGGCGGTAAGTGATTCTCTTCGGTTCATAGTTGAGATTAATACAGGACAAGAAGCCGTTCTTTGTCGAGAAATGAAAAGATTCATTTTGCGAAGGCGGTCAAAGACCCTAAGCAAGGATTTCGCGGATGACCTTTCCGTGAACATCGGTCAAACGGCGGTCGATACTATCCTTCCGAAATACCAATTTCTCGTGATCAATCCCAAGTAAGTGGAGGATGGTGGCGTGAATATCATACACTTGCGTGGGATTTTTCCGGTCCGCTGGTTTGTAACCCCACTCATCGCTCTCACCATGAGTGACACCGCCACGCACTCCGCCCCCAGCAAGCCAGTTGGTGAACACGTGAGGATTATGATCACGCCCTTTGCTGCCTTGTGTCGAAGGCATGCGCCCAAATTCAGTAGTCCAAAGAATCACGGTATCTTCGAGCATTCCACGTTGTTTCAAATCCTTGATGAGGGCGGCCGTTCCAATCGCCATACCACGCGAGAGCGGGCCATGTTCACGTTCGATATCTTCGTGACTATCCCAGTTACGCCGCGGAAAGCCGTTGTCATTGCCCGACCAAATCTGCACAAACTTTACTCCTCGCTCCAAAAGGCGACGCGCAGAAAGGCACTTACGGCCAAAGGCATCGGCCTCTTCCTTCCAATTAATTTCCTTCGGCCACTTTGTACCATCAGATGAAAGGCCATACATTGACTTGATATAATCCGGCTCACCGGAGAGATCGAGTGCTTCAGGCGCGGCCAGTTGCATTCGTGCCGCCAGTTCGTAGCTTTGAATCCGAGCCTCTAAACGCGAATCGCCAGAACGTTGTTCCGCATATTGCCGATTCAATTTGCCAAGCAAGCTTCCGGCATCTTTCTCAGCCTGTAGCGTAAGATATTTTGCACTCTCGTGAGGGAAAAGATGGGTAATCGGCTCACTCGTTCCCGGACGGATGATCGTTCCCTGATGAACCGTCGGCAAAAAGGCCGAAGCCCAATTCTTGGGACCATTTGAAGCATATCCTCGATGATCAGGAAGAACCACAAAAGTGGGTAGATTATCGTTTAGGCTTCCCAACCCATAACTCACCCACGACCCCATTCCCGGACATCCAGGACGATCAAAACCCGTAGCCTGCAGGTAGGTTGCCTGGCTATGAACTCCGGTCCTTCCTGTCATATTATGAATAAAGGCCATTTCATCCACCACCTCGCCCAAGGGCGAAACGGTCTCTCCCAGCAACTTACCGCAAGCCCCATGCGGCGCGAAGTCCCACACCGGTTTTTTCCAAGGACCTAGACCATTTTGAAAGGCTTCCACATGCTCTCCGAAATCTGATTTTTCACCGTGTCGCTTAACCAACTCTGGCTTGTAATCAAAGAGATCAAGATGGCTCGCCGCACCAGCCATGAAGAGCTGAATCACCCTTTTCGCCTTGGGCCGGTGATGAGCTTCTTGCAAAACTCCGCCACCCCGGGCCTCACCTCCAAGAAGAGAGGACAAGGCCACCCCTCCGAGGCCGCCACCGGATTGCCACAAAAAATCACGTCGGTTTGTCATCGCTTCAATCCACGTAGGAAAATTCACTCATATTAAAAACCAATCGGACCAAAGCCGCCATACCATGGGAACTAGCATAGCTCTCTAAAAGGCCTCGTTCCTCTAGTCTTACGGGCCTCCCGAGGGAACGTGCAATTAACTTCTCCACGGGGTCCTCCTCCTTTTTAAGATCAACCGCAACGTGTTCCGCCATACGAAGAATGAAACGGTTATTCAACATCGCAAGAGCTTGTAACGAAGTCGTCGTTTCACTCCTCTTATCAACCAACAAGGAAGGGTCAGCACAATCTAGAGCATCCATAAATGGCTGGGGTTGAGACCGAACCAGAAAACGGTAAATAGAACGGCGATGAGTCGCCGGATCATCAGGATCTGCTTTGTGATATTGGTAATGCGGAGAGTGTTGAGGCTTCTCAATAATAAAATCCTGAAAGGACGGGCCTCCCATTTTGAGGTTCATTTTTCCGGCCACCGTAAGGACGGTGTCACGGACCACCTCCGCTTCAAGACGTCTTCGATTCTGCCTCCAGAGAAATCGATTCGAGCCATCTACTGAAGCATTTTGAGGATGCCCCGAACTTCTTTGACGATAGGTTTCGCTCAGAAGAATCATACGATGAAGTTTTTTTAATGACCCACCGCCATCACGAAATTCAACCGCCAACCAGTCGAGTAATTCGGGATTTGTTGGTTTTTCACCGATCCGGCCAAAATCATTGGCGGTCTCAACCAGCCCAACTCCAAAGTGCTGTTGCCAAACCCGGTTAACAATGCTTCGCCAAGTGAGCTTATTTTTGGGATGCACCACCCAATTGGCCAACGCGACCCTGCGATCTCCTTCCAAGTGATTCGCTGGGAGATCGAATGAATTTACGCCCTCCACAATTCCGGGAACCGGAGCAGGCCCTACTACATCAAGTGGGCTAGTCACGTCACCTCGATCCAGGATACGTATCTCTCGTGGCTTTCCATTCACATGACCGCGGCCCATGAAATTTCCATTTCCGTGATGAACATTGGCCGCATATACCCTTTGAGGTTTAGGGAGGGCCGAAACCTTTCTCTCCAATGCTTTCACCCCGTCCGCAAATTGCTTTTCCTTTTTTAATAAGCTTCCCGCATGTTTTTGCAGAAGGTGATCATACCTCTTCTTCTCCTTGGGATCAATTTTCGTGACCCCAGTGCCAGTTCTACCATCAATCAGATTAGCACGTCCCCACCTTGGCATAGCCTGGATGGAATCGAGAGCCTCTACTTTTTTCGGCATCAAAGACTTGCCATTTGAAATCACCTTCACCTCACTCAGAGCAAAGATCCAATCATTGCTCAAAGGTCCTCCGGCATGACGGCGACTCCACAACTTAGTTGCTACTATTCGAACAAAACGAGCCCTCTTTCCCTGCCCCTTGATTACGATAGGCCCTGCTCCTGGGCGGGAGAAGTCGGCCTCGGTTTGATCCGCTAAAATTGATTTGGTAACAAATTCCTCGTCATCAGAAATCTCGACCCGGAAACGATGGGGAAATCCAAAGTCTGGGAATCCATACTCATCCGCAGGAAAAATCTCCACTTCCCCCAATGGCAAGGAACTTCCCAAATCGACCTGCACCCACTTCACCGCATCCTGTTTGGCCGAAACCTGGCTGTGGTATCCATATCGATCTGATCGTTTCTGCCCAGACCCAGTGACCAATTTCTCCAGCTTCTTGAGCTCAGGGGTCTTAGCAACGTCGATATCAGCTCGAACTTTTGTCAGCTTAGATTGCTCCGCCGAGATCCGCGCTACCAGGTTCTCGCGCTTTTGAACGACCACCGGATCCAAATCATACTCGCGGTCGGACCGATCAAGAGCAGCGAAAATCGATTGCAAGGAATAGTAGTCCTTCATCGTGACCGGATCCGCCTTATGGTCGTGACACTGGGCGCATTGCACCGTGAACGAACAGAAAGTCGTCATGACTGCGGTCACCATATCGTCGCGGTCCAAATGACGCGCTACCTTTCCATCGATTTTACTCTCGGGAACCTCGGCATGTCCGATGAGATCCCATGGCCCCGCGGCCAAAAATCCAGTGGCCTCGATCCCATCACGGCGATGGGGCAAGAGTCTATCTCCAGCGATCTGCTCCCTTACAAATTCCGCGTAGGGTTTGTCCTCATTGAATGCGCGGATGACGTAATCTCGATAAGGCCAAGCATGATTTCGGGGCTGGTCTTTATCGTATCCGTGAGTCTCTCCGAAATGAACCACATCCAACCAGTGACGCGCCCAGCGTTCACCATATCGAGGCGAGGCCAAAAGTTCATCCACCAATTCCCGATAAGCCTCAGGCCTTTCGTCTTGCACGAAGGTATCCATCCTTTTTGGTGAAAGGGGCATCCCCCAAAGATCGAAAGCCAAACGACGCGCCAAAACCCGCTTTTCTGCAGCACCCGAAGAAGTGAGCCCAAGTTGCCTCTGCTTCGCCCGAATAAACCGATCCACAATTACCTTCTCAGCCCCGGACGGAACCTCAGGACGCTCAAGGGGCTGCATTGACCACCATACCTCTTGGCCATTCAGACCAATAAGGGTCATTAGAAGGACAAAGGCAAAGCGCATCTCGGACGACAGCAAAGCAGTAAACCGAAGTCTGATAAAACAAAAAAACACAAGGTCATGAGACCTTGCGCTTTGGTAATTTGGTTCTGAAAAGGACGCTTACTTCCGACGACGAACGAAAGCAGGCCAAGACCTGTGAGG
>Ga0213863_10000720_pt1 | contig 24529 bp, 22 predicted proteins | sample PICome_8_FD_160128 | JGI IMG/M metagenome (GOLD analysis project Ga0213863, IMG submission 160128) | Coastal seawater microbial communities near Pivers Island, North Carolina, United States - PICO497 | ecosystem: Environmental > Aquatic > Marine > Coastal | place: USA: North Carolina... | reverse complement strand
TCACATCGGTGGTGAAATCGAAAGCTTGTCGTCAAGCGACCGCGCCGCAGTGGAACGGGTGCTGGGTCCGATGGGCGTACTTGATGCCTATCTGTTGCCGCCCCTAACCGAGTAAGTGCGCTGTTCTGGTTCGTCCGATAGAACGTGAGGGAACCTAGCTTAACACCAAGTCATCTAACTGAGTGCCCGGCGGGTAGTTGTCGGCAATTTGGTACATGCCGTCCATCGTGATCTTGGAACTCATGGTCACCGTATCACCCGAACCGACCTCAATCAGAGCCAGTTCGGCAACCGCGCAGCGACGTTTGTTCATCGGTCCGTCGAGCACGGTAACCACGAGCCCGTCCTCGCTAGCCTCTATGGCCAATTCCTTGAGCGTGGATTTGAGCATGCCTCCGTGAGCTTCAAAGGTGACTGTGCCCTGAAAATGTATGGTGCCTGAGGCAGTGCCGTCAGCTGCTATGGCTAAATCGCCGCCAGGCTCGGCCGCAAAGATGAAGGTGCCATCGTCTGCTCGGGTCGCGCCATCGGTTGCTGTGATCGACCCTTCCGATGCCTCAACGTAGTTTCTGAAACTGGCTTTTACGCCCCAAGTTAATGTGGTGAAACTCATCGATGCTCCGTATCTTGTGAAAGGTAAAGCATGCCCGATTGGCGATAAATTGCATCACTGATTCAAGCCGGCAGCAGACACGAGCTTCACCTTATAGGGCGTTGTGATATTCCGTCATATCGATACCAAATGCTCGATATCGCGCCTCCACCGCGGCAAGGGTATGAGCGGTCCAATATTCGTGGCCCGGCGCTGGAAAGCCAAGCACCGTGCGCTGTGCAACCGTCGCCTGGGCGATCAGTTTTTCCATCAATTTGTCGGGTTCATACATAGACCACGACCATGCCGAGTGGAGTGGGCTCAACCATTCACGGTCGGACTTCGTGAACGTCAGGTTCTGCACCAGACGCAAGGTATCGGGTTTCACGGGCCGTCCCCGGTGCCAGGTGTCGTGGCGGTAAAGCAGCACAGAACCAAACCGGTATTTGGCCACCTCCTCGCGAGGGTAGAGGTTTTCGGCCCGAAAGGTCGCTCCTCTTGAGTCGTGCTCTGCCATATACGCTTCGGCCTGCAGTCGATCGTTTATGTAGTCTAGATCACCGACGCCGGGTGTTTGAGTTATTGGCCACGGGTAGGCGGGGTCATCGGGCCCACGTCGTGGCACCACTGCGGTTGCCCCCTCACATTCGTCGTAGCTGTTGAGGTAGACGATCATCTCAACGGCGTCCGGGTGATCCCATTCCGGTGGATGGACCAGTGAGTGATTTGGGTAGTCGCAGTGCATCCGTTGATCGGCATTGTTATCAGCGTTGGGTGAGGCATCGCTACCGTACTTCGGCCAAAGATCAGATTGCGTCAGTCGCAGCTCCAGAACGGATACACCCAGAAGATCGGCGACGGCTTGAAGCAACGTCGGATGTAGGGTTATCGCGTTAAACGCCGTTGAGCGTGATGGAAAAACAAAGCGTTGACTGCTGCTGAAGTCGTTGTAACGCTCGGACGCCTTAGAGTTTGGTTCAGGATAGAACGCCAGTGCATCGTGCTTGAGCGCCGCCAGTAGCTCTTGCGGCAGCAGATCGTGCACCAGCGCAAAGCCTCTGTCTCGCCAACTGCGGATGTGTTCGTCATCCAATCGATTATTGATAAGGCGCTCTGATTGAAAGTAACTGACCGTTGCTTCTTCCATGTGGCACTCCGTTTTGCAAGCTTGGAACATGCTCGTTCGCTGGGCGCGATAGTAACGGCACGTGCTAGGCTATAAAAGTTACCTTACGTGTGACCTCGCGATGCATTACCCAGAAAAGGTTTAGGGATTAAGCGATGACCGTTCCGAACAACAAGACACCGGTGTTTTCGTCTCGGGCCGTTCTGATGAACTTCCTGGTACTGGTGCTGTGCTCGCAATTCGCGTTTTCCGTCTTGGCGATGAAGGGGGCCCTGCTGCCCCAGATGCTTGAGCTGTGGAACATTTCGAAAACGCAGTTCGGCATCCTGATGTCGATATACGGCATCGTTCACAACATTCTTTACGTTGCGCTTGCTTGGGTACAAGACCGCTTTTCCGCCCGGGTTCTGATTCCGGTAAATATGATCATGGGTGGCCTCACGACGTTTTTTCTTGGTCAAACTACTGATTTCGCGACGCTGTGTTTTTTGTTCGTCATGTTGTCGCTTTGGTGTGAGGGCGCGTTTTGGCCGGCGGTATTGTCGGCAGTGCGTAAAACCACAGATGACACGAACCAAGGCAAAGTTTTTGGTTTATTGGAAGGTGGACGAGGAGCTGTTGAGCTGTTGCAAAATGGCGTCACGGTGGCCCTGTACGTGTTCATGGGTTACAGCATTTTAGGCCTGCAGTTGGCCTTTATGATGAACGCAGTCGTCATGATTCTTCTTGGAGTGGTGTCCTGGTTTTTGTTGCCGGCACAAACGCTGCTCAAAACAGACAGCGATCCAAAATTGGCGAATCAGGAAGTGCTGGCCGGTATGAAGCTAACATTGCGCCTGCCTGAAGTCTGGCTTGCCGGGGCAGTGGGCTTTTGCGTCTATTTTGTTTATACGGCGATGCCGTACTTTGTGACCTACCTTGGTGAGATGTACCTGCTGCCCGCCTTGGCTATTTCGATCTTTGGCATCGCCTCAACATCGGGCGGACGCATTGCGGTTGCTTTACCATCTGGATACGTCGCGGATCGCTTTCTTGGTGGCGCGGTAGGCGGTCTCGGCGCAGGCTTTGTGCTGACTCTTGGGCTGGGAACGGTGATGGTGGTTTGCACCCTGATGGGCGGGGCATCATGGGTGGCGATGAGCAGTATGATGGCCTTCGCCTTTGCCATCTTTTTTATGCGCGCCCTGTATTTTGCCCCCTACGGTGAAATGGGACTGCCTCAACGGTTCTCCGGCTCGGTGATCGCCATGGCATCCTTCATCGTCTACCTGCCGTCGTCCTTCGCCTACCTGCTGTGGGCGTTGATTTTGGACGGTAATCCCGGCGCGCGCGGTTATGCGCTGATGTTTTTCGCACTGAGTGTCGTGTCGGTGGTGGGCTTCCTTCTTGCCCGGGCGCTGCGCCGACGAATGCGCAGTGGTACAGCAGATCGCGTTGCCGTACTCGTGGCGGCGCTGGACGCAAAGCTGGGACTGCAAGGCCGCGAGAAACGCTTGAGTGATCTGATCAATCAAAAAACATCCTGAGAGGAATAACAGATTTATGAAAATTACGCCTCACGAGTACGATTTTGGCGCGGCGATCGAAGGTGTTGATTTGTCTGCATCGCTTACCGAGGCGCAAACGATGCGTATTCGGGAGGCTTGGTTGCGGCATCGGGTGGTTTATTTTCCAGACCAAACAATGTCCCATGAGCAGCTGGAAGCGTTCAGCCAAACCATCGGGCCCTTTGGTGATGATCCCTACGTACAGGCCATAGATGGGCACGAGCATATCGTGGAAGTGCGACGCGAAGCCGATGAAGACGTTCCGTTATTCGGTGGCACGTGGCATTCGGATTGGTCTTTTCAGAAAACGCCGCCAAACGCGACGATTCTTCACGCCAAGGTGATACCGCCGGTTGGCGGAGGTACCCACTACGCGGATGGTGTGCGGGCTTACCAAAACCTTGATCCCGTATTGCAGACCGAACTGGACCATCTCTTGGCCATTCACAGCGCTCGCAAACCCTATAGCCATGCCGGTGTAAAAGCCGGCGGAGGGGATAGGCGCAGTATGACCCTGTTGCCAAGCGACGATGCGCTAAAGACCCAGCTGCATCCTATAGTGAGAACACACCCTGAAACGGGAGAGAAAGCATTGTGGGTCAACCCTCTGTACACCATTGGAATTGATGGCCTTGCCGACGCAGAGAGCGACCAAATGCTGGCTAAATTGTTCGAGCATATGAAACAGCCTGAGTTTGTCTACTGTCATCATTGGCGACCCAATATGCTGATGATTTGGGATAACCGCTGCGTGACGCACAGCGCCCAAGGAGGGTATGCGGGTCACCGACGTGTCTTGCACCGGCTAACCGTCGCGGGCAGCGCACCATACTAACAAAGACGCAAGGTGGCCGGGCGTAGGGTCTAAGCGGTCTTGCAAAATTAGACAAAGGGAGAAGCAATAATGTTACTCGGTAGAGTGATTCTCGGAGTATCCGCTTTCATTTTAACTGGCTACGGGTTGCTGTGTTTGGTTTCGCCTGAGCTTCCCGCACAGTACTCTGGTCTCAGGATCAGCAACGGCGATGCGTTCGCGGAAATTGGCGCAATGTACGGCGGACTTCAAACCGGGTTGGGCCTGTTTTTCTTGCTGGCGGTTGTGAAGTTAGAGTTCTTTCGACCGGCCTTAGTCGTCTTGATTTTTGCCATTGGCAGTTTGGCCTTGGGCCGTTTGGTCTCTTTGATGATCACCGATCAGCTCATAACAACCTATACCTATGGCGCGCTTGGATACGAATTGGTCACTGCCTGCTTGGCCGTTATTGCCTTACTGAGAGCTTCCCATGACCCAACATGAGTACATTTTTATCGCGGTCTCGATTATTTTGGGTCTGGCGATAACAAGGCTATTGAATAACGCGGCCATGCTCCTTCGCGGCAGAGACGTCATCAATTTTCATTGGTCGTCGGCTATCTGGGCCTTCAGCATCATGCTCTACATCTTGCAGCTGTGGTGGGTGGGGTGGAGTTTGCGTGTGCTTCAGGAGTGGCAGTTTACGGATTTCATCGTTTTGGTGTTTGGTTGCTCTTGTCTCTATGGAGCATCGGAAATGGCGTTGAGTGAACCCGGCGAAGAAGGTCTCGATATGCTTCGTGAGAGCCAGCGCTGGGGGCGGCTGTCCGCCCTGTTCATGCTGATGTATTTTTTCGTTGGGCCCTACATCAATATTGTCAAACTGGACGCGCCTGTCCTGCCGTCTCTCATCGTTCCCGCCATCGGTATTGTGCTCATGGCCTTGGTGATCAGCGTGCCCCGATACTTTCGTTTTTGGTCAGTGCTCTTTTTCATCTACTCAATGAGTGTGCTGGTGTTAACGGTGTGAAATTTGACTGCAGCCACAGATGTGGGTGCGTCGACGGGCTGTTCGATACCATAGATGGCTCGGTTCAATCCGTTGGGTCTAGCCGCTAAGCCGGCTTTTTTTGAACTTTTGACGATCCGGGCTTTCCTCCCTCTGCCAATGTCCGTACAGTCGCGGCTCCGCTGGAAGGGGAGGCGTACGCCACATCTTTGCAGCAAACGAATCTCTCATCTTTGTGTGGTCTGGTCGCTGTTGAAGACAGCGACGGGCGTTGTGCAATGTCTGCAGTCAGGTTCACAACTACATATTGAGTCGTTCTATGTCTGATTTTCTCCTCGGCGAAGGTGCTTCGTTGAAAAACGATCTGTTGTCGGGTTTAACCGTCGCCCTTGCCTTGGTGCCTGAGGCTGTTGCCTTTGCTTTTGTTGCCGGAGTAGAGCCTCTGGTTGGACTGTACGCGGCGTTTATGGTGGGCTTCATCACTGGTGTTCTCGGGGGGCGTCCGGGCATGATCAGCGGAGCGACCGGCGCGCTTGCGGTGGTGATGGTCTCTCTGGTGGCGCTGCATGGCGTTGAATATTTGTTCATCACCGTCGTTTTGATGGGCTTGCTGCAGATTTTCGCCGGGATACTACGACTGGGTAAGTTCATCCGCATGGTGCCGTATCCCGTGATGCTGGGATTTGTAAACGGTCTGGCTATCGTGATCTTTCTCGCCCAGCTCAGTCAGTTTGGGGTTCCAGGTGAGCCGGGCTGGCTGCATGGCACTTTTATGCAAGACTCCATTCTTGACGTTGCGTGGTTGCAGGGCAAGGAGCTTTACAGCCTGGTGGCACTGGTGGTTTTGACCATGCTGATCATTAACTTGCTGCCTCGACTAACCACCGCAGTGCCGTCTTCGCTGGTAGCCATCGTCGTGGTGTCTGGATTGGTGTTGGGGTTGGATATTGATACCAAGATTGTCGGTGATGTCGCCTCCATCCAAGGAGGCTTGCCGAGCTTTCACATTCCAGCGGTGCCATTCACTTTTGAAACGCTCTTCATTGTTTTTCCTTACGCGATCATTCTCGCCGCCATTGGACTGATTGAATCTCTATTGACCATGCGCTTAATCGACGAACTGACCGAGTCTCGCGGTCGAGGCAACAAAGAATGCATCGGCCAAGGTGTGGCCAATACCGTCACTGGTTTTTTCGGTGGCATGGGCGGTTGCGCAATGATCGGCCAGAGCATGATTAATGTGAACTCGGGCGGTCGCGGACGCTTATCGTCCATCAGTGCTGCAGGCTTTTTGTTGTTGTTTATCTTGGTTGGCTCTCAGTTTATCGAGCAAATTCCGCTGGCGGCGCTGATAGGCGTGATGTTCATCGTCGTGGTGGGCACCTTTGAATGGAGCAGCTTTCGCATCATTCGCAAGGTTCCCGGCACCGACGCGCTGATCTTGGTCGTGGTTTCTGCGGTGACGGTAGCCACCGACCTAGCGGTTGCCGTGGTCGTCGGTGTGATTATTTCAGCCTTAGTATTCGCATGGGAGCATGCCAAGCATATTCGCATCGAAGCCCGCGAAGACCACAAAGGCTCTACGGTGTATGCGGTTACCGGGCCGTTGTTTTTTGGTTCGGTGACATCGTTCCTAGCGCGCTTTGATCCGCGGGCCGATAACGACGACGTGATCATTGATTTCGCACGCTCGCGAGTGGCCGATCACTCTGGGTTGGAGGCCATTGATACGCTTGCCGATCGTTACGTTGCCGCCGGGAAAACCTTGCGGTTGGTGCATCTAAGCGATGAATGTCGGCGCTTGCTGAAGCGTGCTGGCAATTTGGTTGAAGTGAATGTGATTGAAGACCCGAAGTATTTCGTTGCTGAAGACAGCCTAGCCTGAACATAGGCAACATGCTCCTATCCTAGGGCTGAGCCCGCGCAAGACTGAACCGTTACCTGACGATCCGCACAGGTGAATGTCAGGGTGCCAGATGGAGCAAGGCCGCCCGATCTTAGAGCCGACGTTTCGCGGTCTGGTCAACCAATCTTAAACGCATTGCGCAGTCTTAAACGCATTGCGCGTTGCAGATGTTGCCGTTATGTTTTGGGTTCTTCATCAACAAGAATAAGGAAAATAATGATGAAAACTCTCAAGCGCATGTGTTTGATCGCAGCAATGGCTTTCTCCACCAGTACCGCGTTAGCGAGCACTCCTGTCCCTGAATACGCAGCGTTAGAAAGCTTCGCCTGCAACTTTCAGCCCGGTAAAGATCGTAGCGATATGGTCAAGTGGGCCGGCAAGTGGAATGCCGCCGTAAAAGACATTTTTTCAGCCCCGTATATGGCGATGCTACTGGACCCGTTTTTGATGAATCCTGCTGATCAGCAGCACGATTTCTACTGGGTTGGATATTCGCCTAACTTCGCTGCCCAAGGCGCCATTCAAGACGACTGGAATGCAAAAGCAGGTAAGTTAGCAGACGAACTTCTGGCAACCGCCGACTGTGATACCCACGCGATATGGGCAATGACGACTACCCGCGATTCCGGCAATGCCACACCGCCCGCCACTGGGGTGCTGACCTTTCAAGCGTGTTCCATGATTGGTGATACCACCATGATGGATCTCGCGGCCAAGGACGCGCAGATGAATGCGTTCATGGACAGTATCGGCCAGCAGAGTCCTCGCTGGCGCTGGTGGCCTATCAGCGGCTTGAGCAGTGCGAATCAGATGGATTTCCTCAGTGTCTCCGGCAATCTGACTCTGCAACAGAAAGGTCAGACGATGGATGATTTTGTCAAGAACGGCGGCTTGCAGGCGCAAATGGAGATTTATTCTGACGTAATGGAGTGCAACGCCATGGGTACATCACTCTTTACGCGTGTCGGTGGGAACATGTCTCAATAGGGCGCTCTTTTAAGGGGGGGCACCGCCTCCCCGGTTCCGACGTGAATCGTAGATGTCAAAATCTACGACGACTGAGTTCCGATCTAGTCCGTTTTCCGGATCATTCCTGCATGATCTTAGGGCGCGGCAGATATTTCTGGCCCCATCCTTGCATCATAAGTTACTTAGCGTAACGTAAACCCCAAGCGTCTGGCGGCGTCACGAGCTGTCACAGGGCGTGCAAGGTGCAGAGAATCCAAACAGTTGTCCGGTCCAGATAAGGAATGAAAACGAACCATGAGTTCTATTGAGATACCCGTCATTGCGGGCGATGGCATTGGCCCAGAGATTACATCGTCTGTTCTGAAAATAGTCGATGCTGCAGTAAGTCCCACTAGCCTAAAGGTGGAATGGATTCCCGTCGTCGCAGGCCTCAGTGCCCTAGAACAGGGTGCCGAGCTGATTCCCCAGCGAACCATGGATGAGATTGCTCGATGCGGGGTGGCGCTGAAAGGCCCGTGTACCACCCCGGTTGGCGAGGGTTTTACTTCAATCAACGTGAAGCTACGCAAGGCCTTCAATTTGTATGCGGCGGTGCGGCCCGTGCGCAGCATGCCCGGTGTTGAAACTCGATACCAAGACGTAGACCTGATCATCATTCGGGAGAATACCGAGGGTCTCTACAGCGGCGTCGAAAACGAAGTGACGCCGGGTGTGGTCATGAGCATGAAGGTCGCTTCGCAGGCGGCATGTCAACGCATTGCGACCTGGGCGTTTCGCTTTGCGAACCGTCGTGGACGAGAAAAAGTCACCGTACTGCACAAGGCCAACATCATGAAGTTGACGGATGGCTTGTTTCTCAAGTGCGCGTCCGATGTTCATGCGAACGACTACCCTAACATCGCCTTCGAATCGACGATCATTGACGCGGGGTGTATGAAGTTGGTGCAAGACCCGTCTCAGTTCGATGTGCTGTTGCTGGAAAATTTGTACGGTGACGTGATCAGTGACCTGTGCGCTGGCTTGGTCGGTGGCCTGGGCGTCGTTCCCGGTGCCAATATCGGAGAAGATTTGTCGATTTTCGAGGCGGTACACGGTAGCGCACCGGATATTGCCGGCCGCAATATCGCAAACCCACTGGCGTTGCTGATGTCATCGGTCATGATGCTGAACTTTCTGGCAGAAAAACGTCAGATACCAGCGTTAGCTGACAGCGCTGAGCGGATTCGCCGTGCCTACGATGCATGCTTGATTCACGGAGAAAAAACTCAGGATTTGGGCGGCGATTTGGGCACTGCAGAATTTGCTGACGCGGTGATCGCACGCTTTTAATCGGCCACCAAGATTTCGGCATTGGAAGGCAAATTGCCCATGGTCGCAGAGACACGGAGCGTTTTGATGAGGGATAACGCCTCATCCTAGACAATACGAACCGTCTCGCATAGCATCATGCCAAAGCGTAGGGGCAGGGCAGCTATGAAAGTGAGAGTGAATGAGGTCGAGCATCACGTGGCAGCCGACTGGCGCGATGAAACGTTGCTTACCGTTCTGCGCGAGCACCTTGGTCTAGCGGGGACAAAGTTTAGCTGCGGTATCGGTCAATGCGGAGCGTGCGTAGTGCACGTCGATGGTTCCGCAATAAACAGTTGTCTGATTTCGATCGCAGATGTTGAGAACAAAAACATACTGACTATCGAGGGACTCGCGAGCGGCGACGGCAGTTTGCACCCTTTGCAGCAAGCTTGGATTGATGAAAACGTGCCTCAGTGTGGCTTCTGTCAGTCCGGCCAGATCATGCAGGCACTGGCGTTGGTTGGCGATAAGCCCGATCCAACCGATGCGGATATCGACAGCGTCATGAGCGGCAATCTGTGTCGATGTGGCACCTATGACCGTATCCGCAAGTCCATCAAGAAGGCGGCCCTCGTCATGCGGAGTACTTCGTAATGGTCTCCATATCTCGCCGTAATTTTTTGATCGCGACGGGTTGGGTGGCGGCTGGCGTGACCGGAGTGTACGCACTGAGTAAACACGCCGTTGCCGTTGCTCCAACGATCATTTTTCCTGACGAAACCTCTGGCGCAGCTTGGGTGCAAATCCGTCCTGGCGGTGTCTGCCATATGTTTTTTCCAAGAGTTGATATGGGGCAGAACGCGAACACCGGTCTGGCGCAAATTGTGGCTGAAGAACTGAACATCGACGTCGAAGACATTCAGGGTGTGCAGCCATCTACCAGTGATGTACCACCGCTGGCGGTTACTGCAGGCAGCATGTCAATGACCGCATTTTCGCGTCCCTTGGCCATTGCCGCTGCGACGTTGCGTGAAGGCTTGAGAGATCGCGCCGCCGTCAAGCTTGGCGAACCGGTGGCTGCTGTGCTCGATGATGTCGGCGGCTTTCAAACGTCTGACCGGCGCAAAGTAAGCTATGCCGATTTAGTCGATGACACGGTTTTGGTGATCGAACGTGAATCCGATCAGGCAGTACCTGCGCTTTATGCTTTTGACAGTGGGCGTCAGAAAACACAGGTAGGGCACCCCAAAAGTCCCTTGGGCATTCGAGACCTGGTAACCGGTGGCCGTGTCTATACCGCCGATGTTCCGATGACAGGGGTTTTGTACGGTCGTGCTGTGCAACCGCCGGTCCGCAGCGCACAGATTGCGTCCTTGGACACCTCGGGTGTCGCGGAGGTTCGGGGCGTTGTGACCTTGGTTGAGGAGGGCGACTTCGTCGGAGTGGTGTGTACCACACCGAGTGCTGTGGACAAGGCTATTGCGCAGATCCAGGTGACTTGGGATCTGCAGCAACCGATAACCGAAGAAGAAATTAGCCGCCTAATCGATGTCGATGGGAAAATGGCCGCCGGTGATTTAGAACATATTCTTCAGGACAAGGCCCATCGACGGAATGCCGATTGGTCTGTTGATCTGCGTTTTGATGTACAGGTGCAGACCCATGCCGCCCAAGAGCCCAGAGCGGCCATTGCGCGTTTTAATGATGCAGGCGCAGATCATCGTCTGGAAATCTGGACCGGCACTCAGGATCCCTTTGGTATGCAGCGCTTCGCGTCTATGGATACCGGGCTTTCTGAATCAGATGTGGTGATTTACCCCCAGCGTCTTGGTGGCGGTTTTGGCGGGCGCGAGCATTATGAAGTGGAGCGAGATGCGGTGAGGCTTGCCCGAGCGGTGGGGCGCCCGGTGAAAGTTCAGTGGACCCGGGCTGACGAATTTATGGCCAGCCGCAGCCGGCCCGCGTCAGCGCATCGAATAAGAATTGCGAGCGACGATCAGGGTAACCTAACGGACTGGTGGTACGGCTATGTGACGGGCCACGTGGTGTTTGCCCGGGAACGGCTGCCGGGCTGGCTGTTGCCCGTCGCACGACTGTCCGACGATTCTGGTGTGGTGAAGGGTGCCATCGCTCCTTACCAGGCACCGCATCAGCGTGTGGAATGCGAAGACGTTGATCTGCCAATAGATCTCGGTGTTTGGCGTTCGTTGAACGGTGCGTCCGCTATCTTTGCCATTGAATCTGCCATGGATGAACTGGCGGTACTGCAGGGCAAGGAGCCGGTAGCCTTTAAGATTGCGCAAATGCAGGGCGAGCAGCCTCGCTTGGCCCATTGCTTAGCCACAGTGCGCAAGCTGAGCGCGAAACGGCGCCTGCCTGAAGCCGCCGGTTACGGTCGAGGCTTTGCTTGCGGCATATACGACGGCCGATGTTTTGTGGCGGTCAGTGCCGATGTTTTTGTGGATGAGGTGAATCAGCAGATTAATGTCCTGCACCTATGCTGTGCTCAGGACGTGGGCATGGCCGTCAATCCGGACCAGCTTCGCGCGCAGATTGAAAGTAATCTGGTGTGGAGTATTGGCATGGCGCTGCTCGAACGTTTCGAGGTCGCCGACAATACCATTCAAAGTTCGAACTTTGACAACTACACCATTCCTCGGATGAGAAACATGCCGACTCTCGATATTGACATTATCGATCAGCCGAACTTGCCGCCAACGGGTGCTGGCGAGGTTGCCCTCGTAGCAGGCCCGCCAGCTATTGCTAATGCGATTCGCGACGCCAGTGGTTTTCGCGCCCTGAGTCTGCCCATTCGCTTTGCAGATATCTAACCGCAGCGCAAAGACAGCAGTCGCGCTGGGTGAGGACAAACGACACTGATGGTTTAAATCAACGGAGACCCGATATGACTTTTAGGCGTTCACTCTTACCAATTCTGTTAACAATAACATCGCTGGTCGTGGCTCTTTCCGCCGTGCCAGCAAAGGCTGAGACCGGAAAGGTCTACCACACCGTGGTGTTTTGGCTGAAAGCCGATACGCCCAGCGGGGTGGTTGAGGAAATCACCCGATCCGTCAAAGCCCTTGAGAATTTGTCGATGGTGGAGTCTGTTGTGGTTGGTACACCGGTCATGAGCGAGCGCGAAGTTGTTGATGACAGCTTTGGCGTGGCATTTACCATGACCTTCAAAGACGAAGCGGCGCTTGCTGCTTACGGCGAGGATCCTGAGCACAAAAGATCCAGCGAATTTACATTGCAGTATGTGACACGCGGCGTGATTTACGACTACAGGGCGCCCTAGCGTCGGCGTTTCAACCGGGCGTTTTAGGGCGTGTTCTGTCAAAGCGACTCGTGAGGTGAGATGATCCGACCCAAAGTCTCAACAGTGGCAGACATGCAACAAAAAGCAAACGTCAAACGTCGAAACTCGAACTCTCATGAAGCGATTCTTGATGCAACTGTAAAGTTGTTGGGCTCCTCGGGTTACATCGATTTTTCCATTGAAAAAGTTGCCAGTCAGGCCGGCGTGGGGAAGCAGACAATTTATCGCTGGTGGCCTTCTCGTGCTGATCTGGTTCTCGAGGTATGGCGGGATCGCCTGTTACCACCCTTGGCACCCTACGACGGCACAAGCCCCTTACAGGGCTATCTGGAAAAATCATTGTTCTCCTTTGGCCAAATCCTTAGCCGAGCCGATAGCCGACAGGCAGCCATCTGCGTTCTGGCGGAAGCGCACCGCGACCCGCAGTTGTACAAGCGTATGGAAGAGGCGGTCTATGCGCCCCGTATTAAGCTGATTGCAGACGCATTCCGCCGGGCTCAAGACGAGAATCTGTTTCCCGCCCATTTCGATATCGACCTTCTGATCGATGCTCTGTACGGCGCGGTTTGGTACAAGGTCCTTATTCGCTTCGAAAAAGTGAGTAAGGGCTACATCAAGACGCTTGTGGATCAAGTGCTCTCTCAGGCGTAACGCCATCCAGGCTTTACGAGATTACGGTGAGACTCTCGCAAAAGTAGAGGCTTTCAGGCCCCCACGAAAGAGTGTTACGCTTAAAACAATACGAACCGTCTCGTATCATCTCGGGCGCTCAGGGCGAAATGGCCGGACGTCATAAAGGCTGGCTAAAGGAGTAGGACATGTCGGGTTCTTTTAATCATCGATCTACCGCTGATGAGGTGCTGGATGGAATGGACCTCACGGGGAAGCGAGCGTTGGTGACCGGTGGCGCCTCAGGCATTGGGGTAGAGACCGTTCGAGCGTTGGCATCCAAGGGCGCTGAAGTTGTGATTGCGGCCCGTAACACGCAGCAGGCCGAAGCGGCGAGAGCATCCATCGTCGCGTCCACCGGCAATCACGACATCAGCATCGTGGTGCTGGATCTGGGATCCCTGGCGAAGGTCGAAGCGGCAGCAACCGAATGCCTGCGGCGTTTCGATCGTCTGGACATCCTCATGAACAACGCGGGGGTCATGGCTTGTCCGCTCGCCCAGACCGAAGACGGTTTGGAGCTTCAGTTTGGCTCAAATCACATAGGTCACTTTTATTTCACTAAGTGTTTGATGCCTTTGCTTTTGGCGGGTGGACCTTCGCGTGTGGTATCGCTTACCTCTATGGCGCACCGGATGTCGCCGGTGGTCTTTGATGATATCCAGTATGCCAAGCGTGCATACGACAAATGGCAGGCGTATGGCCAGTCAAAAACGGCAAATGCGTTGTTTGCAGTTGGCCTGAATGCCCGATTTTCAGATCGCGGCGTAGAGGCCTTTTCCGTTCACCCGGGTGCGATTGCGACACCAATAGGGCGGCATCTGGCGGCGGAAGAAATTGAACAACTCGTTAAGGACAACGCGACGTCTGCAACCAACCCGGAAGACGCTGATCAGGGCGGTATCAAAACCGTTGCGCAAGGAGCAGCTACCTCTGTTTATGCCGCAACTGCGCTGGAGTTGTCCGGCAAGGGCGGCGCTTACCTTGAAAATTGCGGCGTCGCTGACGTGGTCCCCGATGACCCTAGTTTCCGAGGTGGTGTGCGTGACTATGCGGTTGATGTTGAGCAAGCAGACCGCCTGTGGAATGTGTCAGAATCGATGGTAAGCCAGCTATTGGGGAGTTGATTTGATGGCAGCGCAAAATAAACCGCTTGCGGGCGTTAAAGTCATTGATCTGACGCAAATTTATCAGGGGCCGTATGCTGCCTTTTTGTTTGCTCAGGCCGGTGCAGACGTTATCAAGGTGGAGCCGTTGGCCGGCGAACGTCTGCGTGGCGCCGGTGGTGCGAAAACACCGCTGTCCTTCGCCATGCTCAATTCAAACAAGAGAAGCATCACCCTGAATCTTCGCGATGAAGAGGGAAAGAAACTGCTGCGCGAGTTGGTCAAAGACGCTGATGTTTTGCTGGAAAATTATGCGCCGGGAGTGATGGATCGCCTAGGAGTGGGTTGGGAGGCGTTGAAAGACATTAATCCAACGCTGATTTACGGCTCGGGCACCGGCTACGGCTTATCGGGGCCCGATCAGGATCTGCTTGCCATGGATCACACGATTCAAGCAGCTTCTGGAGTTATGAGTGCCACGGGTGACGCCGATTCGCCGCCAAGCAGATCCGGAGGGGCTCCCTGCGATATCATGGGCGGTATACATATGTACGCTGGGGTGCTGGCGGCTCTGCAGGGGCGTGCCGCCACAGGGCGTGGCACACGTGTTGAAGTATCGATGCTGGAAGCCATGTATTTCACCCTGAGTTCGGAGCTGAGTATTCATCACGCCACCGGTGAACTGCCGCCGCGGAACAGCGCACGCTCTCCTTCCAATGTATGCCCCTATGGTCGCTACCCCTGTAAGGACGGATGGATCGTGGTGATCTGTGTCGCCGAAACCCATTGGCACAACCTGCTGAAAGTGATTGGTCGTTTGGATGAAAAAGACAATCGTGACTACCGCAATTCCATGGCGCGCAAAAAACGCGAGCACTTGATCGATGCGATGATTAATGCGTGGACGGTGGAACGTACGCGAGATGAAGCCTACGAAGAACTACGCGCGAACCGCATCCCTGTCGCACCCATTCGCACCATTGATGAAGTGCGTGATGATCGTCACTTGCACGAGCGGGGAATGCTGCACTACAAAAATCATGAGTTGCTAGGTGAGGTGGTGTTGCCCACCAGTCCGATTCGATTTTCGGATTACGATCTGACGGAGCCTGAGTTCTATCCGGAAATTGGTGCGCACAATGACGAAGTTTACGGTGCACTAAACTTGAGTGCCGAAGACCTAGACCGGTTGAAGGCTGCGGGCGTGATCTGAGGTCACCACTGCAGTGCGATGCAGACGGCGAGGATAATCAAAAACTGTGAGAGCAGTATCCAAGGATAGCTCTTAGGTGCGTTTGCTGCCGATTGGAACGACTGCGGTGACGCCGACGTTGGATTGGGTGCCGGTTTCGCGATGGCTGAGCCCAGCACGATGCAGACGAATGCCGCGACGAAACCAATGACATTCCACCACAGCCAAGAGACATTGGGTAAGTAGACGGCGACAAACAGATTGATTAGCAGGCCTCCGGCGAATCCCATCAGTGCGCCGGTCTGGGACACGCGCTCCATCAGTATCGCTGACGCGATCAGGGCGAGTAATGGCCCGTTGACCATAGACCCGACTTTGTTCACGGCTTCCAAAACCGTCGGTGCGATGTTTTCTACCTGAAAAGCACAGACCACCGCGAACAGTCCCCACAGAATAGTGCAGGCTCTGCCAAGCAAAAGCATCCTAGCCGGCGACGTGTGATTGGATAAACGCGGACGGATAAAATCTTCAACGGTGACAGCGGATAGACTGTTGAGTGCGGAATCAATAGACGACATCGAGGCGGCGATCAGACCAACCATAACCAAGCCTACAAATCCGGGTTCGAAATAGTTCAATACAAAGGCTGGGAAGACGACGTTTAAATTTTTCTCTCCGCTGCTCGTGACTGGCAGCGACCCGAGAATAAGTGGGTCTTGAGCAGCGAGTGCGGCTAACCCAAGACCTAAAAAACAGTAGAGTAAAACGATCGGGAATCGAAAGATTCCGTTCCAGAGTAGGACGCGAGCGGTATCCGCTTCGCTTCGGGCGGCTAAGATGCGCTGGGCCTGACTCTGATCGCAGCCGTAGTATGAGGCGTAGAGAAACACGCCGCCGATTAACATCGGCCAAAAACCGTAGTCCTGCCCGCCAAAACCCCAGTCGTTGACGAGGGTTTGTTTGCGCTCCTCAACGAAGAACTTCCAATCGATCAGGTCGCCAATGTAGATCAGCGAAAACAGCACAGCACCTAGGAGCAGGATTAACTGGATAGCGTCACTGATCACCACAGCGGTAAGGCCTCCGAAATAGTCGTATAACAGCGTGGCAGCCATGATGAGCGAGACCGCGGCGACAAAATCTAGATCCAGCAGCAGCGAAACAACCAGCGCGCTACCGTAGATGGTGACGGCGGTGGCAACACCACGAAAAAGCAGGAAGCAGCCGGCTGCGGTAAGTCTCGCTCGCCGACCAATCCGAAGCTCCAAAATTTCATAGATGGATGTGACGCCGTGACGTCTAGCCGGCAGCATAATCCAGAGTAAAGCCAACATGGCCAGTGGTACTGCTAACTCATACTGCAGCCAAATCATTCCGCCACCTGCGACGAAGCCGACGAATGCCGGAGCGCCTAAGAGACTGTTAGTAGAGCATTGAGTAGCGATGGTCGAAGCGGCCAATGCGCTCGCGGACAGCCGATGGCTACCAAGAAAATAGTCCTCTGAAGAAGCCTGCTTTCTGCTGAGATAGAGTGCTAACAGCATCAGGCCGGCAAGATAAATCCATACGACGGTCCAATCTAGTGCGTGCAAATTAGTGCTCCTTGGCAGACAAAACTTGCCCAAGGCGGGTGACTTGAGTAACTATTCCGTTTGCGATTCTCAACAAAAAAAGATCAGGTCTTAGATCGCGAACAGTCTTGGAGCGCTTCCGCCCAGAAGCGTTCGAATATGTAGAGTCGGTTTTGCTTTGATCCCTGCGTTCAGATGGTGACCAATTGGGATAAGAGCTGAAGGACTCGCTGGTGGCTGGATTAACCAAGGAAAACAATTGAACGGGCATACCCATCGTGACTCTTCGGCACCGCATGGCAAGGACAATCAGGCCATCGACTACGAGGTACTTTCCTACCTGATACAGCTGTACGGCAGCAGTCAGGGACAACGCTTGCACGAACAACTGCGCAGCATGGCGCGAGAAACGGCGAATAAGCTGGATTCCAAGGCAAGCGCCTCGCCACGATCTGAGGCATTGCTGATTTGCTATGGCGATAGTCTGGTGCAGGCGGATATGCCGCCTCTGCAAGTCCTCAAAAAATTCTCCGACAGGTATATTCAGGGGGTCTTGACCGGTATCCACGTGCTGCCGTTTTTCCCCTCTTCGTCGGATGACGGCTTTGCGGTGATCGATTACCGTCGGGTACGGCCGGATCTGGGCCACTGGTCTGATATCCAAAATTTGGCGGAGACCTTTGATGTGATGGCGGACTTGGTGATCAACCACTGTTCCCGTGAACACGTGTGGTTTACCGACTTCATCACCAACGCTGCGCCGGGTAAGGACTACTTTTTCGAGATGGACGAAAGTCCTGCTTTGACAAAGGTGTTGCGGCCGCGTAACTCCCCACTGCTGACGGAAGTGCATACACGTAATGGCATCAGGCGTGTTTGGACGACGTTTAGTGACGATCAGGTTGATCTGAACTTCGCGAATCCAGAAGTGCTGCTGGAATTCGCCAGCACGCTTTTCTTTTATGCCCAAATGGGCGCTCGCTACATTCGCCTCGACGCCATCGCTTATCTTTGGAAGCGGCTGGGCACGACCTGCATGAGCTTGCCCGAGACGCATATGGTAGTGAGAATTCTGCGCGGATTGATTGACGTTGAAGAACTGCCGATTACGCTGATCACGGAAACCAACGTGCCTCACGAAGAGAATGTCAGTTACTTCGGCGAAGGTAACGAAGCCCATCTGGTGTATCAGTTCAGTTTGGCTCCTCTGCTGTTGTTCAGCTATTTGACTGGCGAGGGGCAACCCTTGGTCAATTGGACTCGCGATCTTGCGCCGCCCCCAGAGGGCTGTAGTTACTTCAATTTTATCGCTTCTCACGATGGGATCGGCTTGCGTCCTTTGGAGGGGCTGATGCCGGAGGCAGATATTGGCAGGTTGATCGATATCGTCCACGACCGCGGTGGCTTTGCGTCGATGAGGAGCACCCCCGACGGGGAAGAACGTGCCTACGAACTCAACATTGCGCTGTTTTCTGCCTTTGGGGGCGACGAGGAAAACATCGACGCCTATGTTGGCGCACACCAATTGTTGATGGCGTATCAAGGCGTGCCGGGTCTGTATTTGAACGCGTTGTTGGGTCGCTCCAACGACTATCAGCATATGGAGATGACGGGTCGCACCCGATCGATCAATCGCGGCAGCTGGACATTGGAGGCGTTGAATGAAGCCTTGGGGGATCCGACATCGCATCACGCCAAGATTTTCCAGAGACTGAGCCAGAGCCTTAAGCTGCGCGCCGAGCAGCCGGCGTTCTTGCCCGCCTCCGAGCAACACTTTATCGCTGGAAGCAGCGACTATCTGATGTTCCTGCGTCACGATACTCATCAGCGGCTTTTGGTTGTCGCCTCCTTCGTCACGCATACGCAAGTCATCGACTGGCCTGATGCACTTGCATCGGTGACGGGAGTGGCTGCGGATCTGTTATCTGGTGAAGGCATTAAGACAAACGCGGCAATATCGTTGGGCGGTTTTCAAGTGATGTGGCTGGATCTAGCCTAGACGTTAACTGACAGCGGCACGACGGCTTGCATCGTCGACGATGCCGAACTCCTCGTAGTCTAAAGCCACAATTTCAGCGAGCCGCTCAGGCGCCGACGGATAAACGCTTCTGACCCGGTTCCATGAAGGGACATAGGGCAAGTCCTGTCCGGTCTGCAGATAGTCCTGTCCAGAAATGAGTACGTTGGTTGCGAAGGCTTCTACGGCCCTCTCCTCAGCGTCGCGATCAAAACCCAGGCCATTGACCGTCGCATCGTTGTAATAGGACTCGATAAGATCCAAGGCGATTCTAAGATAGGCCGCCTTAACTGTGCGAACGGTCCCGGTTTCAAACACGGCACCAAAGGTCGCCAGAATTCGGTAAAGCGATGTTGCGATATCTGAGCTCATGCGTGACAGACCTCGGGTTCGGTCGTCCGCAGAGAGCTCTTGGTGCTTGTGGTCGTAGTTGTCTGCGACTTCAATTTGGCATACCTGCTTCGTTGAATAATTGCGGAAAACCTCAGTAAGCAAGCCGATTTCTAACGCCCAATCCGCGGGAATTCGTAACGTTTTTACAAGGTCGATACGCATGGCGAATTCGCCGGCGAGCGGATAGCGGAAGCTGTCCAGATACTCTAAGAAGCTTTGTTCAGGAAAGACACGTTTCATGGATCGAAGCAGGGGAGATACCAGCAAACGACTCACCCGGCCATTCAGTTTCCCCTCGGCTACCCGCGCATAAAATCCCTTGCAGAATTGGTAGTTGAATTGGGGGTGAGCCACGGGATAGAGGAGCCTTGCCAATAACGCTCTGTCATAGGTCGTAATGTCGCAATCGTGCAAAGCAACAACCTTGATGTCTGGCAGTGACTGAATGAAACCAAAGCAATACCAAACATTGCACCCCTTGCCTAGATCGGTTGGGGCAACGCTGTGCTGCTTCAATTCGTTCTGAAGTTGACGCGCGCGAGGCCCGTCGTTCCACAGCACCGTATGGGTGATTTTCAGGCGAGAAAAATATTCCAGCGCATGGCGGTACTCGGATTCTGTGGCACGGTCGAGGCCGATGACCACATGCGACAGGTAGGTTGCACCGTTGAGCGTGTCGATGATATTGCTTAGGGCATCCTGTGCCAGTTCGGAATACAGGCATGGCAGGATAAGTGCCATGGGGCTGTGGCTGCTGAATTCGTGCAGCTCACCTTCAAGGGATTCAAGGCTTCTTGTTTTCAGATTGTGTAGGGTCGTGACAATGCCGTTTTGAAAAAAATCACTCAAGGGTTAGGGTCTCCGTTCTGAGTCGTGGCTGCTCGGAGAATGATTCTTCGATGCCTAAAATTTGTTGCATGGCTCCCAGCCAGTGTTCGTGTCCACTGGCGGTGGCGTAGTGCACAACCGGGTGGTTGAACTTCAGATAACTCCCGTCGGTTTTGGGAAACAAAACAGCGATATCGGCAAGTGCCAACATCTCTAAGTCGTTTTTGGCGTCACCGCAGGAAATGAGAATGGGTGCGTCCTCCGGTCGCATAAAGTGTTCTGCGATTTTTCTCATGCCAAGGGACTTATTGCAGGATTTGTCGAGAACCGTGTGAAATCGGCCGCCCTGAACAACCTGCAATCCAATGAAACCAAGAGCCTCGCTGAAGGATTCCAGAGCTTGGGGAGAGTCCTCCCAGAGCAGTGGCATGCTGCCTGTCCGCTGCTTCGCAAAGCCAGCAGCGGATTCGCTAAGACCGGTGATCGCTTGCAACTCTTTAGCGTCGATGTGTCGAAAGGTGCGATAAGAAAAATCATGAACCACACCAATGTGATCCAGCAAGTCACAAATTTCGTCTGCGTTTCGGCCAAAGTGTTCGGGCTCCAGGGCAGAGGGCCAACACAGGCCGGCACCATTTTCGAAAACGTAGGGAGACGGAAATTTACGGAACCTGTTCAGTTCCATCATTTCTAGGTGAGTTTTGCTAGATGCAGGCACGCAGATGCAACCGTGTCCGTGCAGGGTGTCCATTGCCTCTCCGGCGGCTCGAAGATCGTAGCGTCGATCCAGTAGAGTGCCATCTAAGTCAGTGAAGACGAGCCATTTGGCCGCAAAATTTTTCGTATGAGTGTGATTGGTGTCCAAAGTGCTCAACCCCATGATGACCTCGCTTATGTGCGTCGTCGTAAGCACTCAGCAAACGGCGTGCCATCTTTAGAGCGCCCAATCGCCAAGCGTTGCTCGAGGGATTTTATCCATTCGCACCGAGTAGGTGCGTTTTGCTGCCAAGTTGCACCGTTTTTGTGCTGACGGACTGAGTGCTGCCGTCCGCAGAGGGAAATTTTTCTGAAACATGCCAGTGGCAGGGTGGCATGATTCTTGTTTACCAGTTGAGCAATCAATCAAATTTCTGGGGAATGGTATGAGTTCAGTGGTTAGCGGTGTGGTGGTTCTCGCGAGTTTGTCGGTACGAGGAGATGGCAGTGATTGCTCGTAAATGTCTGTTTCCTGCTGCCGGCTACGGCACGCGGTTTTTACCGGCAACCAAGGCCATGCCCAAAGAAATGCTGCCAATCGTAAATCGACCGCTGATTGAATTCGGCGTTGACGAAGCGAATGCCGCCGGAATGTCGGAGATTTGCATCGTCACTGGCCGGGGCAAGCGTCCACTGGAAGATTACTTTGACGTGAATTTTGAGCTCGAACATCAGATTGCAGGTTCCTCCAAAGAATCTTCCCTCACGCAAATCCGGGAACTGAACGACGCCTGTACGTTTACTTTTACGCGGCAGCGTTCGATGCGGGGTCTCGGCGATGCGGTACTAACGGGTCGCTCATTGGTGGGTGACGAGGCCTTTGGACTGATTCTGGCGGACGATCTCTGCTTCAATCTTGATGGTGACCCCGTCATGAAACAAATGCAGGATGTAGCAAGCGCGTTCGATTGCTCAGTGATTGCGGTCATGGACGTTCCTCAGGATCAGGTGAGCAACTACGGCATCGTGGTGGGGGATGAGATCGAGGCTAACGTGTTGCGCGTGTCCTCAATGGTTGAGAAGCCTCGTGTGGAGGAGGCCCCTTCCAACCTCGCCGTGATCGGGCGATACATCCTGTCTCCGGATATTTTTGACTTCATAGAATCCACCGAGCCCGGTGCTGGAGGCGAGATTCAACTCACCGATGCGTTGAACGCGCTGGCGCAAACCGGGAAGCTGCTGGCCTATCGTTTTCAAGGCCACCGGTTCGATTGCGGCAGTATTGACGGTTACGTTGCTGCGACTAACTTTTACTATGACAACGTTGTTCTCAAGCGTTGATGCGACGACCAGATCTGCTTCGGATCTTGCCAAGGTGAAAGTCGCGGGCACGCGGCCAAGGCCACATCGTCGTCAGAACGGCTCCCCCACATTTCCTGTTCCAATTCAAGATGTTAGGGGGCTCGACCCTTACCTTGTTTAGGACGCCAGACCTCAACCCTGCATTACGGAGCTTAGGTTGTGTGAAGCTCTTATGAGGTCTGATCCGCGTCATCGCTCGGTGAAATCTATTTGCTCACTACATCGAGATTGGAAAAATGAAGGTGACAGAGGGTTTCCAGAAGCAGAAGGGGATTGCCGCCTGCTGCATTCCGAAGTTTGCAAATCGCGGCACGAGAACGTGGGATTAAAGCCCAGCGCCTTGTTAAAAAGGCGTTGGGCGGGCTTCTGGTTTTTTCTCCGATGCAGTCGTTATCAGATTTAGCGCGATCGCGGACATCGTGTCGTTGACCCGTATGGGCCCCAAACAGTGTAGCAACTGATGTAGTTATATCGGGAGTTTCGTCCAAACCAGTTGCTTGGCGCGCGACCCGTTAAATGAGCGACTTCGTCGCCGCTAGGTCGATGACCTCGCGAAGAGACTTCTTGGCTGAGGCGCGCAAGATCATCATTTTGTTGCACTTTTGCTTGCTGCTGTTTTTCAATATCGTTGCATTTCGCTTTTAGTGAGCCTGTTGAAACTGGTTGGCGATTCCAAGGTGCTCCATTTACAGAGCCTCTTCTTGGAAAGGCATCTACCAAACGTTCTGCGTAATTAGTCGCTCGAAAGTTCCAAGAAAAACCGAAAATTCCAACCGAAAGCGGAGTGTTTCTGTATGAATTCCGTAGTATCACCTCTACCTCTGTACTGCCTTTCGTTACGTAAGTCCGGTTGTATTGATTATTCGAGTACAACATCGCAGCACCATAAGACGCAAAGTCATTAAGGTTCGTGCAGCCTGGGCATTCAACAGTGGCGACTCCTGATGTCTCGGTCTTTTTGAGATGCGAACCGCATGATTCAGCATAAACAGCTGACGTTAAGAGCCATAAACAGATTAATAAGAGGCTACGCATTGATCGCCTCCGCTATCGTTGTTTGTCCTGTCTTTTCGGTTTGTGCTTTCGCCAATTGTTCAGCGAGCGCTTGAGCGCTGATTTGAACTTCGGTCAAAAAGTCCTTTTTGTCTTCCTCTGATTGCAGATATTCGTTTAAAAGCGCTAAGAGAGATTGAGTGTCTGCTCTTGGGTCGCCTAGGCGTGCTGACAAATTTTGGAAAACCATTTTGACCCCAACCTCAGCCAAAATTTGGTTTGGGTCACGATTGTCTTCTAGCGATATAAGCGAGGATCGTTGAAGCCCCTCAAAAATAGGCCCGGGTTTGCCAGATAGAGCGACGGCTTGCAGTGCGTAATCCATGCGAGACTGGAAATCTTCGGCAATACGAATGGCTAATTCCGCTGCATAGGGATCGTTTTCGGCAAGCGGCTTTAATTCCTCAAGAGATAAGAAGGCATAGGGGTGCTCGTCGTACAGGTAGATTGGAGTACAGACCTCCCACACACCATCTGCGTCCCCAACACCCTCGATGCCAGAAAGGGATCTTTCGCATGTTTGGTCAATCATCGGATTGAACGGCACCACATGCAGCTTGTTGAAAGCTGCTATTTCAGCGTCAGTGAACTCACCTAAAAAAGACCAGCGAAGTGCCATCGGGTCGGAATTGGTGTCATACCGCTCCCTCATCGCCTCCCAATCAATCGACGCGGGATCGATGTCGGCTAACTCAGCAGCGGAGAGTTCACGCTTGGGTTGATCAGCAGTCTGCTTGCTGCTTGTTGGCAGTGCAGATGGATGGTTTTGACTTGACGCTTTCTGAGTCACTTCCTGCACAGCCCTCTCAGGCGGTGCGTCGTACATGCACGCAAACATGGCGGCTGCGGTGATCGCGATAGCCAAGGCGTATTTCATTGCTTCCTTCATACCTACTCCTCTCGTTGGTTAGGTATGTGAAAAAAACACCCCTTTTGACGGGGGGGTAGAGGAATCCGATGAGCGGTACCAACAACTGGATAAGCCGCTGGGAGGGTTGGGTTCGCGTGACAGACGCGCTTTTTGCGATCCAAAGCCTCAGTTTGGGCGCATTGCAACCCCTAAATTTGCTCAATCAGCCAACATAAAT
>Ga0213863_10000717_pt1 | contig 24564 bp, 31 predicted proteins | sample PICome_8_FD_160128 | JGI IMG/M metagenome (GOLD analysis project Ga0213863, IMG submission 160128) | Coastal seawater microbial communities near Pivers Island, North Carolina, United States - PICO497 | ecosystem: Environmental > Aquatic > Marine > Coastal | place: USA: North Carolina... | reverse complement strand
TTTACGATTTCATTTTTCGATGCTTCTTTGCTTACTACAACATCCATTAGATCAAGTGGTATTCTTTCAATTAATCCAGTGTCCTCAAGGGTTGCCTCAGAGTCCTTTGCGTAGAAGTTGACAATAAGTATGCCTACTGCCTTGTCGTAATCGACCTTCGACATGTGATTAGGCGGGTGAGTCATGCCTCTTAGGCTCGGCAGTGTGATCAAGTAATGACCATGCTTCTCATCTTTAAATATGTGCTCACATGTTTTGACAGTTGGCATCTTCATTGAGATGGCTGCTTCTGCGAAGTTCCCCGTAGGGCACACGACATGACTCATGCCATTCAACAATGGTGATACGCCTTGCAACAGTGATGACGTCCTATCGCACATCAATAGAAGTTCCTTGTCTGATAAGTGAGGGTGGCCATGTGCTGATACCAGGTCAACTCCAGCTGTCAAGATTGTGCCTAATATTGAAGCTTCTCCATAGCCTTCTATTAGTGGTGATTTCTTTTCTAGTAATGCACCTATTGTCGAACTAACTAAGTCCGTGAAGAATGGAGCGTGTATTGATTGTCCTTGGATATGTAGTTTACTGAAAGGACTTAGAGTTTTCTCAATCTCCTTTTCAAGTAACTGGATCTCCTGTGCTGCTTTGACTCTGTCTTTACGGGTTGCTTGTCCTCTTATTCTTTGAATTTCTTCGTTAGAGAAATGATTTGTTGATGTTGTCATGGGTTTAATGTCAATGAGTTATACAGTCACGCCTGCTTCTGAAGCTCTTCAGTCAGCATCGACTTCAAAGTTTGTCAGCATCTTCTCTAGTTCGGCATTCGCTTGAGACATATCTGCTTCACTACGTATGGTGCTGTGATGACCAGCACGGCGCAGCATGTCATCTAGCATCCGTTGCTTCACTGCTTGACGGAAGTATGCACTGACAGAGATTCCTTCAGTTGTGGACAGGAGTTCTAGCAGCCTTACTTCTGCTGGTGTGAACCTACACCCAAGCTTTGTTGAGCCATTGTTCTTTTCTGTTTGGATTTTGTTTTCCATTTGTGTTCCTCGTAATTAAAAGTCTGAGTTCTTATCGTTGATTGTTGAATGCCTTGTAGGTGTGTCATACCCATTGAATTCATCTGTGTGATGACTGGGTAGTTCAATGCTAGAAGCCCTTCTATAGTTATTACTTCTAGGTTGTTGCCTTAGTAATGACCTTATTGATGATGGTCTTCTACGTCTGCTTGTTGATACTGGTCTGTCCTTAGCTGGTGCTTTAGGTATTGCTTCTATGTAGTTAGGCATTTCCTTGCCAGCTTTCTCATACATCTTTCGCAGATGCACAAGCATTGGTCCGTCTATCCCTGTAGTGATGAACCCACGTGTGCTGGGATCAATCGTGCTCGAACCTATGGATGGACAAGCACCTTCCCAACCAGGCGAGTCTTCTGTTGCTGCCTCTTTGATCGCAGTGATACCAATGAAGATTTCATCTGCATCTGGCAGCTGATCCAAGCGACTAACGATGTCTTCGATGCAGGCGTCGTGATGTGGCGACTGCTGCGAAAACTTCAGGAAGGGTTCCAGCAAGTGGTCACCGTCTGGGTCCAGCTTTTTGATGGCATGCAGCAAACGGATCCACTGGCCGTAATCAGCAGCTCGCTCATCAGACAGCACCTTGTTGCTCAGGATGTAAGCAGCGGTCTGTAGTTGCCGAGGAGTCCCGACCGGCAGATCCTCAACAGCTGTGTCGTCGTCTTCACTGATGCGGTGCTTGTGCTCCGTCTCAGCAAACACTTGCTCGACAAACGACATTGGAATCGTGTTGCCAATGATGATCTGCTCAAGAGGTCCAGCTGGAGTGTTCGGATACTTGCCGCCAACCATGTGACTAGGGCCGGTGTTGCCATACCAAAGTCGGGCTGGATCCTTCCCGCACTCGTCTACGAGCTTCTCGATACCGAGGTCACTGCACAGCTCAGTCAGTAATGCAGCTCTCACCTCCTCCAGTAGCCAGAAGGGGTTTCGGTAAAGGGGATTGTCAAAGAACAGTTGAACGACACCACCTTCGATCACGAGAAACAAGCGGAGGCGATGCTGCAGCACTCCATCAACTTCGACACGCAGGTGTCTGGCTGATGTGGTGATTGCCATTGCTTTCGTTTTGGCAAAGGCAGTCGCCTTCAGAACCTCAAGCGTTGTGTCACCGTCGAGGTCAAAGACCAGCAGGGCAGAAGCCAGAGCGTTGTCGTTCTGACGTTCACAGCCTTTTGGATTCCTTCGATAGGGACCGGCACTTGGATCAGCAGGTCCGGGGTAGTTCGGCTGATCGGTGACGTTGATTCCTACCGGACATGAGATCGCATGGCCTTCTGCCAACCAAGGGAGCAGACCATGAATGTCTGACAGCTTGTTAGTCCAGGTGCCTTTCTCTGAAGCAGGGCGCTCCTTGTTCTGGAACGCAGCTGATCCACTCCAAGAGAATTCAGTAGCGGCTCCTGTGCTCATCAGTCGAACAGTGCTTCGACGTCATCACCGAAGTTGACTTCAGCAGTTTCAGACTCACCCCTGGTGACGCTGTCGAAGTAGCTGGTGTCAGGTTTCGCCATTGCGACTGAGGCGTTGGACTCCTTCTGTGACTTCATGTCTTGCACTTCGATTGGAAATGCAGAGGTCACTTGCAGTGCGATCCGATCCCACGCAACGAAGGCATCCACCTGCTGGCCTTTCTTATTGACCGACATCTCTTGAGCAGGCTTCGATTCACGCACCAGTGATCCAGACAAGAAGAACAAACCGCTTTCCGGTGGGATGTAGTCGTTGGCGTTTGGATCACCAATGCCGTGCAGAACGTCCTTCACAGCAGCGTTCTCAGGTAAGAGACGCACGTGATAGGCGTCTTTCTGTCCTGGTTGCAGTGGTGCTTGGAGACCGTCACCTGCTTTGAGGACTGAGGTCCAAGCGTCGCCTTCACAGTTGGCGATCATCGTCACCGTGAATTGCTCAGGCTCTGCCTTTGCATCCAGAACGGTCTGACGTGCTGACGTGCAGATCAGGTCGATGGCATTGGTCCGTTGAACGACACCTTCAGTCAGTTGACGTCCGTCTTGTGAGACGCCGCCACCCATTTGGTAGTCAGCTTTCACGTTCAGAGTTCCATCTGTTCCTTGGATCAGGAGGCGAACTTTCTTCTTGGTGCCTGCTTCTGCTGCTTTAGCGACGTCTTGTTGGAAGACTCCCAAAGCTTGATCAACAACTGAACCTGGTGTTGTATGAAGGTTGATTTGAATTGTGTCTTTAACTCCTAAGTGAATGGTCTTAAAGACGTTATAAGTCTGTCCTTCGACCTCTCTTGTCTTAGGTGCATCCTTGTGCACGTATGTTGTAGCGATAGCTTGAATAGCCATATTGTTATTACCTCTATGGGAATATCTGTCAGGGGGTGAATTAGATCCACCTATTAAATATACAACATTATTCTTAAGTGCGTGGGGATAAGTTGCCTCAAATGTTTATTGATTCACGTGTTATTGGCAAGCATTAAAAAAGCACAGTCATATTGGCGACCATGCTTTGCTTCAAAACCATTGATACAATTAACAAGTCTCTGAAAATAAACTATCGGCGTTAAGACTTATTAAGCAGCTGTCAGCTTATCCTTGAATTGCGTGAGTTCACTTCTTACCCCATCACTTACTCGATACGACACATATAAGTTCTCGTCTTGTCCCATTGCATGGATCATTGCTCGATGCACGATCCCATGTGCACGTCTGCTACTAGGAGTCTCATTAGCGATTGCACGTCCGAGATCAAAGATCTTCCAGCTGTCTTTGCTGAAGGTCGGTAGAGATACAGACGTATCCAGCTTCTTCTCAGGATTGAACATCAGAACGCCCTGGCACGTGCCTCGACCACTCGCTGCTTCTAGTGCTGCAGGTAAGCCAAGGATGTGAGGGCTCTCGGCTGCTCGGTTGATTAAGGCTTGGACCTTCTCTTCAGAATCCAGTCTGTCACTGAAGTTCAGTGCAGTCTTAAGGAACGAAAGGTAAGGCGTTGGTTCACCATCTGCTTGAGCTGCGAGCTCTGCTTTAACCGTGATGGCTAAGCGAGTCATCGTGGCGTGACCAGAGAGTGGCCAGTTAGCAAACAAGGGTCCGCTCTTAACGGTGAATACAGGGATCGGACCAGTGCCTGGGATGAAGGTTGATCCACCAAAAGCATCTAATGGCAGTCCCATCAGCACGGCACGCTTTGTCTTATCTGCTATGTCTTGGCAATTCTTCTCGTCAGCACGTAGCTCTGACATTTGATTGAATACCTTTAATAAGACTCCACCAGCTAGATTAAATTCATAGAGCTGTAGAGTCTTACTAGCAACCTGGGTTTCTATACCAATTGTTCCAAGTAACTCGATGTGTTGTGACTCAGCATGAGTTGGTTTGAGTCCTTGGCTCTGTTGCCTTTCTAATGATCGTAGTGATGTCTTTGTCATGATTTATCTTTCAGTCGTTCAGTTGCTTTCACCACCAGTCATTGCAAGTAGTGATATTTCGTTGTTAACAAGATAGCTACGGAAGTCATTCAATGGTGATTCATCTTTGATAACGTCAAGCTGACCAACGAAGTTTCCATATGGATCAACAAGTGATCCTGCATGTGTCGTAGATAGACGCCATGCTCTTTCACCAAAGCGTTTGATCATTCCAATGTGCTCAAGGTGACCAAGGATGAGGAAGTCGAAATAGCCCCATGCTTCATTGGTCCTAAGCCAGGGAATAAAACTCTCAAGATCTTCTGATGTAAATGCAACACCTCGCCACTCAGCAACTTCACCTATAAATACAGCAATCTTATGTGCTGCTAGCAAGTGATTGTATTTGGCATCAAGCACCGTGTCGTTCGAGAATATTGATTGCTTATATGCTCTGTCTACTTGCTTCTTCAACTCTTGTATTTGGATTTGCATTGTGTTTGATGTGATCATGTGCAGCTCCTTTCGTTAGTTAAATCTAGCAGCATATTGTCTGACTTGTGTTTTATTGTGCAGTGAACGTATATCTATTTTAATTGATTCCAAGTTTGCAAGCTTTATGCTTCTGTCGTCTAGTCCTCAGTCATATGAAGCGAAAAAGCCAGGTCACCCATTACGACCCGGCCTCTTCTTCAACCCCATTGACACCACAAGTCTAACAATTAATTATCCTTAGTGCTTGCTATTGTCAATAGGCGATGCTCGCATCATTCAATATATAGTGATAGAATTAATTCAGATAGCGCGGCAACCATGCAATATCTAAACTAAACAAACAATACCCCAATTAAACAAATGAAAACAAAGAACTCAACTCTTACCCCCAATGAAACGACTTGCGTTACTGGTGATCGCCGTCGTCCAAATAGCCATATGGCCATCGGTCAGCACAACTTCGCCGTGAGAATCTCAGATACACTTGCAGAGCAATTCAATGCTGCATGTAGGGAACGTGGATCAAACATGACGCTTGTGATCAAGCAGCTTATGTCTGACTTCATTGAATCCTAAACACGTCTTAATCAAATTCCCATTGACTGACTAATACTAATTACAGTATTGGCGAAGACATTAATAATTAATTGTTAAACCCATGATGACAAAAGAACTAGGCAACAATGACGCTACAGAAAACAATGCGTCCTTTCTCAATAGAAAAGTAAGCTGTGAGCCAAATACAAAAGCAGATAACAAGTTCATTGATAGTGTGATCAAGAGGCTTACAGAAGCGAATGATCCTATCCGGTTAGAGCTTGTTGAGACACTGCAACAGCTGTGGCCACAAGGGATTGAAGGTAATAGGTATGAGTTGACGTGCGAACAAAGGCTTTCCATTATTAGTGATCTTACTGAATGTGGATTCGATGCCACTGGTCTTGAAAGTATCAGTGGTTATGCCATTAGCCTCTTTGCCAAGATCCATGAAAAGCATATTCTCAATAAGCAACCACCAGCTCGAATCAACTACACAACGCCAGACAAGTCGGATGATGCAGTAAGACGTGCACTGCAGCGGGATTCCGAGGTATTAAATATGGCCTTTCCTTCTCTCGGTCTTAATGTTGTTGATCAGTCCATCATATGCAAAGGAGATGATGGTCATTACAGGTCATTGAATCGAATTGAACTTAAGCATCCTGAACTAACTGCTATAGACAGAACATTATGTGCAGTTCCTCCTGATCGAGCAAGGAAGACACTTGAATATGAAGCGGCTAAGAATCCTATTCATCCCTTACGTGAAGAGTTTGATAAATGCAAGCACGAATACAAGGGCACAGATGAGCAGGCTATTGAGCTTGTTGAATCAATACCACAGTTACTCATGTCGAATGAGCACCCAATTCCGAACGGGATCATTCGGGACCTGCTGTTTTCGCAGGCAGCGTTGGTCGTTGGTGAGCAGAGTGCGACGGTCCCGTTGTTCGTTCCAGTTCTTGCTGGGGAGCAAGGCACTTACAAGAGCAGCTTTTGGGAATCTCTCTCCACTCTTGGGCTCTTCCACCTGAAGAACAACTATGCGGTCTGCTCTTCCACGGCGCAGCAGCTGACATCTGACATCACTCTTCGTTCCACAGCTGCATGGATGGAACTGGCTGAGATTGAGAGGTTCCTCACACCTGCGAACGTTGATTCGTTCAAGAACCTTGTCACTGACACGCATCCGCTTGGCAGGCGTCCATATGACGTTGCTGCCACACGGTTCAAACGTATGTCTGTTTGGGTGGGCTCAACCAATCATCCAACCGCTGTCTGCGTGGATCGCAGCTCTCCCTATGACAGGCGCATCATTCCGATCTGGATTCCCAGTGGGACGTTCATCGACATTGATCAAACGAACGACAGGGTTCGTGAGATCTGGGGTGCGGTCATGCGTTTGTATGAGAAGGGCTACTGCCTAAATCCACAGGGCATTTCTCCCAACCTTTATGCAGACCTTGGTTCCTATCAGCAGGACTTTATAGAAACCACTCCTCGTGAGCAGTCACTCATTGATTATGCAAGAGGGGTGAACATCGTTGTCCCTTCTGAAGCTTGTGTTCGTGCATTAGGTATGACAGAGAATGATATTGATGCTTCTGATGTCAGGGAAGCACGTAACATCTATAAAAACATTCTTCCAGACATGGGGTTTATAGCAACTAGGGTTCGTGCGAATGGACGCAGGCTTTCTGTGTTTACACGTAATGCAAAGAGTAAGCTGAATCCAGTTAAGCTGCAAGAAGTTCGTTCCGACATAAACCGTGGTCGTTCAACACCTATTGATTGGCCTGTAGATCTTGAGGACAACGGAGACTTCTAGTTCATTCGATTGGATCTAATAATACAGCGGGCTATAAGGTCCGCTTTTTTATTGCTCTGTGCTCCATACTGACCCACTACCTACTTTGCCTAATCGCTTTGTTATTCAGCAGGCGGAGGCATTTTGCTTCTCTTTGCTGTGAGTGGACACTGAATTTGACAGGGAGGACATCAAGCTTCTCATTTCTTCAAGCCAGTGGTAGCAATGCTTCTCGGCTTATTGGACATTATGGACATGTAAATCACTATTCTTTAATTAAGACACTATATAAGAGGCGAAACAAGCATATGCCTTAGTAGAGGTTATAAGGAATTTTATGTCCACCTTGTCCACAGCTGCTCATTTTCCCTGAGAACGATTGCAGTCACTGCTCTTTTGCTCCTGGCAGCTGCTTGTCAATAGTATGTCCACTGCCTTAATCAATGTCCACTTGTGTTTAAGTATTAGTAAGACGCGGTCCATTAATACCCACGCTTATCTCTCGCATGGTTTAAGCTTAAGGAAGTGAACAACTGTATATATACAAATGCTTGAACCAGAAAATAGTTTGATTAACTTGAGTGCTGTTAGAGAAGAGAAAGAGCAGCAGCGAAAGCTTAGTCGTGGTCGTCCTAAGAAGTCACAAGATGCAGTTGCTGACGAGAGGAATAGTGATCTTGCTTTCTTGCAAAGCAAAGGTCTTAACTTCCGCCGCAACCTTATGAATGGTGATATTGAATTTGATCATCCGACTAACGGAAAGGTAGTCGTGCAAGGAGATGACTTAAGCACGCTCTCTCATCTGTGTGCTTTCCACTTCAACGAGACGATCCCTGAACTACGGATGAAGAACGCTGTCCTGTTCGCCGCTGAGCTTGCCAGCTTCTGTCCCATCAAGACCTATCTCGATCAATGCATTGCCACTCAGGATTCCTCTCCTCACTTCGATGTGATGGCAGATCGTTACCTAGGTAATAAGGAGCCGATTGCCAACGAAGCTCTCAAGCGTTTGATGACAGGCATGGTGGCCCGTGCTTTCAACCCTGGTTCTCCCTTGTCCTTCTTGCCGATTCTGCAAGGTGCACAGGGTCTGGGTAAGTCGAGGTTCGCTTCCACGCTTGTCCCCCAAGCCATGTTTGCTGAGGTCTCAGCTTCACTCGACGTCATCACCCGTGAGATGTTCCGTCTCCATCGCAGTTGGCTGATTGAACTCGGTGAGATCGATAGATATTTCCATCCGAGCAAGGCAGAGGATTTCAAGAACCTGATCACGGTCAACGTCGATCAAGTGCGGCTCCCGTATCAGTTGCCGACAGCTAAGCCCAGGCGCTTCGGAATGATTGGCACCACTAATCAACCGACTTTTCTTTGCGACAGCACAGGCAACCGGCGTTTCATCCCTGTCGAGATCAGCGGTGACATCAAGATCGACCTGCTCCAGTCAGAACGTGACGCGCTTTGGTGCGCTGCTATTCACGCCTACCGCAATGGGTTACGCACGGAGTTCAATTCCGGTGAGCTAGCGAGCCTTACCGATTACCAAGACGACTGGCTTGAGCTCGACACATGGACTGATGACGTCCTTAAAGGTGTTAACGGCCTGATGGAGACCACGACAACAAAGGTCTTGACTGACATTGTTGGAGTTGCACTTGAACGTCAGTCCACACCACATCGCCGCCGTGTCGCGGGAATCCTTCGTGGTGCCGGATGGGTTCAGAAGAACACCTCACGCAACGGACGAAAGGTTCGCCTTTGGATCAACCCTGATCAGACCGTGCGTCAGCAGCAGTGTGATTTCTGATGACTGCTTTTCCTCTCTCACTCCCTGGTCTGTTTCAAGACTTCGGTTGGTCGCTCGATCAGTCCCGTGAACAGACACAAGTTGATGTCTCTGACTGGAGTAATGGTCGTGTCATCCTCCTGCACCAGCGTCTTGAGCTGAATCGCGCAGACAATGTCCACGGACGTGGTCAGTGTTATTGCACCAACTGCGGCACGATCATCGAATCGATGCTGACGCCTCAGAACCTGAAGATCTGTCCTGAGTGCACTGACGCTCCACCCGTCAAAAGCAAGCTCAGGTATTGGTCCCATTGGAACTATTGGCGTTTTGTAGAGAAGCCTGAATGCGCTTCTGCTCCTGGCCGGGTCTATCTGTTCAGCATTCCTGGCCTACCCAACGCTCTCAAGTTTGGCTTCAGCTATGCGCCGCTTAAGCGAGCTGCAGGCTCATGCCTCTATGGGGAACTGCTTTGGCAGAGTCCACTAACGACACGGGCAGAAGCAAGGACACTTGAGCTTGACCTCTATCTGTCTGTCAAAAGCGGGCTGTTCAAAGACGCACCTCTAACCCTTGAACAAGAGCGGGAGTCAGGTGCAAGTGAAACGTTCCTCCTTCGGCCCGGTTGGGATTTGAGTTCAATCATTTGCCATCTAGAAGGGACGGCTAAACAAATTGCTGATATTGGTTGGCAGTCGTATTGGTTGCAGTATCTAGCTGGCATTGATGGTGCACCAAAGAACAATGCACTTGAGTTTTAACCTCACATAAACAATGGCTATCAATTAAAGTTTGAATAACATGTGTAAGAAAGTAATGCATCATAAGACAGGAACAACTCCATTTGACATCAACCTATCTGATGCTTCCACTATTGAAGCAAGTAAGCTCCTGCAAGAGGCAGGTGAAGACGTCTACCTTTTGTTTGTGCAGATGCAAGAGGCACTGATGGAGCCTTATGGAACTGATGCTGCAACTTATATGCAGCTCTTGCCAACAGCAGCAGCATTAACGCAAGCAGCTGTCTCTCTTGCTGCATCAGGCAAAGACCTATCAGATTAGAATTAATAAAGAGTTCGACTGTATAGATAAAGTCAATGGCTAATTACCAACGCTCTGATCCTAGTTCTGTCTCTTTTGGAAGACGTCTACAGCAAACAGAGAATCAGGTTCGTCATCAGTCCCAAGCAATTGAGACGTTGCAGCAAGGACAACTGAGCTCACGCGAGAAGCAGACCGCTAAGGAGCTTGCTTCTGATCGAGACGCTGAGCGCATGAGAGCAAAGCAGTTGTTAGCCAGCTATAGCGCCAGCACTGAAGACTTGCAGAGCTTGAACCAGGCCCTACTGACGCCAGCTTTACGCGAACAGGTGCGTCTCAACATCACTGCTCTTTATTCAGCTCAAGCACCAACTGCAATTCAGTTTGACGAGGCTGCTCTGGCAAGGATCAACAACTTCAGACAGTTCACGAAAGAGAATCCGCGTGATGTCTTTCAACAGAACAACGATCCCTTCACCCCTCCTGTAAACACTGGTTATCAGAGGTGGCTGAAGAATCAACAGACACCAGCTACTCAGCGGCTAAACGCACAACGTCAGCGAGCAGAGCAGGAGAGTTCACTCCTAAAGGCGAAGCAAGTCTCAAATCAGAAGGTGCAGAAGCCTAGTGGCATTGATTTCCTCAATCCCAACGCACCTCGTTAACCATGCCTTTCAAACCAGGACCACGAAAAAAGATCAGCAAAGTCAAAGTGTTTGATGACTTGGAAGGGGAGCATCAGTTATCACCAGATGGATCTCACGTCTCCATTGGTGGTGCCATTTTTAAGAGGACGGTCTTACCAAGCGTTACTTCCCCTAAGAAAGAGGATGCACAGCTCAACGACGAGCTTGAGTCTATAGACGAATCAGTCATTAGAGAAGAAGCATCAGATAGCTAAAGCTTGCGTCGTTAAGCCTGCATTAACCCTGTTTCTTCTAAGCCTTCTCTCCTGGCTCCATTTTTTGAAGAATGATCCTATCGTTTTCTTTGTCCAGCTCTACTCGGATTGAGTCATTTGATTTCCACTGCATAGTTCCGGTGGGATCCTCTTTCTTTGCACCTGTGTATGCTGGACTTACGATTATGTTTCCATTTGCCTGAACCTTAAGCTTGTTCTCTCTAGCTTTAGGAGTAGGCTTGGATTCAAAACCATAAGTCGCAGCAACGATCTCTTGCCTCATTTTTGCTACTAGGGCAAAACGCTGTAGCTCTCCCTGAGCGTTTTTCCTATCTTGCCACCATCCGAGTTCAAGGGCTACTTGCTGCTCGGTTTTTCCTTGAGCCTTTAACTCCTCAAGCCTAGCGAGGAGTGTTTTTCCTGTGATTGCATCCATAACAAGTGGTTCTCAGTAGAGGGGTGGGTTGCTGATGAGACGATCAGCGCGTTGTGAATTATTTATATCACACCAATAGTGCTCATGCCCTCATCTGTCCAAGCTTATGAGGCATGGCTTGAGACGGCTGATCACTTGTGCCTTTGCCAAAGAACCGCAGGAGCTACCAACTGTAAATCAAGTGAAAGCTAAGGATGTGACTAGAGGTAGATACAATTAATTAGTCAATAATGTAAAGCCGCATGCAACCCTAAAATATTGAAATAAAAAATTATCGCTCATAACAGACCCCCCTCGGTTTCCCAAAGCTGTGCCAAAAAAACGCCCTATGGGAGGTCAAAAATGCTAAATTTTATTTTAGAGGTTTAATACCCTCTGTGCCTCGATAGGCGGTCAAACAAAAAAAAAATAACTAGAGGCACAAGGTCAGTGATACCAGTTGATCTAGAGAAACTTAATAAGATCAACACAAGTTACTGAAGCTACAACAACAGTTGATTCGACTGCAAGCTGAAGTCACAGCGCACACAATGCACACGTGAATCAGATAACTCTTTTGTTTTAATTGCATTCAACTTAAGTTGACAAGCAGTGCAGTAACATCACATCATTCAATTAAGATAGATACAATGAATAGATGATGAATGATATTGTATGTCTATTACACGTGAAGTAGTCGATAGGGTTGATGAGCTCACACGCACAGGTCTATCAATCAAAGCTGCGGCTAAAAGCTTAGGCTTTAGTTTCAATGGAGTTAAGTCAGCAGCTCAGCGATACGGGATCAAGTTGACACGCATGACATTGGTTGACCGTGTGCTGGCACGGGCTGATGAGATACGAGCGAGTGATAAGCCGCAGAAGTGGTGGGCGAAGGAGTTCGACACCTACCCCTCTGCTATCGGCATTGCGTTTAAGAAAGCAGGAGTCTCCCCCAAGCGGCTTAGGCAACCCTCACCAACGACAGAGGAACGGATGAGTGTCTACCGCAGGGTCCTTGCTTATATCGCAGCAAATGGTGGCTATCTACCAGATGCATTGCAAGCACTAGGGATAACGTTGCAACCACAGCCTATCCGTGAGTTCGCTCGATCTATTGGATTTAACTTCTCTCATTATCAATTCGCGTGGCAGCAGCACGGTCACTGGATGACCTTGCCTGGTGAATGGGAGAAGCGTGCACCGAGTGACTATCTCGTCCCTTCGATGTGCACCCTATGTAGTGAGATCTCACATGTATCAATGATCAATCTCAAGATGCAGCAAAGCACGAGATGTCATAAGTGTTCACCTGGCAACAACAGCAAGCAGGTTGTCGTTAATAGTGTGACTGGTGAGAGCTATCGATCAATCATGGCTTGGGCTAGGGAGATTGGTCATCTCAAGAGCTATCAGCGTCTACGCATTACTCTGATCAATAAGGGCTGTATCACTGTTGATGGTGTTGAATATTCAATGCCCAGCTTTAAACAGAAGGATCGTCAGAAGAAATCTGTTGTTGTTGTTGATGTATTAATCCCAGTTGCATCTAGTAATGATTAGAGGCTGCTGCTTCTGTTGACTTGTATGGATTACTGAGCTTATGCTGCATTGAGATGAATCGAGTATGGCATTAGCTGGGGAGCTACTGCCTAGGTTCTGAAGAAGCAAGCAATGGTGTCACGTCCGCTTGCAACAGATTACCTGCACTGGTCCTCATTGCCTATGAGGGTGAAACTCCAGTGGTGAACGGCAATACCTTCGACCTACTAACTGTGTCTGTCTATAGCTTTGCTTCTGGCGTCAATCGCCTGCAATCGTTTGGCTGCCTAAGAAACTCATCTGTCTTGCCAACACTTGTTCATGCAATAGTTCGTAAACGTTCTAGTTACAAGCCCACGTTTAGAGTTCAAGCAACTACAGTGAGTAAAGGAACTATTGATGGTTGATACACATGATGATATGTAGTGTGATTGGATACGATACTGATGATGCAGATCCTCAGGAGAAAGCTTTGTTCTCTGCTGAGGTAGATGATGTTGAGCAAATGGAGCTGCTTCCTATGCTGTCACCTATGTTTGCTTGCATACCCAACATCTATACGTCTGTTGTTACCGGTGTTGCTCTACATACAGAACGGCACGAGTATCACTTGCCGCGTGACCTAGTGGTTTATGCCATCAGCTCTTACGAGCGCAAGCTGAAACAGAAGGCTGTAGGTGTAGGCAAATGATTCACGCTCCTGATCCAGGCGCACGTCATTCGGATCGCTACGTCACTGACCTTGGCTTCCGTGCTGCTGCTGATGCCGCTCATGCAAAGACACTTGAGTTCAATCAGACGGTGAAGCAATTACGAGTGCCCGTTAGCTATGTGCCCGACTTCGATGACTACTGAACTGAGGTTGTAACAATAGACGCAGTCAACAGAAATGTCGCATACGATACGCATTCCCCATCACCCACTCCGACAGGCATTGCTTTGCGGAGTTTTTTATTGGTTTAGAAGCACTGCTTGGAACTTGCAATAGATGTTCTTCTGCTCGTCGATATCGGTTGCTAAAGCTGCCAGCTTCGTTTGAGTGGTGGTGATATTGATCCGCCGACACCACACATGCTCTTCAATTGTTTGATCGAGTGTCGTGTGTCGGCTGCCATTGCCTACTTCGTTGACGCGCTGCATTGCCTGGAAGTTATCTGAGCCTGCCCGTGGCCTAACCCTTGCCCCTTATCAGGGGCTTTATAAGAAGGGGGGTGTTCAAACTACACGCCTAATCATTCAATTGCACTTTATAATATGACAACTGTTTTGCTTGTATCTAACAATGATCGTTCAGACTACATAGGTCAGCTCAGTTTCACTTCAGAAGATGCTGCACACCTATACATGAAAGAAGAGATGCCCGAATCTCCTTACTGCTTTGAGCACGAGGAACGAACGATCTACGAGAAGTTCTAACTGTATCGCCAGCTAACGCTGGCCATTATTCCGCGTGGGCTTGATGGATAAAAGTTGGAGTATCACTATTCTCGTGTATCAGGACGACAACCATTAGGCCTAACCTTTCTTATTAATTGATGGACTTATTATGCTTATTAAAAATGAACAAGGTGATTACGTAATCAAGAAGCGCAGTCAAGCGTTTGAAGCATTAGCTGTGACTCCACTAGCTGCACCAGATATCAATGGCGACATGGCATTCACTGGAATCGAAGGCGCTTCTGAGCTGGCGACTGGTGGTTTTCTGACATACAGCATCTATACCGCGACGCTTGCGGCCCTGGACACAGTGGAAGCACGTCGCAAAGGATTGATCACTGCCCAAGAGCAGCGTCAATACATCCTCAGTAAAACGTGGGAGGCAACGAAGGGCGCTGTCCCTCAGGTGCTGATCCTCGCTGCAGTGCTGACAATTTGCCCGTGGTTACTTGGGGCTGCAACTGTTTGTGCGTTTGTTGGCTCGGCCTTCATGGCAACCAAGCTTGTCCGCGCTGCTATTGAAGCGATGAGTGATGAGCAAGTCACCACGATCAAGCAGAAGGCTGCTGATGTTGGCGTCTCTGTTCCTGGCTTGTCTGATGACGAGCCTCTGCCCAGCTTGAGCTGACTATCTGATGGGGGTTTCTAATGCCCCCACTTAATTTTTTATTACCTCACATCATTGCTCTTCTTTAGTTAGACATAAAGGAGATGCAATTAAATGCATGTATATCGATGACGTTGATACTAACGATTACGAATATCAACAACAGCTCATTCTCTCTCGTGATGACGAAGGATATTTATTCCCTGATTCACTAGATGTAGATGGTCTGACTACTGACCTTTATTCTTGACCTACCATGACTCCACAACTAATGACTATCTTGGCATATGCAATCGCTGTGCCAGTTGCTTTGCTTCAAAGGCTACTTCCTGCAGTCGAACTGAGCTTTCAGTATCTTCTGTTCCTCCTGACGCATGACTTGTCAGAGGTTAAAACCTTTGTATCACCACCTGTCTTACAAGCAGTGCCTGCTCTGCTCGATACAGCTCAACCTACAGCTGTAGAAACAAAGCCTAAGCGTGCTACTAGACAAAAGAAGGTTGCTGTCACAGCATAGTTCCTTCTCATTTAAGAATCATAGGAGAGGCTTCGGCTTCTCCTTTTTTTTTGTGCTGCATTAATTCAAGGCTTAGTTGTATCACACGACTTGTCTGCATTAATGCCCACGCTACTACACATTGCATGTTAGATTACTAATGAGCATACGCTCTGCATTTAAAAAGTTATACCTTTCGAGAAGAATAGAAATGAAACATTCATTACTACCAAAGCCACTACGGAAGCATCAGGCTAGTGCACCATCAATAGCTACAACACTAATTTCAGATACCGTTGCTGTCGATTCAAATCGATCAGCTCTTGCATCGCTTGAGGGTCAGATCATGTTTGTCACAGGGTTCATTGATGGTTTCAGATTCTCTGATGACCGATCACTCACCTGTCTCACGAGAGTTCAATACACAACACCGTCTGATTCGTTTAAGTCAGAGGCTGATCGCTGCTATATGAATCTGTCACATGCATGGATGGATACAACAGATTTCCCCAAGCTACCTAAGTGTTTTCATAAAGTTCACATCATGTCAAAGGTCATTCAATACCAGCGGCAGGATGGGTCTATCTCCTATGGCTTTGCTCCTGTCACTACCAAAGGTGCTACCGATGTCATTGCTAAGACTGCCCGTGAGTTGATGCTTTCAATCAAGAACTCAGGCTATAACAAGAGTGTTACTTCCATGATCACAAAGGCTTTCTCGAATCTGTATCTAAAGCTTGACCCACGTCGTCAGCGACCGGGTGATACTCCTATTACTTTTGCCAATTTGGGATACAAGCAATTCATTAGTGCTCTTAAGAAGCACGAGCGTAAGCTTATCAATCGTGCAAAGCATGGTGATAAGCAGAGTGCTCTTGAATACCTATTGAAGATCTATCAGCACTGCATCCAGTCTGATGATGATCTGTTTGTCAATCGTGTCTCTAACTTGTGTCAACAAGCAGGGTGACGCACCTATGCTCATATCTTATCCATTTATTGTTTAATCATTATGTTTAACACTACAAAGATCTCCTATCCAATCAAACCAGTTGCATCACTCAATGATGATGCTGTTGTCGATCAACTGCCAATTAATATTGTCCAACAACTTGGTCCATTGGAAGAAAGCGGCTTCCATCTCGGTCTTCATCGCCGTGATCTCTTTTATCGTCACGGTCTAGTTCAATACACGCTTGGCCAAAGCAAGGCTCATGTCGAGCTTGACTGATTACTTCTAACTACTACTAAGGCTTTCCAATTACTACTAAGTATTGCTGGCTCAATTCTCCTTACGTAAATACTAGGGTTTCAGCCAAGCACTTGCTCTAAAAATTTGGAGAAACGAACAATAGTTCCTATGTTTATATATGGGAGTTAGTAGCTCCCTCTTTTGTCTAAGACTTGCTTATTTGCTAGTCGCTATCCATTCAACTTACGAGATAAATCAAATGTCATATTCAAGAATGCTTACTGCTGATGCCTATACGGAATTTGCAGAAGAATCATCAGAGCTTGGTCATACCGGAAGGCGAACGCTTGAAGAGCTTCAACCTGGCTGCTCTGAAGTTATCGAGAACGATGACGGTTACTTCGGTGACCGTGGATCTATTACTTACAAGGTCACTCTTGAGGGTGTGACTGTTCAAGCTAAAGAATCTAAGCACGATCAGTCTGAGCTTGAGTCTATTGCTGAAAGCTTGCTTCGTAAGCATGACGTCATTGTCCCTACCAGTAGTTTCCAAGACAGCTCATGCACTGATGGTCCTGTTCAGGCTGTCTACTACCAAGACTTCATGAATGCAGTCGAATGTATTCCTATGCCTGAAGGTGTCTCTCTTGAGTCAGCATGCTGGGACTGGGAATCAATTCGCCGCGTTGACTAACTTGTCACTCGCTTACTTAGTCAGCTCTTCATCGGGCTGGCTTTTGCTTACTTGTTGTTTATCCATACTTCCTAATGCCTACTCTAGTTTCTGCTTCAGTTATCCCCGAGCTTCAGTCATATCCATCTTCACAATCCACTCGCTTCCTTATTGATGGCTCAGTTGTATCACCTTCTGATATCACTCAAAAGCTAATCACATTACATGGATGCTTAGCCATTGTCGAGGGTGAAGTTGTAAGAACTAATGAACGTTCATCCATCGAGCTTCGTGATGCCACGATCACTCGATACTACTCACCAAGCAAAGCTCATAAACGTAATAAGCCTATCCATCTTGAGCATGTTTCCATTCGTAATGGTCCGACTCCAGTCCCTCCCCACGGTTCTCGTGTTCAGGTTGCAGCTTATGTCAACCTTCATTGCTCTAGAAATACAGCGATAATGAGGGTTGATCTTAGTCACAAGAAACGATGTGGTCATTCAAACTTTCTTGTATATGACGTAGCATCTTCTTTGTATGCCAATCTTCTTAATGATGGTGACTTCTCAGATAATACTCAACTGTATCTTGATTGCTTCCTTGATGTTGTCAAGATCATACGAGCACGACACTATCACTGCTATTCACCTCATGGCAGGTTGATTACAAGAGTCTACGATCCATACTCTATTCATCCTGATATGTCTGTGATGCACCGTATCAGGGTCATCCACGAGCAGGTGTCTGAGTTAGTGCAGCTTGGTCACTACCAGAAGCTTCTTGGTTTCTTATGCACTCTGATTGCTGATCATGTGCTTGATGACATTCATTCCAATGTTGCTGATGCTCACCTTCGTTACTCGCTTGTGACACCTGGCATGCGTTTTATTCCTGATCGTTCCCTTGTCTTGACCTCTATGGCTCTATCGCACGGTGAACGAGAGGGCCATCAGGAGCTGCACTGATGTCTGAACTCACGCAACTTGAGCGAGCACAGCTCGTCGCCGCAAGCTTTGAACAGAAGTATCCACCAGGTCATTGCTATGTCTATATCTACTTAGGTAAGGCAACATACGATGCTTCTGCCTATGAGGTCTTAGATGGTCAAGTTCTGATGTCAAAACGTGTATGGCTCGTTGATGAATCACGTATTGATTGTGTCTCATATGTCGGTCGTGGTGACAAGAGGAGGATTGATTTCGTAAGAACTCATCCTGTTCTCCCGCCACGCCAACTCAGAGTAAAGCTTATAGAAGGTTTGTCTTATGAAGATAGTATAGATTTAGAGCGCAATCTCATTAGTGAATTGGGATGTATTTGTGATCACACTCGTTCTGATGGATGTCTTGTCAACCTTAGGTATTACCAGAGTGGCCCTATGTGCTGTGATGTATTAGAAGCTAGCGCTTATAAGCATCGGAAAAGCTCGGCACTTGCTTCGGCAGCTAGAGGCGCAGATGTTATTTGTTTTACAGAGGACAAAACACTGGTTGCCAGAGGCACTTTCCATGGGCTTGGGCGGCAGCTTGGTATTCCATTTCAAAATATGAGTAAATGTTTACAGAAGAAAGCGCGAGGCATTTGGCATTCTCCTACACAAAGACCTCTTTATTTCTGTTATCACGACCAGTATGAGGACTACGTAGTTCAGCCTATGACTACAAAGCAGCGGCAGGCAGAGCGTCTGATGGTTGCTCATAAGCTGGATGCTTCTGATACATTTTGCGGAACAGCGACACAATTATCACAATACGATCCAACCATTAAGGCATCAGAGCAACTTCATAGAGCTGCACGTGGTGAATATAAACATAGCTATGGTTGGGTTGCATATTATTTGGATTGCTTAGAAGCGCCTATAGAAACAATCAGTGCTACACCAATCAACTACTGCTGAATCCCTTGCCACCTATCGGTGGCTTTTATTCATAGTGTTCTTTATTGAGTGATCCTCAATGACAGCACTAACAGTTTCCCAACGTATCCTTCACGGTGGACAACTTCTGTTGACACAAGGCATCAACGACTGGATATCAACTGGTCTTGAACCATGGGCATCAGAACCTAATCCTTATTGCCTTGGCATTCAGTGGAGACAGCACTACATCTCGGTGATTGTTACCAGTCATCTATCAGGTGATCAGGGTGACACGTGCAAAGAAGATCAGTTACTTAACGACCAGATCTTCAGCAACCCTGGCTGTGGTGCTCGCCTGCTCACGGTATGGCATCGCAATCATTGCTCCAAGATCTTCTGCATCACAGATGACTTCGGTGGTGACACTGCTTGCACAACAGTTCTATTTGCCTCGGAGTATTAGCAACCGAATCACTGCCCCCTAACAGGGGCTCTTTTTTTGTGTGCTCTTTCGTCATAAACATCTAATGACAAGCACCGCTCCTTTCCAGACACAGTTCTCCCTACCTGTGTTCAACATCAATGGAACTAGCTCTCGTTCTATTGAGCATGAGTATTACCAAGCTCTTCAAGCATTTCGTATTGCTGAGCAGATGCTTATGAATTGCACGTGTCATGGACGTGACTTCCAAATGCAATCAACTGCTGCTTACTCAATAGCCAAACAAGAGCGTGATCAAATGCTGTCTCATTGTCAGGCTATCCATGATTACTTGGAAGCGTGGTATTGGCATGCTGTTGACAGCAACTAGATAACAACTGAACACCTGCCCCATATCTGGGGCTCTTTTCGTATGTGTCCTTTGTCTTGGAACTTCCAATGACCGACACTCAATTCTCCACTGTCAACGTGGATGAGAAAGGCTTCGACCAACTCGCTCAAGGTCTTACTGGCTTTAGCGATCAGGCAGAAGACTTGCTGCGTAAGCAGATGCTGACCACGATCTTTATCAGTGGGACATCAGCCACCAGCCAAGGGCGTTGCTCCTACATGCTTGGTGAAGATGGAAGCCGTATCTGGTTGCCGTCTTCTTTACGTTGCTGGATCACAGACCTGGCTGTGGTCACACAGACGTATGAGTCCTACGACCCAGTCGATAAGTTGCTCGTGTCTGTGACTGCAAGCGATGGCTGTAACTACGTTTATCGCTGTGGTCTCAACAGTTGGACAGCAAGCAGCTTCCTTACTTGCCTCAAGGCAATGACGAGAGAGCAGCACGCAGAACAGGTGCAGATCACACTGACACCTAAAGGTCGTGCAACTTTCGTGGCTATCAGCTGCGTAGGTAAGGACCTGTCTACGTTTGAGCGCATCGCAATACCTAAGGAAGACCTCGGTCGCAAGCTTGGATATGACGAGAGCTTGGACGTAATCACCTACGTCAACAGGCAGGCACAGGAAAACCCTGAGTCTGAGACTGTTGCTCAGCAGGTGGATGAAGAGAGCGTTCCCTTCGAGGTCCAGCCTGAGGATCTTGATGAGCTGATCGACGAGATCAAAGCTGAGAAGCTACCGACCAGACGCAAGCGCTCTTCAGTTGATGAAGCACTTGCGACCAACGTTTAAACCCTATGCCCCTGCCTAATGGCGGGGGTTTTTCTGCTTTTCTGTATAGCCTCGCTACCAATAGCAAGATTGGTTTCACTTGTGTAACACCATGAACAACAGAGGTGTTGACGTTGTCGCTATAAAAGTTGTGTAGTCACCACTACATACAACGTTCACCTCACTTTCGTGAGGCGCAGTCACACCAGGCCACGGAACGGGGACCTGGATTTCTGAGGAACCTCAAATGACTCTTACCTATCGTGGCAAGCAGTATGTCCAGCACAAAGATGCTGGTAATGATGCATCTAATAAAGCACCATTGACATATCGCGGCGTTTCATACGCCAAGTGATCTAAAGAGTTCACATCATTCAGCTCTCGCTTAACAGCGGGAGTTTTTTAATGTCTGCTGCTACTTCCAGACAGGTATCACCAGCTGCCTATCACTCATGTCGTCAGTCAGTTCATAAGGCTCAAGCGTGCCGTCAAAGATCATCTCGTGATATGCACGTAGATGCATGCGTTCCTCACGCTTACCTTTGTTTGCATCAACTCTTTGTGCTTTTACTTTCGCTAGCTCTTGCTTTGTGAATGGTGTGTGGTTGCCTTGTTCGTCTGTGAAATGCACGTCCATCTGTCTACCCTTAAGCACAGCCTCATAGTTCATATCATTGGTAATGATCTGATCGACAACTTGAGATAGCAATCGACCCAGGTCATTGGCATCAGTAGCAAGTCTTGATGCATACTCTGTTTCCCGGCTCATGATCTGAAGCTCAGCACGACTCATGCTCTCAGTGCTTTGCTCATAGATACGTGCGAGTGCTAGCAGCATGCCAACTGTTATCTCACGTTGGAATACTCCTGCTTCATAGTTATTGCCGAGGCCATTGGCTTCAAGGAAATCGATTGTCCAAACACTCCAGTATTTAATTGATTCAAATAGTTCAGTGCTTGCAGTTGAGTAGACAATCTTCATCTTCTCCTCAGGTGATAGACGTGCGACTTCTCTACGCACATCTTCTTCTGTCTCGCATCGATCAGCTATTGCCTGAAGCTCTTCTGTCGCATCATTAATATCCATAGCACTACACTAAATGATTTCATTTATTAAAGTGATCTATCGATGAGGAGATGTTACTCTCCTCTGCTTGTGTTCAATAGATAACTATATTGCCGCGTGCATCTACTGTTGTTGTCCTTGGCTCTTCATACCTTGCATTCGGATTAGACAGGGGAACTGGACGCAAGTTCATGTCACCAATCTGGTTGAAATAAGCAGGTTCCTGTTGCATCCCACTAGCTGACTGGCGTTGAGCCATTGGTGATTGTGAGTATGCATCTTGCAGCTTCTGGCTTGCATCCACATATGCTCCACTTACATCAGGTTGATTCTGTGTAATCACAACCGAATCACTGTTACTCATTGCTGGCTGACGTGATGCTGCTGTTAGTGCGGCGACCAGTGGATTGCCTGATGCCATCATGCCTATTGCAAAAGCGTCACGACCTAGGTTTGATCCTTGTTCTTTGTTACCTGCCTTTTGCCTTGGTGGTTCACCGAAGCTCATGGCTTGGAGCACTGATGCAATTTGATCGTCAGGTATACCTTTGTCTTGAAGTGCTGCGATTGCTTGGTTCAACTCAGCTTCTGTAATGTTGTTAGCCATTTGATTTCTCCTGTTAGTAATTGATATCTGTTTGTTAGTAGGCTGAACCTGCACGCAGTTCCATGTTGACCTGCTCGGTTGCAATCCTCTGAGCCTGGTCGAATGGCATCGGTGCCACGGAACCATCACTGCGTTGGATGGGCTGCTGCATTAGCTCGCCCACTCGTTGATCGATCATGCTCTGCACGCCAAAGGTGGAATACTCCGTTGGCTGTAGTGCCATCTCTTGCTCACCCCTGAGCTGTTGAATCTCGTCTTCAGCTAGTGCTGCCAGCATGTTTTCGGAGCCGACGATCTGCCTTGCAGCTGCCACGTTGTTCCTTGCTTCTGCAAGAGGATCGACGCCGACACTGTTGTATCCACCAATGTTGTTGGCCATCCGTCCGGCGATTGCCCAGGGATCAGTGGGCAGATAATCATTGGCCTGATTGGAGTATGCCTTCAGTCCTTCGATACCGACGACACCAACACCTGCACCTAGTGCTGTGAGTGCAGCAGCCTGACGAAAGCCTGGGCTTGAGAGATATGCCCGTGCGTCAACAGCGCGGTCAGCTACTCCACGAACCGTGTCGTTCTTCATTCCTTCAGGCAGACCTTGCATCATCTGCCTGGCCTCTGCTGCTCGCCTGTTATTTCCTTTGATTACTTGCTGCTCACGCTTGAGCTTTTCATATGCAGCTAGCTCGTCTGGGTTAGGTCCTCGGAACCATCCTCTGTTCTCAGGTGGAATAGGTGCTGGACCTGGGTTGCGATACTTACGTGCCATGGTGTTGTCTCCTTTTGATTTAGTTATTTAATACTGATGGGTTTTGTAATGCTATTGCTTGATGACTTACGTTGTGTTCATAAGCGATTCTCCTTGTCCTTATAAGTGTCTTCAATCTCGTTGAACTTATTGAACGCCCACTGTTGTTTGTTCTGTAGTTCACGAGCACGTTCCTTACGTTCTTCATTGATCAACTGATCGATCAGAACACCTTGGGTCAGTGCATAGTTCTGTAGACCTGCTTGTTGTGTGCGCTTGTTGAATCCAACGTTTGACTTTTCCTTTTCAGCAACACGGTTTGGATTCTCCTTAGCCAACCTCACCTTCTCGTCAAAGAGATCAGTTGATTTCTCTTTGTAGAGATCGAAGTCCACGCCTGGGTAACGCTCTTCAAACTTCCGCTTACGACGCTCGTCTTCAATGGCGCCACCACCAATAAGACCACCAGTTAAACCAGCAGCTCCTAACAGTAATGGTGATGCAGCAACTCGTGCTTTGTTAACTGCTTCTGGCCCACGCTTACTAGGATCTTCAAAGAAGTTCTCAATCTTTTCAGCAATAGGGTTGGCAACTTTAATAGCTGGATTGTTGCTCTTCCATATTGGGTTATTGATTCGCTCACCTGTAGTGCCTTCACGTTCCATAATCTCAGGCATATAACCTAAGACCTTATTGAAACCGTCACCATCAGGGTCAGTGTATCTGTTGTAGTGCTTGCCATTCTTTTGAATCGTTGGAAGCTTTGTGTTCTGCCTCTTCATACGAACACGTCTGATGTTTGGAAGCAGTGCTCCTAATACTGTGCCGCCCATAGCTGCAGCAGTTGGTATTACTGCTTCGTTGACAGGGATGCTCTTGCCTAGGAATGAGATCTCTGCACCATGGATACCATCAGGGTTGTTCTTAATGACACCGCCAAGGTTAACCTTGCCGTCATCAAATGGATTCAAGTCAATAGCTCGGTCACGTAAGTAGCGTGAGTATTGATTGTATTCCTGACTACTCACGTCAGGACGTTCTAAAAGGAAATCTTCCTCATCCATTAACCGTCCAGTTCTACCTAGGAAATACTTCGCACCAACTTGTTCGACTGCCCAGTCCATGAGGTTGCTGTTCTTCCGTGCGTCATCTTCATCAGGCAGCACTGCTGCATAACCCTCGGGTCTTGATAACAGTCCCAGTCCTGCATTAATACCTACAGCAGCGGGTGCCATTGATACAAAGTTGACAAGGTTAGGTGCATAACTCCTGCGTTTGAAATGACC
>Ga0213863_10000714_pt1 | contig 24609 bp, 22 predicted proteins | sample PICome_8_FD_160128 | JGI IMG/M metagenome (GOLD analysis project Ga0213863, IMG submission 160128) | Coastal seawater microbial communities near Pivers Island, North Carolina, United States - PICO497 | ecosystem: Environmental > Aquatic > Marine > Coastal | place: USA: North Carolina... | reverse complement strand
CAAATAAAGATGTTGATTATAAAGAATGAACATATAATGTGTATATGCCTAGATTAAAAGTTTTAACATTTCCGGACCCAAGATTAAGAAAGGTTGCTGTACCAGTGACTAAATTCGACAAAAGTCTCGAAATTATAACTTCTAATATGCTTGAAACCATGTATGCAGAAGAAGGCATAGGTCTTGCAGCAACTCAGGTTGATATTCACGAAAGAATTATAGTCATGGATCTATCTGAAGAGCGAAATGATCCAAAAATATTTATTAATCCTGAATTTAAGATTTTAAATGACAAAAGTCTACTTTCATTTACAGAAGGCTGCCTCTCAGTCCCCGGAATAACCGAGGATATAACTAGGCCAGACAATATATATTTAACTTGGCAAGACATTAATGGCAAACAACATGAAGCAGAACCCTCGGGCTTGCTTACTGTATGTATTCAACATGAAATCGATCATTTGGAGGGAAAGCTAATGGTTGACTATCTTTCCCCTCTCAAAAGAGACAGAATTAGGAAGAAAGCCTCTAAATAGAAGAATTTTAGAGAATTTAACAGAACTTATAGACAAAATGAAGATTTTATTTGCTGGCTCACCCAAATCATCTGCAAAAATATTAAATTCTATGGCAAATGCAGGATTAGAAATTTTAGGTGTAATAAGCCAGCCGGATAAAAGATCAAAGAGAGGTAAAGGTAAAGAGGCATCTTCTGTAGCTGCGGAAGCTTTAAAGTTTGGAATTCCAACTTTTAAACCCACCAAACTTGATGATTTGTTCAAACAAGAAATTTCGCAATTGAACTTTGATTTCTTAGTTGTTTCAGCATACGGAAAAATACTTCCTGAATGGATGCTTGATGCACCAAATATTGCGCCAATAAATATTCACTTTTCTTTGTTGCCAAAATATAGGGGGGCTTCTCCAATACAAGCATCGATATTAAATAATGATTATGAAACCGGGATATCAATTATGAGAATGTCTAAGGGGATGGATGAGGGGCCAGTTTACTGCTCTCATGAAATAAAGATATTAAAGTCAGATAACAAAATAGATCTTGAGAATAAACTTGTTTCTTTGTGTGTCAAAAATCTTGAAAATGATTTGCGCAATATTTTAAATAACAAGCTAGCTCTTGAGGAACAAAATAATGATGAAGCTAGCTATTGTTCAAAAATTGATAAATTATCCGGCAAGACAGATTTTACAAAAGAAAGCACCAAGGAAATATTTCAAAAGTTTAAAGCGTTTATTGGATGGCCTGGACTGTATTTTGAAAAAAATAATTTAGCAATAAAAATCCATGGATTGAAGGAATATAACGGCAACAAGGAAGCTTTTAAAGGAAATGATTTTAAATTTATATCAGAAGGGCTTGCAGTTAAAACATTAGACTCAATGATAGTTATTACTCACTTACAATTCCCAGGTAAGCGTATTATTTCCGCATCAGATGCTGCGAATGCAAACGCAGAATTTTTTGAGAAATAATTTAATTTCGGCAATTCTTCCAATTCTCTAAAAAGAGGTTTAATTTATAACAATGAAAATTTTAATACTTGGCGCTGGAAGGGTAGGAAGCAGCCTTGCCTCAACACTTTCCAGACAAGAATACGAAGTCAGTATTGTTGACCTAAATAAAGATAAACTTTTAAGGCTTCAGGAAGACTATGATCTGGCCACAGAAATTGGTCATGCCTCCCATCCAATTACACTTGAAAAAGCTGGAGCAGATGAAAACACTATTTTGCTAGCTGTCACTAATAGTGATGAGTGCAATATTACTTCCTGCCAGATAGCAAAATCTAAATTTAATGTTAAAAAAACAATCTGCAGACTTTCCGATTCTTCATATCTTGAATCTTTAGAAGCATTTGGAAAAAACAATATTGACATTGCCATAGGCCCAGAAAACGAAGTAACAGAACATCTTGTAGACTTAATCAAACATCCTGGTGCAGAGCAAATTGAATCATTTGCAAACGGATCTATAAAGGTTGTGTCAGTAAAGGCTAAAAAAGATGGGATGTTGGTTAACAGAGAGCTTAAAAGTATAAAAAGCGACATTCCAGATACAGATACCTATGTTCCTGCTATATACAGAAAAGGAAAACCATTAATACCGGATGGCAAAACAATAATCAAAGAAAATGATGAAATATACTTTTTAGCAGCAGAAAGTGATATTGATGGCGTGGTTCAAGAAATGAGGCTGCAAGATACCTCATCATCCAGAATAATGATCATAGGTGGGGGTAAAATAGGCTATGCATTAGCAAAAACTCTAGAGGATGACTACAAAATTAAGATTATTGATCCAGATGGTGATAGGTGTGACATCCTATCAAGACAATTAAACAGAACAATTGTCCTAAAAGGTGCAGGATCAGACGAAGAGCTCTTAAAAAGTGAAAATATAGAAAATATAGATATTTTTTGTGCTTTAACCAACGATGATGAAACCAATATCATGTCAGCGTTTCTTGCAAAAAAACTCGGAGCCAAAAAAACCATAATTATTGTAAATAATTACACTTACATAAATATACTTCCCAAAAATTTTGTTGACATAGCTCTCTCACCACAACGGCTAACTGTTTCTATGGTTTTGCAACACCTTGCAAGAGGTGATGTTCCTCAAGAGGTAATTTTTAAAATGCAAAGTGGTGCTGAGGCAATAGAGGGAATAATCCATAAAAATAAATTCACTGCAGGTTTTTTTGATAAGCCTATTTCTGAACTGCCTCTTCCAGAAAGCTGTGTTATTGCTTCAGTGATAAGAGGGGAAGAAATTTTTATGCATTCAAAAGATTTGCTTCTAAAACCTAACGATAGGATTATAGTTTTTATTCTTGGAAAAACAGATAAAGAAAAAATAGAAAATCTTTTTCTAGAAGACTGATGAATTACAAATCAATCCTTAACTTGTTAGGCATTCTCCTTGGAATATTTAGTCTTTCGTTTATACCTCCTTTAATTCTTACATATATGTATAGCGAATCTGGCGGTGAGGTATTTTTATACTCTTTTTTATTTTTCAGTATTTTTGGAGTTGCTGTATGGGCTGCAACTCGTCAAAAAAATTTAACTCTTAATATTTCTGATGGCTTTGTTGTTACCACATTATTCTGGGTTGTTTTGGCTTGCGCTGGATCAGTTCCATTTTATTTTTTTGGGCTGAGTGTCAGTGATGCAGTTTTTGAATCGGCTTCAGGAATAACAACAACTGGGGCTACTACAATTGTTGGTTTGGATAATCTACCAAAATCAATTCTCTTGTATCGACAACTGCTTCAGTGGATAGGTGGAATGGGGTTAATAGTTTTGGCAGTAGCAGTAATGCCGGCTTTGGGAATCGGGGGCGGCCAGCTATACAAAATGGAGCTCCCTGGAAGTCATGGTAATCAAAAACTTACTCCAAAGATAACTGATAGTGCAAAAGCTTTATGGAAAATATATGTTGGCCTTACTGTCGCTTGTGCAACTTTATATCTTCTTTCTGGAATGAATGTGTTTGACTCTATTGCTCATAGTTTGAGCACTGTTGCTGGCGGTGGATTTTCAACGCATGATGGAAGTATTGGGTTTTTTGATAGCGCGTTAATAGAGGCAGTTTGTATTATTTTTATGTTGCTTTCAGCCGCATCATTTGCAGTACATTATGCTGCAATATTTGGTGGCAAACCTCTCAAATATTTTTATGATTCTGAGTTTAGATTCTTTTTGTCTGTTGTGCTTTTGATTGTTGTTATATCATTGATTGTTCATAGTGTAAGTAACTCATATGCGGATATTTTTTCTGCTTTTGGCACAACAGTTTTTCATGTTGTTTCTACAGTTACAACGTCAGGTTTTACCACAGAGAACTTCTCACTTTGGCCTGGTTTTTTACCATATCTTTTGCTTGTTGGTGCTTTTATGGGGGCATGCTCTCAGTCTGTTGGCGGGGGCATTAAAGCTTGGAGAGTATTAATAATGATTAACCAAGCATACAAAGAAATATTAAAAACCATTCACCCAAATGCGGTCCTTTCTTCAAAGATTGGTACCAAGGTGATTGATGCAAAAATTGCTGAAAAAGTCTGGGGATTTTTTTCTATCTATGTTTTTATATTTATGTTTTTGCTCATGGCGATGCTTGGAACAGGTCTAAGTTTTGAGACAGCGTTTTCTGCTGTCGGAGCTTGCCTAAATAACTTGGGTCCAGGCTTGGGTGATGTCGCCAGCAACTATGCAAATGTAAGTGCGTTTGGAAAATTTATTTTATGCTTTGCGATGATTTTAGGTAGGCTTGAAATTTTTACTCTCCTTGTACTATTCACGCCAGCTTTTTGGCGTCGTTAAGATTTGTAAATATCTTTAGGTTCTTGAGAGAGCCTTCTAAATTTTTTGTATTCCCATGAGTACTCTGCAGGAGATTTTTTAATCTCATGTTCCATGTCTGCATTCATGATATCAACCCCATTATCAGAATAAATATCCTTGCTAGGTTTCTTAAAATTTATAATATGCCCAAGATCTTTTTTATAGGATAGATATGACAATAGAATTTGTTTGTTAGATTTCCTTGCAAGTTTTGGAGCGAGTGCAAATGAATAACACTCATGTCCAAAAAATTTTGAGTAGACTCCAAGCCCACGGGCTGGAACTTGATCAGATGCCATACAGGTCATTTGATTATTTTCTAAAGAGGCAAGAATAGACTTTACTCCTCCTATTCCAGTTTCAACCATTTTGCAGTTTCCCTCCTCTCTAAATTCTTTTACAAAACTATTAATAAGTTTTGATTTAATCTTTTTATAAAGAGATGTGTGGGGTCTTTGAGAGCTTATCCATCTCAACATAAAATCTATGCTTCTGTTATGAAGTGCAATAACTATCAAGCCATCCTCTTTTATGGGGGCGTTAAATAAAAATCTATTGTTAATTCTTTTAGTTTGATAGATTATTTTTTTGTAGGAGCGAGACCAAGTGTATAAAGTTTCATAAAAACTTTTTAATGTTTCTTTGTAGCTTTCTTTAGCAAGGCAATCTAGTTCTCGATCATTTAGGTTTGTAAATGCAATAGATAGATTTTTTCTAGTTACTTTAAATGATGATATAAGCCTTAAAACTCTTATTGGCATAACTTTAAATACAATATCCAGCGCCAGAAACGCAAATCTCAATGGGTAAATCGTAAAAATATAGAAAATTATCTTCATTTAGGGATCTTTGTATAAATTATCGCCCTTTAATTAATAATTTTATAGGTTTATCTTTCCACAGTTGCACAAAAGCTCTATAGATATAATTAAAATAACTGCATAATGTAGTCTTCTCAAGCATGAAATACAAAGGATAATTTTGACAGCTAAAACAATGGAAGAACTGGTAGCCCTCTGCAAAAGAAGGGGGTTTATATTTCAGTCCAATGAAATTTACGGTGGCTTGCAAGGTCTTTATGATTATGGCCCATTGGGTGTTGAGCTCAAAAATAACTTGAAGCAGTCATGGTGGAGAGAAATGGTTTTTGATAGAGATGATGTTGAAGGCTTGGATGCTTCAATATTAACAAAGCCAAGTGTCTTAAAATTCTCTGGTCATGAAGACACATTTACTGATCCACTTGTAGACTGCAGAGATTGTAAATCTAGGTGGCGTGCCGACCAATTAAAATCAGAAAACTGTCCATCTTGTGGTTCAAATAACCTAACAGAACCAAGACCATTTAATTTGATGTTTAAAACTGCAGTGGGGCCGGTTGAAGATGGTGAATCTTTTGCGTACTTAAGGCCCGAAACAGCTCAGCATATTTTTACAAACTTTAAGAATGTTGTAGATTCAACATCTAAGCAGCTTCCATTTGGAATCGCCCAAATCGGTAAAGCTTTTAGAAATGAGATTACACCTAGAAATTTTGTGTTTAGGGTAAGAGAATTTGAGCAAATGGAGCTTGAATTTTTTGTTGCGCCTGGAACAGATGAGCAGTGGCATGAGTCTTGGGTTGAGGCAAGAATAAAATGGTGGGATGAACAGGGTGTAAGTAAAAATAATTTAGAACTCTATCATGTTCCAGAGGAAGAACTTGCTCATTATTCAAAGGCTACAGTTGATATTATGTATAAGTTTCCACATGGTCTTGAAGAACTGGAAGGCATTGCCAATCGAACAGATTTTGATTTGGGTTCACACAGTAAAAATCAATCAGAGCTGGATATTCAATCTGATGTTTTGCAAAACAATGAATCGAATGCAAGGCTTGCAACACAAGACCAAGAATCAAAAAAATGGACAGTACCATATGTCATTGAGCCCTCGGCTGGGGTTGATAGAGGCGTTCTTGCTATTCTAAATGAGGCTTATAAAGTTGAGGAGCTTGAGGGTGGGAAGACAAGAACAGTTTTAAACTTAAAACCCCATCTTTCACCAATAAAGGCAGCTGTTATACCCCTGAAGAAAAATCATGATGGTTTGGTAGAAACTGCCTCAGAAATAAAAAAAGACCTTCAAAAATTAAGATTGGGAAGGGTTTTACTTGAGAATTCTGGGAATATTGGAAAAAGTTATCGGCGCCACGATGAGGTTGGAACGCCTTTATGCATCACTGTTGATTTTGATACCCTTGATGATGGCACTGTAACGGTTCGAGATAGAGATACAATGCAACAAACAAGAATGGATATATCAGAACTTCCAAAATATTTAGAGGGCTTAATATTAAAGTAGACAAAAGTCTATATTTAATAAGTATAAATAATTAATATAGTTATATTTTATCTGGTCTTTTTGTTAAGTCTTGTTTGTGTTTCCTTAATTATTATCTGTGCTTCATTTTTTTTCTCAGTAAAGACCATTCAATATATTGGACGAACTTGGATTTTATTTATATTGAAAGCTTTAAAAATTATTTGTGGTATAGGTTGGAATATAAGAGGGATAGAAAATATACCTAAAACACCTTTCGTTATGGCTTCTAACCATCAAAGCCCGTGGGAGTCATTTTTTTTACAAACATTATTTCTTCCGACAAGTAGCATTATGAAGAGGGAAATTCTTATTATCCCCTTTTTCGGGTGGGCCATATCTAGACTCAGACCCATCTCAATAAATAGGAAATTAAAAATTGAAAGTCTAAAAAAAGTTTCTGAAGTTGGAGGAGAAAGAATTAGAGAAGGCTATGCTCTATTAATTTTTCCTGAAGGTACAAGAAAAAACCCAGAAGGCGGCATCGGCAAGTTTGCAAATAGTTGTGGTGTTTTGGCATCTAATGAACAAGTGCCAATTATTCCAATCTGCCATAACTCAGGCAAGTATTGGTTAAATAAATCTTTCATGAAAAAAAGAGGTGATATAGACGTGGTTATTGGGGAGCCCCTATTTGGCTCTGATCCAAAAAAATTAACTGAAGAGGCCCGCTCGTGGATTGTAAAAACGTATTCTGAGATTAGCTAGATATCTAAATTTGATACTGAAAGTGCGTTGGTTTCAATAAACTCTCTTCTAGGCTCAACATCATCGCCCATTAGTGTCTCAAACATGTCTGTGGCTTCTTGAGCATCTTTAATGTCTACCCTCATCATTCTTCTGTTCTCAGGATCCATAGTTGTGTCCCATAGTTGATCTGGGTTCATTTCACCCAAGCCCTTGTATCTTTGAACATCAATTCCTTTAGAGCCAGATTTGGAAAACTCTTTAATGGCCTGATCTTTTTCATCTTCATCTGATGCATAAACAAATGATTTGCCTTTGCTAATTTTGTACAATGGCGGCATTGCAATATATACGTGCCCTCTTTCCAAAATATCAAAATATTGCTGATAAAAGAATGTTAAAAGCAAGGTTCTTATGTGAGACCCATCAACATCTGCATCTGTCATAATTATAATTCTATGATATCTAAGTTTTTCAATATCAAAATCCTCTGTTCCAATGCCGCAACCCATTGCCTTAACAAGAGTTCCTATTTCGGCTGAAGAAAGAACTTTATCAATTCTAGCTTTTTGTACGTTTAGAATTTTTCCTTTGAGAGGTAATATTGCTTGATATTTTCTGTTACGACCTTGTTTAGCAGACCCTCCAGCAGAATCACCCTCGACCAAATAAATTTCAGAAAGAGCGGGATCTTTTTCTTGGCAATCTGCTAGTTTTCCTGGCAAGCCTGCTAATTCTAAAACCCCTTTTCTTCTTGTCATTTCTCTAGCTTTTCTGGCGGCTTCTCTAGCAAGAGCTGCTTCTGAAACTTTAGAGAGTATTGCAAGAGCTTCTTTGGGGTTTTCCAACAAAAACTCATTGAGCCCTTTACTTAAGACAGTACTTACTATTCCCTCAACTTCGGAAGATACAAGTTTCTCCTTAGTTTGAGATGAAAATTTAGGATCTGGTACTTTGACTGAGATAACAGCTATTAAACCCTCCCTTACATCCTCTCCCAGCAATTCTACTGGGGAGTTTTTGTTAAGTTCCTCTTTTTTGACAAAAGCTTTTAAAACACGAGTAAGACTGGATCTGAAGCCTGATAGGTGAGTTCCCCCATCTTTTTGAGGAATGTTGTTTGTATAACATAAAACACTTTCGTTGTATGAGTCATTCCACTGCATTGCAACCTCAACTGTTACACCATCTTGACCACCTTCACACTCAATTGTGTGACATAACGCTGGTTTTCTTCCTCTGAGGTAATCAACATAGCTTGATACACCGCCTTCATTCTTAAATTTTTTAGATTTGCCTGTTCTAGCGTCGGTTACCTCGATGCTAACCCCCGCGTTAAGGAAGGAAAGCTCTTGAACCCTTTTATTCACTCTGTCTGCTTCGAAATTTATTGACGTAAAAATTTTGTCAGATGCGCTAAATGTTATCTCTGTACCGGTATCTTTAGATGCTTTGATCTTTTTTAGTTTAGTTTTAGCCAGCCCTTCACTATATTTTTGTTGATACATGCCGCCATCTCTGCATATAGTTAGAGTTAACTCCTTTGATAGGGCATTTACAACAGAAACACCAACACCATGAAGGCCTCCTGATACTTTGTATGAATTATCATCAAACTTCCCACCCGAATGAAGAGTTGTCATGATTAACTCGGCGGCAGGCACTCCCTCGCCTTTATGTGTGTCAACAGGTATGCCTCTTCCATTATCCTTAACAGTGATTGACTCATCCTTATTAATTATAATGTCAATCTTAGAGCAATGGCCGGCCATTGCTTCATCTATACAGTTATCAACCACCTCAAAGATCATGTGGTGAAGGCCAGATCCATCATCCGTATCTCCAATGTACATTCCAGGTCTTTTTTTTACAGCCTCGAGGCCTTTTAAGACTTGAATATTAGATGAATCGTATTTTTTATCTTCTGATTTCTTTTTTGGCATTTTTTTAATTTAATTGTTCCACGTGGAACTTTTTATATGATTGTTTATCATCTGTTATTTTACTACCAAATAGGTCGACAATGTTTGAAAAAACAAAACGATTTTCAATATATTTTAAGGTAGGTAAAAAACACTCTAGCATTTCGACATCTAACTCTGAAGATAGATCATCAAGAAGAAGTATGGGGCTCAAATTAAATGATCGACCTAAATAAATATTTTGTGAAAGCGACCAAAGAATTGAAAGTAGCTTTTGTTCTCCACGTGAAAAAATGTCTTTAATAAGTAAGCCCTTACTTTCAAATAAAACATCAGCTTTATGGGGTCCTATGGTTGTTATTTTTCTTTTTAGGTCTACGTTGTTTGAGTTGTTGAGACTCTCGAATAATCCAGATTTGTTATCGAAGCCAGGTTTGAGATAGATATCTAGATCAGAAAAAATCTTAGCTCTTATGTTTTCTTGGGCTAATTTGCTTACAAGATCGTCATAAATTTTTTTGACCTCAGTTATTAAATTTTCTCTTAAAATATTTAGTCTTTCTCCATGATCAATCAAAAGTGGATCATAGGCTTTTGCTTGAGCTATATCACCTAGTTTTAGTGCAGAATTTCTTTGTTTTAAAGAGCGAAAATATCCAAACCAATCTTTTGCATAATCAGAAGAAGCTATAAACAGCCCCCTATCTAACTGCTTTCTTCTATAGTCCGGAGCATTATCATTATAAAAAAATGTCTTGCTATCAATAGAAAACGAGGGAAAAGCTCTAACAAGCTCGCTAATTGTTACTTTTGAGTTATTTATTTTAATATTAATAGGTTTATTTCTAGCTTTTTTAACTTCTAAAATTGAGCCTGTTTTATCGTCGTAAGCCTTTATATTAAAGGCTTCTTTGTCTTTTTTTATAAGCGATTCAAGGTTGGATGTTCTAAATGATCTGCCTGAGCTGGCAACATAGATAGATTCCAGTATTGAGGTCTTCCCAGAGCCATTTTTTCCAAAGAATAAGCTGGAATTAGAGGAAAGATCGATAGATAGAGAATCAAAGCACCTAAAGTTTCTGAGATCTATCTTTGAAAAAGCCACAAACCTATATAAGGAGCGGCATTACAACATATTTTGGGCTTTCGCTGCCAGGGGGTGTAAGCAAGCAGCTTTTATCAGATCCAAAGAAGTTAATATGGCATGTATCTGTTTGTATGTGAGACATGATTTCTTGAAGGTAAGTAACATTAAAAGCTATGTCTAGCTCCTCACCATTGTAGGGTGCTGGAAAAAATTCTTCTGCCTCTTCTTGCTCTGGATTGTTTGCGGAAATTCTCACACCATCGTTAGAAGTAATTAATCTAATGCCTTTATATTTTTCACTTGATAAAACAGAGACTCTGCTCAGGGTTTCTGAAAAATCTTTAACACTAATTTCTAAAACTGAACTTTCACCTGAGGGAATCACTTGTTGATAGTCCGGAAATTTTCCATCTATCAATTTACTTTTAAATATTAAATTTCCTACTGCTAATTCCAATGAAGCATCATTGATTTTTAACTCAGCATTTCCATCTTGATCTGATAAAAATTTAGACATCTCATTAATTGATTTTCTTGGGATAATACCAGAGAAAGAGTTATCAGATTGAGTAGAAAGATTGGCAACGGCTAGTCTATGAGCATCTGTTGTAACTGCTGTTATTTCTCCATCACTAATTGATAAATACAGGCCATTTAAATAATGTCTCCAATCCTGATTCCCCATAGCAAATGATGTATTTCTAATTAGCTCCCTTAAGTCTTTGGCTGGAATAACAAGCGGGGAGTCACCGGAATCAATATCAAAAATAGGGAAGTCACTACTGGGCAAGGTTGATAGTGAGTACTTACCATTATTTGTTTTAATGTTTAACTTATCGCCATTTAAGGATAAGTTTATTTCTTCTCCATCTGGAATTAAACGGCAAAGCTCGTTCAGTTTTTTTGCAGAAGTCGTTGTCTTGCCGGCAGATTCTACGCCTGACAAAGGGCCGCTTGTTGTTACCTCAGATTCTAAATCAGTAGCGGTTAATTTAAATGAGTTCTCTTCAACCTCAAATAAAACATTAGCAAGTATTGGGAGTGTTTGTCTTTTTTCTACAACGCCCAGGGTGATGTTAAGAGCTGAAACAATATCCTCTTTTTTAACAGTGATTTCCATTTAATTTGTTAGTGTCCGGTTTAGGTTTCTGTAATCCTCTTCCAGTGATGGAATCTCTTTTCTTAGCTCCTTAATTTTACTACAAGCATGAAGCACGGTGGTGTGGTCTCTTCCGTTAAACGCCTCACCAATTTCTGGAAGACTGTGATTGGTTAACTCTTTAGTTAAAGCCATAGCCAACTGTCTTGGCCTAGTAATAGACCTGCTCCTCCTTTTTGATAAAAGATCAGATAGTTTAATATTGTAGTATTCGGCTACAGTTTTTTGAATATTGTCTATGCTTACCATTTTAGCCGAAATGACAAATAAATCTTTAAGCGCCTCCTTAACAAAAGGAATATCTATCTCCTGATCAGCAAATCGGGAATTTGCCACCACTCTTTTTAATGCGCCCTCCAGCTCTCTTATGTTTGATCTTATTCTTTGGGCTATGTAAATTGCGCAATCATTTGGAAGGGTTACACCCATTGAGTTGGCCTTGCTTAATAGCACAGCGGCACGGGTTTCGAGCTCTGGCGGCTCAATAATGACAGGTAAACCCCAGCCAAGCCTTGATTTTAAGCGCTCTTCAAGGCCGTCTATCTCTTTTGGATATTTATCGCATGTGAGTATCATTTGGTGATTTCTATCAAGAAGAGCATTAAATGTATGAAAAAACTCCTCTTGTGACTGCTCTTTGCCTGCAAAAAACTGAATATCATCGATTAATAGAGCGTCAGCATTCCTATAAAACTCCTTAAACTCGCTCATAGCACCTAATTGGAGGGCTTTTACCATGTCTGCAACAAATTTTTCTGAATGAACGTAAACTATCCTTTTGGAAGTGTCAGAATTGAGTATTTCATTGCCTACAGCATGCATTAAATGGGTTTTTCCAAGCCCAACACCGCCATAAATAAATAATGGGTTGTAATCACCCTTGGGGTTTGCTGCAACCTGTTTTGCAGCTGCCAAGGCCATATGATTAGATTTTCCCTCTACGAATGTATTAAAAGTAAATTTTTGAACTAAACCTGGGGTATTTTCCTCTGTTACATTTAATTTTTCGACAAATGTTGATTTATCAAGTGTTTTGAATTTTACATTTAGTGATTCATCCGACTTGTTTACAAGGTTTTCAATAATTTGGCCCAGGTTTTCTTTTACATAAGTAAGAACAAAATCATTTGGAGCGCTTATCTCAAGTTCGTTTTTATTTATATTAGCTCGAAGCGGCTTAATCCAGGTGTTAAACTCTTCTTGTGATAGCTTGGTTTCAAGTTTTTCAGTGCATTCAGACCAAAATTTCAATTTATAAGACCTCCAGTAGAAAAGTTAGTCTAACAAAAACTAACAAGATATCTACAGCATAAGCATATGTATTTTCTGTGGATAACTTGTTAGTATCTGATCTTGTTATTTTTGATCTTTTTTTCTTTCAATTCACCCACAATGCTTTATAATTCACGCCTAATTTTTTGAGTAATTATGAAAAGAACATTCCAACCCAGCACATTAAAAAGAAAGCGGACTCATGGTTTCAGAGCAAGAATGTCAACCAAGGCTGGTAGAGCAGTTATTGCTAACAGAAGAAAAAAGGGTCGCAAAGTACTAACCGCTTAAATTAGGCTTCGTTATTTCAAAAAAAATTTATCACTCAGGCTATGCATCAATATTTTTTGATGCTGAATCTGAAAATCAAAAACTTAAGATTGTTGTTAAGAAGAAAGATTATTCTTTGGCTGTGCGCCGAAATAAAATTAAGCGCTGGATAAGAGAAATTTTTAGGAAGAGATTGTTGGGCGAGGGTTATGTTGTGGTTGTAAGAAAGGGCTTTTTAAAAGCTGGTTTTAAAAATATCTCTTGTGATTTTGGGTCTGCTTTAGATAATTTTGTAAATAGCCCACAAGACGATTAATATGAAAAAGTTTTTGATATTTCTAATTGGTTTTTATCAAAAATATTTGAGTTTTTTGTTGGGAAAGAATTGTAGGTTTGAGCCAACATGCTCTCAGTACTCAAAAGAAAGTATTGAGATGCATGGGGTTTTTGTTGGTGGCTACTATTCGATTGTAAGAATATTAAAATGTGGTCCATGGTCAACTGGCGGAGTAGATGAGGTAAAAAAATGAATTGGAGATATATATACATAGGCTCTGTTGTGGTGTTGTCATATGTTTTATTTTTGTCGTGGAATGCAGAAAAAGAAATTAAGCAAGAGTTTGCAGAAGCATCGTTTATAGAGCAAAACAACAGCGAAGAGCTTTTGCCCCCCGGAGAAACGGTTAGTTTTGTTCAAATCCAAAACGAAAAGCTTGAGGTTTTGGTTAGCCCTTCTTCAGGGAAGATTTGGCAGGCCAGATTAAAAGAACATACATATTTGAATAATAAAGAATCACAAGGTGTAAGGGTGTTTGGTTTTGACGCTCTTTCGGGTTTTAAGTTTTATTTAAATAGTGGCTTTGTTTCAGAGGGCGAAAGTTTTGATGTTGTTGGAGCAACCCCTTCCTCAGTAAGTTTGGTTTCCTTGGATGGGAAAATATCAAAGACCATATCATTAAAAGACAATGATTATGAGCTGGTAATTAATGATAAGTGGGTGGGGGAGGTGCCGGTAGATATTCCGGCCCCATATATTGCAATGTACAGAACAGACGGAAAGGCACTTGACGCCAGGGATAATTTTTTTGAAAACAGTTCTTATACTGGGGTAGCTTTTAACACCCCAGACGAACCCTATGCAAACACAAGACTAAGAAATATAGATGAAAGGGTTGAATACTTCCAGCGTGGTGGCTGGGTGGCTTTTATACAAAAGTATTTTATGGCTGCGATTATTACTCCCTCTGACAGGGTTCAAACCTTAATAGCTTTGCCCCCATCAAACGGATCAGACACATATGTGATGGGCGCTATTTCAAGAGAAACAAAATCCAGCCAATTAACATCAGGTATTGAACACACAATTTTTCTTGGTCCCAAGGTTAGATCTGATTTAATCAGCAGGGCCCCTGATTTAGAACTAACAATTGATATGGGGTGGTTTTGGTTTTTGGCACAACCTTTGATGATGTTGTTAAGCATGATTAATACCCTGGTTGGCAATTGGGGCGTCTCTATTATTTTGTTAACAGTTTTAATTAAGTTATTGCTGTGGCCAGTATCAGCCAAGGGTTTTTCTAGTATGGCAAAAATGCGAACCGCTGGTCCCAAGCTAAAAGAAATCCAAGAAAGATATAAGGATGATAGAGCCAAGTTAGGAACCGAAATGATGGCTCTTTATAAGAAAGAGGGTATTAACCCAGCGGGTGGTTGTTTTCCCTTGTTGCTTCAAATGCCTGTGTTTGTAGCCTTTTTCTTTTGCTTGCGTGAAAGTGTGGAGCTTAGACATGAATCATTCTTTTTTTGGATTCAAGACCTTTCTGCTCCAGACCCATTTTTTATATTACCTGTAATATTTGCGGCTCTTATGTATTTAACTCAACAACTCAACCCTCAGCCGCCGGGGATGGACCCAACTCAAGCCCAAATCATGAAGTTTATGCCTGTGATGATAGCGGCTATTTTTATAATTATGCCTGCGGGTCTTGTTTTATACTCTGTAGCAAACAGTGCCATATCTCTCGTTCAACAAAGAGCTATGTATAAGAAGTTTGGGGCTTCGGATTTCACTGGGCCGGGTTCTATTTAGAGGTATATTTTTTGATCTTTGCCCTTGCAACCCCTATAGCACAATCCGCAATAGGTGTGTTTAGGGTGTCCGGGGCTGGGTGTTGTGATGTTTTTAATAAGGTGCTAAACAAACCTGTCCTCAAACATAGAGAGGTTTTTCTTCGTGATGTTTTTTGGGAAGGGGCTTTGGTGGATAGGTGCTCGGTTGTGTTTTACTCCGGTCCACATAGTTACACCGGTGAAGACTCTGTGGAGGTTTTTTGTCATGGGGGTCTGTCTGTTATCAAGTCTTTAACAGGTGTTTTTTTGGCTTTGGGGTTCAGGGAGGCTAGCCCAGGTGAGTTTTCAAAAATAGCTTTTGAAAATGGAAAGCTGTCCTTGAATGAAGCAGAGGCTGTTGCGGACCTTATACACTCAGAGGATGTTGATAGGGGCCTTCTATCATCAGAGGCTGTTGCTGGAAAGTTAAGCTCCATTATTTCGGGTTTAGGAAAAGAGGTTGATGAGTTAAGGGTTTTTGTTGAGGGGAGTATTGATTTTTCTGATGAGGATTATGATTTTATTTTTGAGGGGGGTGTAGCAGAGAGGTTGCTAAGAATTAAATCCTCGCTGGTTGATTTGATTGACTCCTCTTTGGTGTCGTCAAAAAAAATGTCCAAAAACAGGGTGTTGTTTTTTGGGCCACCCAATACAGGTAAATCCTCTTTGTTTAATCGCTTGCTTGGTTTTGAAAGGGCGCTTGTATCGAGCATACCTGGTACAACTCGAGATTTAATTGACTCAGAGATGTTTTATAACAGCATAAATATGGAATTAGTTGATTCTGCTGGTGTTAGGAATACAAGTGACTCAATTGAGGCTGAGGGTGTCGCTCTTTCTAGCGCTGAAATACAGGGCTCTGAATTGATTTTGGTTATTTTAGATCATAGCACCGAAGCCCATATTGAAAGCTTTAAGTCCATGGTGCTTAAAAGAAATCATTTGATGGTGTTTAACAAATCTGATGAGAAAAATCCTACCGAAAAATATGATTGTGTTGTTTCAGCTAAGTCTGGCAAAGGCGTTCAAAGATTAAAAAAAATGATTTTTGATTCTATTCAGCATAGCAAAAATAGCTCAAAGAAAACTTTTATAATCAGAGAGCGTCATCTTGTTTTGTTTAATGCGGCTTTAACTTTTTTGGATGATTGTATGGAGAAGATTTCAAACGAAAAAGATATAGATGTGGCTGCTGAAGACCTTAGATTGGTTAGATCTTCGTTTGATGAGTTTCTTGGTGTTAAATACCCAGATGAGTTACTGGGTGATATTTTTAATGATTTTTGCATAGGGAAGTAGATAAAATGTTGGTAATTTGTGGTTAAATTTTTTATTTTTTCTATCCACAGGTTATTGGGTAAACAAATACAGTTTATGAGGCTCTATTTACATAATTTATTAATGCCCATAAGCCTTTTAGGTGGTGGATGTGAGGGGTTTATGAACAGAAAAAGCCTTCTTAATAATAACAACAATAATATATTGTTGTTATAAAATTCTTATATATATGTTTGATGTAATAGTAATTGGTGGAGGGCATGCTGGTGTTGAGGCGGCGCATGCTGTTCATAGGCAGGGGTTGTCCTGTTGCTTGGTGACATTTAAAACTGGGACGATCGGTCAGATGTCTTGTAATCCAGCAATCGGCGGCCTAGGAAAATCCCATCTTGTGAGAGAGGTTGATGCTTTGGGAGGGATAATGGCCTTAGCAACTGATCGTTCAGGTATTCAATCAAGAACCCTAAATACTAGGAAAGGTTTTGCAGTTCAGGCTCTTCGGGTTCAGTGTGACAGAGATAAATATAAACAAGCGATACAACAGATTCTCGCTGACACAGACATCATCGTTAAAGAAGGGGAAGTTGTAGATATTTTGCTTGAAGATAATATTATTCAAGGGGTGGAACTGCGCACAGGAGAAAGGGTTTCTTCTAAAAAAACCATCCTAACAACAGGAACTTTTTTAAACGGTGTTATGTTTAAGGGCAGCGAAAAAATGTCCGGTGGTAGAGTTGGTGACGACACATCTATACCGTTATCAAAAAAACTATATAGCCTCAATCTGCCAATGGGCAGACTGAAAACAGGGACCCCCGCAAGGATAAAACTTTCAAGTATTAATCTAAGCCTTATGGATGAACAACCGGGAGACCACCACCCTCCATCAATGTCTGTGCTTCAGCCACCAAAAAAAACACTCCCACAAATATCTTGCTATATAACTAGAACGAACAAAACCACACATCAAATTATTTCTGATAACACACATTTATCAGCAATGTATTCTGGAGAAATATCCGGAATAGGCCCAAGATACTGTCCATCTATAGAAGATAAAATTAATAAATTTAGTGAAAAAGATAGCCATCAAATTTTTATTGAGCCTGAGGGTTTGGAGAAAGACCTTGTTTACCCCAACGGCATCTCAACAAGCCTTCCAATTAATGCGCAGCAAGATTTTATTAAATCAATCAAAGGGCTGGAAAATTGTGAGATAGAAGAATTTGGTTACGCTGTTGAATATGACTTTATCGATCCGAGATCATTGCGACCCACGCTTGAAACAAAATTTATTAAAAACTTATATCTTGCTGGGCAAATTAACGGCACAACCGGTTACGAGGAAGCAGCAGCCCAAGGTCTTGTGGCGGGCTTAAATGCAGCCCAATCTATTTTAAAAAAACCAGAAGTAATATTTGATAGAAGCGAAGCCTATATTGGTGTATTAATAGATGATTTAACACTTCATGGGGTAACCGAACCATATAGAATGTTTACCAGTCGAGCAGAGTTCCGGCTCATGCTATCACAAGACACAGCATGTCAAAGACTGACAGCAAAAGGCCATTCTTTAGGGCTTGTTAGCAACGAAATATTTGAAGAATATCAAAGAAAAGAAAACACATACCAAGAGTTTTTAAACGAAATAAAAAACATCAAAACAGAACAAAACCACAAACCGGTAACAGGCAAAGACCTGCTAAAAAGGACTGACTTAGATTCAGTTGAAATAAAGAAAATTTTAAATATTCCAGAAGACAAAAAAGAGCTTTTTGAAAGAGCGGCGAATGAGATTAAATATAGTGGTTATATTGCAAAGCAAAAAAGAGAAGTTGAGAGTTCCAAGAAAAGCGAAAGAGCCAGGATACCAAGTGACATCGATTATTCTGATATAAAAGGCTTGTCAAATGAGGTTGTTGAAAGACTGAATAAACACAAACCATCAACTCTGGGCCAAGCAAGCAGGCTTGAGGGCGTAACACCCGCAGCAACCAACCTAATTGCAATAACCATCAAAAAAAGCACCTCACTTGAAAAGGCTTAATCAGATCAAAAACGAAAACAAAACCAACGACCTAACAAGCATCTTTGTAAAAGAAATTATCAAATTTAACAAAGCACATAACATTGTTGGTCGTTTATCAGAGGAGGAAATAGTTTTATCAGATATTCTTGATTGTGAAACCATGCTTGAGCATATAAACCCCTCACAAAAAGTATTAGATATTGGGAGTGGCGCAGGACTGCCCGGCTTAATTATCGCTATTAATCAACCCAATGCACAAATAACCATGTCCGAAAAAAACAAAAAGAAAGCCTATTTTATTAGAAAAACCATACGCACCCTGCAGCTTAAGAACGCCACAATTATAGATAAAGCAATAACCCCAACACTATTAACTCAACATAAATTCGATGTGATAACAGCCAGAGCATTAGCCACGGCGCCAAAAATAATTAACATGGCACAGCACCTTCTAAACAAAGGAGGAAAGTTTCTTTTAATGAAGGGCTCTATGGAAAAAATAAATGAAGAGGTTGCTCAGTTGGACAATAATAAATACTCTTATACTATCCACAAAGTAAACACACCAAACAAAAATAGGCATATTTTAGAAATTAACCAAACATGAAGCACATTATTGCCATAGCCAACCAAAAGGGAGGGGTTGGGAAAACAACCACCGCAGTTAACCTTTCCGCGGCACTTGCTGCCACAAAAAGAAAAGTTTTGCTAATTGATTTAGACCCCCAGGGGAATGCAAGCACAGCGGCTGGAGCCTCAAAAAACAACAAAACGCTATTTCAAGTTTATTCTCAAAACCTAAACATCAAAGAACACATACTTAAGTCTCCCAGCGGTTATGACGTCATACCCGGAGGGGAAAACCTTATAGCCTTAGAGGTTTACATTAGAAATGAGGGCAAACAAGGCGAACTAAAAAAACAACTAAACCCGCTCGACTACGAATTTATCATAATGGATACTCCCCCATCACTTAACCAACTAACTCTTGAGTCGCTATTTGCAGCAACCGCAACACTCATACCACTTCAGTGTGAATATTATTCATTAGAGGGAATTTCATCCCTTATCAACACCATTAATACCCTTAAAAACAAAAACCTAACAGACAACAGGGTGTTTGGGATAGTTAGAACCATGGTAGATATGCGAAATAATTTGGCAAAAGAGGTTTCTGAAGAGCTTGAAAAACACTTTCCAACATTGGTTTTCAACACCCTAATACCAAGAAATGTTAAATTAGCTGAAGCGCCAAGTCATGGGACCTCGGCAATACAATATATGCCGTCATCTTATGGTGCTAAAGCATATTTAGCCCTAGCAGGCGAGCTTATTAGGAGAATTGAAAGTGGCAGATAAAATACTTAATACAGGATTAGACGCCCTTCTTGGCGATGTTGCGACCCCAAACAAACAATCCATCAAAGAAATTGAGCTAAACCAAATTAAACCCAACCGTTTTCAGCCAAGACAATCGTTTGATGAGCAAAAAATAAACGAACTTTCACAATCTATTGCAACACACGGGATTTTATCACCCATTCTTGTAAGAGAAACAGGGGCAGGAGGTTATGAGTTAATTGCTGGCGAAAGACGATTAAGAGCAGCCAAACAGGCCGGCCTTAAAACGGCACCCTGTATGGTTGATTCGGCCGAAGATCAACTCTCTTTGGAGTTGGCGCTTATTGAAAACCTTCAACGAGAAGACCTCAACCCCATTGAGGAAGCCAGGGGCTATGACCGTCTTAAAAGAGAGTTTTCCTTAACTCAAGATAAAATTGCTGAAGTTACAGGCAAAGCCAGAAGCTCTGTAGCTAATTCGATGAGGCTCTTAAACCTTCCGGCTTCCGTAATAGATCTTTTATATTCTGGTGATTTAGAAAAAGGGCATGCAAAAATTCTTGCAGCCATGGATCCCAAGGAGGCGGAAGAGCTTGCTCAAAAAATAGTTTCACTAGGCATGACCGTTAAAGATGCGGCAACCTCAATCAAACCAACCTCAACAAAAACCAAAGCAAAGACAAAAAACAGAGATCTATTAAATATAGAAGAGGAGCTTTCAGAAAACATAGGCCATAAAACTCAAATAGACCAACACTCTGCCTCAAAAGGGAAAATTTCCATTTCATACTCATCAAAAGACGAAAGAGAGTCAATAATTAGTAAATTATTAAAATTAAAGAAAAATTAAGCTTGTCCTTAAGACTATAAATTTTTATAATCAGCCCCGTAAAAAAACATACTTAAGCCAAAATTAATATTCTTAAACACAACTGGTTATCAGCCGCAGGTCTTATGATCTCTGTTGCTCTATTTCCAATGTTTGTTCAGCCTATTTTTATTGGGTATTTGTTTGCTTTGGCTGCAGTTCTTTATATTGCAAGTAAACCAAAGAGTGAGGCTTTAAACCTATATCTTGCGTTTATTTTTAGGTGGTCAGCTTTTATAATTTTTACAATACTATGCTTAAAATATATAACAGAAAACACTCTTATAGCAGTCTTTCTCCTTGTATACTTAAACACCACTTTTAACCCCAAACCAATTACTGCTTAAAATGGCTTCAGCATCCGGCGAACAGACAAGCGCAGAATATATTCAACACCACTTAACTAATTTGGTGTGTGGCAAAACACCAGATGGGTGGACTTGTGATCATAACGCAGTTGACCAAATGGGGTTCTTGGCATTTCATGTAGATTCTCTCGGTTGGTCAATATTTCTTGGGTTGGTTTTTGTGGGATTATTTCGCTTAGGCATTCCCAAACTATCAACCGAAGCACCAACTGGAATTCAAAACTTTGTTGAGATGTGCATTGAGTTTGTTAATGACAACGTTCAAAGCATATTTACTTCAGCAAAAAATAATTTAATAGGCCCAATGGCATTAACTGTATTGGTATGGGTCTTTCTAATGAACTTAATGGATCTGGTTCCGGTTGACTATTTGCCCACCCTTGCGGGACAGGTTGCAGAGGCTACGGGGATGGTTGAAAACTCAAAAGATTCTTATTTTAAAGTTGTTCCAACCACCGACCCCAATATTACTTTGGGGATGGCGCTAGCGGTTTTTGTGCTGATTATTTTCTACAGCATCAAGATCAAAGGATTAAAAGGGTTTTTAGCAGAACTAACGCTGCACCCTTTTGGCAAATGGATGATGCCTGTTAATTTGGTATTAGAGGGTGTAAACCTAATTGCTAAACCCATATCACTCGGCTTGCGCTTGTTTGGGAATCTGTATGCAGGCGAAATGATATTTATTTTAATAGCCCTAATGCTCACCTTTAGCTCTATTTCAATAGGTTTACTTGGGGTGGGTCTACATTTAATATGGGCCCTTTTTCATATTTTGATTTTAGCCTTACAGGCTTTTATTTTTATGGTGCTAACCATTGTTTATTTAGCAATGGCGCATGAAACAGAAGACCATTAGGTCTTTAATTTTTAGGAGAAAAGAATGGAACAATCACTTATATACATAGCATCAGGCCTTATGATTGGTTTGGGCGCTGTTGGTGCGGCTATTGGTGTGGGCGTATTGGGTGGTAAGTTTTTAGAGGGCGCAGCTCGCCAGCCAGAACTTATCCCAATGCTTAGAACTCAACTTTTTATTGTTATGGGTCTTGTTGACGCTGTTCCAATGATCGGCGTGGGTTTAGGCTTGTACTTAATGTTTGCTGCTTAATTAGAAGATGAATATTAACGCAACACTCTTAGGCCAAACTTTAGCATTTGTTATTTTTGTAGCAATTTGCTGGAAGTATGTGTGGCCGCCAATCATTGCGATTATGGAAGAGAGAGAAAAGCGTATAGCAGATGGTTTGGAAGCAGCAAAAAAAGCTGATGACTCGCTTGCAGAGGCCCAGCTTGCTTTTGATCAAGAAATGAACAAAGCAAAGGCGGAAGCTGCTGAAATATTAGAAAAAGCCAACTCTAGGGCCTCTCAAATTGTTAGTGATGCAACTGTGAAGGCGGAAGCTGAAGCTGAGAAGATTTTGTCTTCAGCATCAAAAAATATTGAAAACGATGTAAATAAAGCTAAAGAGGAGCTCAGGCAAAAGATGTCGGAACTTATTATTGACACTTCTGAAAAAATATTGGGCGATGAAATTAGCCCTGAAAAACATCAAGAACTTCTCAAGAAAGCGGCTTCAGAGCTATAAAGAATGATTGAATTGTCCCCACTTGCCAGACCCTATGCTAAAGCTATCTTTGCAGCGGCCTTGGACAAAGGAAATCAAGAGTTGATTGCTAAAGACTTAACCTTGCTTTCCGCAGTGTCTCAAACAACAGAGGTTTCTAGCCTAATTGAGGACCCAGAGCTATCAAAAGAACAGATTGCCCAAACCATAATTGGTTTGGCAGACGATGAAATAGGGGGTCTTTCAATAAAAATGTTAGAACTCCTTGCTGAGAACAAAAGACTGAATCTTATAGCCACAATTAATACAAGCTATCAAGAATTATTAGAGCAACATAACAATACCAGTTCCATTGTTGTTAATGTTGCCAACCAACCCTCCGAGGAAAACAAACAAACAATTGTTGAAAAGCTCCTTGCCGAGCACGGAGAGGGTTCAAATATAGAATTTTTAGAAGATCCATCAATTATGGGTGGCCTATCTATCAAAATCGGAGATGAAACTCTGGACCTATCCATAAGGGGAAAGGTTAAAAAATTAGTAAACCAATTAAATTTTTAAGGTGAAAAAATGAGCCAATTAAACCCATCAGAAATTTCCAGCGTACTCAAGGAAAAAATTTCGGGCCTTGACCTTTCTGCTGAAAGAAAAAATGAAGGCATTATTGTTAGCGTGTCAGACGGCATTGTACGGATCCATGGCATGGGCGATGTTATGTATGGCGAGCTTATAGAATTTGAAAACGGAGTTTTAGGTTTAGCTCTTAACCTGGAACAAGATTCTGTTGGTGTTGTGGTTTTGGGAGATTACCTTGGTCTGATTGAGGGCCAAAAAGCTGTTTGTACAGGAAGAATTTTAGAGGTTCCTGTTGGGGAGGCATTACTCGGAAGAGTGGTAGATGCTCTAGGTAACCCAATTGATGGAAAGGGTGAAATTAAAACAGATGAAACTGCGCCTGTTGAGGTTGTGGCCCCGGGTGTTATTGCAAGGCAGTCAGTTGACCAGCCGGTGCAAATTGGTCTGAAAGCTGTTGATGCCATGGTTCCAATTGGAAGAGGGCAAAGAGAGCTCATTATTGGTGACAGGCAAACAGGCAAGACAGCTGTTGCAGTTGATGCAATTATCAATCAAAAAGGAACAGGCATTAAATGTATATATGTTGCCATTGGACAGAAACAATCAACTGTTGTTAATGTTGTTAAGAAACTTGAGGAGCATGGCGCTTTAGACCATACCATCATTGTTTCGGCATCTGCATCTGACCCTGCTCCAATGCAATATCTTTCAGCTTATTCGGGTTGCTCCATGGGCGAGTACTTTAGAGATAAGGGAGAAGATGCGTTGATTGTTTATGACGATCTTTCCAAACAAGCGGTTGCATACAGACAAGTATCATTGCTTTTAAAAAGGCCTCCAGGAAGAGAAGCCTATCCAGGAGATGTTTTTTATCTTCACTCAAGACTTTTAGAAAGAGCGGCCAGAGTAAATGCAGACTATGTAGAAAAAGCCACCAATGGAAAAGTTAAAGGCAAAACAGGGTCATTGACTGCGCTACCAATTATTGAAACTCAAGCAGGAGACGTTTCAGCCTTTGTGCCTACAAATGTTATTTCAATTACCGATGGTCAGATCTTCTTGGAAACTGATTTGTTTAACTCAGGCATAAGGCCCGCTATTAATCCAGGGATATCTGTCTCTAGGGTGGGTGGAGCAGCTCAAACCAAGATCATGAAAAAGCTTAGTGGCGGAGTTAGAACAGCGCTAGCTCAGTACAGAGAATTGGCGGCCTTCTCTCAGTTTGCATCAGACTTAGACGATGCTACAAAAGCCCAGCTAGCTAGAGGTATAAGGATCACTGAACTTATTAAACAAAAACAATACGCTCCAATGAGTGTCGCTCAGCAGTCATTGAGTATTTTTGC
>Ga0213863_10000713_pt1 | contig 24617 bp, 19 predicted proteins | sample PICome_8_FD_160128 | JGI IMG/M metagenome (GOLD analysis project Ga0213863, IMG submission 160128) | Coastal seawater microbial communities near Pivers Island, North Carolina, United States - PICO497 | ecosystem: Environmental > Aquatic > Marine > Coastal | place: USA: North Carolina... | reverse complement strand
CCCACCTATCTTGGGGTAGTCAGATCACGCGACCCCTATATGTTGGGTATAGGGGATGAAGTAGTGTTGGCGAAGAATCAGCGAAAAAAGGCACAACGACGCGAGTGGCGACCAAGCCTCAGCGCGGTTTATTAGATTTTAACGAGGCCAAAATAAGATGCAGACAGGCACAGAAACCGGAACCTCTACGCAAGCTGGCAGCGCAGCGCCAGTAACCGGGACAGAAAATACAGCGGCAGGGCGACTGCAAGCCACCGCTCCGGGCCAGCTTCGAGTGATCAAGCGTAATGGCACCGTAACCAGCTTTGAAGACAGTAAAATATCGGTGGCAATTACCAAGGCATTTTTAGCCGTTGAGGGCGGTACTGCAGCTGCCAGCAGTCGGATTCACGAGACCGTAGCAAAGTTGACCGAACAGGTGATTGCGACTTTTAAGCGTCGTATGCCATCCGGCGGCACCATTCATATTGAAGATATACAGGATCAGGTCGAGCTAGCGCTAATGCGGGCCGGCGAGCACAAAATCGCCCGAGACTATGTCATTTACCGTGAAGAACGGGCTCGAGATCGTGCTGCAAAAGCGGCGCTATCACCCGAATCACAGGCCGCTGCCAGCGGTATTAACGTGGTGATGCCCGACGGCAGCCGTGAGCCCCTAGATATAGAACGGGTGCGCACCATCGTATCAGAAGCCTGCGATGCGCTTATTGACGTGAGTGAATCCGCGATCATCGATGAAGCCCTACGCAATCTATACGATGGCGTAACCGCAGAAGAAGTCAGCACTTCTTTGGTCATCACGGCACGCACGATGATAGAGCAGGACCCCAACTACAGCTACGTCGCAGCACGCCTGCTACTCGACAATTTGCGGGCAGAATCTCTCAATTACCTAGGCGTGGCCAAAAGCGCCACCCAGCAAGACATGACGCAGCTGTATAGCGAGGCTCTCAGTGCCTTCATTCAGCAAGGGGTAACACTCGAATTATTGTCTCCCGAGCTTCTCGAATTTGATTTAGCGGCTCTGGGGCAGGCATTGCTACCAGAACGCGATCTTCAGTTCAGTTACCTAGGACTACAGACCCTTTACGATCGCTACTTTATTCATGCCGATGAAGTACGCATAGAGTTACCGCAGGTCTTTTTCATGCGCGTTGCCATGGGTTTGTCGATTCGTGAAGACAACCCGAACGCCCGCGCCATTGAGTTCTATCAGCTTCTGTCCTCGTTCGATTACATGAGTTCCACACCCACGTTATTCAACTCGGGAACCTTACGTTCACAGTTATCGTCATGCTATCTCACCACCGTCCCCGATGACTTATTTGGCATTTATGGCGCTATTCAGGATAACGCCATGCTGTCTAAATTTGCGGGTGGACTGGGTAACGATTGGACCCCGGTCAGGGCATTGGGCTCTTACATTAAAGGTACCAATGGTAAAAGCCAGGGCATCGTGCCGTTTTTAAAGGTCGTCAATGACACTGCTGTAGCGGTGAATCAGGGTGGCAAGCGCAAGGGGGCTGTGTGCGCTTATCTCGAAACTTGGCACCTTGATATCGAGGAGTTTTTAGAGCTTCGCAAAAATACCGGAGACGACCGACGCCGAACCCACGACATGAATACAGCCAACTGGATTCCAGACCTGTTCATGAAGCGCGTTTTCGAAGACGGCGACTGGACCCTGTTTTCGCCTAACGACGTACCAGACCTCCATGACCTTTATGGCAGAGCCTTTGAAGAACGCTATGCGCAGTACGAGGCCATGGCAGCATCGGGTGAGATTCGCGTCCATAAAACGCTTAAAGCGCAGTCTGTATGGCGAAAAATGCTCGGTATGATCTTTGAAACCGGCCACCCATGGGTGACCTTCAAAGATCCTTGCAACTTACGATCGCCACAACAGCACGTCGGCGTGGTGCACTCATCTAATCTGTGCACAGAGATCACTCTAAACACCAGTGCAGATGAAATTGCAGTCTGTAATCTGGGTTCCGTTAACTTGCCCCAGCATATAGAAGACGGAAAACTCAATTTAAAGAAGTTGCGAGCCACGGTGCGAACCGCAATACGCATGCTCGATAACGTTATCGACATTAACTACTACTCTGTACCACAGGCAGAACAATCCAATATGCGGCATCGCCCGATCGGATTAGGGGTTATGGGCTTTCAGGATGCGCTTTATAAAATTGACGTGTCTTACGCGTCAGAAGGTGCCGTTAGTTTTGCTGACCAATCCATGGAGGCTGTGAGCTACTTCGCCATTGAAGCATCAAGTGAGCTGGCAGCTGAACGAGGCGCCTACTCAAGCTATGAGGGCTCGTTGTGGAGTCAGGGGATTTTCCCCCTCGATTCTCTAGACATTCTGGTGGAGCAGCGCGGTGCCGAATACATTGAGGTCAACCGTGATATGACCTTTGATTGGCCAGAGCTAAAGGGACGAGTGGCAAAGCATGGTATGCGCAACTCAAACTGTATGGCCATAGCACCTACGGCCACCATTGCCAACATCACCGGTGTATCCCAGTCAATTGAGCCCACCTACCAGAACCTATACGTCAAATCTAATCTGTCGGGGGAATTCACGGTTGTAAATCCCTACCTGGTTAGAGATCTAAAAGCTCGAGACCTGTGGGATAAGGTGATGGTCAATGACCTCAAATATTTTGACGGCTCTGTACAGTCCATCGATCGCATTCCCGATGACCTGAAAGCTAAATACTCTACGGCGTTTGAAGTTGAGCCTCGATGGCTGGTTGATAGCGCGAGCCGCCGTCAAAAATGGATTGATCAGGCTCAATCTTTAAATCTCTACATTAATAACGCCAGCGGCAAAAAGCTCGACGTTACTTACAGGATGGCTTGGTACAGCGGTCTTAAGACCACCTACTACCTCCGCAGTCTGGCTGCCACAGGCACTGAAAAGTCTACGATAGAATCCGGAAAACTCAATGCTGTGGCCTCGGGTGCCGCAGAGGCAACACCACAACCCGCACCTGTACCGCAAGCCTGCTCTCTGGACGATCCAGATTGTGAAGCCTGCCAATAATCTCAAACCAAGTTGAACTGAGGAGACAATACGATGCTCAGCTGGGAAGAATACAATACCGATGAAGCTATAGCCCCGAGTGCACCCGTTGTGCAGCCTGAGGTGATAGAAGAACGCGTCGCAAAGGCACCAGAACTGGTCGCGGCAAACTACAACCAAGGCGTCGCCGCCGATGCTGAAGCCGCCGCGATAATGGCTGACAACGTCAACAAGGCCAAGGGCTCTATTGACCAGATCGATGTCGCACCCGGCCTTGAAGAGCTAGAAATGGGCGCCGCACGGGTCAGCGTCGATGAAAAAGCCATGATTAACTGTCGAGCTGACCTCAATCAGCTTGTTCCGTTCAAATATGACTGGGCATGGCAAAAATACATTGATGGCTGCGCAAACCACTGGATGCCTCAAGAGGTCAACATGACCGCAGACGTGGCAACTTGGAAAGACCCCGAAGGTCTCTCTGACGATGAGCGTCGTATCATCATGCGTTCTTTGGGATATTTCTCAACCGCAGACTCTCTGGTCGCCAACAACCTCGTGCTAGCGATATACCGGCTTATCACCAATCCAGAGTGCCGTCAGTACCTGCTGCGACAAGCCTTTGAAGAGGCCATTCATACCCATGCCTATCAGTATTGCATTGAGTCCTTGGGCATGGACGAAGGTGAAGTCTTCAACATGTACCGAGAGGTGCCGTCTGTCGCGGCAAAGGCCACGTGGAGCTTGGGTAAAACTCACAGCCTGTCAGATCCTAATTTCCGAACCGGTACCCTGGAAACTGATCAGGAACTGCTGCGCAATCTGATCGGTTTTTATTGCGTGACCGAAGGTATCTTCTTCTACTGTGGCTTTACTCAAATTCTGTCTATGGGCCGACGTAATAAAATGACGGGAGTTGCCGAGCAGTTTCAGTACATTCTGCGAGATGAGTCGATGCACCTGAACTTTGGTATTGACGTCATCAACCAGATTAAGCTGGAAAATCCTCTGCTATGGACGCCAGAGTTTCAGCAGGAAGCAATACAGATGATTTTGGAAGGCACTGAACTCGAGATTGCCTACGCCAGAGACACAATGCCCAGAGGTGTATTGGGTATGAACGCATCTATGATGGAGGAGTATCTCCAGTTCATCTGTAATCGCCGTCTAAATCAGGTGGGGTTACCCGAACAGTTTCCCGGCGCTCAAAATCCATTTCCATGGATGTCAGAGATTATGGATCTGCGCAAAGAAAAGAATTTCTTTGAAACCCGGGTCATTGAGTATCAAACAGGTGGAGCACTTACCTGGGATTAAGGTCCGATTAGCTTTCACTCAGGGCGATATCTTTCGTCCGTGAAAGCAAAGACTAACAAAACCCCCTCGAACATGACTCAGGGGGTTTTTTTATGGGCGATAGGGTCTCTGCGAGCCCGTATTGGCAGGTCATGGCCATCTCACCATCCGGAGATCGGCACTGCCAGACGACGAGAGATGAAAAGGTGGCCACAGGCACGTTTTACCCGATCTAAGACAACACCCTGCGTCTGGGCACTGTCAGATGTACACCGGCGCACCGCGCTCATGTTGTGGTACTAACCCTTGCTCGAGCCTGCACTAGAACCCGTGCTGGGCAGATCAAATTGGTAGCGTGGTAGGGAATCGAGAATGGCCCGACCGTAACGACGGGTCAATAAACGCCGATCAAGCAGAGTAATGCGGCCACGATCCTCCTCGGTACGTAACAGGCGACCACTGGCCTGCACCAGACGCAGTGCCGCATCAGGTACGCTGATTTCCATAAACGCGTTACGTCCCAGCGCCTCGAGTAGCTCCGCGTGGGCCGCCTCTCTGGGGTTATCAGGGACAGAGAAGGGAAGCTTGGCAATGACAACGTGATCGCAATAAGCGCCCGGCAAATCAATACCTTCGGCAAAACTCGCTAGACCCATAATAAGACTGCGGCGTCCTTCATCGATATTTTCCCGATGCCGCTCGAGCAGTCTCGATTTGCTCAAACTGTCCTGAACCAAAATTTCATGATCAAGGGTCCCCGATAATCCGGCGACCACCGCCTCCATCTGGCGCCGAGAGCTAAAGAGCATGAGAACACCCATATCTTGGTTGATCAAATCGGGCACTAAAGAAATAATCTCTTCGGTATGAGCCTCACTATCCCCGGGGTCACTGGTTAAATGCGGTATTGCAAAAACCCCTTGCTGAGGATCAAAAGGACTCTCAACACGCTTGTAGAGTGCCTCCTCGGGTAATCCGGTCATGGACCGCAATCGATCAAAACTCCCCAGTGCTGACAAAGTTGCCGAGGTCATCACCACACCCGCTGCTCGAGACCAAAGATGCTCATGCAGTAAGTCTCGCGCAAGCACCGGACTCGCCATAAAAACAACACCATCACCATTTCTTGACGCCGCTTTTAACCAGCGCGCCCAAGGCTCATCTAAATCGGGTAACTCTGCACTCTTGTAGGAATGCCAGAGCTCCAGCTGACCCTCTGCTCGTGCTACCAGGGCTTGAACGCTACCCATCCAGGCGTCAACTGTGTCACGTAGCTGCACCTCAGCTTCCTCGCGACGGTTATCCAACATCAATTCAAGCCGCTGCGCCAAATCTAACTGCCGCCGCCAAACATTCACCAGCGCCCCGGCGTGTTCGCGCAAAGCGTCGGGAATAATGCCTTGAGGAAATCGATACTCATCTGACTGTTCAGCATGCTGCTCTAAGTAGGCTTCTCCCCAGGTGGCAACGTCGTCATTGAGCTGGGTTAGGTCGGCCAGTACCCCTTGAAGCTCTTCCAGAAGACCAGTCTGACCGATGAATTCAGATAAGGGATCGTGCTGAGCCACTAGCCACTGAGCGGTTTCTCGCAGCGCCTGCCGAGTCGAGGGACTTCTAGAGAGCAAGGTAAACTGATCTAGGCATTTATCCGCCAGCTGGTGCCCCTCATCAAAGATGAAGATACAGTCCTCCGGTGGTGGCAAAATAGCGCCGCCCCCAAATTTTAGGTCCGCCAACACCAAGTTATGGTTAGCGACCACAACATCCGCCTCCTGAAGACCTTCTCTAGCTTTAAAAAAAGGGCATTGCTGAACAAAACTACACCGGCGGCCGCTACACTGAACCGCGTCAGTGGTCACCATACGTCGTATCGAGTCCTCTACAGCGCCGGGCCAACGATCGAGATCGCCGTCCCAACTGCTTCCTGCCATAGCCTCAACCATTGATTCCATGACTGGCATGGCATCTTCAACGGCAAGATCAGCGACCTCGTCAGGGTACAGCGGGATCAAAGCGGGCACGATAGCACCCGCAAGATGATGATCAATCTTCTGAAGGCAAACATAACGACCCCTGCCTTTAGCGAGGCTTACCTGAAAATTCAGTCCACTATGATTGAGAATATCGGGCAGATCCCGGTAAATCAGTTGCTCCTGCAGCGCGACGGTGGCGGTGGCGATCACCAATGTTTTATTTCTCGCACTCGCCACCGGCAGGGCTGCAACGGTATAAGCAATGGTCTTTCCTGTGCCGGTTCCTGCTTCAACGACCGCGATAGGCTGGGGCAAATCTGGATCCCCCAAGGCATTAGCGACCTCTGCAATCATCTGCCGTTGTCCCCAGCGCGGTTTTAGATCCCGCTGCTCAACGAGGGTTTGGTAGGCATCACGAATACGTTCCTTAATTGTGTCGGGTAGCAATCAAAGCTCCCCAAGAGCGCGACGCAATGGATTGGCATACATGGCCAAGGCCAAAGGTCTATGTGATGCTGGCATAGCATTTATCCTAGCCACAAATGCCTCCCTAGAAATCGTGCCCGGGTAGATGGTTACCTCGGGTACCCTGTCTGTCTGTTCCAGCTCTTGCCAAGCCCACAGCGCGGTCTCAAAAAGCCGATATCGACACCGAATGTGCATATCTATGGCCTCCACCACAGCATTAACATCCAAATGTTCCACTGAGAGCGGCTCGCCAAAGCTCAAATGCACGCACCCTTTCTGTCCGGTTATGCCCTGACCGATAGACAGGACATCCTCTTGCTCTGATTTCACATAACCTGCGCCTGCTGCCAGCTCAGCAGCTTTAGCGGCATCGCAAGGATCAAGCTCATAAGCAATAGCTACGGGTACAATTTTTAATGTTGGCAAAACATCGGCAATCGTTTCTGTTTGCCGATCTCGGGCCAAGGACAGCATTTTAATGACCGCGGGCTCGGTAGTGTCGATGCCATCTTTCGCCCTACCCTCGCGCTGTGCTATCCAAACCGGACCCTGATTATTGGTTACCATGGCACGAATAAATCCAGCCAGTTGTCGAGAAGCTGCCAACAGCTCTCGAGGACCTGAAAGGGCCCGTTTTACGATAAAGCTCTTATTGAGACGCATCAAATCCGCGACCCAGCGCTCTTTTAAAAGGTTGTCGCCTATCGCAATCGTCAAGGTTCGATGCCCTGCGTCATATAAAATTTGATTCGTCAGCGCAGGATCCAAAGTAATGTCGCGATGATTGCTCACAAATAACCAGGACTCCGCCGAATCAAGCCCGTCCAAACCATCAGAACTTAGGCGCGCTGTGCGAATCACCATATTGGCCAATAGTGGCCTTAGCTGAATTTGCACATCATCAACCGTCATTAATGGTTTAAAGCGGTACCCCAGCCACATCTTTACCAAGGCACGGGCGAACCAGGGGACAAACCGATATAAAGGCCCCAGCTTCCATTCAGCCAGTGTATTAATTAGGCCTACCTCACTTCGAAGCCTGTCTAAAACATGCGAAACTTCTTCATCGCGATACGGGCGAATATCAGAGTAGGGATCATTGTCCGCTTTCATCGTCGTTATCGTGCCCTTTTTTTATCGATGGTGTGCCGGTTTTGGCATTCTACCCCGCCCCAAAGCCGCCGGTTTCTGATAATCTCCGTCGCCGTTGACATTGACTACCGAGAAATTGAAATGGACGCTTCAAGCGCGCTTTTAATGAGCCTAGGGGCAGTAGCCCTGTTAATTAGTTGGATTTTGTTACTCATCGTCTCTTGGAAAGAAGACTACGCGTGGGGCCTATTTTCGCTGCTTTTACCCCCTGCCGGCTACACTTATGGGCTATTTCGCCTAGATAAAGCCGGTCAAAGCCTTCTCTTGGCGGTTTTAGGCTGGGTGCTCATCTACTTGGGTTGGTAAGCACCATCAAGTTCGGTCTACGGGGTTCGACGAAGTGCTCAGCATTACCGCCAAATCCACATTGACAGCCGCCCTTGGTTTACGGACAATTCGCCGCTCTTTTTCTGACCCTTCCTTGGAGAGTCCCTTTGGCTAATTCACCACAAGCCCGCAAGCGCGCCCGTCAAAATGATAAGCGCAGAGCCCGTAATTCCAGTTTTCGTTCACTGGTTCGCACTAAGATCAAGCACGTGATCGCAGCAATTGACACTGGAGACTTCGAAGCGTCTTCCGCAGCTTATGCTTCAGCGGTGCCCGTAATCGACAAGATGGTGACCAAGGGCATCATGGAAAAAAATAAAGCAGCGCGACATAAGAGCCGACTGAATGCCAAAGTCAAGGCTCTAGCAGCTGCCTGACCCTTAAGGCGCGGCTAACCGTGCCTCAAGGTGTTCATGTATCGCCTGCTCGAGCTGCCGCTTAAAAGGCCGCGCTAACAGCCCTAGGCTTATAGAGCCCTCGGCCAATTCGGGGGATACCGATACGGTACCTTTGTATCCACGCCCCTCGAAGGTCAGTTGATCTCCCGTAGCAACAACATCGGCGCCCAATTCCTGTAGAAAAGCGGAAAGGTCATCAAGTGCGGAGGCACGGTCCTGATCAGAGAGCTGATGGTGTCGGCTAATTTCAATTTTACTCATATATCTGTCTCCGGTATCTGCAACAAGCCCTTGCCCGTCGGTTGGAGTCTCCTCTGTGCATAGCCATCCTCAATTAGCATGAACCCATACGATTCAAGCCTACGATTCCTGTTTGACAATGCTGATATACGCGGCGAATGCGTCGTACTCAGTAATGCCCTCAATGAAATGACTTCGGTTCATAGTTACAGCAACAGCATCAAACAGCTGTTAGGCGAATTTGCAGCGGCCGCAGTGTTAATCAGCAACAACCTAAAGTATCAAGGCAAAATAGTACTTCAAGCTCGAGCCACGGGTCCGCTAGAACTCATCATGGTGGAATGTACCAGTGATTTACAGATCCGCGGTATCGCTAGAGGTAATCTCGATACTGAGTCGGCAGCCCCACTCGATTTATTGGTCGACGGACAACTCGCTATCACCATAGAACGTAACGGAGGGCAGCGTTATCAAGGCATTGTGGCCCTAGAATCAAATATCCTTGCGGAAGCTTTAGAAAATTACTTCCTCCAAAGTGAACAACTTCACACTCGTTTCTGGCTATCAGCTCAGCAAGGCCGCGCTGCCGGCATGATGCTGCAGCAGCTACCCGCACAGCTGCAGCAACAACCCAATGCACGACAAGACCAATGGCAAACTGCTTGCGTCCTTGCAGAAACCGTGACGCCCAGCGAATTGGTCGAACTGACTCCGTCTGTCATGTTGCACCGCCTCTTTCATGAGACACCCGTGCGAATATTCCAGCCCGCTACCGTCACTTTCTGCTGCTCCTGCTCCCGTGAGCGCAGCCTCAACGCCCTCTCACTACTTCCCGAGACCGAACAAGTCGATCTACTTACGGATGAGGGCGCGATTACCCTACATTGTGATATGTGTGGAACCGACTACCGCTTCGTCCAATCGGATATTCCTGCGCTCGCAGAAAATGGGCGCGTGCATTAGACTTAGTCCCCCAAAACTTGCTCCCAGCCAGCTACGGATGTCCACGATGAGCCAAGACAGCAACGCTAAAACCTCTGAAAAATACAGCGATTTACCCGCATCAAAGCTCATTGAACTCGCTCTGGCGAGGAACGAAGGCACGCTGACCGATACCGGCGCCCTGCGCGTAGAAACAGGCGCAAGAACAGGACGCTCTCCCGCAGACCGATTCGTCGTAAAAGAAGTATCCTCTGAAGAGGCTATTGACTGGGGCTCCGTTAACAAGGCCTTCGATGGTGACCGATTCGACGCGCTGTGGGCACGGGTTAAAGCCTTCGCCAGCGAATCGACAACGTTTATACAACACCTTCATGTTGGTGAGCACAGCGAGCACTACCTGCCGGTTCGTGCGACCACAACCACCGCCTGGCAATCACTGTTTGCAAGAAATATGTTTATTCGACCTGACACTTACAACCCCACGAATAAGCCCGAGTGGAAAATTCTGAATGTGCCAGATTTTGTCTGCGACCCACTGCGAGATGGCACCAACTCTGAAGCCACGGTGATTATCAATTTTGGCCAGCGTAAAGTTCTGATCGCGGGTATGCGCTACGCGGGAGAGATGAAAAAAGCGATGTTCTCCGTGCAAAACTTCCTGCTGCCTGAAAAAGATGTCATGCCCATGCATTGCTCCGCTAATGTCGGGGAAGATGGCCAAACCACGTTATTTTTTGGTCTCTCAGGCACCGGCAAAACAACGCTATCAGCGGACCCTTCGCGGTATTTAATTGGTGATGACGAGCACGGCTGGGCAAAAGGCGCCGTTTTCAACATTGAAGGGGGTTGCTACGCCAAAACCATTAATCTGAGCCAAAAGAATGAACCCATCATTTGGGACGCCATTCGATTTGGCGCGATCGTAGAGAACGTCGTACTCAACGACAGACGTCACGCCGACTATAACGACACCAGCCTTTCAGAGAATGGCCGTTGCTGTTACCCCTTAGAGCATGTTGCACGACGTGTGCCGCAAAACAGCGGTGGCGAGCCTAAATGTGTCATCTTTCTAACCTGTGACGTATCAGGCGTTTTACCGCCTATCTCCATCTTGTCCAAAGAAGCCGCGGCCTTTCACTTTCTGTCAGGTTATACCGCTCGCGTAGGCTCTACTGAAGTCGGTGCTGCCGCAGGGATTCACCCCACGTTTTCTACCTGTTTTGGTGCACCCTTCATGCCTCGCCCTGCAGGAGATTATGCCGAACTGTTAATGAAGCGTATTGAAGACTTCGGCAGTCAAGTTTACCTCGTCAATACGGGATGGACTGGCGGTTCAGGCGGCGCTGAGGGACGTGGCGCAAGATTCCCTATTCCTATTACCCGAGCCGTGGTTAACGCGGCACAAACGGGCTGTCTACTTGAGGGGGAGACCCAGCATCTAGAGACGCTCAACCTGACCTTCCCAAGTTCAATTCCCGGGGTGGATGACAAGTACGTCAACCCGAAAGCTGGGTGGGGCGATGACGATGCTTATGAAGCTCAGGCGCAGAAATTAGCCATGCTCTTTCAAGATAATATTGGCCAATTTGACGTCAGTGACGCCATTATCGCAGCCGGCCCAAGAGTGCAGTAAACCCATGCGTTTCGGGAGCCAATACCCATCCTTGAAAGAACCTGCCGCAGCGCGCCAGCGACCCCTACAACCAGCACTATCGTGACTCAGGAAAGCCAAATCGCCGTCACGCCCCTGCAGACACAGTCAGCGCCCAACATGACTAAGCAACTGACGCACCTGCGATCCGATCCAAGCGCTACGGATTTTTACATTTGTGAATTTCCCAAGTCAGGCGTGACTTTCCTGACCGTGCTGATTGCCAATGCGCTACTTATCGCCAATGGTTACAGCGCTAGGGCCACTTTTGCTTCGGTTCGTAACTACATTGCCGACCTGTGTGTTGGCGAACACGTGACGTCTCATGCCTTTCAAGATCCACCGTCAAGGTTTTATAAAATACACTCGGTGTTCTCTGCTCAATTTATTCATAGTCTTTATCTCGTCAGACATCCGGTCGATGTTATGGCCAGCAATTTACGCTATGCCATCGGAAGAGGTTGGTGGCAGCCCGAAAGTCGTGACGACTTCCTCAGCCATCCCATATTAGGTATCGAGGCCTGGAAGCGCCATATACAGGGTTGGCTCGTGGACAACAGTTTTGCATCAGATGTCATTTTTGTTCATCTTTTGCGCTACGAAGACTTACTTTCAGACACCGAAAGAGAATTGCGTAACATCGATGCGAATTTTGGCTGGCACCTTCCCGAAGCGGCCATAATGGGTGCAGTAGAGGCGGCGTCCAGAGAAAATATGCGCCAGCAAGAGGCGATATATCGACAGCACAATCCGAATCATCAATTTGAGTTTGTCTCACCCGCAGGATCAGAGGTCACACCGGGGTTTCGTGATCAAGTTCTCGCGAGCTGTACCGAAGAGCTTCATCTGCTGGGCTATCAAACAAACCGGACATCCGCGTCATAGCACCCTCACCCCAGGTGCTATTGCCGAAATTAGATGGCCTACTAAAGAATCACGAAGCAGATGTTTAGTGGGGTGCTGAGGCGGCTACTGTCGCCTCTGTACCCGATACATCCTCTGAGGCCCCCAGCAGGCGCGACACAACATGGGTCACGTCATCACCGATAAGGTACAGCGCTGGCACCAAAACAAGCGTTACGCCGGTCGCAAATAAAACACCAAACGACAGGGATGTCACCATAGGTATCAAGAACTGCGCCTGAACACTGGTCTCTGACATGATGGGTAACAGCCCCACAAACGTGGTTAAGGAGGTCAAAATGATAGGACGAAATCGATCCTCGGCTCCCTGCAATAACGCGTCCCATAGCTCATACCCTTGCTCACGCAAATGGTTAACGCGATCAATCAGCACCAGGTTATCGTTCACCACAACGCCCGCGCAGGCAATAACACCCATCATAGAAAATATACTCACTTCCCAATCAAGCAGGGCGTGGCCAAAAATTGCGCCCATGATGCCAAAAGGAATAGCTGTCAATACTAAGAAGGGCTGCCAATAGGACTTGAAGGCAATCGCCATAAGACCAAATATGACCAACATGGCTAAACCCATAAACGTCAGCATGGAACTTTTGAATTCGGCCTCCTCCTGAAGTTCTCCGTCTAAATTCAGCTCCAGGCCTGGATACTCTTGCTGCCACAGAGGCAGCTGGGAGGCTAAAATACCATCGACTACTGCGCGAGGACTGGCCCCATCGCTACTGACATCAGCGCCAATCTCTAGCGTGCGCATGCGGTTCAAACGTTCCAGTTTCTGATATCCGGGTTTAATGCTGTAAGTAGCCACTGTGCTAAAAGGGACTTCCTTGCCCGTAGGGGTGCGAATATACATTTCATCTAGATTGGCCAGTGAGCGCCGCTCGCTTTCAGGGTAACGAACCATCACTTTAACGTCTTCACGACCCCGGGGAATACGTTGTGCTTCATCACCATAAAACGCCTGGCGCACCTGCTTGGCGACGCTAGACAGGCTTACATTCAGTGCCTCTGCTGCAGGTTTTAGATCTAGCACCACCTCATCTCTGGGCGAATCAAAACTATCACTCACGTCGAAAACTCCCGGATAAGCGAGCAAAGCCGCCCGAACCCTAGGTGCCAAATCTTCTAAATCTTGAGTGTTGCGGGAGGCGAACAGCAGCTTAATCTGTTTGCCTGGATCTTGAATCGTAAAATCCATTCGAATTTCTTTCGCTTGGGGTACCGGGCCCACAAGGTCGCGGTATTCAAGGGCAATCTGCTCGGTATCGACGCCCTCAGACACCGTGCCAATCTCGATACTGATTGTGTTTTCATTGGTTGTCGCCGAAACATGGCTAATGGCGGGCGTCGCGAAAAATTCAGGCCGCGCATTCCAATCTGACTTTAAGGCTTGTGCCGCCGCGACCATGCGATCTCGCAACGCAACGGTATCAGAATAAGGCCCGCCCTCTGGCATCTCAACCGACGCAATCACGTAATCGCTATTCACCTTGGGAAAAAATGCCGACTTCACCCAGCCACCACCGTAGAGGGCGATGCTCATAGAGAAGGCCACCAAAAAGACGCCGGCAACCGCGTAGTGATGACTGAGTGCCCAGCGCAGGAACGGTCGATAACGATGTCCTGCAAACCAGACCATGCCCGATGCGCAGGCCTGCCGCCAACCTGAAAGACGCTGCATGACTCGAGTTTTAGGCTCTTTTTCTGGCCCCAAATGCGCCAAATGGGCGGGCAAAATGAGCAGGCACTCGACCAGAGAAAACGCGAGTGCCAGAAGTACAACAATCGGAATTGATCTGGCTGCTGTCGACCAATCGCCGGGTAACAACAACATGGGCACAAAGAAAATCATAGTGCTGATAACAGCAAACATCACCGGCTTAAACACGCCACGGACCCCAAGCAACGCACCCACGGGTCCCCGCTCACCGCGTACTTGGTGGGTGTGAATAGATTCACCCACGATAATCGCATCGTCGACTACGATTCCAAGCACCAAGAGGAAGGCAAACAGAGAAATCATATTGAGACTAATGCCCGTGAACTGCAGCATAAATAGCGTGCCCAAGAATGCCACCGCGATGCCACTACCCACCCAGAACGCCAATTTAGGCCTTAAAAACAACACCAAAACAGCAGCGACCAACAGCAAACCGCCAATGCCATTTTCCAGAAGCGTTGTCACCCGCCCACGAAAAGACTTAGAAATGTCGCGCCAAATGGTCAGATTAACTCCGGGGGGCAGGCTCAGCTGCTGCTCGTCGACCCACTCCTTGACCACCCGGTTGGTTTTGAGGACATCTGGGCTGGAGGTAACGTAAACCCGCAGCCCCAAAGCTGGATTATCGTCAAAGGTGACGTCAAGATCTAAATCCACAAAGCCATCTTCAATGACTGCCACGTCACCCAACAGCAATTCAGTACCGTCGGTTTGCGTCAGCAATGTGATGCGCTCAAAGTCTGCGCGGCCGTAGGCTTGCCCTCGAGTTTGAACACGAACATCCCCTTCCTGAGTTTTGATTGCCCCCGCAGGAAGATTCAGAGAGGTCCCTTGAATTGCAGTGACAACTTGATCGAAGGTCAGTCCATAGCGCCGCAACATCGTTTCCGAAATATTAATCGACACCTCATAGGGCCTGGCCGTAATGAGGTCGACCATCGACACCCAGGGCTGTCTGGCAAGATCGTCCCTCAAGGATTCACCCAGCTCTTTGAGTTCATACTCATCAAGTTCGCCGTACAGCTGCACCACCGTCATCAGGTGCTTGAAGGTAATTTCTGAAACGATGGGCCGCTCTGCATCAGCAGGGAAGCTATTAATAGCATCAACCCGCGTCTTGATATCGGAAGTTAATCGCTGCATTGGATAATTTTGGGTGGCCTCAATCATCACCGTACCCATACCTTGCACCGCAGTCGACCGGATTTCTTTGATGCCGTTTAAATCGTGTATCGCCTCTTCGATGCGCACTGAAATTTGCTCTTCCACCTCGGCTGGACCCGCACCCGGGAAGGGCATTGTCACACTCACCTGATTGATTTCAGAGGTCGGGAAAAATTGTTTGTCTAGGCTAGGAGTCGTCAGTACACCGCCAACAATCAGCAGCAACATCAGTAAATTGGCGGCGATAGGGTTTCTTATCATCCAGTTCAATGGACCCTGCATAATCAGCCATCTCCCATAGCGACAGACAACTCGGAAACTTCAACCTTGAGACCTGCAATCAGGAGACCTGTCTGAGCACGCACGATACGACTACCCTCTTTCAGGCCAGCAACCCAAGCCCACTGTTCTGTGCGGCGCTGCACGATTACAGACTGGCGAATCAACTTATCACCGTCGCCCACTAGCAACACGGTGTTATCTGAGCGCAATGCTGAAGCGGGCAATTGAACCAGGTTAGGCATTGGGGGGGTGGGTATTTCAGCGCGGACAAACATGCCGGGGGTTAAGGGTGGACGGCCCGAGGCTTGCGACTCAAAAGGCTCTAGCACCTCGGCAATTGCATTAACCGTTCTTGACTGCCTATCGACTACAGCCTGGACCCTTCGAATTTTAGCCTGCCACTGCCATTCACGACCACCAAAGTCAGTACTAAGCGTAACAGGGCTGCCCAGATCGACATTGGCGTTCATCGGTAATTTAAGAGCCGCAAGCTGGCTGTCATTAAGCGGGAGTGCGACATCGACGATGTCCGTCGCGTAAATCTCTGCCACTGCAGTACCCGGGGCAATGTATTGACCAAGATCCACCCGCTTAGTCTCAATACGACCGCTAAAAGGTGCCCGAATCTCTGTCCTAGTTAACGCCAATTCTGCCGCCGATACATCGGCCTTTGCTGCTAGCAACGCCGCCTCTGCTGCCTTCATTTGCGGCTGGCGTAAAAACAAGGCGTTCGCTTCTACCGTACCCAGCTCCCGCCACTCACGTTTTGCCTGCCTGTTTCTGCCCCGCTCCTCGGCGAGGCGCTGCTCTGCAGCAGCAACCTGTGACCGTGCCCTAGCAATGGCAAATTCATAGTCGGCCTGCTCAAGCCGCAGCAGAATGTCACCCTCGTTAAAAAATGCACCCTCCTCAAACTGCTGCGACACCTTCTCCACCTTGCCCGAGACTTCAGCCACCAGGCTGATACGCCGACGCGCTTCCACGGTACCTTGTGTGTTCACCGCCAGCGAAATGGCTGAAGGCTGGGCGTGTAGAATTGATACCACAGGTCGCAAAGGTTCTGGGGTGACATTGGCAACGGGCTTGGATTTCCCCGTCAAAACAAGCCCTGCCAACAGTAAACCACCACCTGTAATCAGTGCTGCGATGAAAAATTTTCGAAGGGTTAGGCGCTGTCTACCCGAGGTCTGTACTGGTGTCGTTGTCAAAATGATTTCCATGGCATCGAAGGGTTACCGAAAAGCAAAGTCCATTAGCTCTGCAGTATCGCCAAGTTATACGCGCAAGCCGGGATTTCACGCCTGTAAAAAATTTACTAAATTTTTAGAAAGTATTTTCTAATTATATGAGCGATCTTAAGTGGGTCGGGTCGAAAGCTACCTCACTTTCCCCACCTAATTAATGAACGAATTGGAGAGAAATCATGGCTGAGACGAAAGCAAGCCCCAAAACACGTAAAACCCCGGTCAAAAAGGCTGTTGCCAGCAAAAAGGTAGCCCCCAAGAAAACCGCAGCAAAGAAAACAGCAGCCAAAAAAGCGCCTGCTAAGGCTGCAACGGCAAAAACACGGGCCAAGCAAGCTACTGCCGCCAACAAAGCGGCTGCTAAGGACCTTCGGTCGGTGGCGGTTGAAACCAGTCGTAATGCTCTAAGAGCAGGCCTGGGCGTTTATGGCATGGCGTACGATCAGTTGCTCGAGCAATTGGAAATGTTACAGAGTCAGGTAGACGATGCCCAAGGCAAGCTCAACGAGCGCCGCAAGCAGGCCGAAGCTGTTTACGAAACTCTGGTAAAGCGTGGCACCACCGTCGAAAAGGAAGCCCTCAAGGCCTTCGAAGATCTGGAACTTGACGCCCTGACCGATCGCACCATGCTTGACGAGCAAATGAGCAAAGCCAAGGCGCGATTTGACAAGCTGCGCGCCAAGGTGACCAAAGCCGCATAAACTCGGTCCTGTTGAGTTTTGGGAGGCATTGCCTCCCTTTTTTTGGCTCAAAAAATGGCGCCCACCAGCCGGTCGGGGCCAAACCATGTCGGGAACCCAATCGGACTCTTGTGACGACCTAAGGTAAGCTAACCGTCAGATTTTTTGGCAAGCTTTGGGAGCATGCCGTGACTGTAAAGACGCCTGAACACATTTTAGATACCACGAGGTATTTATTTAACACCCGGGGAGAGGGCTCTGTAACGGCGTCTGACGTTGCCTTAGAGCTCGGTATTAGCACTGGCAATCTTTACTACCATTTTAAAGGTAAAGAGGCTCTGCACCTGGCACTCTTTGCCAAACTGCAAAGAGAGATGATTGTCCTCATGGGACCTGCAGTTCAGGCTCCCGGGTTATTCACGAGTGACCGCACCACAACCCCCATTGAGACCAGCTGGCTGTTCCTGACCGTCGTCTTAGAGAAGATGCTGGAATATCGCTATGTTTACGACAATCCACGAGGCGTTATGAGCCGCTTTGATGATATTGATCGCGGCTTTAGGCGATTACTTCGGATGAAACAAAAGGTGTGCAATAACATTGCAGTAGAATTGGTGCCGGCATCAGATAGAGGCGCTCATCCACATTTGTCTACGCTCACCAACACCATGACGCTGTGTATGAACTGCTGGCTGAGTTACGACCCCATACTAAATCCTCAGGATGCCGAAACTTTATCGGTACACCGTGGCGTGCTACAAATATTGTCTCACTGCGCACCCTATCTAGGAGATGAGCAACGCAACTTTTACAACATTTGTGAGCAACTTTACCAACAAATGATCGACGAAAACGCCGGTTCACTGGACTGAGCCGTCGGTATACGTTACAAAATACGCCTATTTTTACTCACTCAGGAAAAATCATATGACAATTGCAATCGGCGATACCATCCCTGCGGCCAACCTCATGGTAATGGGCGAAAATGGCCCTGGTGGCGTTACTACCAGCGAACTGTTTGACGGCAAAAAGGTCCTCCTATTTGCTGTACCCGGGGCATTTACCCCTGGCTGTTCGATGACCCACCTACCGGGCTATGTGGCCCATGCCGACCAAATTAAGGCAGCTGGTATCGATAGCATCATCTGTTTGTCAGTCAACGATGCCTTTGTCATGGGAGCTTGGGGCGAGGCACACAGCGCCGACCAGATCATAATGCTGGCCGACGGTAATGGTGAACTCACCAGTAAACTCGGCCTAGAGCTTGACGGCAGTGGATTCGGCTTAGGGACGCGATCGCAGCGCTATGCCATGGTTGTTGACAACGGCAAGGTCACTCACCTCAATATTGAGGAGGGACCAGGCGTTGACGTAAGTTCTGCTGAGAACATGCTAGCGCAGCTGTAGGCCTTTTTACGCCATCGTTCGCATTAAAGACACCGCGAACGGTGGCTCTCTCCCCTGATAGCACCTCCCTTTAGTAACACCCCTGTCGCTAATAGGGTAGCAACCACCACAACCCCAGAGACACCACAAAAGCGCCCACAAAGTTGAGCAGCAGACCCTCTCGAAACATCGTGCTGATGCCCACCCTATTGGTGCCATAAATAACCGCATTGGGTGCTGTAGCAACCGGCAGCATAAAAGCAAAACTCGCACTCATGGCTGCGGGCACCATCAATAGTTTAGGATCAATTCCCGCAGCGAGCGCCGCGGCAGCCAAAATTGGCATTAATAATGCGGTAGTTGCGGTATTGGAAGTGGCTTCGGTCATAAAGGTCACGGCGAGGCAGATCAGTAACAGCATCAGCACGGTTGGCAAAGTTGCTAATGCCACTAAGGCTTCACCAGCAACGGCGGAAAGGCCCGAGGCCATAAACGCACTCGCCAGACAAATACCCCCTGCAAACAACAGTAAAACGCCCCAGGGAATGCTAGCGGCCTCCTGCCAAGTGATAAGTGGTGCGCCTTCATCATCTCGCCAAATAAACAGCACAATCACGGCCAAAAATGCCACAGAAGCATCGTTAGCACTGGGTACACCCAATAGCTCTCGCCAACCCCCAAGTGGCTCAGAGCGGGTCATCCATGCCAAAGCCGTCAACCCAAAAATTATGAGTACTCTCTTTTCTGCACTGCGCCATGCAGCCGACTGTGGCAGCGTCACCAAAAGCTTGTCAGGTAAAGAACGCGTTAACCAAAGCGCCGCCACGGCAATCATGACCACGACAATAGGCAGCCCCCATGACATCCACTGGGTAAAACCTATCGTCAGCCCGGTTGTATCTTCATACACTTGCATAAAAATTAAATTGGGAGGTGTGCCGATTGGAGTTCCCAGCCCCCCAATAGAACATGACCAGGCCAGACCCAGTAACAGCGGTGCGGCCAAGCGCTCCTTCTGCTCAGCGCTATCCAGAACCGCCACTGCAACCGGCAGTAGCATCAACACAGTGGCCGTATTGGAAATCCACATACTCAATACCGCGCCCGAAATCATAAAGCCCAGTACCAAACGGCGAGGGCTATCAGATCCCACCAATCGAATAACGCCCAGGGCTACACGCTTATGAGCGCCAGTTGACTCCATTCCCCGCGATAGGAGAAAGCCGCCCATCAATAATAAAATCAGGGGCGAACCATAGGCCGCCCCAGTTTGGGCTGGGGTAAGTACCCCAAACATAGGCATTAAGGCGAGGGGTAATAAAGACGTTACTGGAATAGGTATGGGCTCAAAAATCCACCAAAATATACACAAGGTTGCCGTCACCGACGTTACAACCATGTCCTGAGACAGCCCGTAATGAATGCCTAACAATCCTACTAGGGCCGCTAAGACCAGGCCGGGAACAACGGATGTGTTTGGATTTAGCACTTTTTGACTTTAACCCTCGAATAACGAAAACACGATACTGAATCACAGCCAAGAAAGTGTAAACTCTCGCGATGACTGACAGTGTCCCCTATCCATTGATCGACCGCTTTAATCGCCGTATTGAATACGTGCGCCTGTCGGTAACTGACCGGTGCGACTTTCGCTGCACCTATTGTATGGCTGAAGAGATGACTTTTTTGCCCCGCAGTAAGGTACTCAGCCTCGAGGAGATCGCCCGTATTGCTGGAGTATTCGTTCAATTGGGCGTCGCCAAGCTTCGTGTAACGGGTGGCGAACCCTTAGTGCGCCGAGACGTCACGACGCTTTTTCAAGCGCTGGGGTCGCTACTAAAAAAAGATGGACTGCAAGAGTTGGCCGTCACCACCAACGGCAGCCAATTGGTGCGCTTCGCTCCTGCGTTACGGGCTGCGGGCGTTACCACTCTCAATATTAGCCTAGACACCCTGGACTCTGCTCGATTTAGGGCATTGACCCGAACCGGGACTCTCGAGGATGTGATCGCGGGGATAGACGCTGCCCAAGCGCAAAATTTTCCTCGAATACGCCTCAATGCCGTTGTGTTACGGGGTAACAACGAAGACGACGTCCTACCTTTGCTCGACTTTGCCGTAAAGCGCGGGTTGGACATCGCTTTTATTGAGGAGATGCCACTGGGACAAGTCAACTTGGCAGGCAAGCCCCTAGAATACCTGTCCAGCGACTCCATCCTTAATGACGTGGAACAACACTACAACCTCGAGAGCGAGGTCGCTCCTGACCATAGTGGCCCTGCTCGCTATTGGCGCGTTGCTGGCTCGTCGAGTCGTATGGGCCTGATATCGCCTCACAGTAATAATTTTTGCGCTAGCTGTAACCGGTTACGGGTAACTGCCGAGGGACAACTCCTACTGTGCCTGGGGAATGAACATTCCATCAGTCTCCGTGATCTACTTCGTGACGGCGCCAGCGATTTTGAACTGAGTAGCGCGATTGTTACGGCATTAAATGACAAGCCCGAGCAACACGTTTTTGATCAACCAGACCAACCCCAAATCATGCGTTTCATGAATGCTTCGGGCGGCTGAATACTTAGGATATACACTTGGAAACCACCTTATACCCCCAACTCGATGACGTGACTGCCATCAGCACTGCCTTTAGTGAAGCTGGCTATATTTGCACCCCTCGAATTGCCACTGTCGTCTATCTTGCGGCGGCCCTCAATAAACCGATTTTAGTGGAGGGCCCTCCAGGCGTCGGTAAGACAGAACTGGCTAAAACCTGCGCCGAGGTTATTGCTAAACCCCTAGTTCGACTTCAGTGCTATGAGGGTCTAGATGAAGCAAAAGCGCTTTATGAATGGAAATACGGTAAGCAGTTGCTCTACACCCAGATACTTAAGGAACAACTGGGCGATATTTTGGATGGTGCCAAGGGCCTCAAAGAATCCATTCAGCGCTTGCACAGCACCGGCGATGTTTTTTATGCCAAGGAATTTCTCGAGCCACGCCCACTGCTTCGGGCCATGGAGCAAGATGATGGCGCGGTGCTACTCATTGATGAAATTGATAAAGCTGATTTCGAATTTGAATCGCTACTACTGGAAGTGCTATCGGACTATCAGATATCAATTCCAGAAATTGGCACGATTCAGGCACGGTCTAAGCCCATGGTGTTTCTAACCAGTAACGATACCCGTGATCTATCTGATGCCCTCAAACGCCGCTGTTTACACCTACATATTCCGTTTCCTTCAATTGAGTTGGAAAGCCGAATTGTTACCGCTCGAGTTCCAGAGCTAGAGAGCCACTTAAGTGATCAACTGGTGCGGTTTGTACACGCGATTCGCGAGCTCGATTTGAAAAAATCTCCCGCGATTTCCGAGACTCTGGACTGGGCTAGAAGCCTACTACTGCTACACGCCAACCAACTCGATACAAAGTTAGTCCATGACACCCTTAATGTGCTGCTTAAATACGAGGAGGACATTGTTGAAGCTGAAGGCCAACTGGGTAAACTTTTAAAAATTGCAGAGGGTCTATGACAACTACCGCTGGGAGTAATCAGCTGCTGGCTTTCATAAAATTTCTGCGTGGAAAAGATGTTCCTGTTTCACCCGCGGACACTTTGGATGCGGTGCATGCCGCAGGTTTATTGGGCTATGACGATCGTACAATGTTAAGAGACGGTCTAGCTGCTGTTTTGGCGAAGAGTACTTTTGAAGAATCCACTTACCGAGAGGCTTTCGATCTATTTTTTGCACCGCAGCAACTGGATACCGAGACTCTTGAAAGTGGCAATGGCGAACAGCCGGCCTCGACCTCTGAAAATGGCGCCGATCAAGATAAGACGACGACAGCCAATGACTCAGCACAGAGTCTAGAAGAGCTGCTGCAAAACCCCACCGCACAGGAAGACCCTACCTTGGCAGGGCTTATGAATTCAGCCCTGATGAATGCCCTGCAAAGCGGTGACGAAAGCACACTTGCCATGGCTATTGAAGCCGCTGCCGAAACAGCCAAGGTCGACGAAATTCGCCTATTCACCCAGCGAGGTCAGTTCACGCGAAGACTTCTCGATGCGCTGGGCGAAACCGCATTGCGAGATGCAGCGATTGAATTTGAAAAAAGCCAACCAAGGGCCTTTGAAGAGATACAACGCTTGCGAGAGAACCTTCGCTACCGTGCTCGTGATCGAGTCGAACGCGCTTACCTTGTCCACGCTGCGGGAGATACTGAAGACTTCCTAGATGACGCCCTATCGGAAGTTAGGCTGGCCAATATCAGTCCCCACCAGATGGCGAGGATGCGCAAACTGATGGACCGTATGGCCCGCAAACTGGCAAGCCGACATGGTAGACGGCGTCAGAGAAAACGCCGCGGCCAGCTCAACGTGCCGATGACCCTGCGCGCCTCGGTGGCCACAGACGGCATCCCCTTTAATACACACTGGCGACAAGTTCAGAGAAAAAGACCTCAGATAATGGCTATTTGTGACGTTAGTGGCTCAGTTGCAGCTTATGCCAAATTCTTGCTGATGTTCCTATATGCGCTACAAGATGTGCTACCAAGAACGCGCAGCTTCGCTTTCTCAAGTTCGCTTGGTGAGGTAACCGACTGGTTTAGTGAATTCCCCGTTGAAGAGGCCGTGTCGCGGGTAAACCGCGTTTACGGTGGCGCTACAGATTACGCCCGCGCCTTTACCGATTTTAACGAACTCGCCCTTCAAGATATCAACAGGGCAACCACCGTGATCATTCTTGGGGACGCGCGGAACAACAATTCTGATCCGAGACTTGATTTGTTGGCAGAGATTAAAGCGAAATGTCAGCGCCTTATTTGGCTGAATCCCGAACCCCGACTCGCCTGGGGAACGGGTGATTCGGCAATGCTGAAGGTAACTCAGCACTGTCACATAGCGACGGAATGTAATAACCTCAAGCAACTGGAGCGAATTATCGACACATTACTGTCAGCAATGCACGGAAATTAAGGCATCCAATCAGGGCCAGGTTTTACCGTGCTTAAACCGCTGGAATGCGAGGGTGCACAGTGGACAATACAGAAGCCACCAAGGACGGTGGCAGGCTACCGTTAACGCGATCGCTTGAGGCCGAGGTCCTGGCCACTTTCATCGCTGAGGAACATCATGGCGGCCTTGATGACACCGACCTTGTGGCTGCATTAGCCCAGATTAGCCTGGATCACTCCCCCCTATTAGACGCACTGAGCAACGCTAATCAGGAATACCCAAACAGCAATAGCGCGGCAATATTGCGCTGGGTTGATGCCACCTTTTTGTGCTGGCAAAACCAGGCCACCTTGGCACCGGAGGCTCGACAGATAGTCAATCGCAGCAGATCTCTCGCTGCCGCCTTTGCCCTGACAGACTCGCGCTTCTTTACGCCAGGAGGCCATGGCTTACACCGTCTCCTCGACCTTCTATATGATTTTTTCAAGGGCTGGCATCCAGGCCTCGGTGGCAACGCCCAGAGCATGCTAGCGACGGCAACAGAAATCATAGAACGCATTCAAGTCGACTTTCCCAGTGAATCGCAAGTTGATGAGACTCGGATTTTGGTTGAGCCAAGAGTGCACCGCCATGAGGAGAAGTTAAAGCAGCTGGAGCCCCTGCTCTTAGAGCGTGAACTAAAGAATTTGGGAGAAGATGCCATCCGGCAAGCCGCTGCTTGGCTTATCAATATCGGCATAAATCAAACCGCATTACCGGAGTCGGTGGCGCAATTTATTACC